>AFSR01003735.1_pt1 | contig 13294 bp, 16 predicted proteins | sample 296848 | NCBI WGS metagenome assembly AFSR01 (sample SAMN02954305, study PRJNA68063) | hot springs metagenome | biome: terrestrial; feature: Mushroom and Octopus hot springs; material: microbial mat core samples; isolation source: Yellowstone National Park Mushroom and Octopus hot springs ...
ACCCTGAGCTTCAAGAAGTTCCCTCTCAGCAGAAGCCTCTTCTACGCCAGCGATTCCCTTCCGCTCTTCCGACCACGATCCGGTGCTCGTTGGCTTGAACCTGACTCCGGACCCAACACCGACGCCGACGCCCACACCGACACCGACGCCCACACCGACACCGACGCCCACGACGCTTCCCACTCTCTCTACGGGCAGCTTCGTCGACTCCGGCCCGATTTCTCTGGCTGGGATCCAGCCTTCCAACCGTGTTTACATTGCCTTCCGCTATCGCTCTTCTGGTACAGCTTCCGGCTCGGCCACTCGCTGGCGGGTGGATAGTGTCAACATCTCCGGGAACTAGGTGTGGGATCCTAGTGCCAACCTGAGTCTGATTGGCAGTGGCTGGGAAAGTGGATCTGCTTCCTCAGCCGTAACGCTCTCCTATGTGGTCTTAGCCGGGATCCACCGTTGCTCAGCGGGTTTCGAGCAGAGGGATTGACTTTTGGAGCACGGACTAAAGGGAGAGGAGCCGGGGGTGGTTGCCTTTGGCGGCACGGAGCGCTTAAGACACTTCGGGAGAAAAATGGTTGAGGATCCGGGGGGATTGCAATGTCCTCGTCTCAATCGAAATGACCTCATTATGGGATCCCCACCTGGGCGCAGATTTGCCCCTGTCGGTCGAACAACGTCACCGCCAACAGCAGGGATCGACCGGCATACTTTTGCACATAGCCTGTGGCTCGCTCCAGGATTTGGCGAGCCAACTCCTGCATCACGGGTGCTGCCCAGCCAAGGCCATCCAGATGGTGCACCGCTGCCTCTACTGTCCGCAACTCCAACACTTGCCGCGCCTGTTCTGCTGTTCCTCCGCGCCGGATCAGGGCTGCCGCCAGAATTTCCAAGCGAGCATCGGCCACGTGGCTGGAAGTGGTGAAGATCCCCCCTGCCAGCTTGATCAGCTTGCCGTGGTAGCCGATCAAATGAATGGACTCCGCCCCCCGCAGCGCCGCTTCCACCAGCAACGGCCCTATCCAATTGGCTACTCGCAGGATCTGGTCTTCCGGGATCCCTTGCCCCAGCGCCACCTGCTGCCCATGGCTGCCCACGCAAAAGATCAAATGCTTGTGCCGCTCCAACTTTTGTTGCAGCTCTTGGCGGGCTTGCTCTAAGCTCTCAACACTTGAGGAAGGCTCCACCTCCGCCCGCGTTCCCAACAGGGCCAGCCCTTCCAGCACCCCAAAAGCGGCATTGGAGGTGCGCTCCGCCAGCAGCTTTCCTTCAGGCAAGATAATGCGCACCCGCAGGCGGCAGCCCTCTGGGATCCCGGGCAAAAGATTGATCTCAAACAAACGGCGGGCATAGGCATAAATGGCCGGGCTGCCATCGGTGCGTCGCCCCAGCCCTTCCCCGGCTTCCAAGATCAAGGGGGGATCCTCGGGATCCCTCTCCTCCAACCTCACCCAAGCCCAGACCGGTGTGTCGCGGGTGAGATCCAGGTGGGGGCCGGGATCCGAGCGGGTAATGGCCAGAGCTGTTGTCTTCTCCAAGGCAGCTACCTGCTCCACTGGGATCCGGATCCAAGCCTCAAGGGACCGGGGCTCAGCCTGCACCGCAATCGCCAAGCGCCCCCCTTCCTTCTCCAAAGGGATCCCCAGAAGGTGGTGAAGAGCAGCTCTGGCCGAAGCAACGGCGAAAACCGGCAAGGTATAGCCCCGCGGTCGGGATCCCTGAACAGCATCCTGCATCTGCACAGCTTTTTGCTTCGGAAATGGATGACCGGAAAACCAAAATCTCCGGAAAATGCACACCTCAATTGTGGCTTGTGAGAGAACCCAGGAGTTTCGGGGAACACCTCCCGGAAGCAATCGTTAAATGATCTGGGGGAAGAAGAGGGGATCCGAAATTTGCCTTTTTCAATGAAGGTAGTCGAAAACTGGGGCAGCTATGAGCGAAGCAGTGCAGCACTACCTTGAGCGTCTGGAGTCGCAAATACAGGAGCTAAAAGCTGCCATCGAGCGGATGCCCGAGCAGGTGGTGGCTGTTCTCCTGGCTACCCAGGAAGCCAAAAAAAACACCCCCGCCCCCTCCCGTTACAGCGTTCTAATCTCAGACTTGGTGGAAGATGGCAGCCACAACTTCCTGCTGGATGATGAACCCACCGTGGTGAGCAACCGCAGCATGGGGCATGAGCTGGCCCCCGAAGCCCAAATACAGCGCCTGAGTGCCCAGTTAACCGCTGCCTACAACCGCATTGCCGCTCTGGAAGAGCAGCTCTTGGCCCAGCGCTTGCAACACTAAACCAAACCGACAGTCGTCCGGACCGGTCTGGAAAGGCTTCAACGGGGAACAGCAGAGGGCTTGCCTTTGCGTTGCACATCCTGCATCTGGAAGCCGTGTTTGCGCAGCTCTTGATCCAGCACCAGCTCGTTTTCCACGTGATCCACAAACAACACGCCGTTGAGGTGGTCGATTTCGTGCTGGATCACCCGCGCCAGCAAATCGTCCGCTCGAAGGGTGCGGGGCCGCCCCGTTTCATCCTTAAACGAAACCACAATCCCTTCTGGGCGCACGACCTCGCAAAACACCCCCGGAATGCTTAGACAACCCTCCTGCCCGGCAACGGCCTCGCCAATGTACTCCCGGATCTCCGGGTTGATCAGCACCAGCGGTGGCACCTCCGGCTTATCGGGATAAAGATCCACCACAATCATGCGCTTGGGAATGCCAACCTGCGGAGCCGCCAGACCAATCCCATCAAAGCTGTACATGGTCTGCAGCATGTCCCGGGCAAGCTGGCGGATCTCGTCGTTGACCTGGCTGATGCGCTTGGCCGGCTGCCGCAGCACCTTGTCCCCCATGCGATAAATGTGCAGGGGCGGATGCTTCAGCTTCACTTTGGGAACGGCAACAGAAAGGGTAGCCACCATCTGGCAGATCTCACAGAATAACAGCAGGTATCAGGCCTGGATCCCCATTCTACATTCAGTCCTGGTTGCGCCGAAACCACTGTTGCCTAACTCTCTTCTCCTTTTTGATTTTGAAGAGGGGGTAGGGACCTGTTTGGGATGATCATGGCTCAGGGTTGCCGTCGCCAGCCTCTGGAAGTCGTTGGGCCTGTTGGTCAATTCCCTGCTTAAAGCCCAAGGCCACCAAAATATTGGAGAGGGTGAGAAAAGCCTCTGCCCCTCCATGCAAGGGATCCACATTGGCCAGGGAAGTGCCGTAGTGCATCTGAGCGTACAGCCCTGCCGGGATGCTGACGGCCACAAAAAGCAACAACAGCCAAAATCCAACCAAAGCCAAACGTGGGATCCGGCGCAGCCGCGACAGAAAGAATAAAAAGACCAAGTAAGGGAACAGAGAGAGGGCAAATAAACTGTTCATCGCCTAGTCGGGATCCCCCTTCTGTGCAGGCTCGTCGGCTCTCTCAGCTCGCCAAATGCGGTAAGCAGCCCAAGCCAGGGTACAGTTGCCCAGCAAGGTGAAGCTGGCCTGTGCAGTCACCACCCAGTCTAACTTGGGGTCGTTGTCAAACCAGTGCCAGGTGATCGCGCACATTGCCCCCGACAAAGCAGGCAGCATCGCCCAGCTTAAACTTCGCCATTCGGGCCGGCCCACCCGCTCCCCAAATTGCCACACGAGCACAATAGCAGCGATCCACTCCAAGACACTGGCAATGTGAATCCACCAGGTGGGAAGCGAAAGGGCGTGCATCAGGCGCTGAGGGAATGACGCAGCAGTTGGCGGTAAGTGGCCTCCTGCAACAGCATTTGCTTGTGCAGTTTGACCAAAATGTCTTTGGCCTGCTCGGGGCTCATGCGAGAAACCAAGGTCTCGAAAGCCCGCTGGCGAAATTGCTGCTCCAAAGAGAGCTCTAGCGTTTCATCCATCATTATCACCTCAGGGTGCTCAGGTAGAGAGGTCTGCAAAGAGTTCCAACAGCGCAGATCTGGCCAGGTAGTGCAAGCAGGATAATACATATCTTAACAAATCGCAACAACGTGACAAGATGCCGGATCTCGACGTGCCGGAAGGGAGCTTGGCCGAGGCGAGGGCAGAGAACCTCAACCCAGTGGCAGAAAAAGTACAGGCCCGTCAAGTTGGACAAAGGTGCATTTTGGATGGGGAAGGGGGAAGATTTTCCGGCAGGGATCCCTTTACATCCTTTCACGTTGTGCGACTTAGCAAGGCTCCATGATAGAAGTGAAGTACTCTGGAGCTTTGTTGCCACCCTTGCTGATTGGTGACTTACTTTGCTTGAATTGCCATGACCATTTTTGTGGGGAACCTAAACTATAAAGCCTCAACAGAAGAACTGAAAGCTTTCTTCCAGCAGAGGTGGAACGTTAAGTCGGTTACAATCCCGATAGACCGAGAGACAGGTCAGACACGAGGCTTCGCGTTTGTGGATCTGGCAACCGAAGCTGAGGAGGACGAAGCCATCGAGAGCGCGAACGGGCAGGAATTCATGGGCCGGCCTCTGCGTTTGGATCGAGCCAGGCCCCGCCGCCAAGCCTAAGCAAAGATTGTTCAACCCTGGGTTTGCCATTCTGGACAACCAAAGGACTCCGTCCCGCTAACGCGAACGGCAAGGTTTATCCCAACAGATGGGAGAGCTGCAAAGTCTCCAAGAGCGCCCAAGATGGTAAGGTTGCTACATCTTTCCGACATTCATCTGGGCAGTGGTCTTGCCTACGGCCACATTAACCCAGCTACCGGCCTGAATACCCGTTTGGAAGATTTTGTAGCTTCTTTGCGCTTGTGCATTGACCATGCTCTCAACCAAGCGGTGGATCTGGTGTTGTTTGGGGGCGATGCTTTCCCCGATGCGACACCCCCCCCTCTCCATCAAGAGCTTTTTGCCCAACAGTTTCGCCGCCTGGCCGATGCAGGGATCCCAACCGTCCTGTTGGTGGGCAACCACGATCAGTACGGGCAGGGACAGGGAGGCAACAGCCTGGCTATCTACCGCGCTTTGGGGGTCTCAGGCTTTATTGTGGGGGACAGACTGGAAACTCATTGGATCGAAACTCGCGGTGGCCCGGTGCAGGTGACCACTTTACCTTGGCTGAGTCGCTCTGCTCTACTCGCCCAACAGGAAAGCTTGGCGCTTGAAGGGGAAATCCTCGCGCATCAGCTCCTGCAGCGCCTCCGCCTAGCCCTAGAAGGGGAGATCCGCACCCTGCAGCCAGGGATCCCGGCGATTTTGTTGGCTCACGTCATGGTGGAGACAGCCCGCTACGGAGCAGAACGCCATCTTTCGGTGGGCAGAGGGTTTACGGTGCCCCTTTCGCTGCTGGCTCGACCTGCCTATCAATATGTTGCCTTGGGGCATGTCCACCGTCACCAGGTGCTGTGTCGGGATCCCTTGATGCTCTATCCCGGCAGCATTGAGCGGGTGGATTTTGGCGAAGAAAAAGAGGAAAAAGGCTGTGTGCTGGTGGAAGTCACCCCTACGGGGGCCAGCTACGAATTTTTGCCCCTGCCAACCCGTACCTTTCACACCATTCGCCTGGATCTGAGCGCAGATCCACCCCAGCAGGCGCAGTCCAAGCTGCTGGCCGCCATCGCCAAGGCCCCCGTGGCCGGCTCCATCCTGCGGTTGATCTACCGCATACGGCCCGACCAGCTAGAGTGCATTGATGAGCGGGCTCTGCACAACGCTCTTGCCCCTGCTTTTAGCTACACCATCGCCCCAGAAGTGGTCAGCCCCAGCCGCATCCGTCTGCCGGGATGGGATCCCAGCCGACTTGAGCCCCTGACGGCTCTGGAGCAGTATCTGGCCGACCGCAGCGATCTGGCCCCCTTGCACAACGATTTGCTGGCCGCGGCCCGTCAGTTGTTGGAGGAATATGCGGATCCTTTGCAGGACTGGGATCCCAACTGGGAGGAGCCGGGAGCTTCAAGCCTTGCCCCAGCAGAAGAGGAGCAGTTGCCTTTGTTTTGAGATGCTCCCTTTGTCGCCTCAGGGTTCATAGGGGTGGGGATGGGGGATCCCTGTACGAAGAAATCAGGACAGGAGTGCTTGCCAAAGCTGCGGGCTCCTCAAGTTTCAAGTGATCTGAATCACTTCGAAATGGCAAAAAGCAACACAAACTGGGAATCGGGTTGAAGACGTTGGCAACGACGGCATCAGCTCACTCACAGGGAACTGACTCAGACTGGTAGACCTCACACTGCCAGTCTTTTTTTGTTTGAGGTTTAGGTATTGTGAAGCTGCAGCAAGCAGGGGATCCCTTTCTAGCATTCATGAAATTCCCATCTTCTTTTCTATAGAGTCAGTCTATTAAATCTATAGAGTCTGTATATTAAAAGACAAATAACGATCTGTTCTCGGCAGAGGCTACCAATTTGTCAAGTGGGCGTCAAGTGTGCCAAGTGTACAGAAGGTTGGTTCTCAGGGAATTTATTTTCTCACAACAATAGGTATGCTGTAGAAACAGCATACTATGGAGAAGTAGGTTCTATGGACAGTATCCTTTGGTTTCTCTTGATCGGAGCCCTGGCGGGTTGGCTGGCAGGGAATATTCGACGCGGTTACGGATTTGGATTGATAGGCAACATAATCGTTGGTGTTTGCGGGGCATTTTTTGGCGGGTTCCTCTTCGATTTGCTTGGCCTGTCGGCTACAGGTCTTTTGGGAAGTTTGTTGATGGCTACCGTTGGGGCTTTGGTTTTGTTGGCGTTAATTGGCTTCGTTCGTCGGGCTTGATCTTTAAGATGCTCGCAAGAGTTTGCGTTTTCGTTGCAATCTTGATTGAACATTTACTGGAGAAGGAGAATTTTTATGAGCATTCGTGTTCTTTCGGCAGCGATGATTGGCTTAGCCATCCCCAGCATGGGTCTGTTGACAATGCCATCTGCTTCTGCCCAGCACTTGTTTGATTTGGGAGTGCGCCAACTGCAGCCGGGCACCATCATTCCCGTCCAGAGCTTCAAGGGAGAAGAGCCCCAGTACTTCAGTCCCAACAGCACCCACCCACTTACCCTGCGGGTAGCCCAGGACATCTACAACGGCAGCGGCCAATTGGTAATTCCAGCAGGCAGCGAGGTGCGAGGCAGCTTGCGACCGACTCAGGGAGGGGCCAGGTTCTTCGGCACGGCTTTGATTGCCAATGGGCGACTTTACTCGGTACAGATGTCTTCTGATTTGATCCACTGATTTGATCCACACTGAGAAAGACCCGCGCCACTATTCTGCCGAAGCGATTGCTCAAGATGCAGCCATTGGTGCTGTGGGGGGTACGGTGCTGGGCTTGCTCACAGGAGGCGTTTCTGCTTTAGGGGTTATTGGCGGAGCTGGAGCCGGAGTGGCGGTGGGCAATATCACGGCACCTCAAGTCGTGGTGTTGCGCCCTAACCAAACGATTAACTTGGCTTTGGACAGTCCGGTGCGTCTGTGATCGACAAATTTTTGATCTGGTTTTGATTTGGTTTGATCTGGAAGCAAAAAGGATCCCGGTTTTAGGCCGGGATCCCTGTTTGGTTTTAGGGATTTTTTCGAGGAACACCACCTTCAGTGCAAGTAGGTGTAGGCCCGCAGATTGTCTTCAAAGTGCTGCTGCAAGGCGCGGGCTTGATCCAGCGTGATCTGCCCTCGCTGCAGGGCGGTCTCGGTGGCGTGGTGGAGGGTCTCCACCAGATCTTCGCTGTTGTACTGCACCCAGCTCAGCACCTCGCCGATGGTGTCCCCCTTGATGACTTGGGAAACGTGGTAGCCGCCGGGGCGGGAGCGAATATGCACCGCGTTGGTATCGCCAAACAGGTTGTGCAGATCCCCTAGGATCTCCTGGTAGGCACCCCCCAGAAACACCCCCAGTAGGTAGGGATGCCCGTCAGGATCATGCAGCGGCAAAACCGAGGTGATTTGCCCGTCTTCGCCAAAGAAGCGGTTGATCTTGCCGTCGCTGTCGCAGGTGAGATCGGCCAGGGTAGCCCATTGGCGTGGCTCCTCATCCAGACGGTGGATGGGCATGATGGGGAAGACCTGGTCGATGGCCCAGCTATCCGGCAGGGATTGGAACAGGGAGAAATTGCCGTAGTAGATGCTGGCCAGCATCTCGTCCAGATCCAGGAGATCCACTGCCACGGGGTGCCCTGCTTGGTGCTGCTCGTAGGCCAAGGTGCAGATCTTGTCGGAGCAGTTCCAGAACAGCCGCTCCACTTCAGCTCGCTCCTGCAGGCTGAGGGATCCCTCAGTGAACTGGCGCAGGGCGGCCTCCTTCAGCTCCTGACAACGGCGATAGTTGACCACCAGAGTATCGGGCTGGATTTGGTAGTAGAGCTGGTTTAGCTTCTGGATCACCTCTGCATCGGAAGTAAGCTGGGTGGGCATGGGGTAGGGGCTGGCGGCGTTGACATCTTGCACGTCAAACACCAGCACCGACTGGTGGGACATGAGGGCGCGTCCGCTTTCGGTCACCAGTACCGGCGGCTGGATCCCGTGGGGTTCCAGGGCGGTGAGCACGGTCTGCACCACGGTGGCGGCGTAGTCCTCCATGCTGTAGCTCTGGGAAAAAGGATTGGGGGACTGGGATCCGTCGTAATCGACCCCCAAGCCGCCGCCGATATCCAGGTAGCCCATGGGTGCCCCCAGCTTGGTGAGTTCGATGTAGATTTGGCTGGCTTCCCGCACGGCTCGTCCATGCACGCTCACCATCGAGATCTGGGAGCCGATGTGGTAGTGCAGCAGGCGCAGACAATGCAGCTTGCCCGCTTCCCGCAGCCGTTCCACCACTTGCAAAATCTCGGTGGCCGTGAGGCCGAACTTAGCCCGATCCCCAGCCGAGGTGCCCCAGCGTCCACTGCCCTGGGCGGAGAGCTTGGCCCGTACCCCCAAGATGGGGTCAATGCCCAGTTGGTCGGCAGCCTGCAGCGCCAGCTCCAGCTCTTGCAGCCGCTCCAAAACGATGATGGGTGTGCGCCCCAGCCGCTGGGCCAAGAGAGCCGTCTCCATAAAATCCCGGTCTTTGTAGCCGTTGCAGATCAGCAAAGCCCCGGGAGTATCCAGCAGAGCCAGGGCAATCAACAGCTCCGGTTTGGATCCCGCCTCCAGGCCAAAGTGGTAGGCACGACCGTGCTTCACCACTTCCTCCACCAGGTGGCGCTGCTGGTTCACCTTGACGGGGTAAACCCCCCGATACACGTTGGGGTAGCCAAAGCGCTGGATGGCCTGCTGAAAGCTCTCGCAAATTTGCCGCATGCGGTCGGCCACGATCTCGGGAAAGCGAATCAAGAGGGGCAACTGCAGGCCCCGCGCCACCAGATCCATCACCAAGTGGTACAGGTCAATGCCCGGTTCCTGCTGCTGTAAGCCCTGTGGGGTCACCTCCACATGACCGGCGGCGTTGATACGGAAGTAGGGATCCCCCCAACCTGAGATGCGATAGAGCTTTTCGCTGTCTCGCAGTGTCCAGGGAGAACGAGTCAAAGTCGGCATAGTAGTCCCCCAGATACCGAGATGTGAACAGCGCAGGATTTCTGCACAGAATCCACAATATATTGCCATATTCCAGAATATGTCAAGGTTTTTCCAATGCGGGGGGACTCAGGCCCAAAAACCGCTAAGCCTTGCCAGACAAGGCTTTGGCTTGGGGATCTCTGTGCAACTGCCGCAGAAGTCATCTCGCTCAATCTCTTGTTTGCGCTGTTTTTCTTTGTTTTTCTCTTGAATTCTCCATTTTCTGTCTTTCCTTTCTGAGCTTGGGTCGGATCCCGACTTTTGCTGGGAAGCGTAGCGAGGAGTACGGGGATGGCGCAGAGGGAAAAGACAGCCACCTGGGGCAAGTGGACCTACGCAGGGGATCCCAAGAGCTCTCGCCGGCAACCCTTGACAGGGCCCCGCAGGCAAGACAAGGATCGGGGCGGTGACCTCGGAGAACCTGAACCATGGCTCAACTGCCCCGCTTCCGTCGCCGAGAAGTGTTGCTTTCTTTATTGGCCACCGGCGCTACCTTGAGCGCCTGCCAAAGGGGATCCCGTTCTGACCAACCCAGCGGCAGGGATCCCGTTCCTGCCTCCGGCAGCCAGTCCTCCGACAAAGTTTTGCTGATCAACGGGGCCGGGTCCACTTTCCGGCTCCTCTTTACTTGCGCTGGTTTTCCGATTACCGCCAGGTGGATCCCAAGGTGGAGATCAATTTCCAACCGGTGGGCAGCGCCGCTGGGATCCGGCAATTTATTGACCAGACAGTGGACTTTGCCGCCAGTGATGTGGCCATGACCGATGCCGAGATCGCCGAGGTGAAGCGGGGTGTGGTCATGATCCCGATGACCGCAGGCAGCATTGCCGTAGGCTACAACCTGCCGGGGATCCCTTCTGGACTCAAGCTGTCTCGACCCGTTTTGGTGAAGATCTTTCGCGGCCAAATCGACCAGTGGCGGGATCCGGAGATCCTGGCCCTGAACCCGGAGCTAACCATTCCCGATCTGCCCATCACCGTCTGCTACCGCTCCGATGGCAGCGGCACCACCGATACCTTTACCCGCCACCTGGCGGCCATCGATCCGGCTTGGGCCTCAGAAGTCGGTGCTGGCATGTCGCTGGAGTGGCCGGTGGGCATTGGGGTGAAAGGCAACGAGGGCATGAGCGCCCAAATGCTTCTCAGCGAAGGGGTGATCGGCTACGTGGAGTCGGTCTATGCCCGCGAGCTGGATCTGTCGGTGGCAGCTCTGGAGAACCGCCGCGGCGAGTTCATTCTCCCCTCCCCGGAAGCCTCGGCCCTGGCCTTGAGCGAAATTGAGCTGCCGGAAAACCTGCGGGCTTTTGTGCCGGATCCCGCTGGCCCTGGAGCGTATCCCATCGTCACCTACACCTGGATCCTGACCTACCGCCGGTACTCGGATCCCGCCATGGCCGCCGCCCTGCAAGCTGTGCTCCGCTGGGCCCTTACCGAAGGACAAGCCCTGGCCGAGGAGATGGGCTACCTGCCCCTGGCCGCAACCGTTGTGAACCGCGGCCTGGAGGCGCTGCAGCTTATCCAGAGCTAGCCTGGCAGCAGTCCCCCAAGAGTTGCCAATAGCTGCCAACCCAGGCCATACCCCAAGCGGCACCGAAAGCAAGGCTGCTGCAGGTACGGAGATCCGTAACCGGTCTGCCCTTCAGCCCCGAGAAATGGGCGGCATTCTCGCCCTGGCCTCGCCAACCAGCTGGTTAGGATCGACCCAGGAAGTGACCAAGCATCTGCCGGATTTTCACAGATTGGCTGCCCAAGCTACTTCACACAGGCTGGCGGCGGTAACCGAAGCAATCAATGTACTCAAGAAGAGGAGAATAAGGAGCCGATGGGAAAAGTTGTAGGAATTGACCTGGGCACAACCAACTCGGTTGTCGCCGTAATGGAAGGGGGTGTCCCCACCGTCATCGCCAATGCTGAGGGTACTCGCACCACACCCTCGGTGGTCGCCTTCACCAAAGATGGAGAGCGCCTGGTGGGCCAAATGGCCCGCCGCCAAGCGGTGCTCAACCCGGAAAACACGTTCTACTCCGTTAAGCGGTTCATCGGTCGCAGGTACGATGAGCTGAATGCCGATTCCAAGCGGGTCTCCTACCAGGTGCGGCGGGACGAGCGGGGCAATGTCAAACTGTACGCACCCCGCCTGAACAAGGAATTTGCGCCGGAAGAGATTTCGGCCATGGTGCTGCGCAAGCTAGCGGATGATGCCAGCCGCTACCTGGGCCAGCCGGTCACCCAAGCGGTGATCACGGTTCCTGCTTACTTTAATGACTCGCAGCGGCAGGCCACCAAAGATGCGGGCCGCATTGCCGGTTTGGAAGTGCTGCGCATCATCAACGAGCCGACAGCAGCCTCTTTGGCCTACGGCTTGGACAAGCGCAACAACGAGACCATCCTCGTCTTCGACCTGGGCGGCGGCACTTTCGATGTGTCCATCTGGAAGTGGGGGATGGCGTTTTCGAGGTGAAATCCACCAGCGGCGACACGCAGTTGGGGGGCGACGACTTCGACAAGAAGATCGTCGATTGGATGGCCGAGCAGTTCAAGCAAATGGAAGGGATCGACCTGCGGCAAGACCGGCAGGCGCTGCAACGGCTAACGGAAGCCGCGGAAAAAGCCAAGATCGAGCTGTCCAGCGTTTCCGAAACCACCATCAACCTGCCCTTCATCACTGCCACTGCCGATGGGCCCAAACACCTGGAGCTGAAGCTCTCCCGCGCTCAATTTGAACACCTCTGTGCCGACCTGCTGGAGCGCTGCAAGGGGCCGGTGGAGCAAGCCCTGCGGGATGCCAAGCTCACCAAAGCCGACATCAACGAAGTGGTGCTGGTGGGGGGATCTACCCGCATTCCGGCAGTGCAGCGGCTGGTGAGGGAGCTGCTGGGCAAAGAACCCAACCAGAGCGTCAACCCCGATGAGGTGGTGGCCGTTGGGGCGGCCATCCAAGCGGGTGTGCTGGCGGGCGAAGTCAAAGACGTGCTGTTGCTGGATGTCACCCCCTTGTCCTTGGGGGTGGAAACCCTGGGCGGCGTGGCCACCAAGCTCATCCCGCGCAACACCACCATCCCCACCCGCAAGTCGGAGATCTTCTCCACTGCCGAAGATGGGCAGACCTCTGTGGAAATCCACGTGGTGCAAGGGGAGCGGGAGCTGGCCCGCGACAACAAATCTCTGGGCCGCTTCAAGCTGGACGGGATCCCGCCGGCCCCCCGCGGTGTGCCGCAGATCGAGGTCACCTTCGACATCGACGCCAACGGCATCCTCAAGGTGACGGCCAAAGACAAAGGCAGCGGCAAAGAGCAGAGCATCTCCATCACCGGCGCCTCTACTTTGGATAGCAAAGAGGTGGAGCGCATGATTGCTGAGGCAGAAAAATACGCTGCCGAAGACCGGGCCCGCCGGGAGAAAATTGAGCGCCGCAACAAGGCCGACTCGCTGGCCTACCAAGCCGAGCGGCAGTTGAAGGAGTTGGGCGACAAGATCTCCTCCAGCAAACGCAGCCAAATCGAGACTCTGGTGCGAGAACTGCGGGAGGCCATCCAGCGGGAGGACGACAGCGCCATCCAGAGCAAAGAGCGGGAGCTGCAAGAGGCTCTCTACGCCATGAGCAGCGAGCTGTATCAACAGCCGGGGGCCTCCTCTGGCCCCACTCCCGGCTCAGGGAAAACCTCCGGCGGCAGCGATGATGTGATCGATGCCGACTTCACCGAGAGCAAGTGACTGCTCAGGGATCCCTCCGTGGGCCGCGGGCCCAGGGTGGATCCCGCCCTTACTTGTAGCGCCGATAATGAGGAGGGACGGGATGGGCGATGGCGTCTAGCCCGCCTACCTCATTTTACTTCAGTAGGTCGGAGGGAA
>AFSR01000636.1_pt1 | contig 13197 bp, 6 predicted proteins | sample 296848 | NCBI WGS metagenome assembly AFSR01 (sample SAMN02954305, study PRJNA68063) | hot springs metagenome | biome: terrestrial; feature: Mushroom and Octopus hot springs; material: microbial mat core samples; isolation source: Yellowstone National Park Mushroom and Octopus hot springs ...
GGTCGGCGGTGTTATGAGATGGGCCGGGGCGGCGATCCAGGCATCCCAGGCGTCCGCCAGGGTGGCGGCGCGGGCGATCCCGGCAGTGGCGAGCGCGGGCCCCAGCGCGGGACGATTGGCGCTCCCCGCCAAGAGGGCGCCCACGACCCAGCGGGCCAGGGCGCGGCGCCGGTGACGCGACAAGCGCGGGAAGAGGGTCTGGATCTGCTGCTGCAGCAACCGTTCTGTGGACGTGCGGGACATACCATCCTCCGTGTCTCGCGATCCTTCCATGATCATGATACCGACGGATCGGCCCGTGCGTTCGGTGGAACGGAAACGGTTGACAATCTGCCTGCGAATCCCCCCCCTTTCAACCCCGTGTGGGAGAAGGGGGTAAGGGGGATGAGGGGCAAAGGCGCACGGGAATACAGAACATTGCTCATCTCTCCCAAAAACTCTACCCTTGCGAGGAAGGGGTTGGGGGGATGAGGGGCAAAAGCGCACCTGCATGCGCCTCCGGCGCGCCTGCGGGCGGGAATGCCCGCGTCCCCAGGAGGTGGGAGTGCCTGGGAGCGCGCGCCTCCGGCGCGCGGAGAGGCGGGAACGCCCGGATACCCCCTTCCTCACAGGGGTAGATTTTTTGGCAAGCCCCTGCGTGCCGTCTCCCGTTTCAGCCATCAGGACGCCCAAACTCCCCCTTCTCCCCGTGTGGGAGAAGGGGGTCGGGGGGATGAGGGGCAAAGGCGCACGGGAATACAGAACGTTGCTCATCTCTCCCAAAAACTCTACCCTTGCGAGGAAGGGGGTTGGGGGGATGAGGGGCAAAAGCGCACCTGCATGCGCCTCCGGCGCGCCTGCGGGCGAGGACGCCCGCACCCCACGGGGTGGGAGTGCCTGGGAGCGCGCGCCTCCGGCGCGCGGAGAGGCGACCGTGACTCCCGGGCACCCGCTCAACGGATCGCCAATCAATGCTATAATAGAACATCGGTACGAGAAACGACGTGCAAACGGAGTGGAGCAACGTATGACCCCTGCCGAGCGCCGCGCTTTCGAGCGCCAGTTGCAGCAAGAGTTCCCCGGTCTCGAGTTGCACGCCTGGTATCGCCAGTATCGCAGCCTCAAATCTGCGTATCCTGACGCCATTCTGCTCTACCGTCTGGGCGATTTTTACGAGACGTTCGACGATGATGCCAAACTGGTCGCCGATCTGCTCGAAGTGACGTTGACCTACAAGGAATTCGCCAGCCAGAAGGGGCACGACCAGAAGCAGCGCTGCCCGATGGCAGGCATACCGTACCACGCGGTTGAAGGGTATGTGGCGCGGCTCGTCGGCGCCGGGTATCGCGTCGCCATCGCCGAGCAGATCACCGAGACCCCTTCCAGTCGCACCGATACGCGCCCGCGTTCGATCTTCGCCGCCGGCATTGAGCAAACGTCGCTCACCGGCGGCAACCGGATGGTCGAGCGCAAGGTGGTGCGCGTGATAACCCCTGGCACGATCATCGAAAGTGGCATGCTTCCTGCCGAACGCAATAACTACCTGGCCGCCCTGATTGCCGATCACGGGCGGATCGGGCTGGCATACGCCGACCTGAGCACCGGTGAGTTCGCCGCCGTCGAGTTCAGCGGCGAACGCGCGGCGCAACAGGCGCAGGGAGAACTGACGCGCATCAATGCAGCCGAAATCCTGGTTCCCGACCGCGCCGACCTGCGCCTGCCCGGTCTTGAGCCGTCCAGCGCCCGTCTCGAGCAGGACCTGGAGTTCCTCACCCGCGAAGAGCGTGAACTGCTCCTTCCGGGTGAGCGGGTGGCGCGGCGTGTTGAGCGCGAAAACAACGCGCGCTGGGCGCACGGGCGCGTGACCGCCTGGCCCGAACGACGCTGGGATCTGCGTAATGCGCACGATACGCTGCTCCATCAGTTTGGCATCCGTTCGCTCGCCGGTTTCGGGCTGGAAGACCGTCCACTGGCGATCCGCGCCGCTGGCGCTATCGTGCAGTATGCGCGCGAAACACAGCAGGGAGCAGTCGCGAATCTGCGCTCGATCCGCGCCTATACTCCCGGCGACGCGATGTTCCTCGATCCGCAGACTCAGCGGAACCTCGAATTGCTGGAAGGCGCCAGCGGAACGACACGCGGCTCGTTGATCGGTGTGCTCGACCAGACGCGCACGCCAATGGGAGCGCGCCTGCTGCGCCGCTGGGTCTCGCAGCCGCTGTGCGATCTGACACGGCTGCGCGCCCGTCACGATGCAGTGGAGCACTTCGTCGCCGATGCCATCCTGCGCGCATCGGTGCGCGAAACTCTGCGACGAGTCGGCGACATGGAACGGGTCGTCAATCGGATCATTCAGGGGGTTGGGGTGGCAACGCCGCGCGATATGGCGCGGTTGCGCGATGCGTTGCGTGCGCTCCCTGAACTTGTTGCCGCGCTCGGCGATTGGACGCCGCCGCCAGGCGAGATCGATCTCACCGGTGTGCGCACCCTCCAGCCGTCCGCAGCGACCGATCCGGTATCACTGCCGGAGAACGGTGATGAGCGCATCGAACCGAACCAACCGTCGGCGGTCAGTCTGCGCGCACAGCGCGAGGCGCGTCGGCGGGTATCGGCGCGCTACGCCGATGACGACCTGTTTGGGGAAGAAGAGCAAAACGCACCGCCTGTCGGGTCGTCGAACCAACCTGTCAGAGCGCAGCCCTTTGCAGATGACGACGCCTCTCCGGTCGCAGCGTTCGTGGACGACCAGGCAACTGGAACACTGGCGCTTGATCCGTGTGCCGATATGCTGGCATTCCTGGAGACCGCCATCGATGACGAGCCGCCTGCGCTGCTTGGTGCGTCCAACTATCTGCGCGCAGGGGAGAACGGCGAGCCGCCGCGTCGCGTTATCCGCCCCGGTTTTGAACCGGAGATCGATCAGGTGGTGGCGGCAAGCCGTGACGCACAGCGCTGGATCAGCGAACTTGAACCGAAAGAGCGCGAGCGCACCGGGATCAAATCGCTGCGCGTCGATTATAACCGTGTCTTTGGTTATTACATCGAAGTGCCCAAAACCTACGCCGATCAGGTGCCGAAACACTACATCCGCAAACAGACGCTGACAACCGGCGAACGCTACTTCACCGATGAACTCAAGCGCTACGAGGAGATTGTCGAGCAGGCACAGCAGCGTTTAATTGATCTCGAACGACGCGCTTTTGCGCGGATCTGCGATGTGGTGACCAGCGCTGGATCGCGGTTGTTGCGCACGGCGCGCATGATTGCAACGATCGATGTGTTTGCAGCGCTGGCGGAAGCGGCAGTGCGCGGCCGTTATGTGCGTCCGGAACTGTACGACGATACCCGTCTGCGGATCGTCGGCGGGCGGCATCCGGTCGTCGAGCAGACCCTTGATGAGATGTTCGTTCCGAACGATATCGAGATGGACACGGAGACGCGCCAGATCTGCCTGATCACCGGTCCCAATATGAGCGGCAAGAGTACGGTGTTGCGCCAAGTGGCGCTCATCGCCCTGATGGCGCAGATTGGGTCATTCGTGCCTGCCGATGCCGCCGAGATCGGTGTAATTGATCGCATTTTCACTCGCATTGGCGCCCAGGACGATATTGCTACCGGTCGTAGCACATTTATGGTCGAAATGACTGAGACTGCGGCGCTGCTGGCGCAGAGCACCCGCCGCAGTCTGATTATCCTGGACGAAGTCGGGCGCGGCACTAGCACCTACGATGGCATGGCAATCGCGCAGGCGGTCATTGAGTACATTCACAACGAGCCACGTCTTGGATGTCGCACCCTCTTCGCAACCCACTACCACGAACTGACCGACCTGGAACGCACCCTGCCGCGCCTCAAGAACTACCACATGGCGGCGACCGAGCAGGATGGGCGGGTGGTGTTTCTCCACGAACTGCGTCCCGGCGGCGCCGACCGCTCGTATGGCATTCACGTTGCGGAACTGGCGGGCATCCCTCAATCGGTCATTCGTCGGGCGAGCGAGTTACTGGCGGAACTGGAACGCCGCGCGCCGCGCAGTGCGCCGCCGACGGTTCCTGCACGCGGTGACGACCGCCGATCTGCGGGACGTGCGTCATCGTCCGGTGCTGGCGCGGCGCGCGGCGATCAGGGTCGCACGCTTCCCGACGGGCAACTCTCACTCTTCGACCTGGCGCCCGGACCGGTGATCGAGATGCTGCGTCGGATCGATATCAATCAGTTGACGCCGCTGGAGGCGCTCAATAAACTGCACGAACTGCAAAAACTGGCGCGCGCTGGCGGCGGGTGAGACATGTTACCAGATGAACGGGATGATCTTCTTCACCCGCTTCTGGTAGTCGGCGTACTCCGGGTAGCGCTCGACCAGCCAGCGTTCCTCACGACGCGATTTGAGGTGGAAGAAGACCAGCAACGCAACGCTCAATACCAGTGCGATGACGCTGCCGCGCAGCAGCGACCAGCCGAATGCGCCGATAATAATCCCGCTATAGATCGGGTGCCGCACGATGGCATATGCGCCATGCTGCACCAGCCTGCCGTCGTCGCGCGGGCGAGGAAAGGGGGTCAGATTTGCGCCAAGATGGAGCAACCCGGCGCCTGCCAGCATTGCGCCGCATCCACACAGCACAAAACCGGCAACTGGCACCCATCGCCCCAGAATCATCGAGAGCACTGGCAGTCCTGGCAATTCCGGCGGCGCCACCACGAGCGCGAACAGCAGACCAAACTGAGCGGTGACCCACCACCCGCCTCGTTCGATGAATGTTTGCATCATGATCTGCACCTTCTGTATCATGTCAGGCGTTGTCAGAACAAAACACCCGTGATGGTCGCCGGTCTTCGTCCTTGATTGAACACGTTGCTGCACCAGCGCCAGGCGACTGCCGGCATGGAGAGATGCATGGAGAGAGATATGTATGCCAGCGCATTGGAGCGTGCTGTTATTGCTGATGAGCGCACCGCCGGGCGGATTTTTATGCGCGGACGCGACCGCGCGGCGCTGCTCCATCGCCTCTCAACCAACGACATCGAACGACTGAAGCCGGGTGAAGGGACGCTGACCGTCCTCACAACCCCGATTGGGCGGATTATCGATCTGCTGACTGTCCACGCATTGGACGATGCGCTGCTGATCGTGACCAGTCCCGATCAGGGACCGCCGGTGTTCGGGCATTTGCGCCGCAACATCTTTTTCAATGACCAGGTGACTCTGGAAGCAGCCGGGCGCACCCACGCGCAACTGGCACTGTACGGACCGAAGGCGGCGTGCCTGATCGCAGAACTGACCGGTGCTGCCATTGACCTGCCACTCCATGGTATCACGACAACTGCCATTGCGGGGGTCAGTCTGCTGATAGCGCGCCGCAAGCCGATTGGCGGTAACAGTTTTACGCTGTATGTTCCGTCCGACGGGTATGATGCCGTCCATGCTGCGCTCCTTGCCGCTGGTGCAACGCCGATCGACGGTGACACGCTCGATGTGCTGCGGATCGAACGGGGATACGGCGCATTCGGGCGCGAGTTGAGTCAGGAGTATATTCCGCTGGAAACCGGCTTGCTGGATGCAGTCAGTTTCAGCAAAGGATGTTACGTCGGTCAGGAAATCATCGCGCGGATGGAGAGTCGCGGTCGCCTGGCGAAGCGCCTGTGTGGTCTCCAGTTGAATCAACCGGTCACCCCGCCTGCGAAACTGGTCTGTGACGGCAGAGATGCAGGTGATCTCACCAGTGCTGCGGTGTCGCCACGGTTCGGTCCCATCGCGCTGGCATATGTGCGCACAGCATATGCTGAACCGGGAACGGTTGTTGGAGTGGAAGGGACCGGAGTAACAGGCACAGTGGTCGAACTGCCGTTTGCGGCGTAAAGGCAGAGACGCATCCATCCAGCAGTCTTACGCTTCTTCGCCGCGCAGACGACGCAGTTCAGCTTCCAGCGCGCGCAACCGCGCTTCGGCTTCGGCGCGGGCGCGGGCTTCGGCTTCGGCGCGCGCTTCGGCTTCGGCGGCGCGGGCTTGCGCGCGGCTTCGCTTGCGGCGCGCGCTTCGGCTTCAGCGCGTGCTCAGCGTTCATCCACGCCTGCGCCTTCGCTTTGGCTTCCGCCAGCGCCTCGGCGACCCGCTCCTCCGCCTCGATCACTTGCGTGACCAGGTCGGCGTAATCCCCCACTTGCCGCCCCTGCTCATCGAAACAGTACACCTCGCCGTCGCGCACCCCGATCCAGACCCGCAGCGGTGCCAGCCACAGCCACCCGCGCGCATCCGGCGTCATCGCGCGGTACGCCGCGCCTGCGCGCTCATACCCCAGCACCCGCACCGTCGGCGTCCCGCGTCGCTCGACGGCGTCGACAATCACATAGTACGGCACGCCCGCCAGGTCATAGTGGTCAACCTTCTCGTAGAGGTCGAAGCGGCGCGTTTCGGGGGAGGTCACTTCGACGATCAGGGTTGGGCGCACTCCCTCCTGCGCCACATCGAAGGTGCTCCAGTTGCGCACGGCGGCGACGCCGAAGATGACCATCAGGTCGGGACCGTGGGGGCGCAGGTCGGGGAGGTCCCAGGCGATGCGCACATCGCTGAGGACGACGGCGTCGGGACGGTCAGCGACGCAGGCGAGGAAGACGTTGGCGAGGTAGCGGACGCGCCGCTGGTGGTCGTAATTGCAGAGCACCTGGTCGCCCTCCTCAGGGTGCAGCAGGTCGATGAGCCGCAGGGGGACGAGTTCTTCGTCGAAGCAGCCGTCGCCGAGGTCGCGGCGCACGATGCGCCACCCGTAGCGGAACGGGTCGGCATCAGCGGCGGTGGCAGGAACTGGTTGTGACGCGGTGGTGGTCATAGCGTGCAGTATAGCACGGGAGCGACGGGCGCGCAACGCACGGTTGTCGAGTGCGACGCGGGCGTCAATCTGCGCTCTATGTCTGCCGCTGTCAGTGCTGTTCGCCGCGCAGACGACGCAGTTCGGCTTCCAGCGCGCGCAAGCGGGCTTCGGCTTCGGCGCGGGCGCGGGCTTCGGCTTCGGCGCGGGCTTCGGCTTCGGCGCGCGCTCGTGCCTCAGCTGCGCGAGCTTCGGCTTCGCGACGCGCTTGTTCCTCGACTTCGGCGCGGGCGCGGGCTTCGGCTTCGGCGCGCGCTGCTTCACGCTGCGCCTGCGCTTCAGCTTCAGCGGCGCGCGCTTCGGCACGTTCATCCACGCCTGCGCCTGCGCTTTGGCTTCCGCCAGCGCCTCGGCGACCCGCTCCTCCGACTCGATCACCTGCGTGACCAGGTCGGCGTAATCTCCCAGTTGTCGTCCCTGTTCGTCGAAGCAGTACACCTCGCCATCGCGCACCCCGATCCAGACCCGCAGCGGTTCCAGCCACAGCCACCCGCGCGCATCCGGCGTCATCGCGCGGTACGCCGCGCCCGCGCGCTCATACCCCAGCACCCGCACCGTCGGCGTCCCGCGTCGCTCGACGGCGTCGACAATCACATAGTACGGCACGCCCGCCAGGTCGTAGTGGTCGACCTTCTCGTACAGGTCGAAGCGGCGCGTTTCAGGCGACGTCACTTCGACGATCAGGGTCGGGCGCACCTGTTCCTGCGCCACGTCGAAGGTGCTCCAGTTGCGCACGGCGGCGACGCCGAAGATGACCATCAGGTCGGGACCGTGAGGGCGCAGGTCGGGGATGTCCCAGGCGATGCGCACATCGCTGAGGACGACGGCGTCGGGACGGTCGGCGACGCGGGCGAGGAAGACGTTGGCGAGGTAGCGGACGCGCCGCTGGTGGTCGTAATTGCAGAGCACCTGGTCGCCCTCCTCAGGGTGCAGCAGGTCGATGAGGCGCAGGGGGACGAGTTCTTCGTCGAAGCAGCCGTCGCCGAGGTCGCGGCGCACGATGCGCCACCCGTAGCGGAACGGGTCATCGCGGCGGATGTCAGCAACGGGAGTTGGTCTGGTCGTTACGGTCGTCATAGTTTCAGTATACCACACCATGTGGGGGAAGGGTTTTCCGGCAAGCCCCTAATCACATCATCGGTTTCGGCCACTGAGAAGCAAGACACCCCCTCTCCAGCCGTGCTGAAGAGGGAGGCGAAAGGGGTGAGAAAAAAGTTGCCGGGATGCAACCGTCGTCAATCACGCCGCCTCAGCATCAGCTAGCGTCGGAACGCGGGCGATCAGCAGGCGGTCATCAAGCCGGAACATAGTGAGAATGCCTAGGATTTGAACCGCTGCCAGGGGCAGCAACAGTGCAAAGTAGGCAGCGGAGAACTTGTCACCAAACCATTCTGCACCAGACCGACGTGCAGGAAGAACATCCCAAAGACGAACAATCCCACTGCCGGACAGATCAGTCCATAGCTGGCCGAGCTGCGCTCCGAACCAAACAGATAGGTGCGGAAGTATCCTACCCGCCGCAGCACTGACAGTCCGAACACTCCGGGTCAGTATCTGCATGCTGAAAAAGGCCGCCGTAATCAACAACCGGTGCGGCGCTTCGATGTGCAGATCGAAGCCATTGTGCAGACCGTGGCTGATGCGAAGGAGCGCAATTCCGATCAGGGTCAACAACAGGATCGGCAACCACAGGCTTGGCGACGCCTCAACCGCCAGACCCTGGCTCAACATCGCTCGTGCGCCCAGCACCAGCAGGATCAGCGCCACCACCACCGCCGCACTGGTGAAGAAGATTGATCTCAGGGATCGACAAGCCGATCGTGAGCTTCACGGCGCTCATTGCGGCTGGCGCCGCCAGACCGACGCCAACCATTGCGAAGGCGAAGGCGGCCAGCAACTGGGTGAAATTGTTGTTGTGCGTGCAGTCGAAGTGACCATTCGCCAGCGCTCGCCCAAAAATGTCGCTAAATGTGCGCAGCGCAAGAACGCCCACCGCAACGAATGCCGTCATTGAGAGCGGGAAGAGATATTCGACAGTGTTCCAGAGACCGGGCACAAAGAGTACACCGTTGACAAAGAGAACGTTGATCGTCATTGCCAGTGTCAGGGGTAATGCCATCAGCGTTACTGCGCCGTTGGTATCGCGCAGTTGCCGATAGGCGCTGCTCTGGCGGAAACGAGTGAACTCATTCAGGTTCCACACAAGCGATTGGAAGTGACGCACGGTGAAGAGCGCTACACCCAACAGTGCGACCGGCACGAGCCCCTGCCCTATTAGATCCAACGCACCCCAGAATGCTGCGATGCTGTCAAAGGTGACAATCGGAGTCTTCGGATGTGGAACGAGGAAATTGAGCCAGATGAAGAATGAAATCGCCATGCCGCCATTGCCTAACGCTGCCAGGAAATAGGTCGGCATATACTGATCACCTGTGGCGCGCAACCCCATCAAACGACCGATCAACTGAACTCATGAGCGTTTGACCTCATTTGTTCATAGAATGTCATCCTTTTGCCCATAAGATGCAAAACACCAGGCGGGGATTACAACTCTTATACCTTCTTCAACCTGAAAGAGAAAACAAAATCTGGAGGGCGTATCACCCTCCAGACCTTGCTCTCCTGCCTATGATCAATCCTTGGGCATTGTCTTAAGCGCCAGGTATGCCGGGCGCGGGCTCCAGTCGTCGTTGATGACGCCATAACTTGCCTGTTCGTGCAGTTCATTGCCCTGCGCCCGCCAGGGAACAGCGAAATTGAGTTGCCACAGGAACATGCCGGTCATCCAGGGGGCATAGTTGGTGCGCGCCATCTGATAGGCGCGCACGATATACTGCGCCTGCTTCTCGAACGAGATCTGGTTGCCAAAGCCGTACCCCGGCGTATTGTTGCGCGTCGCCCATCCGAATTCCGTTACCCACATTGGCATATCACCCAGTCCCGACTGCACCATCAGCGCGCGCACATCCTCGACGCGACGGAAGTAGAACTCGCGGCTGTTCGTCCATCCCGGTCCTGGTCCCGGATTGTCGGGCCAGAAGGTGTCAGGCGGGTTGGCGGCACCGCCGGGGTGCACGCCAACGATATCGACATTGGCGCGGAATCGGGGATCGGCAAACATCTGGCGCAGGAAGACCAGGTCGCTAACTGCGATGGTTGGCACGTTCGTCTTAGTGCTCGACGGAGCGCCCGACACAATGAGCGCTGCCGGATCGTTCGCTTTGATCGCCTGTGACGCATGTACCAGCATATCCATGTAGAACGATGCATTCGGCACACGTCCGCCATTTTCAACTGCCAGGTTCTGCTCATTCCAGTCTCATACGCCTGCACTTTGCCGCGATAGCGTTTCGCCATCTCGCCCATGTGAAATAGGCAAATGTGCCAAAATGCTCGCGCGACGGCAGTCCGTTCCTTCCATTGGGGGTCGCCCAGGATGGCACAGCAAACATGCTCAAGAGCACCTTTACTCCTTCGCGATGACAGTCTTCCACAATATCGTCGAGTTCGCCCCAGTAGATCGCCCCGGAACGGTCGTGCAGTCCATCCAGCGCACCTACTGGCGCACCCAACCGAAGCCGCTCTCCTTCACCAGACGCAGAGCGCGCGGGCGATCCTGCCACGATGTCGATCCCTGTCCATACAGAATGACATTGTAGCCGTAGGCAAATGTGTTCGATGGGGCGGGCGGCGGTTGATCCGGCGCGACGGCGCCAGGGTTGAACGCCGGATTCCCCTGGTGGTGCGCATTGCGGTATTCGTTGCCGAGCAGACCGAGCAGAATACGGTAGCGCGGGTCGGGTTCGTTTGGGTGCCACTCCATCCGCTGGCGCTCGAAGTACTGCACCCAGTAGACGTTGCCGTCCGCCTGGTTCACTTCCTGGAACTGCTCGGAGAGCGGGCGCCCAAACACCGCAAGACCGCCATTGTTGAGCCAAAAGGTGCGGAACGGCGCTGGCGAGTTGCGTAGCGTATGGCGCGTCACTTCATCCCACGTGCCATCGCGTGGGTCGGGAACCAGCTGGAATGGCGGTTCATTCTCGCGCCCTTTGATGATTTGCGTCCCCAGCAGGCGTCCCGGGATATAGTAGGGGGTGCCATAGTTCTCTGGATGCTCCTCCAGGACTGCTCGCTCAAAGTACTGAACACGGTAATACCCGCCGGGGTTGGTGAAACTCTCTTCGATAAACGGCGCCGAAATCGGATAGCCAAGCACAAAGAGCGCGTTGGGAGTCCGTTCCCAGAAGGAGAGAAACGAATTGACGGCAGTGTGCCCGGTTTCGGGAAACAAACGCACTTTGAACGGCGGCTTTGGTTGGAGGCACTTCACTCCGGGCTGCGCGCTGCCGCCGTCGCGCGCAGCGGCACGATCATGGCACTAGCGAGCATAATCAGGACTGCCAGTGATAGCCATTGTTTGAAACGCATAGACCTTCTCCGTCTATCTCTGCCACCGGTCAACGATGCAGCGTCTGCTGTTCTTGCATCCCGTGCTAGGCATTCCTGTGGAGAGAAGCGCGCCGTTCGCCTTTTTCAGGCGTCGCGCCCCTTCTCTCCAGGTCTATACACGTTCTCAATCCTTCGGCATCCGTTGCAGGGCAAGGTATGCCGGGCGCGGACTCCAGTCGCCATTGAGGATGCCGAACGATGCCTGTTCGTGGAGCGGGTTGCCTTCGCGCTGCGCCCACGGCACGGCAAAGTTCAGGTTCCACAGGAACATCGCTCCCATCCACGGCGCATATTCGCGCCGCCCAATCTGGAACGCCCGCACGATCCATTCCGCCTGCTGCTCAAACGAAATCTGGTTGCCGAATTCGTACCCCGGCGTATTGTTGCGCGTCGCCCAACCGAACTCCGTGATCCACATCTGTCGGTCGCCGAGACCGTACTGTAACGCCAGCGCCCGGTAATCCTCGACGCGGCGGAAGTAGAACTCGCGACTGGTCACAAAGTTCGGTCCGGGACCGGGACGGTCGGGCCACATGCTGTCGGGCGGGTTCGATGTGCCGCCAGCGTGGACGCCAATCGCATCGACGACCTCCCGGAAGCGTGGGTCGGCGAACATCTGTCGGAAGAATGCCAGGTCGCTGATGGCGATATTCGGGTTGTTCGTCTCGGTTGCTGCTGGCGGACCCGATACGACAATCGCGTAGGGGTCATTCGCCTTGATCGCCCGTGCACCGGCGACCAGCACGTCCATGTAGAGCGCCGCCGAAGCGACCCGCCCGCCATTTTCGACCGCCAGGTTCTGTTCGTTCCAGATCTGATACGCGCCGACTCTGCCCCGGTAGCGTTTTGCCATTTCCCCCATAAAATAGGCGAACTGACCAATGTTGGCGCGGTTGGGCAGCCCGTTGCGTCCATTGTCGGTCGCCCAACCGGGGGCGGCGACGACGCTGATGAACAGTTTGACGCCCATGTCGTTCGCATCGCGCACGATGTCGTCGAGTTCTTCCCAGTAGATCGCACCCGAACGGTCGTGCAGGTCCATCCAGCGCACCTGCTGGCGCACCCAGCCAAAGCCGCTGTTCTTGACTAGTTGCAGCACGCGCTTGCGATCCTGCCAGGGTTCGCGATCCTGGTAGAGATGCGCATTGTAGCCGTAGATGAACGGGCGCGGCAGCGAGCGTGCATCATCGCGGGGCGCGGGGGTAAATGCCGGATTGTTGCGATGATTGGCGTCGCGGTATTCATTGCCGAGCAGACCGAGCAGAATGCGGTAGCGCGGGTCAGGCTCGTCAGGGTGCCACTCCATCCGCTGGCGCTCGAAGTATTGCACCCAGTACGTTTTGCCGTCCGCCTTGTTCACTTCCTGGAACTGTTCGGAGATCGGGCGACCGAAGACCGCCAGCCCGCCGTTGTTGAGCCAGAAACTACGGAACGGCGCTGGCGAGTTGCGCAGCGTATGGCGCGTCACACTATCCCACGTGCCGTCGCGCGGGTCGGGAACTGGCTGGAACGGTGGTTCGTTCTCGCGTCCTTTTGCCAGTTGCGTCCCCAGCAATCGCCCCAGAATATAGTAAGGCGTGCCGTAGTTTTGCGGATGCTCCTCGAGGATCGCGCGCTCGAAGTACTGGACGCGGTAATACTCGCCAGGATTGGTGAAACTTTCCTCAATAAAGGGTCGAGAGATCGGATAGCCCAGCACGAAGAGCGCATTGGGCGTATTCCGCCAGAAAAGCTCGAACGAATTGACGGAAGAGTGACCAGTCTGTGGATAGTACTGGGCGAGATAGGGCGGATAGGTGTCGGGGACTTCAGCCGGGCTACGCGCTGCGGCGCGACTCTGGCGGGGTGCAACGACGATGCCAGCGATGATGGCGATCAGCATCAACAGCGACAGGAGACGGGG
>AFSR01002562.1_pt1 | contig 13191 bp, 8 predicted proteins | sample 296848 | NCBI WGS metagenome assembly AFSR01 (sample SAMN02954305, study PRJNA68063) | hot springs metagenome | biome: terrestrial; feature: Mushroom and Octopus hot springs; material: microbial mat core samples; isolation source: Yellowstone National Park Mushroom and Octopus hot springs ...
CAGCACCACGTCCATTTACGCACATGCTTTTACGCTGGTCGGTTGTGGCTGATCGTGATCCACTCCTATCGCTGCGGGTCAGTCGTGATGGGATTGCTTGGAGTGAGTGGGTTGTTATCCATGAAGATGAGGAGCTGTGGCAGCCGACTGATGGTCCCGATCTGCACTGGAGTGACGTGATCTATGTCGGATCTGACCAGCGCTGGTATCAGGTGCGGGTCGAGTTGCCTGGCGACACAACCGGATTTCGCTCGCTCCAGGTCAGCACCGTTGATAGTCGGTTTGGTCCGGCTGCACCGATGGCAACCCTCTCAGGAACTCCGGCAGCCATTGCCCGACCGCCGGTAGTCAGTCGTACAGCCTGGGGCAATCCGCATGGTCAACAAAGCCCACTGGCGCCACCGGCCTATTATCCGGTGCGTCACCTCGTAATCCATCACACGGCTGACGCCAATACACTGGCCGAAGGGCAAACCTGGGCAGATCGGGTGCGCGCTATCTGGTCGTTCCACACCTATTCACGAGGCTGGGGTGATATTGGCTATAACTACCTGATCGATCCGAACGGTGTTATTTACGAAGGGCGGGCCGGTGGTGATGATGCGGTTGGTTTTCACGATACTGCCAATTACGGCTCGATGGGTGTAGCACTGATTGGCACCTACAGTAGTGCTGCACCCACCACGGCTGCACTCGATTCGTTGGTTGCGTTATTGGCATGGAAAGCTGATCAGAAACGGATTGATCCGCTTGGTCGTAGCTTCTACTACGGCTGTTCGATTTCACGCTTTTGTGCCCCGTTTAACCCCGGATCGGTCATCGACCATATCAGTGGTCATCGCCAAATAACGCCTGGCCATACGACATGTCCGGGTGATGCCCTCTTCAATCTGCTACCCAGCATTCGCCAGCGTGTGCAGGCCCGACTGGCAGGTGAGAGTCAACCCGATAACGGTGATCTGATCATTGAGGAACATGAGAGTGGATTTACGCGCAGCAATGCCAACTGGTATCTGGCTACCTGTGGATACGGTGGCACAGCCCTCTACACCTTTGCCACCGACAAACCGGCCGAAAGCACGAACGCGGCTACATGGCGTCCCAATCTCCCGGCTGCTGGCGTGTACCGTGTGTTAGTGTATGTTCCCAACAACTGCCCTGGCCTCAATCTGAGTCAACAGGCCCGTTACCGGATTACGACGGCTACCGGCATTGTCGAGCGCGTGGTGAATCAGGCAACGCAAACCGGTTGGGTCAATCTTGGCACCTACAATTTTACCCCCAACACCGCCAGTCTGTTCCTATCGGATCTCACTGGCGAGCCGTTGAGCCAACGACGGGCGGTGCTCTTCGATGCAGTGCAATGGCAGGCATTGGATAGCAGCCGTCAGCGTCTGGAATTAGTGGCAGTCGAGTACGGTACAACAACACTGGCAGCGGGTGAGGTTTTGCCAATCCGCTTTACGGTGCGGAATACAGGCACTGAACCAATTTATGGTCAAGACCCATTAGGAGGCAGTGTCTTTGATCTGAGTAGCAACGAATTCGAGCGCGAGGGTTATGTTTACGATGAAGGTGAATGTTTTCTCGGCGCAACGAATCAGACCTATCCGACTTTTCCGAAAGAGGCCGGTCGGTTTCGGGTGATGCTGGGAATGCAGGACCGAACGGTTCCCTGTGCCGGTGAAACCGGTGGCTATCCGTGGCGCTGGGGTATCAGTGGTCGGCTTGATCCCGGTCAGACCCAGACGATTGTCGGCTATGTGCGGTTCCGTCTGCCAGGGGTAGTAACGGTACGAGCGGGCGCTATTCACGAATACGTGGCGTATGTGTCGCTCAACCAGGCCGAGCAGCAGATTACGATCACACCTGAACGGCAACCGCCGCAGGTAACCCGCTACAACGAGCTGCTTCAGCCATTGGCAATGGTTTACGAATTGGCGAACACCCCTGCACGGCTCCTATCACGAACGCAAAACCCGCTCTCGGTGCGCCGTGGTTCGCTTCTGGGGAGCTTTGTCTGGTACGGTGAACTGCGTGATTGGGGGGCTGATGGCCCGATAGTCAACCGTAACGACTACTTTTTGATTGAACAGGTTCGTACTTTTATCGCACCGGTGAGTGGCGAGTATACCTTCGAGTTACAGAGTGACGACGGCGCATGGCTGTGGGTGAACGATCAACTGGTCGTCGCGAATGCTGGCGTGCATCCTCTCCAAACCGTCACCGGTACCATCACGCTCCCGGCTGGTCTCCACACGCTGGCAATCAAGTATTTTGAACTTGACGGGAGTGCAGCGGTAGGGTATCGGGTGAAGGAACCGGGAGCAAGCGATTTTACGCTGGTCCGTGAGGGGCTGGCCCAGGGTGAGATGATTGGTCCGCTTTTCCGTTCACTACGCGGATTACGCCTGAGTGCCGCAGATTTGGGCGGTGGTCATACTATCTTGCGCTATTCATGGGACGGTGAGACGTGGGTGAGCACAACCGAACCGGTTATTGAAATTGGGGCGCTCACCGATGGGGAATATCATTTGCGCTATCAGGTGATTGATAGTAACGGAAATGAGTCGGAGATCGTCGGGCTACGTTTTCGCGTGGATAGTCGTGTAACAGTGTACCGGGTGATGTTGCCGCTGGTTGAACGATAGCAGGGTTGTGCGGGTAGAGGTTCTAGCGCGAGCCTCTGGCCCGCGTTTTGCGCTGCGCGGAAGCGATCTGAGCTAGTTCCAACCTAGTCTCACGCTTTACCCTCTTCGTCCCGTGTGAGGCAGAAAGGTATACGGTGTACGATGTGAAGAGCACAGACCAGCAGCGGGCAAAGAAAGCCTCCTTTCACTCCCCTGAAGATGAGGAAGGGGTTACAGAATATTATCGTTCAACCTTGATCGCCGGTCAGCACTGACTCGACGACATTAAACGGCACATCAGACCGCACAACAACCTGCCCGATAGCTATTGGCAACACCCAGCGTACTTTGCCGGCCTGTACTTTCTTGTCGCGCCCAATGAGCGCCAGCACGGCATCGCGGTCGAGGTCTGTTGGTAAGGCGGTCGATAGTCCATACGCTGCAAGCAGCTTACGCTGACGTTCAACAAGTGCGGGTGGACACAAGCCGAGGGCAACAGCAATCCGAGCAGCGGCATCCATGCCAATTGCAACACATTCACCATGGAGCAGGCGATAGCCGAGCAATTGCTCGATTGCATGACCAATGGTATGACCGTAGTTGAGCGTTATTCGTTCGCCACGTTCAAATTCATCGCGTGAGACAACCTCAACTTTCACTGCGACTGCACGAGCGATGATGGCGGTGAGTTTTGTCGTAAGTTCAATATTCTGCGCATCCCAGTACGCCGCATTAGTTGCATGCCAGCCCTGACTTGACGCAAGCTCTTCCAGGGCAAAAAAGAGTTCGGCATCACGAATGATACCGTGCTTGATCACTTCAGCCCAGCCAGCGCGCAGTTCGCGCGGCGGTAGGGTTGCCAGCAAGTGGGTATCAGCTAATACCAGGCGTGGTTGGTGAAACGCGCCGATCAGATTTTTGCCCAGTGGATGGTTGATACCGGTCTTACCACCAACCGCAGCATCAACCATTGCCAGGAGAGTACTCGGCAATTGTACGAGTGCGACGCCACGTAAGATGGTGGCAGCCGCAAAACCGGCCAGATCACCAACCACCCCCCCACCTAGGGCCAACACTGCATCACGCCGCTCGATACCATTCTCGATCATCCAATCGTAAAGACGATGCAGTTCGTTAAACGATTTACTCTGTTCACCTGATGGGATGGTTGTAATACGGACCCGAAAGCCAGCTGTACTAAGCATCCCTGCAATGTGTTCAGCCACAGCAATCAGATGCTCATCGGCAATCAGCCAGAGTGTTCCGCGCAGGTCGAGCGTAGCCAGACGGTCGGCGAGCGTGTCCAGAACACCTGCGCCAACGATAACAGGGTAAGAGGTTGTGCTGGTCGTTACAGTCAGTGTCGTGGTCATTATCGTCTATAGTTATGGTTTGCGGCGATTAACAATCGTCATTAACACTGCGACGAGCAAAAGGGCCAGACCCAGGTACGTTAATGGGCCGGGCCATGGTTCAGGTTCCTGGAGCAGGGCACGTAACAGTATGAGCGATTCCAAAAACTAGTACCCTTCACGAAAGCAATTGACCGGTAAGTAGCGCCGGCAAGGTACTACCGGCCGGATAAACCGTTTCGCCAGCCGGCACCAGCAATAGACCATTTGCCCCGCGCAGCGAGAGCAAGCGTGAGCTACTCTGACTACCGGTAGTAACCGCTAACAGGCGACCTTCTCGATAACGCACGATAATCCGCTGATATTCAGGCCGGTCAGGTGAAGGGCGAACCGGTTCGTCCAGCGTTACATCGATCTGAGGTCGGAACGGTGTTGCATCACCCTGCAAAGCACGTAGCGCCGGACGAACAAAGACTTCAAACGAGACCAATGAGGAAACCGGATAACCCGGCAAACCGAAGACCAGCTTGTCGCCAATGGTAGCGAAGGTGGTTGGTTTACCTGGCTTAAAGGCAATCCTACCGAAATGCACCGTGCCAAGCTCGGCTAACAGCGGCTTGATCAGGTCGCGCGTCCCCATGCTCACGCCGCCGCTCGTGATCAGAACATCAGCCTGATCAAGACCTTGCAAGATGGCCTGACGCTGGACATCAAGATCATCACGGGCGATACCGAGCGAAATGGGAATGCAGCCGGCCTCGCGGATAGCCGCCATCAGCGCATAACGATTGCTATCGCGCACAGCCCCACCAGGTCGCTCACTTCCCGGTTCGACCACTTCATCACCAGTAGCCAGGACCGCTACTCGTGGCTGGCGATACGCTGAAATGCGAGTAATACCGAGTGTAGCCAGGAGTCCGATCTCGGCAGCGCCAAGCGTTGTGCCGGCGGCCAAGACCATCTGACCACGACGAACATCTTGACCGACCGCATGCACATAGTCACCGGGCTTCAATTCGCGCTGAACATAGAGCATGCCGTCGCGCTCTTCGGTTAGCTCAACCGGGATCATCGCATCGGCACCGTCTGGCAATGGCGCTCCGGTCATAATGCGCGTCGCCTCACCGGGGGCAAGAGTAACTGCTGCCCTACCACCTGCCGTCAATTCACCAACAACACGACGAGGAGAGAGGCCATCGGCAGCGCGCAGAGCATACCCATCCATCGCCGATTTTGGCACGTCGGGAATATCTTCAGGCGACGTAATATTACTAGCCAGGACACGGCCGAGAGCAGTCAACGCATCAATCTCTTCACTTCCCAACGGTTGAACATGAGCCATAATCGCTGCTGTTGCTTCAGCGATACTAACCATCGGGTATGGAGACTCGCGCAGCATATCAGTCATACATTATGCTCCTTTAGCAGAGTGTATGTTGCTGAGCGCACGCCAGACCTTTTCTGGGCGTAGCGGAATATCGATATGTCGCACCCCAAACGGTTGAAGTGCATCGATGACAGCATTTGCAATGGCTGGCGTTGAGCCGATGGTAGCCGCCTCTCCCACGCCCTTTACACCGAGTGGATTGAGCGGCGTAGGAGTTTCAGTCTTGTCAACTGTAAAAGGTGGAAAGAGATCAGCGCGTGGCAAGGCGTAATCCATCAACGTCCCACTGAGCAACTGACCATTAGCATCGTATACCACCTCTTCGAGGAGCGCCTGAGCGATTCCCTGAGCTAAGCCGCCGTGAATCTGACCGGTGACAATCAGTGGGCTTATTCGTGGCCCACAATCATCAACTGAGTAGTAAGCGCGAATGTATACCTGGCCGGTTTCGCTATCTACCTCGACCACGGCAATATGTGTGCCGAAGGGATAAATTAGGTCAGCAGGACGGAAATAGTCAACTGCTTCGAGGCCAGGATCGATGTCGGGAGGAAGTTTATTGCTGTACGCCCGCCGAGCAATCTCGGCCAGGGTCAGCGCTCGATCAGGCACACCACGCACCTGATAACGACCTTCATGCAGCTCTATATCGGCCACGTTCGCTTCAAGCATAGCAGCCGCAATCTGACGTACCTTCTCACGCACCTTCGTGGCGGCGCGCATCAGGGCCGCACCACCGACGGCAAGCGAACGTGACCCCATGGTACCGATGCCCATTGGGGTAATAGCTGTATCGCCATGCTTCACAACAATACGCTCGAAATCTGCCCCGATCTGATCGGCCACAATCTGGGCAAAAGTTGTTGCCGTACCCTGGCCGTGAGGTGAAATACCGGTTGTGACCGTGACGCTACCACTCGGCTCTACTTTAATCTGCGCGCTTTCATAAGGGCCAAACCCACACATCTCGACATAACAGGCAATCCCGATACCGAGTAACATACGATCACCCGCAGCCCGACGCGCCGCCTGCTCGGTGCGGAGCTGCTCGTAATTGGCCAGAGTTAACGCCTTGCTCAACGCCTTATCATACTCACCACTATCGTAGGTGAGACCAGTTGGCGTCTTATACGGAAACGCATCAGGCGGGATAAAATTGCGTCGTCGTACCTCTGCCGGATCGAGGTTCAGCTCAGCAGCGACAAGATCCATCAGTCGTTCGATATAGTAGGCAGCTTCGGGCCGACCTGCGCCACGATAGGCGGCGACCGGCGTGGTATTGGTATAGACACAAATCGCCTCTAAATCGACAGCCGGAATCTTATACACGCCAACCGCCATCGCGGTGGTGAGATCGGGCAGACCGGGAGCAAGTGGGTACGCACCGAGATCGGCCACAATTTGCATGCGCAATGCAGTCACTTCGCCATCGGCGGTAATAGCAGCTTCAATATCGCAAACCTGACCGCGGCCATGGGTAGTAGCCTGAACATGCTCAAGCCGATGCTCAACCCAGCGCAACGGGACATTGAGCTGACGGGCAAGGGCGGCGAGCAGAGCTTCTTCGGGATAGATACCGATCTTAACCCCAAAACCACCACCGACATCGGGAGCAATCACGCGCACCTGATTCTCGTTCAGCCCAACAACGTTGGCAACTTCACTACGCACCTGATGCGGTGTTTGGGTGCTCGTCCAAAGCGTGATACCTTCGCTGGCCGGATCAGGTGCAGCCACTACCGCACGTCCTTCCATAGGAAAGCCGAGCAGACGTTGGTTGACCATACGCTGGCGAATAATACGATAAGCGGAAGCGAACGCTGCTTCGACATCCCCCTTTTGGCGTCGGCGGCGATGGTCGATATTGTCAGGCAGACCATCGAAGATGACCGGTGCGTCAGGTGCGATAGCCGCCAATGGATCAATGACAGCAGGTAATGGTTCCCATTCGATAGGAAGCGAAAGTGCAGCATCGAGGGCTGCCTCTGGGGTACGGGCAACAATTGCAGCAACTGCTTCACCGACATGCCGAACCCGCTCAACGGCCAGGACATAGCGCGTGCGGCCCGTATAACGTTGAGCACCACTGCCGCCTTCACCAGAACTCGCGAGGGGAAGTGGCCGACAGAAATCGACCAGATCAGCGCCGGTATACACTGCAACCACGTCGGGATGAGCCAGTGCCGCAGCTTTGTCGATAGCAACGATCTGGGCATGAGCATAGGGACTGCGAGCTATTGCCACGTATAGCATGCCTGGTAGACGCAGATCGCTCACATACGTGCCCTGCCCTCGCACGAGACGCGGATCCTCGCGGCGCTTAATTTCGGCACCCATCAGGGCTGCATAAGCCATGGTTCGACTACCTTTCTTTTTTGTCAACCCTGTGTGATAACACTCGTACTATGAATATGATACCAGAATTCGTTGCGCCGTTCGTGAGTAGCTGAAACATCTGATCGGCAACGGTGGTGTTGTCGCTAGGCGTGCAATTGAAGAAATTGTAATTGCACGATAGCCGTGAACCGACTATGCTACATAAGGGAGATCTTTGTCAGACTAACTGATTTGACGTATCAACAGACGTTACCGTTTCCGAATGTAAGGACAACACCAGCATTATGGCGATACTTGAACCTTCAACCTCGGTGAACGACGCCAGTGCAGTGTCATCTGTCCCAGACAGCATACACGAACCAATCATTATCGAGGCGCGTAAGGGATGGTGGCATTTCAACTGGCGCGACTTATGGGACTATCGCGAGTTACTCTTCTTCCTGGTTTGGCGTGACATTAAGGTGCGCTACAAGCAAACACTGCTTGGTGCAAGTTGGGCGCTTATCCAACCGACGCTGCAACTGGTTGTCTTTACGATCATCTTTGGGCGATTAGCCGGAGTGAATACCAACGGTATTCCGTATCCGCTTTTCAATCTGGCCGGACTCTTACCGTGGCAGTTTTTTGCCAACACCGTCGCCCAGGCGGCCAACAGCCTAGTTGGGAGTGCCAGTATTGTCCGCAAAGTCTACTTTCCGCGGCTTGCCATCCCAACGGCAAGCGTGTTGGCCGGAACAGTAGATTTCGGTCTGTCGTTTCTGATCTTGCTGGCGTTGATGTTCTGGTATCAATGGGCACCCACACCGGCAGTATTTCTCTTACCGCTATTTCTGATCCTGGGAATGATCACGGCGCTAGGCGTCGGCTTCTGGCTTTCGGCAATCAACGCTCGTTATCGTGATGTGCGCCATGCCACTCCATTCCTGATACAGCTCTGGCTCTTCGCGACACCAGTAGTATATCCAAGCAACTTGATCGAAGGGCACTGGCAACTTGTTTACGCCCTCAATCCGATGGTCAGTGTTGTCGAGGGATTTCGTTGGGCATTACTGGGCACCCAGCCGCCCAGCCTGCTGATGTTCATTTCGGTCACAACGGCTGTAGCCCTGTTTAGTTCTGGTTTGCTCTACTTCCAGACAGTGGAACGTAAGTTTGCCGACATTATTTAGCCTATGCCATACGCAATTCGTGCCCGTGATTTAGCCAAACAGTATCGGATCGGAGCGATCAAGCAGGACAGGCCAGGGTATGCCACCTTGCGCGATACAATTGGCGCATGGCTTCGCGGCCAACCATCGGTAACAACAACCGAATTGTGGGCACTCAATGGGGTTTCGTTCGACATTCAGCAAGGGGAGGTCGTCGGAATTATCGGTCGTAATGGCGCCGGTAAGAGCACTCTGCTGAAGGTTCTTTCCCGAATTACTGAGCCAACGCGCGGACGGGCCGAGCTGTATGGACGAGTTGCATCATTACTCGAAGTTGGTACCGGTTTTCATCCTGAGCTGACCGGACGCGAAAATATTTATCTCAACGGCGCTATCCTCGGTATGCGTAAGCGCGAAATTGACCGTAATTTCGATGCCATTGTGCACTTTGCCGAGGTTGAGAAATTTATCGATACACCGGTGAAATTTTATTCATCGGGCATGTATGTCCGTCTGGCTTTCGCTGTTGCTGCACACCTGGAACCAGAAATCTTGATCGTCGATGAGGTACTGGCGGTAGGCGACGCTCGCTTCCAGAAGAAATGCCTCAATAAGATGCAAGACGTTGGTCAACAGGGACGAACAGTATTGTTTGTTTCGCACAGTATGCAGTCGATTGTGCGAATGTGTCAGCGGGCAATTCTGCTACACCAGGGACAGGTAATCGCCGATGGCCCAGCTCAACAGGTGGTAGGAGTCTACCTGGGCAAGGGCGCGCATTCGATTGCAGAACGGGTTTGGCCGGATCGCGAAAAGGCGCCCGGTAAAGATGTTGCGCATCTGCGAGCAGTGCGGGTTCGCGATGTTGATGGTGATGTGTCCGATACGATTGATATTCGGACACCGGTAACGCTTGAAATGGAGTTCGTTGTTAGCAAAGGTGGTTATGTGTTAATGCCACATTTTCGTCTCTACAACGAAGATAATGTGGCCGTATTCACGACACTCGACCTCGATCCGGAATGGCGTGGACGCCCGCGACCGCCCGGACGGTACATTGCACGGGCGACGATTCCCGGTAATTTTCTGGCCGAGGGTTCGTTGTACGTAGAAGCAGCACTGACCACACTCAATCCGCCGATTGGGCAGTTTGCCGAGCGTGATGCCGTAGCGTTTCAAGTTATTGATAGCCTGGAAGGTAATACGGCCCGTGGTGACTGGGCTGGTAACCTTTCTGGCGTTGTCCGCCCCTTGCTGCCCTGGTCAACGGTCTATGAGCCAATTAGTTGATTGTCACGTATCGCCGTATGCAGTACGAAGGTACGGCGTCGTATTGGCGCTACCGATACTGAGCTGGATCGGCGTGTTGACGTTATACCCTTTTGCGTTTACCCCGACCTGGCCGACGAACCCCTGGTTTCGGCTACTGACTGGTCTCAGCCACGGCACTGATCTGATGCAGAACGTGATTCTCTTCCTACCGCTGGGGGTGACGCTACGTTGGTTCCTGGCAGGATATGGGATACGTCAACGCGGGCAAATTGTTGGGTCAACGATACTAGCCGGTCTGCTGGCACTCGGTATTGAAATCGCTCAGCTTATCATCCCTGGTCGTACTGCTGCCATCCTCGATGTGATGGCGAATACGGCCGGCGCCGGGCTGGGTAGTCGGTGGCTGGCACCTCTATTGTTACCGATTGTTGACCAAATCGGGCGCCGGGTGGTGCATCTCATCCGACAAACACCAGCCACAGTGGTAATCATTGGGCTGACCATCTGGGTTGGTAGTGCCGTATGGCTATTGCAGCACTGGCAGCGAGCAACCTTGCCGACGAACTGGTCGGATCGTTACACGTTACAAATCGGGGCGGCTGATGATGGACGGCGGTTTTGGCCGGGATATGTGAGCTTTGTTGCGCTGTACAGTCGAGCATTTACTGAACGTGAGGCGCATACGGTCGACACATTTCAAGAGGCAGTTGCCCTACAGCCGTTGCTGGCTTACGATCTCAAGCAGTTCCCACCAATGCCGAAGGGTCCATATAGCCAACCGTTAGTAGCTCACGGGAAACCCGTTTTAACTCAGGAAGGCATGCGAGTAGGCTATGAGCGCTGGTTGATGAGCCGTGAGCCATTACGAGGAGTCGCTACGGCAATTGCGCAGACCGGTGCTTTTACGCTAGTGGCACGAGTGGCAGTGGGGGAACCAACCAGACATACGGAAGGCTTTATCATCAACTATGGCCGCGGGATCGATGGTCACAATGTGAGTCTCATCCAGGCCGGCGCCGATCTTCTGGTACGCATGCGCTTACCGCTAACACGCGCCGCCAATGATCGCCCACCATTACGGTTCAGCGACGTTTTTACCAGCTCACAGCCACAGGTACTGATACTCAGTTACGATGGCGCCGTTGCCCGTTTATTCGTAGACGGACAGCAACACCGGCAACAATACACATTTGGCCCAGGCGAAGCACTGTTTAACCGCTGGCTACCGGTGGAAACACATCAGATCGGTGGCTGGAGTATTGCGCTAACATTTATGTTAAGTCTGCCATTTGGACTAATTGGAGTACCGTGGCAAGGTATACACCGACCGTTGTTGATAACGATCTTGGTCGGCGGGTGGGTCAGTCTAGCGGCATACGTGGTAACACCCTCGCTTGCCAGCAGTATCTTAATAGCCAACCTGATCAGTATTGTGATAAGCACTCTTCTGCTTTTCTGGCTCACTCAACCACTGACTAGAAAGAGGTAAGAATGAAGCTCTGGCTAAAGATGTTGTTAACCGGTACTATACTGTTTCTTTCCATGGGAGCAGTAGTCTCGGCGCAAACAACATTTGATTGGCGCAGTGATTGGGCAGTTGCCGATGGGTTCACAATTGTGGAGGATACAACAGGCTATCACTTTCCAAGTGCGATAGCATTCGTACCGGAACCCGGTCCTGATCCGAAGGATCCGCTCTATTTTGTAACCGAACTACGCGGAACGCTCAAGGTTGTCACCAATGATCGCAGTATTTTCACCTTTGCCGAAAACGTTTTTTCAATTCAAACCGGCAGAAGAATTACGGTCGGGTCAGGGACAAGGTGGCATGGGAGGTATCTGTCTTGATCCAGCGCAAGGGTACATCTTTGTCACCTTTCTCTACACTGACGCAAACGGTCGAATGCGCAACAATATTGTGCGCTATCAATCGAAACCAGGTACATTCAGCCTCCAGCCAGAGAGTTTTACCGCGTTCACGGAAGTCTTCGCCAATTACTAATCGGGCTTAGCGCACCATATTGGCGCTTGTCAGGTGGTAGGCGATCAGCTATTTGTGGGCATAGGCGAAGCCTGGCAACCCCATCTGGCGTGCGACGTTGATCAAATGGTAGGGAAAATCTACCGCATGAGCCTTGACGGCAAACCGCTTCCCGACAATCCCTTTTACGTCGATGATGATGTGACGAAAGCCCGAAATTACGTTTGGGCCAGCGGCTTCCGTAACCCCTACGCGATGCAAATCGTAAATGGGCGGGTCTTCGTCGGTGACAACGGTGTAGGTACCGATCGCTTTGTCGAAGTGCAGCGGGGTGAGGATTACGGTTGGAATGGTCAGGAAAACAGTATTCACCTACGGGCAGCGTATGTCTGGGTACCAAGCCTGGCCCCAACAACGTTACAATATCTGCCACCCGACAACATGCTACTCGGTGCGGATAACGCCGGTAAGTTCTTTCTCGGTATGGCCGGATCGGTGCGACGTGGCAAAATGCCAGGTATCGTGCGAATTACTTATGATATGGAGCAGAGTCGGGTGATGGCGGTACCCGACTACTTCTTGCGCTTCCGCGGCAAACAAGAGCAGATGGTGGTTGCGGTGGCTATAGGTCCTGATGGGCTTTACTTTGCACCCTTGTACGCGAATCAGGCCGATCAAACATCGGTGTATAAGATTGTTCCCGACCCAACCAACAGCTATCCCTACCGTCCGCTGCAAGTTGAAGACCCCCGCCAGATAATTCGCGAACGAGGTTGTCTCGGCTGCCATCAGATTAGAGGTGATGGAGGTTTTGGTGGCGCTGCCGGCCCGCCACTCAGTCGCGAATTGTTGATCGCCAATGTCCAGGCTCGGCTGAACAATCAACAGTACCGCCAGCTTCTGGCCGATTTGGATCAACTTGAGGAAAAGCCATGGGTTTCTACTCGCTCGGCGCGAGCGGCAGTACTTGCCCTGGAAGGTGAAGCAGCAGTACGGCAGTGGATTATTAACCAGATTGTCGAACCGCGTTGGGATAATCGCGGATCGCAGATGCCGAACCCCGGGGTAACACCAGCAGAGGCAG
>AFSR01008500.1_pt1 | contig 13190 bp, 9 predicted proteins | sample 296848 | NCBI WGS metagenome assembly AFSR01 (sample SAMN02954305, study PRJNA68063) | hot springs metagenome | biome: terrestrial; feature: Mushroom and Octopus hot springs; material: microbial mat core samples; isolation source: Yellowstone National Park Mushroom and Octopus hot springs ...
CCCACACCTGGCAACCGGTACCAAAGACTTTGATGGGGCAACGGTTATTCTTGAACCACTGGCCCGCTACAACGAAAAAGACGAGCTGGTTCCCTTCCTCGCCGCCGAAATCCCGACCCTGGAAAATGGTGGTGTGGCTGCCGATGGTACCAGCGTAACCTGGAAGCTCAAGCCAGGCTTGAAGTGGTCGGACGGCAGTGACTTTACGATTGATGACATTATCTTTACCTGGCAGTACTGCGCCGATGAGGCTACAGCCTGTACTACAAAGGCGGCGTTCGATCCGATTGCCAACATCGAGAAGATTGATGACACTACTTTCAAGATTATTTGGAAGGAGCCGAACGCCGACCCCTACATCTCCTTTGTCGGGCCACTCGGCATGATCTTGCAGAAGAAACAGTTCGGTAACTGCATCGGTGCTGCTGCCAGCACCAGCGCCGAGTGTCAGGCCGCGAACCTGGCGCCAATCGGAACCAATGCGTGGAAGCTCAAGGAGTTCCGCCCTGGTGATACGGTCATCTACGAGCGCAACCCCTTCTTCCGTGATGCCGATAAGGTCTTCTTCGACGAGGTAGAGATCAAGGGTGGTGGTGATGCTACATCAGCCGCACGTGCCGTCTGCGAGACGGGTGAAGTTGATTTTGCCTGGAACTTGCAGATTCCAAAGGCTGTGCTCGAACCAATCCTGGCCAGTGGCAAATGTGACGCCATCGCTGGCGGTTCGTTCGGTGTCGAACGGATTGTAGTCAACTTTGCCAACCCCGATCCGGCATTGGGTGACAAGCGCAGCGAGCCTGATCAACCGCATCCGTTCCTGACCGATCCGGCAGTGCGGAAGGCGATCGCACTAGCAATTGACCGCAAGGCGATTGCCGAGCAGCTCTACGGCCCGACCGGTGAACCAACGTGCAATATTCTGGTTGTACCGGCGAACGTCAACTCGCCGAACACCACCTGCGAACGTAACGTCGAAGAGGCCAAGCGTCTGCTAGAAGAGGCTGGCTGGAAGCTCAATGGTCAGGTACGCGAGAAGAACGGCGTGCGGTTGGTCGTCTCCTTCCAGACCAGTATCAATACTCTGCGCCAGGGTGAGCAAGCAATCATTAAATCGAACCTGGCCGAGATCGGGATTCAGGTGAACAACAAGGCCATTGACGCCGCAGTCTTCTTCGGTGGCGATCCGGGTAATCCTGATACACTGAACAAGTTCTACGCCGACCTGCAAATGTACACCAACGGTCCGTCTTCAATTGATCCTCAGCAATACTTGCAAGGTTGGATCTGCGCCGAAGTCGCATCGTCGGCGAACCAGTGGAACGGCAACAACGACGGTCGCTACTGCAACCCCGAATACGATGCGCTCTTCGAGCAGTTGAAGAAGGAGCTTGATCTGAAGAAGCGGGAAGAGCTGGCAATCAAGATGAATGACCTCCTGGTCAACGATGTGGCCGTGATCCCGCTGATCAACCGTCGCACGCCGAATGCGAAGCTGAAGAATCTTGAAGGCCCAACCTTCAATACCTTCGACAGCAGCATTTGGAATATTGCAACCTGGCGGCGCGTGCCGTAATCGGTTAGCCGACGGGGAGGAGCGGGTAAATACCTGCTGCTCCCCGCCTTTGCTTCCAATGCGTGAATGTTAGGAATCGGAAATGGAGGAGAGAAGATAGAGAAGGGACCGGTTCCCTCACTTTAGCGCCCTACTTCTTCGCCTCTGGTGGAAGCGTAAGAGGGGCTTGGGGGGAAGGTGAGGGAGCGACGCCGACAACCATCACACCTGCCCGTCGCATCAGAACGCCAGATGGCGAGTGAAGCAGTGAGGGCGACCCTCACCCCCGGCCCCTCTCCCGCACTGCGGGCGAGGGGTGATCTGGAGGGGATGGACGCGCCATTGTAGACAGACGTAGACGCAGAATCGTCACTACTACGCTAACCGCCTCCTTTCGCACTGCGGGCGAGGGGTGATCTGGGGGGATGGACGCGCCATCGTAGACAGACGTAGGCGCAGAATCGTCACTACTACGCTAACCTCTCCCTCCCGCACTGCGGGCGAGGGGTGATCTGGGGGGGATGGACGCGCCATCGTAGACAGACGTAGGCGCAGAATCGCCACTACTACGCTAACCGCCCCCCTTCCTCTCCCGCAACGTGGGAGAGGAAGGGGGGCTGGGGGGTAGGTGAGGGCGGCCTTTTGGAATAAAATAAAACAGGGGCAACGACTATGTTGCAATACATTATTCGACGGATTTTGATTGCTATTCCAACGCTCTTGATCATCAGCTTTGTTATTTTTGCCGTGCTTGCGCTTGCCCCTGGCGACCCACTTGCCCAATTCGCATTGAACCCGGCAATTCCCGAATCAACCCGCGAGCTAATCCGGATTCAATTTGGGCTTGACCGACCCTGGCCAGAGCGCTACGTGCGCTGGCTCATTTCGTTAATGCGAGGTGACTGGGGCTTTTCGTTTGGCACTCGCGGCCCAGTAATCGACCTGATCTGGCAACGATTGCCACAAACGCTAACCGTCGTCGGTACGGCGTATCTGATCGCCGTGCTCCTCGCTATTCCGATAGGAATTATTTCAGCGGTTAAGCAGTATTCGATTTTTGACAATGTTGCCACCTTTTTTGCGTTTATCGGTTTTTCAGTACCGTCGTTCTTTACCGGTCTGGTCCTGATGCTGATATTTGCGATCAATTTGCGCTGGTTTCCAATCGTATACAACACTACGCTTCAGGTTGTTGATTGGGAAACCTTTACTCAGCAGGTACGCCAGATGACCTTACCAGTGACGGTGCTAGTTGTACAGCAGACGGCTGCGCTCACCCGCTTTATGCGCTCATCAATGCTTGATAATCTGTCACTCGATTATGTGCGCACGGCACGGGCAAAAGGTCTGAGTGATCGGATGGTTGTGCTACGTCACGTGTTACGAAATAGTCTGATACCGGTGGTCACCCTGATTGCGCTGGGTATCCCGACAATTTTTGCCGGTGCGATTATTACTGAGAATCTCTTCCGGGTAAACGGATTAGGGGCATTGCTGATCACTTCGATCAACAATTCCGATACGCCAGTCGTGATGGCCCTGACCTTTATCTTTGCCATTCTGACGGTGGTGTTCAACCTGATCGCTGATATTCTTTACGGTGTGCTCGATCCACGAGTACGCTATTCCTAGAGATTACACGCTGACCGACCGGAAGGGGTTATGCTATGTCTGAAGTAGAGATGAATAGCACGGTGGGGTTGTCAGTAAGTACCCGCGCCCAACAAATGACGAGCCGGCTGTCGCCTAAGCCGCGTACCCTGCTCAGTGATGCCTGGCGGCGTTTTCGCAAGCATCGGATGGCGATGATCGGCGTCATTGTCTTGTTCACATTGGCCTTGTTCTCGTTTGTGGGGCCATATGTTTATGTACCAAGGCTGGCCGCCGAATTAGAGGCTGTTGGCTCACCCTTCATCCAGGATCGGGTTGATTTGCAGACCGCGATTGATCATCTCGATTTTCTTAATATTCTGTCAGGGCCAAGCGCAATCCATCCGTTTGGTACCGATGACCTTGGCCGCGACTTGCTAGCGCGTGCGCTGTACGGTGGCCGGGTGTCGCTCCTGGTTGGTCTTACTGCAATGGCAATTGCGATTTCGCTTGGTACGATCATCGGGGCAACGGCCGGCTTTCTGGGTGGAGTGGTTGATCAGATTTTAATGCGCATCACCGATCTCTTTTTGTCACTACCGGTCATTCCCTTGACCCTCCTGGTAGTCTATCTTTTCCGCGATCCGGTCATTCAACTCATGGGATCGCCTGAAGCCGGTATCTTCACGATTGTGGTGACGGTGATCGGTAGTCTGGCCTGGATGAGCACGGCGCGCATTGTGCGGGCGACCTTTCTCTCACTCAAAGAGAAGGAATTCGTCGAGGCAGCGATTGCGCTGGGGGTCAGTCGTCCGGCAATTATGTTTCGTCATATTCTGCCCAACGCTATCGGCCCGATTATCGTGGCCGCGACTCTGGAAGTCGGGAGTGCGATCATTACCGAGTCAACCCTGTCGTTCCTGGGTGTTGGCTTCCCGCCTGATACACCAACGTGGGGCCGATTAGTGACCGACGGGAGTCAGTATTTGCAGGCTGCGCCGTGGCTTGCCCTCTTCCCCGGCGCTCTGATCTTTCTTACCGTGCTCAGCATTAATTTTGTCGGTGACGGGCTGCGTGATGCACTCGATCCGCGTTCACGTTTGTAACACCGGGTAAGGGTATGAGCCGTGAGCTGACACCAATGCAACGCCTGGCGGTAGAGGCCTTACAGGAGGATGAGCGATTGACGGCTGGCCTGAACGATGAACAGGCCAGACAGTGGTTGCAATGGGCAACGGCGCGGGCCATTGAATTGACGCGCACAGTTGATGACGAATCCAGCGCCGAAGAGGTAGCGCTGGCGATTCGGAAAGCAGTGCGCGCTGCACTACAGGCCGATGGTTCGGTATCTACCGCCGAACATCTGTTGGCACAGATGGTACCGGTATCGTCAGTTGTACCGGTCCTCGGTGGTACCGCCGATCAGGTGGCTACAATGCCCACCAACGACAACACACAACGGAAGACGACTACACCGGTATACCCGCGTCGCTGGCTGGCTGCATTACCGCTTAGCCTGCTGGCCCATCTGGGTCGCCGCCCATCGAGAAACGTATGACCCGTAAGCCACCTTCTTCCCAACCCCGTCGACTCAATCGCACCCAGATCATTCTGCTGTTTCTGCTGCTCGCCCTCGGCTATCTAATCAATGCCGGGGTTATTGATCTGCGCCGTTTTGGTCTTGATCCGGCAATATTCGGTATTGAAACCCAGTCCAAACCTGATACCAGCGGCGAGATCGCGGTCTATTTTACCACTCCATCGCTGGTCTACCCGGATGTACCGCGCAATCGGGTCACGCCGCCATTTCTGCGCGATATTCTGAACGACATTGCCAATGCACGTCAGAGCATTGAACTGGCAACGTTTGAATACACGTTGCAGCCGGTCGCCGAGGCGCTGGTTGCCGCCCACCGACGCGGTGTGCGCGTCCATCTGGCCCTCGACCGTGAAAGTCTGGAAGATCCGGTTGACGCAAAATTCGCCGGTATTATTGAAGAAGCAGGTATCCCGATAAGTTGGGAAGATACGACGGCCTTCTTACACAGCAAATTTATTATTATCGATCAGCGCATTGTCTGGACTGGCTCGTGGAATGTGACGATAAACGACACCTATCGCAACAACAACAATCTGCTGCGAATTACCATACCGGAAATCGTTGAAAACTATCGCGTCGAGTTTGCCGAGATGGCGGCTGGTCGGTTTGGCAACAGCAAGCAAGCTACGACACCGTTCTCACGCCTCACCACTGCGCAGGCCACGATTGAGAACTACTTCACGCCACGAGAACGACCGGCAACCCGCATTGTCGAACTCATCGCCAATGCCCGCCGGTCGGTGGTGTTTATGGCCTTTTCATTCACCAGTGACGAGATTGCCAGCGCGATGATTGCTCGTCACCAGGCCGGTATTCCGGTACGCGGCGTCTTCGAGAAACGCAACGCTGAGGGTGTTGGTTCTGAATTCGGCCCGTTGCGAGACGCAGGTTTGAATGTCTTGCCCGATGGGAATTGCTATACGATGCACCACAAGGTGATCGTGATTGATGAACGGATTGTGATTACCGGTTCGTACAACTTCACCAGCCGTGCTGAGCGCACGAACGACGAGAACCTGTTGATTATCGATGACCCCACCCTAGCCGCAGCGTATCTTGCCGAGTTCGAGCGGGTATTTGAGCAGGCCAATAATCCAACGCGCTGTCAGTAGACGTTCCGCACCAGGCGTGCCGGTGGCCCGCGTACCCAGGTAATACCCCCCGCCCTCCGCACCAGGCGGGCCAGCGGCCCGCGTACCCAAGCCGTAGCCTCGGTCTCCCCCGCACGCGGGGGCTTGGGTGTAACGATGGTGCGCTGATGCGCCAGCCGATCGGTTCCTACTATACCGAACGAGAGCCGAAGTGTAGAATAGACTGCTGAAGCATGGCTTCAGCAGTCCATAATCGCCGTATCAACCGGGCAGGTGCTCAACCCGTCTTACCCTGGCTCCCCGCTACGGAATTCGTCGCCAAGTTGCGATGTTCCACAAACTGCTGTCAAACGTGTTGAACGTTGGGCCGATCAGATTCTTTAGCTTGACCGCCGGTGTATACCGGTTGATCAACGGTATTTCCACAATGTCGTTGACCAGCAGATCGTTCATCTGAATCGCCAGTTCCATACGACGCTGTGGATCAAATTCCTTCTTCAACTGGTCAAAGAGTTCGTCGTAGGCCGGATTGCAGTAACGGCTAACGTTATTTCCATTCCAGCGGTTAGCCGATGAAGTTACTTCGGCGCAAATCCAACCCTCCAGATACGATTGCGGATCAGGCGAGCTTGGGCCGAAGGTGTACATTTGCAGATCGGCGTAAAATTTGTTCAGGGTGTCAGGATTCCCTGGATCGCCACTGAAAAAGACAGCGGGATCGATAGCTTTAAGGTAGGTCTGAATCCCGATCTCTGCCAGGTTTGATTTAATAATGGCCTGGGTATTCTGGCGTAAGGTGTTGATGCTGGTCTGAAGCGTAACAACTAACTTCACCCCATCCTTTTCACGCACGGAACCCTTAAGCACCCAACCGGCCTCATCTAGCAGGCGTTTTGCTTCCTCAACATTGCGCTCGCACGTGGTGTTAGGCGAATTGGCACTTGCTGGCACTACGAGCAAATTACAGGTAGGCGCGCCAGTCGGGCCGTAGAGCTGTTCGGCAATGGCCTTGCGATCGATTGCTAGTGCAATCGCCTTCCGCACGACTGGATCGGTCAGGAATGGATGTGGCTGATCAGGCTCACTACGCTTGTCGCCTAATGCTGGATCGGGATTGGCAAAGTTGATCACAATCCGCTCTACACCTCCTGTTGAGCCACCGGCAATTACATCGCAAGTACCATCTTTCAGAATCGGTTCGAGAACTGCTTTGGGTACCTGTAAGTTCAATGCAAAATCACCTTCTCCTGTGGTGCAGACCGCACGCGCTGCCGAGGCTGCATCACCTCCTCCTTTCAACTCAACTTCATCGAAGAAAACCGTATCGGCATCGCGATAGAAAGGGTTGCGCTCGTAGATCACGGTATCGCCCGGACGAAACTCTTTCAGCCTCCAGGCATTGGTACCTATCGGCGCCAAATTAGCTGCCTGGCATTCGGCATCGGTATTCGCAACCGAGCCAATGCAATTCGCGAATTGCTTCTGTTGCAGGATCATCCCGGCCGAGCCAACAAAGGAGATGTACGGATTGGGGTTCGGTTCCTTCCATGTGATCTTGAAGGTCGTCTCGTCAATCTGCTCGATGTTGGCAATCGGGTCAAAGGATGTCTTGTTGGTACAGCCGGTTGTTTCGTCGGCACAGTAGCGCCAGGTAAAGATAATGTCATCAATCGTAAAATCACTGCCGTCCGACCACTTCAAGCCCGGTTTAATCTTCCAGGTTATGCTGGTACCATCGGGCGCGATACCACCATTTTCTATTGTTGGTATCTCGGCCGCCAGAAATGGTACTAATTCATCGTTCTCATTGTAGCGGGCCAGCGGTTCGAGAATAACAGTGGCGCCGTTAAAGTCTTTGACGCCAGTTGCTAGATGCGGGTTAAGCGTCGTCACCGCCTGCCAGGAAAGAATCGTGAGTTTCTGTTTCTCCTTAGATGTTGGCGCTGCAGTTGGTACTTCCGTTGGCATCGGTATCGTGGTTGGTTCTACAGTTGGTTGAGAAACAGCCGTCGCTTCTGTTGCAGGTACGGTTGTTGGCAACCCCTGCGACTGTTGCGCACCACATCCGGCAAAGATGATGACTGTCACGACCAGTAGCATCGTCCACGTAATACGCCATCTGTACACCATGGTCACCTCCAGAACATCTCAGAACTTCCCGAACACAAACAAACCCTACCAAGCGCAATCAGCCCATTGATCGCCTCTGTTGCTGCTGTGCACGACATGGCACAAAACTCGTTTTATGTAATCTAGTGCTGAAGCACTATCCGAGATGAACACGGGGATTATCTGCTCATCAGGTCAGAGAGTATATCACATCGTTGACATGTTGTGTCATGCTCCTTTCACTCAACATTGAAACCAGATCAACAGCGCTGCCAGCAACGTGACCTCAACAGCCAGCGTGTCGCGAGAGCGCCAGTGATACGTGACCAGTTGACTACGACCTGATCGACTGAACCCACGTACCTCCATTGCCGCCGCTAGATGTTCGGCAGCCATTAAAGATTGCACCAGAAGCGGAACGAGTAATGCCGGGTAAAAACGGAGCGCATGCCACCCCGGCTCTAGCGGAATACCCCTCGCCCGTTGAGCGTCGATAATCTGGCGAATGCGATGTTCCATCACGCCAACATACTGCAAGGAAGAGGTGAGCAGGAAGGTGATGGAAAACGGAACCCCCATCTGCTGCAACGCGCCACCCAGGTCTTCCGGTGAGGTGGTGCGCAGGAATACGAAAAAGATCCCCGCCAGCACTAGAATCCGCAAGCCAATCAGCACTGCCATCCGCCAATCGAGAGTGAGAAAGGCAATCACTACCCAACCGGCAATCATCAGCAGAGCCAGCCGAAGCCAGCGCGCAAACGCCTGCTGTTGTTTGCTCCAGTAGACGATGATAATGATCGGGATCAGGCCCAAGATCAGGGCCGCAATACTCTCAACCATCGTCATCGCGACCGTCCAGATCAATGCGATCACCATTTTCGCTCGTGGATCAATTTGCAGAGCCGGCATACGGTACCTCATCCTGACGGATCATCGTCGTTGACGCTGAATCGCTGCTCTGCAACGCCAATGCAAGTCGGTAACGTTCGGGCAACAACAGCTTAGCCGTAGCGATACAAGCCGGATCGCTGACGATAGCGAGCGGAGAGTCGTCGGCAATCAATCGTCCGCCAGCCATCACCAACCAGCGCGATGACACCATACCGGCAAAATCCAGATCATGAGTAACCATCACGATCGTTCGGCCAGCGGCAGTCTGTTCACGAATATACGTTGCTAATGTCTGGCGAGCAGGCCAATCGAGACCGGTGGTTGGTTCATCGAGTAACAGAATGGGCGGATCGATCAGCATTGCTGCAGCCAGCGTCAGACGCCGTTTCTCGCCAGCGCTGAGCGCGAAGGGCGACCGGTCGGCAAGCGGTTCAAGCTGAAGTGCTTGCAAAACATCTCTCAGCCGCGCCGGATCGAAGACACCCATCACTCTGGCACCAATTGCCACCTCATCACGCACGCTAGCGCAAAACAGTTGATCATCAGGATGTTGGAATACCATTCCTACTGATCGCGCTAGTTCCGAAACTGGTGTCGTGCGTGTATCGCGACCCAATACGTTCACGCGACCGTGTTGTGGACGGTAGAGGCCGTTGAAGTGTTTGATCAGCGTGGTTTTACCAGCACCATTAGCGCCAACAATAGCTACACTCTCACCTGCATGTACTTGCAAATCAATGCTATCGAGCAATTGCAGTTGCCCGATAGCGTAAGTGAGCTGGTGTGTGCGAAGTAGGGGCGAGCCATTGCCCCGCTGAAGGGTCACAACTGATGGCTGATACACTTCCATAAACTGCTGCCGATCGACTCGCGCCAGCAATGCTTCAACCGTAAGCGGCAGCGGATCAAGACCCAAAACGCGACCGATCTGCGTCGGTAGCGGTGGTTCGAGATGGAATCGACGAATATCGTGAGCCAAAACGTCAGCGGGTCGTCCATCGAGCACAATCTGCCCCTCGTGCAAAACGATCATCCGGGTGGCATCGGCAGCAACCAGGCCAAGACGATGCTCGGCTACAATGATCGTCACGCCCTGTTGATGGAGTGTGCGCAGGATCGCTTGCACCTGGGCCACATGCATACCGTCGAGATTGGCAAACGGTTCATCGAGAACAATAATCCGTGCACCAACCACCAGCACCGTCCCTAACGCAACCAGAAGCTGTTCACCCGCAGAGAGTTGTTGTGGGTTGCGTTCGAGCAGATGTTCAATACCAAGCTGAGCAGCAACTGCATCAATCCGCTGCCGCATCACTTGTCGTTGACAACCCAGACTCTCTAAGCCAAAGGCCAGCTCACGGGTAACGGTGCTGTTAAAGAGTTGCCACTGCGGTGACTGAAACACCACACCGACCGTCGTAAACCACTCGGCGAGCGGTCGGCTGCGGGTATCAACCCCGTCAATCACGATTGAACCCTCAATAACCCCATCGTACCCGTGAGGGATAAGGCCAGTGAGTGCCCGCACAAGTGTCGATTTACCGCTGCCACTCGCTCCACAGAGCAACACATACTCACCAGCGTTGATCTGCACTTCGATGTTGCGCAACGCCCATTGCGATCCCAACTGCGGATAGCGATAGGAGAAACGGCGAACTTCAATCTGGCTACCGGTCAATTGACACTCCCACGTTGCTCGACGAGACGAACCACACCGGCACGCTCAAGCGCTTTGAGAACGATTAATCCAATTGCCGATCCGACGATGGTACTACCGAGAAACGAAGCGATCAGCAGGCTCAGCGCCATTGACTTTTGCATAAAGACCGGCGCAACCCATAGGCCACTTACGAGGGCAGCGATAATACCGGTACCGACAATCTCACCCAGGGCGGCCAGATAGATATTGCGCGTGAAACGGAAGACCAGACCGGCCAGCAACGCCCCGATCATCCCACCTGGAAAGGCCAGGACTGTACCAACCCCCATCGAAATGCGCAACACGGCAATCACACCAGCAATACCGGTTGCCCACCACGGACCCAACAACACAGCAGCGATCACATTAATGAAGTGTTGGGTAGGATTGATACGGGCGATACCGACCGGAAATGAGGTAAACGGCGCTAATGCCACCCCCAGTGCAATAAGTACGACCGCCTGAGCAATAAAACGTGTCTTCACGGCCATTCCTTTCTCTTAGTAAATACCGGTAAACGATCAGGTCATTTGTCTTGCAGAGAGGTTTGCGATGGCCGGTGAACGAAGGCTCTGACCTTCGCTCACCAAAAACTTCGGTAACCGCCCCTGTCCTTCCCACTCGTCATCCTTCACGCGAGACACGCACCAGCCGCTGTTGCCAGAGCCGACGTAAACCGGTGTACAACAAGAATGTCAGTAGAAAACAGGGAATACTAGCCCCGATTTGCGGTGCCCACTGCGTAATCGCTTGATAGATCAAGATACCTGCCAACCACGCGACCAGAGCACTAATCCGCCATTCACCAGCTTCTTCGGCCAATCCCCAGCGACGCACTACGAAATAATCTGCCAGTACGATGCCGAAGAGCGGTACGAATAGCGAACCGATCAACAGCAAAAAGTTGAAGTATTCGCTCATTGTGAGGATGGTTGCGAAGATAAAACCGATGACGCCGGTAAGGATGATCAAGAGACGCTGGTTAAATTGCGGAAAGACATTTTGGATCGAAATTGCTGTCGAGTAGATGTCGGCAAACGCATTGTCGGTCTCATCAACCAGAATGACCGCCAACGCCACGATGCCTCCCGTCATCGCCATAATCGCCGTGATGAGATGTTCAGGGGTTGGCTCACTCACATTTGCGGTTAACAAAAAGAGTGCGCCAAGGCTATAAAACCAGATATTAGTCAGCGCAAAACCAAGGTATGTCCCCCAGAAACTATCCTTCGAGCGACGGACAAACCGGTTATAATCGGCTACGAGCGGTATCCAGGAGATAGGCATTGCCGCTACCAGATCAACACCTAACCAAAATGGCATCTCGCCAGTCCCTGGTCGACTCAACAGCGCCAGAATGTCGTACTGAGTGAACAGGTAGATCGTCATCCAGATTGTTACCGCATACACAATCCAGATACCAAACTTCTCTAGCCATTCTCGCACTACGACAAGGGGACCACCGAGAGCGAGCAGGGTACACCAGACCGCGAAGATTGCTACCCAGAGAGTACGATTACTCACACCAAACAAGGCTTGCCCGACCTGATCGGCAGCTAAGCCAATCACCCACAGCTCGAAGGCTGTCCAGCCCACCAGTTGCACAACGTTAAAGATCGTTGCCAGGTAAGAACCTTGCTTTCCAAACACCGAGCGGAGCAGAACCATCGTGGGGATACCGTGCTCACTTCCCAATATCCCAACCAGCGCTAGCAAGAGGGTGCCAATTGCTGTCCCGACCAGAATTGCCAGTAATGCTTGCAGCAAACTCAAGCCAGGAACCAACAAGGCTCCTGCTTCCAACACCAGTAACCCAACACCAAGACTCGACCACAGCACAAAGATGTCGAACCAGCGCAACCGACGATGCTCGGCAGGCACAGGATCAATCCCCCATGTGGGTGGAGCTTGCAGGCGCGGTAGCCATTCGCGCAAACGGGTTTGCAGTGACATACCTTTCCTCCAACTAGAAACGCCACCCGCGAAGGGTGGCGTAAATACCGGACAGGAACGGCAGTACAACGGTGTATTCCCTTCGCTGGCATTACCCAGAGCAGGTTCATGAGGTCGATGGTGGATCTGACCATCCTCTCAGCCCGGCTCCCCGAGCTCCCTCTACACACATTTTCATTTGTCGTACCGAATCACGTGATCGTAGTTGAGCGATATTATATGCTGCTGTTGCGGTATCTGTCAAGACTCAGTGTGTGTCGATAGAGCTTTTCACAGTTCTTATCACTACCCGTAAGGTGAGGAGCAAGGGGAGAGCAGCAAGGAAGCGGAACGAGCACAGCAGCGGTAGCTTCCTGTTCCGACTGCGATCGGCGACCAAGTTCCTCGTGCTCTCGCCGATCATGCCCGTCACCGTATCGTTGGAGCGGTTTCTCAATCCGAATAGGGAATTATCCCGGTTCTCGCTCAGAAATCGCCCTCGCTGGCATACGGATAACTCCACAACGTTGCTTGCAGGACAATCGACTTGAACCATGCCTGATGCATACGCTCCACGTCGGCAGCCGAATGCCCTTTACGAGCGAGAAAATCTTTGATCGTCGCGGTAATGGGATAGATGAAGGCAATCATATAGCGCAATGGAATCATCGGTACTGACGACACGCCATCGGTCTGATTCTTCTTGGTACGGTAATGACGGAGCGC
>AFSR01003174.1_pt1 | contig 13169 bp, 15 predicted proteins | sample 296848 | NCBI WGS metagenome assembly AFSR01 (sample SAMN02954305, study PRJNA68063) | hot springs metagenome | biome: terrestrial; feature: Mushroom and Octopus hot springs; material: microbial mat core samples; isolation source: Yellowstone National Park Mushroom and Octopus hot springs ...
GGCGGCGTTCCCGCTGGTGTTCCTGACGGCGTGGCATATGCTGATGACCCGCGCGCGGCTGCAGCCGGGCGAGTGGGTGCTGGTGATGGGCGGCGGCAGTGGCGTCGGTAGCGCAGCTATCCAAATCGCGAAACTGCGCGGCGCGCTGGTTATCGCCACCGCAGGCAGCGACGCTAAACTGGAACGCTGCCGTGAACTGGGCGCAGACTGCGTAGTCAACCACAACGACCCCGACTGGCACAAGCAGGTGCGCGAGGCCACCGAAGGCGAGGGCATCGATGTGGTGTTCGAGCATGTCGGGCAGGCGGTGTTCGACGCATGCATCAAACTGCTGACCAAAGGCGGGCGACTAATCACCTGCGGGGCGACCACAGGCGGCGAGGCGCGGTTCGACATCCGCTATGTGTTCAGCCGCGAGCTGGAGATTCACGGAACCTACATCGGCACCCGCGCCGAGCTGGAGCAGATTCTGCCCCACATGGTGTACGGACGCCTGCGCCCGATTGTGGACAGCATCTACGACCTAAAGGACGCCCGCGCGGCGCACGAGAAACTCGAAAGCCGCGACTTTTTCGGCAAAGTCGTGCTGCGCGTGCCCTGAGCGGGTACACTACAGGCGATGCGCGTGCGCGAGTCGCGGCGGGTGCGCTGGCTCAGCGAGCGGCAGCGCGTCGGCGTCGGAGACGCCCCGCTGAGCGTCTCGGACTACCTGCGCTTGTGCCGCGAGGACGACGAGTACGAACTGCTCGACGGCGTGCTGGTACAGGCGAATGGCGGCGCAACTGCCCCATGAGTGGTTGTTTCAGTGGATGCTACGGTTGGTCGGCGGCTATGTGGAGGCGCGCGGGCTGGGCGTTGTGCTGGGATCGCGCACGCCCGTGCAAATCACGCCCTACCGCGTGCGCCTGCCCGACCTGCTGTTTGTGCGCACGGAACGCATGCAGATTTTGACCCCCCAAGCGCTTTTGGAACCGCCCGACTGGGTGACGGAAATCCGTTCGGCAGGCGAGCGCGACTCCGACTGGGTGCGCCTCGAAAGCGATTACCGCACGATTGGCGTGCCCGAAATCTGGATGGTGGACTTGCCCCGCCAGCGCGTGCGCGCCCTGCGCCTGCACGCGGGCGACTACATGGTACAAGAGGTAAGCGAGGGGCTACTGCAGTCAGAGGCGATTGCGGGCTTCGCCGTGCGCCTCGAAGACCTGTTCGCCGAAGCGCGCCCCAAAGTGAGCGACCTCCTCCAAGACCTGCTGGAGGGAACCCGATGACGCCACAACTCAGCATTCGCTGGTTAGACCCGACGGGCGTGGTGATTGAACGCCTGCCCGACAGCGTGCTGGTGCGCATCCGCCTGCCCAACGGCGAGGTGTACGAAGATGTGCAGTTCGCCCGCGCCTTCCCGCTGTCCCACGCCAACGAGTATATCAGCGTGCTGCGCCGCGAGGAGCGCGACAAGTTCGTCGAGGTCGGCATGTTCCGCACGCTGGAGGGCATGCCCGAAGACTCGCGCCGCATCTTAGACGAGGAGTTAGACCGCCGCTACTTCACGCCCGTCATTGAGAAAATCTACTCGTTGACCGAAGAGTATGGGCAGCACCGCTGGGATGTGCTGACCGATCGGGGCAGGCGCGTGTTCTATGTGCGCAACTGGCGCGATAATGTGCATGAACTCTCGCCCGTGCGCTACTTGATTGTGGCGGTGGACGGCAGTCGCTACGAGATTCGCGACCTCGACGCGCTGGACGCCGCAAGCCGCGCCCAACTGGAGCGACTGGGCTAAGAGAACTTGCGATGTTCCCCACGCGCATCATCATCGGGCTGGGTAACCCAGGCGCGCAGTACGCCCCCACGCGGCACAATGTCGGCTTCTGGACGGTGGACGCACTGGCGCAGCGGCACGGTATCGAGTTGCGCACGCGCCGCTACCACAGTCGGGTCGGCGTCGGGACGATTGCGGGCGTAGTTGTCGCGCTGGCGCAGCCACAGACCTACATGAACCTCAGCGGGCAGGCGGCGCAGGCGCTGCTGCACGCCTACCGCCTGACGCCCGACCAGATGCTGGTGGTGTTCGACGACATCTGGCTTGCGCCAGGCACAGTGCGCGTGCGCCCCAAAGGTTCCGCAGGCGGGCACAACGGGATGAAGTCGATCATCGCCGCGCTGGGCACGGAGGCGTTCCCGCGCGTGCGCATCGGGATTGGGCAGCCGCCCGACGGGGTAGACCTCGCCGACTATGTGCTGTCCGCGCCGAGCGTCGCCGAGCGTGAACTGCTGCTGAACGCCGTGCAGCGCGCCGCCGACGCCTGCGAAGCGTGGCTCACGGAACCTATCGAGCAGGTCATGGCGCGTTTCAACGCCGACGCGCCTAAAAGATGAAGTTCATGTTCGCGTCCAGCGAGCGCGCGCGGTAGCTGAACTGGCTATACTGCGGGTCCAGGTTCAGCTGCTCGCGGAAGCGGTAGCTTAGCACGAACGCCCAGTTGCGCGTGATGCGGTACTGGTAGCCGATATTGAACATCGTGTCGCGCGAGGGGAGGTAGCCGCGCAGTCGGTGCGCTGGAACTCGGCGAACAGGCTCTGGTTGCTGGCGATGTCGTAGCTCACGCGCGCCGAGAAGCCGACAGGCTCCTGCACAAACTCGCCCTGCCCGCCCTGAAAGCCCTCGCCCAGAAAGCTGCGCGTCTTCATCGCGTAGAAGTTGAGGCTCACCGTCCAGCGGCGCAGGGGTCCGATGTCCACCGCGAGCGTCAGAAACTCGTTGCTGGAGTTGCCCGTCGCGGAGAGGAACTGCACCTGTTGGCGCGACCAGCTCGCGCTGAGCGCCAGCCAGTCGCGCGGCAGGTAGCTGACGCCCACCGATAGCGACTCCTGCGCGCTGTTGGTCTGCAAATCGCCGAGCGAGCGGTTCTGGCTCCACTGCAGGTTTATTGAGAGCGCGTCCAGCGGCGTCCACTGTACGGTGAGGTCTTGTCCCTTGCCGCGCACGCCGAAGTAGGTGAACCCGCCAAACAGCGGCGCGCCCGACGAGAAGCCGTTGCCGTTGAAGCCGACGCCCCACGGGTTCGAGGGGAAGCCCGAAGTCGGCGGGAAGGGGTCGCCATGTTGACGAGAGCGGAAGTCGGTCGCCCCAAGGTTGCGCGCGCCCGAATCGCTATCACGCCAGCGGTAGGTCAGCTTCAGCGTGGCGAGTGGTTGCCACGAGGCGTCCACCGAGTAGTCGCGCGACTGCGTGCGCACTGCGCCGCTCGGCTGGCGCTGCTGGATGTCGCTCTGGGCGAGCGAGGCGCGTAGGGTCAGCTGCGTGTTCACCGTCCAGTCCACCTGCGAGCGCAGGCTGCGAATGCGATAGAACAGGTTCGTACCGCCGCTTAGCGCGCTGAAGGCGTCCGACTCGGACTGCTCGTAGCCCAGCGAGAAGTTGAGCGCGTCCCAGCGGCGGGCGAGGCTGAGCGAGTCGCGCGTCTGCTCACTGCGGCTGTTCGGGGCGCGCACCTCGTTTGTGTTGCGGCTGAGCGTGAGTTGGAAGCCGTTTGGCGGGGTGTAGCTGTAGGTGAAGTTCTGGATGCGCGTGTCGGTGAAGCTCGCGCTGAAGCTGCTGCTGAGCGGGTTCAGCGCGGCAACGCGCAGGTTGCTGAAACTCGCCTGCAGGTTCGATATCGCGCTGAAGCGGTAGCTGAGGTCGGCTTGGTAGCCGCGCTCGTTGCGGCGGAAGCCGACCGATTCGATGCCGATGAACTCGGCGGGGATGTCGCGGTAGGTCGCGTTCAGCGCGAGGCGTCCGAATTCGAAGCGTCCTGTGGCGTTGTGCGCAATCGCCTCCAGTCGGCTGCCTTGGGCGACGGCGCGGCTCTGCGCGGCGTTCCACACGAGGCTCCCGACGCGCCCCAGCGGGAGCGTCAAGTCAATCCCCATCACCTCGCGGTCGCCGCCAATTGTCGAGCTGGGGTCGGGGCGCGGGGTGTATTCCACCTGAATGATGACCGTCTGGGGCATAAAGCGCGTGAAGTAGAATCGGTAGGGCAGCAGCTCGTCGAAGTAGTAGTCGACGCCCTCCACTTGGGGCACGCCGCGACGGTGATAATGATGGGGTTGCTCGCATCACGCAGGGGCGGGAACTGCAGGTCGTAGGGCGCGCTGGGCGCGCCGAAGCCGAAGAACTGCTCCGTGCGACGGCGCAGCCCCGTGCGCACCGTCGACTTCTGCGAGAGCATCGTGAAGCCCAAGTTGAACCCACCGCCGAGATTGCTCTCCAAGCGGAAGCCTTGCAAGCGGCTCGGCGCGGAGTTGAACGCATAGGTCTCGTAGGTCACCACGATGGTGGAGGTGCGCGGGATAATCATCCCGTCGCGGAAGTGCAGGATGCCCCCGAAGTAGTCGATAGTGTAGTCTTCGCCGCGCCGTTTCTCGACGCCGTCGACTTGCACGCGCTCGCTGCCGTCCACAATCTGGCTGCCCTGCAGGTAGTAGGGTCCGGGGCTGTCGTTGCCCTGAATCGTGATGGTGCGCGCGGCGGCTTTGGTCTCGGAAGTGATGTAGCGCAGGCGGGTCTTGCCCCAGTTGGCGGTCGCCGACGCGCCTTTGAGCGTGCGGTTGAACCCCACCAGCGGGTTCGCCCCGCCCAGCGACGCCGTGATGTCGCCCCACTCCAGCGTCAGGTTCGGCGACTCGTAGGTGTAGGTAATCCGCGCGTCATACGGGTTGCGGAAGCGACTGTTCGACCAGCGCCAGTCGAAGCTCAAAAAGCCCAGAAACTTGTTCACGCGGACGGTCAGCTCCGTGTTGTCCGTGACGCGCTGTCCGCCTTGCCCTAAGTAGTTCTGGTCGCGGAAGGCGGCGAAATCGCCCTCGATGTCGTGCAGGTGGAAGCCGATTCTTTTGTGCCCGCTGATGGTGACCGTGCGTCGGAACTCTTCCTGAAGCGTCTCCCAGCTGCGCAGGGTGCGCAGAATGTTGTCGAGCGTGTCGCGTCGTTGTGGGCGCGGGCGGGGCGTCTCGGCAGGTTGGGTACGCGGCAGCGCTTCCTGTGGGATCTCGATACTCGGCACGACGCCTGCGGGGGTGAGGATGGGGGGTGTTTCGGGTTGCGTCGATGCGGACGCGCTCAGTACGAGGGCGACGGCAAGGGCGATTGCCAATTTTGTGGCTCTCACTCCCAGCCCCTCTCCCACAGCTGATAAGGATACAGCCCTTTGTTTTGTTTCGCCCTCACCCCCAGCCCCTCTCCCACAGCGTGGGAGAGGGGTGAGCCGCACGCGGACTTGTTTGGAGTGCTGAAGCGTCAGCTTCAGCGTGGGCGGAAGCTTCGCTTCCGCACTCCATACCCCCCCTCTCCCGTAAGGCGGGAGAGGGGGAAGGGGGTGAGGGCAGCCTCTACTCAGTTCACTGGCTACTCGACTGCGCATTTGTCGTCTTCGGCTCCTTGCGGGTGAGCGAGGCAGTCAGCTTGACCTCTGAAGTCTCCCGCTCGTAGTCCTTGATTTCGGAGCCGTCCTTCTTGATGGGTTCGGTCGTCTGGTTCAGGCTGGCTTGCATCGTCATGCGCTGCACCAGCCCGTTGTCGGGGTGATACCACATGGTCATCGTGCCTTTCATAATGCCTTTGGTGACGCGCACGGCGGCGTCTTTGTCGGTCGTCGGCTGGTAGAAGGCGTCTTGGTACGACTCGATGGTCTGCTCGAAGGTCTGGGTGATTTTGTGCAGTTTGACGCCGTTGTAGTCCTCCATGCCTTCGTAGCGGGCGGTCATGGGGATTTGGAGCGCGTCGCTGCCCGCGCCGATGACGCGCACGAAATTCCAGCTCATGCCGTTGGTGAGCGGCTTGTCGGGCAGCTCGGTGGGAAACAGCAGCGTTGCCAGGTTGCGGGGGTCAAAACCAGGCAGTTGGAAGCCCATCAGCCCGCCGCCGCCCTGCAGTCCCGACAGCTTGCCGTTGGGCGCGACGGTCGCCGTCGAGTCGGGGATAAAATTCCGCGCCATGTCCAGCCCAACAGGGAACGGCTGCCCGTTGAACTCCGCGTCGAACGCTTCCAGTCCCGTCTTGACGGTCGCCTTGCCGCCGTCCTCGACCTTCTCCACTTCCATAAACACGGTCATCATCATCTTCAGCGTGCCTGCCATGCCCGCTGCGCCTGGGATGGGCAGGTTGCCGTTCAGCTCCACGGTCGCGTCGAACAGCTCGCGTTGCTTCTCGGTGAACTTGAACTGCAGCGTGCTGGACGCCTCTTGCGCCCAGAGTGCGCTTACAAACGCGCTTACCGCCAATAGACTCGCGAGTCGTCTCATAGTGTGTGCCTCCTGCATGGTGTGGCGCGATGCGCCTGTGGAAGTATACCCGCGTCTTTGGACGGCTGAAATCGTCGAAAGTTATGCAACGGTCAACAGTTGCACGAACAGGTTCTCGGTCACGAGTTGGGCGTTGGCGTTGCCGAGGATGGCGCGCCTTGCCTCGATGATGGCTTGCAGGTCGCGTGCGCGTTCGGGCGCGGCGAACCGTTGGGCGAGTTGGCGCAGCGCGTCGCGGTGCGCTTCGAAGCGCAGGGGCGCGCCGGGGTACTGCATCGCGAGCGCGTCGCGATACCACTGCACCAGGTACTCCAGCCCCAGCGCGAGCGCGGCGCGCGCCGAGCGCGACTCCGAGCCGCCCTCCAACGCCTTGCACGCCTCACGGAACTCGTGTGCGATGCGCAGCGCGTCCTCCAGCGACGCCTGCCCCAGCCGCGCGAACACGCCCAGCAACGCCTGCAGCGCGTCCAACTCGCGCGGGGCGTTTTCGGAGCCCTGCAACGCCTCCGCCCAGCGGACGGCGCGTCCCAGCGCGCCGTCCGAGAACGCTGCGATGGCTTGTACGGTCGCCTCGGGCAGCGAGTAGCGCGCCTGCAGATACGCCGCCACCTGCGCCGTCGGCAGCGCACCCAAACGCACAATCCGACAGCGCGACAGTATCGTCTGCAGCAGCAGGTCGCTGGCGGGCGCGGTCAGCAAAAAATGGTAGCGCGGGGGCGGCTCTTCGAGCGTCTTGAGCAGCGCGTTCGCCGCTGCGGGGTTCAGCAAGTGCGCCTCCTCCAGCAAAACGAACCGCACAGGCGCAACCGTCGGCGCGAACGCCGCCCACTGCCGCGCCCCACGCACGGCGTCGATCTTAATCTGGTCGGGGTCGGGGCGCAGGACGCGCAGGTCGGGATGCTCGCCCGCGTCTGACCACTTCTGGCACACGGGGCACGCGCCACAGTGTCCGTCGGGCGTGCGCTGCGGGCACAGCCACGCGGCAGCAAGCGACCGCGCCAGCGTGCGCTTGCCCACACCCGCCATCCCCACCAGCAGCAGCGACTGCGGCGGGCTGGGGCGCGTCAGCATCTGCGTTAGCGCACGGCGCACCGACTCAGGCGCAACAACCACCTCGCGGAACGGCAACGGACGCATAGGCTAACGACGGGCAACCAGAAAGATGATGCTCAGAATCAGCCACAGGACGCGCAACGGCTCTTCGACGGAGGCGCGTCGCTGCGCAGGTTCGGGCACCTCCACCGTATCGCCGGGCAGCAGTCGCTCGTCGGGGCGCGTGCCCTGCGCGACCTCCAGCAGGTTCACCGTCAACCGCTGCTGCCTGCCGCGCTCCGTCGGACGCAGAATCACCACCCGCTCCAAAATTGCGTTCGGCTTGGGACCGCCCGCCGCCTCAATCGCCTGCGTCAGCGTCATGTTCTCGGCGTAGTTAATCAGCCCTGCGCGGTTCACCCCGCCGCGCACCACGATAAACTGCCGCACGCTGCGGAACGGCACGGTAATCTGGTCGCCGGGTTGGAGGTCAATATCGCCCGTGATCGTGTTCAGGTTCACGGCGATTGGCTCGGCTTGGTTCGCGCGTCGGATTTGGATGCGGGTGGTGTCGGCTTCGGGCAGCGTGCCGCCCGCCTTGCCGAGGGCTTGAATCAGCGTGCGGGCGTCGTCGTACTCGAACGAACCTGGCGAACGCACCGCGCCCAGCACCAAGACGCTCCTGCCGCCCGCCCGCAGCGGCACGAAGATGCGGTCGCCCGCCTGCAGGACGGGGTTCGCGCTCTCGTCGCCCTCTTGGACGAACTTCAGGTGGTTGATGGTCAGCCGTTCGCCGCCCGCGCGCTCCAATCGCACCGCGCTCAGGTCAGCGGTGTCGGTCGGTTGCGCGGCGTTCAGCGCGTCGCTCAGTCGCCAGCCCGCTTGCAGGGGATAGTCGCCCCCGCGCCGCACCGCGCCCTGCACCGTGACAATCGCCTGCGCCCGCTGGGCAATCTCCACGGTCACCTTCGGGTCGCGGTAGAAGTTGCCCTCGCGCAGCCGTTGGGCAATCTCGCGGGCGAGTTCGTCGGTGGTGCGCCCCGCCGCCTGCACCAAGCCGATCAGCGGCATCCGAAACGCGCCCGACGAGTCCACTACATAGACGCGCGACAGCGACTCGTCGCCCTCCACCGTGATACGCAGCGAGTCGCCCGCCTGCACGCGCGGCGAATCCTGCGCCCAGACCGCAACCAGCGTCAGCCACAACGCCAATAACCCAACCCATCGCGCCATAACACCCTAAGGATACCCGCTTAGGCGTAGTCCGAACGGAACATCCCGCCGATGAACCAGCCCAGAAACATCGCCAACAGCGGCAGGCTCCCGAAAAAGGCGATGCCCACCGACAGCCAGTCCGCAGGATCCTCGTAGTCCACCAGCATCAGCACCAGCGCGAACAGGATGCGGAACCCCACATAGACCGCCATTACGCCCAGCAGCGACCAGTTGATGTCTGCGCGTGTAATTGCCCAGACAATCAGTATGCCCAACCCATAGAACACGAACGCAAACAGCGGGTTGCAGCACAGGAAGTTGAGGAGCAGCACAATCCCCAAGTCGCGGAACAGTTCCACATCGGTGTCCAGTTTGTCCACCAGATGGGAGACGGGCAGCCACGCGCCAATCAGGAAGAAGAACAGCAGGTTCGACCACGCTGCCCATTCGGGTTTCCAGCCCAGCGCCAGCACATTCAGCGCAGCCAGCGGCAGTGCGACGCCGAAAAAGCGTTCCAGTTTGGCGGTGAAGGTGTAGCCTTCGACGACCTCGCTGATGAAGCGGATGGAGTCGGCGGGCTGCTGCTGCACGGCGGCTTGCCCTGCGGGGCGCGAGTAGTCGTACAGCGGGGCGGGCTGCGGCGTCGGGATGGCTTGCGTCGGCTGGCTGCTGGGCTGCGGCGTCGGGATGGCTTGTGTCGGCTGGCTGCTGGGCGCTATGGGCGTCGCCTGAGTCGGGTCGCTTCCGCTGGGCGCGCCAACGGGCGGGCTTGCCGCAGGGTTCGGCGGCAGCGTGCGCACCAGCGCGCCCGTCGCCCGATCGCGCCGACACCACTCGCACACCTGCGGATGCGCGCTCTCCTGACCGCACCAGCGACAGCGAATCATCGCAGCCACCCCCCGAACGGATTCTGCGCTCCTTGACGCACCTCAGTCGTGGCGATAATCTGGTCGAACACCTTCTCGTAGTCGCCGAAACTGTTGGGCGGGCAGTAGGCGTTGAAGTGAATCACCTCCGTCGGCGACAGGGGCAGCGTAATCAGGTAGCCGCGCACGGGCATGCTCAGAAACGACACAGGGTGCGGGATGATGTATTCGTAGTCGCTGCGGATGCCCTGCACGCCGCGAATCCGCACGGTGGCACGCTTCGTCTCCGAGAAGTCGGCGTTGCCCCGGTCTTCGCGCATCGCGGCGAGGTACATATCGTGCGTGCGACGCATGAACTGGCTGAGGTTGAACTGGGGCGCGCCCTGCAGCTGCCCCAGTTGCGGCGGGGGCGGCGTCTGCTTCGGCGCGGCAATCACAATTTGCATCCCTGTGCGCTCCCCGCGCGACAGCGTTACGATGTCCAGAAACCGTACCTCGTCGCCGATTGCGGAGAGTTGCCATGCCTGACGCGGGTCGCGCTCCACCCGGAACCGCTTCGGCGCACGCACGCGGAAAAGACCCTGCTCCCGTACCTCCCAGTCGGACGCGCGTTGCGGGGCGACTTGGCGCGGGTTCGCCAGAATCACCATCTCCGCCACTAACGCAATCAAGCCGACAATCCAAAAGATGCGATAGACAATCAGCATCTCCGTGTCCCCCGTAGCACGACCTAAATACGCGCCGATGGACTCGATTCCTGCCGAATTCAGGGCAAATTCCCGCAAATTTGCTTGGCTCGATGTCCGCTTTTCGGGGCGATTCTGAGTCATAATAGGTGGGAACGCTGATGGCAAAGCGTTCATAGCAAGCGTCACTACGAGAACTGTTCGGAGGTGTGCCGATGGAAAGACTGATGAGAATGCTGAAGGGCTTGACTGCGTGCGTTGCGCTTGTAGGCGCGTTCGCCCTGACGACGCTGACGACTTATGCGAACACCAGCGTCTCTATCAAACTGGCGGTAGACAACGGCTTCTCTCTCTTTGCGACAGACCCCAACACCAACCAGCTCGTGCTGATAGGAAATGGGTACAACTTCAATCAGATATTCACCTTCAACTTCACTACCGTTCCCTACAGTTACATCTATCTCATGGCGCGTGATGATGGGGTCGCCGCGCTGTTTACAGCGAAGACTGTCTTCGATAACGGCGCTGAGACCGTGATAACGGGCGTGTCGAGCTCCACTTGGGTCGATTGGGAAGTCAACACGATATACAAAGTCCCCGATGCGTTCAGCATTCTTCCAAGCGCGGTGCTGAACTGGGGCGGCGACTGGCAAGCCCCTGCCGTGGGGAACTTAGCAAACTCCATCGCGGGGCAGTTTCCTGTGTATGGCAACTTCACGGACGGCGAGCGATTTATTTGGGCGCCACCAGGCGGTGGCAGACCGATAGGCTTTGAGGGCTACACGGGCGCGGGCACGGCGCTGTTCCGCCTGCGGGTGCTGCCTGAGCCTGCCAGCATGCTGGCGTTGGGCGCGGGTTTGGCGGGGCTGGCTGCCCTGCGTCGGCGGAAGAGGTAAGCCCTCACCCCCAGCCCCTCTCCCACCAAGTGGGAGAGGGGTGAGCCGCACGCGAACCTGTTTGGAGTGCTGAAGCGTCAGCTTCAGCGTCGGGCGGAAGCGAAGCTTCCGCACTCCAAATCAGATGAACAGCGTCGTTTTCGAGCGGGTCGCGTCGCCCAAGAAGGTCGCCACGCCGCCCACCTCGACGCCGTCGATCAGCTCCTCTTTGTGGATGCCCATCACATCCATCGACATCTGGCAGGCGACGATGCGCACGCCCAACTCGCGCGCCATCTGCGCCATCGCTTCGGGCTGCGGGACGCCCTGCTGACGCATCATCGCGCGCAGCATCTTCGCGCCGACGCCGCCGAAGTTCATCTTCGACACGCCCAGCCCGCGCAAGCCCACAGGCGTCATCCAGCCCATCAGCTTCTGGAACAGCGTCTTGCCGCGAGTCTCGCGCTTTTGGCGTAGCGCGGTCAGCCCCCAGAAGGTAAAAAACATCGAGACCTCCATCCCGCTGGCAGCCGCGCCCGACGCAATCACAAACGCCGCCAGCACGCGATCCAAGTCGCCCGAAAAGACCACCATCGATAGGCGGTTGTCAGGCAGTTGCGTGCGCAGCGCGTCCACCTGCGCCTGCAGCTGCTGCACCTGCGCCTCCAGTGCGCGAAGGTCGTTCGCAGGCGCGCCATCCATCACTGCTACTTGTCCGTTCATACCCATCGCCTCCTCACCTCACTTTTTGCGTATGTAATGCACATACACGGTCTTGCCGTCCATCTCTGCGGTCTCCTGCGCGACCAGCTCCGCATCGGCGACCATATTCGCCCAGCCCTTGAAGTCGTTCACCGAGCCAGGGTCGGTCGCCAGCACGCGCAGCGTCTGACCCGATTGAAGCGTCTGAAAGGTCTTGCGTGCGTTCACAATCGGCATCGGGCACTGCAGCCCGCGCGCGTCCACTTCCACATCGTATCGGATTTCCATCGTTTGCCTACCTCCTGTCGTTGTCATAGGGAGACCCCGATTGGGGTCTCCACGAAGTTAGAGGCGCGTCAGGGAGGAAAGGATTCATCGGTAGGAATTGCCTTCATCGTCGCGAATCCCCCTACGGGGTTCCGACGATGGAAACAGGCATGGAGCGTCAGCTGGAGATTTACCGCAAGGGGCTGTTCGGGATGCCTGAGCAGTTCCCTGTGGATGCGGAGTCGTTGGAGGCGGCGGCGCGCGCGGCGATGACGCCCGAAGCCTACGACTATGTGGCAGGCAGCGCAGGCACAGAAGCGACCGCCGACGCCAACCGCCGCGCGTTCGCGATATGGCAGATTGTGCCGCGATTTCTGCGCGATGTCTCCCAGCGCGACTGGAGCGTCGAACTGTTCGGGCGGCGGTATCCCGCGCCGATTTATGTCGCGCCTGTGGGCGTGCAGGGGATTATCCACCCCGACGGCGAGCTAGCCACCGCGCGCGCCTGCGCAAAACTCGGCGTCCCCTTCACACTCAGCACGGTGGCGTCCTACACGATTGAGCAGGTTGCGGAAGCGATGGGCGACGCGCCGCGCTGGTTCCAACTCTACTGGAGCCGTAATCACGAGGTCGCGGCGAGTTTCGTGCGCCGTGCGGAGGCGGCAGGCTACAGCGCGATTGTCGTGACGGTGGACACCTACATGTTGGCGTGGCGTCCGCGCGATTTGCGGCGCGCCTACCTGCCGTTTATGCACGGCGACGGGCTGGCGAACTACTTCAGCGACCCTGCGTTCCGCGCGTTGCTTGCCGCCCCGCCTGAAGAAGACCCCGGCAGCGCAGTGATGCAGTTCGCGGCGATTTTCGGCAATCCCAGCCTCACTTGGGACGACCTGTCGCGTCTGCGCGAGTGGACGCGCCTGCCCGTGCTGCTGAAGGGCATCCTGCACCCCGACGACGCCCGCGAGGCGGTTCAGCGCGGCGTGGACGGGATTATCGTCTCCAACCACGGCGGCAGGCAGGTGGACGGCGCGATTCCCGCGCTGGAGGCGTTGTGGCAGATTGTCGAAGCGGTCGGCGACGCGGTTCCGTTGCTGTTCGACAGCGGCGTTCGCACGGGCGCGGACGCGCTCAAGGCATTGGCAATAGGCGCGCGGATGGTTGGGCTGGGCAGACCCGTGATGTGGGCGCTCGGCGTCGACGGCGAGAGTGGCGTCCACACCTACCTGCGCAACTTCCTCGCCGAG
>AFSR01005701.1_pt1 | contig 13160 bp, 11 predicted proteins | sample 296848 | NCBI WGS metagenome assembly AFSR01 (sample SAMN02954305, study PRJNA68063) | hot springs metagenome | biome: terrestrial; feature: Mushroom and Octopus hot springs; material: microbial mat core samples; isolation source: Yellowstone National Park Mushroom and Octopus hot springs ...
TCTCCCACAGCGTGGGAGAGGGGTGTAGGGGCGAACGGCTGTTCGCCCTGCCGCTGTTTTCCCCGTCTCCCGACAGCGGGAGACGGGATTATGGAGTGCGGAAGCGGAGCTTCCGCTGATGCTGAAGCTGCGCTTCAGCACTCCAAACAGGTTCGCGCGCGGCTCCCCTCCCCCACGATGCTTGAGGGGTAGGTTTTTTCTCGCGCGGTTGGCATGGCGGGCGGGACGCCCGCGTTCCCAGCGTCGCGCGTGCTGGGAGCGCAAGCGTCTCGCTCGCATGACAGCAGAAATGCCCTGCTCGGCAACGCTGCGAGTAGGCACGCCCGCCAAAAGCCTACCCCTTTAAGCAGCCTCTCCCCCACGAGGTGGAAGTGCAGGGTACAATACCCCACGATGGCAGAGTCGCGCTTTGTGGCGATGGACGCGCGGATTGAGGAGCACCAGTAGTTTATTCGGTGCGCGCGCGAGTCTGTTCCTGCAACTCTTTGCGCCGCAGGCGGCGCGGCTGGAGATACTGCCGACTCCACGCGAAAATCAGCGGCAGCACGAGGGCTATCCCCGTCAGCGGCAGCACGAAGTAGCCCATCGCCAGCGTGTACTCGTCCAGCGCGTCGTGGTGGCTGGAATACAGGATGAGGTACACCGTGTAGGCGACATAGTAGCCCACAAACAGCGCGCCCTCCCAACGCTTGATTTGGAAGCCGTTGAAGAACACGGGAAGGCACGCCAGCGAGACGCCAATCATCACCACCGCATCGAAGCGTAGCACGGCGGGCGCGACCGCCATCCCGTCGGGCGCGACCAAACTGCTGAAGCCCAGCACCGACAGGATGTTGAAGATGTTGCTGCCGACCACATTCCCGACCGAGATGTCGCGTTCGCCGCGCATGCTGGCAATCACGGAGGTTGCCAGTTCGGGTAGCGAGGTGCCGATTGCCACGATGGTCAGCCCAATCACCAGTTCGCTCACGCCCAGTGCGCGCGCCGTCGCCACTGCGCCCTGAATCAGCCACTCCGACCCCAGCACCAGCCCCGCCAACCCAGCGATGATTAGCCCCGCCAACTTGAGGTAGGTCCAGCCGTTGCGCGGAATCGCACCCGACTCTTCCAACGCTGCTTCCAGCAGCGTCTCGGAACGGGCGGTACGCGCCATCCAAGTGAGATACGCCGCGAAAATCAGCACCAGCAGCGCGCCGTCGAGCCGCGTGAGTTTCCCATCGTGCGCCAGCGCGAAAAACAGCAGCGCGGTGCCGATCATCATCGGCACTTCGATCTTAATCAGGCGCGCACTTACCGCCAGTGGCGCGACCACCGCCGACAAGCCCAAAATCAGCAGGATGTTCACGATGTTGCTGCCGACCACATTGCCGACGGCAATATCGGGCTGCCCGCGATAGGCAGAGAGTACCGAGACGGCGAGTTCGGGCGCGCTGGTGCCAAACGCGACCACGCTCAGCCCAATCACCACAGGCGGCACGCCCAGCAGCGACGCCAGACGCGACGCGCCCCGCACCAGCCACTCGCCGCCGCCAATCAGCAGCAGTAGCCCCGGCAGTATCAACCAAGCCTTCTCCAAAGCCCTGCACGCCTCCTAACGCAAGCCGTACACAAACGCCGCAATCAACAGCAGCAAGGCGCCCAGCATCATCACAAACGCATACGAACGCACATAGCCGCTCTGCAACGGGCGCAGGAGATGACCCACTGCCCGCGCCAGCGCGCCAATAGCGTTCACCACCGTATCGATCAGGCTCTCCACGATGACCGATAGCACCAGCGCGAACGCCCCGCCAAGGTTGACCCCCACTGCGCGCATCACGCCGTCATAGCCCCACTGTTTGTGCGCTGCGCCCCAGACGCCTGCAAGCCGCGCCTCCGCTTCGGGAACCCCGCGCCGATACCGCGCTGCGCCAAACAGGATGCCCAACACCGCCGCGCCCAGCGCAATCCCGAACACCAGCCCCTTGCCCGCCGGCTCGCTGAAGAAGAGTTGCTCCTGCGTCAGGATGCTCGGCTCGGCGACGGGTTTCAGGAACTCGTGGAACGCCTTCTCGCTGGGCAGCAGCCAGCCGAACAGCACCGACCCCAGCGCGAGTAGCCCCAGCACGCTCAGCACCGTCGCGTACCGCTCGCGTGGGGGCGCGTGATGCTTGTCGTGATGCCCGTCGTGCGCGGCGGACGGCGCGAAAAAGACCAGCCACACCAACCGCGTCATATACGCCGCCGTCAAGCCCGCCGTCAGAATGCCCACCCCGAACAGCACGGGCGCAAAGTTCACCAGCCGCGCGTTGTAGACGCCCAGCAGAATCGCCTCTTTAGACCAGAAGCCCGACAGCGGCGGGATGCCCGCAATCGCCAGCCAGCCAACCAGCATCGTCGCGGCGGTGATTGGCAACGCCCTCGCCAGCCCGCCCATCGTGCGGATGTCGCCCTGATGATGCAGCGCAATCAGCACGGAACCCGCCGCCAGAAACAGCAGCGCCTTGAAGAACGCATGCGTCGCCACATGGAACATCCCTGCCCAGAACGCGCCGACCCCGCACGCCAGAAACATATAGCCGAGTTGGCTCACGGTGGAGTACGCCAGCACGCGCTTGATGTCGGTCTGGGCAATCGCGATTGTCGCGGCGAACAGCGCGGTCAGCGCGCCCACGCCCGCCACGATGCCCATCGCCATCGGCGCCATCTCCAGCAGCGGATGCACGCGCACCAGCAGGTAGACGCCCGCCGTGACCATCGTCGCCGCGTGTATCAGCGCGGACACAGGCGTCGGTCCCGCCATCGCGTCGGGCAACCAGAAATACAGCGGCAACTGCGCCGACTTGCCCGCCGCCGCCAAAAACAGCAGCAGCGCAATCGCCGTCGCCGCCATCCCCGCCTCGCGCAGCACAGGCAACGCCTGCGCGTTCACCTCGCGAAACGAGAGCGCGCCAAACAGCGCGAACACCAAAAACATCGCCAGCAGGTAGCCCGCGTCGCCGATGCGGTTCACAATAAACGCCTTGTTCGCCGCGTCGGTGTTCGCCTTCCACTCCGAATTGCGGTAGAAAAAGCCAATCAGCAGATAACTGCACAGCCCGACCCCCTCCCAGCCGACGAACATCACCAGAAAGTTGCCCGCCAGCACCAGCAGCAGCATAAAAAAGATGAACAGATTGAAGTAAGTGAAAAAGCGCGGGTAGTCCTCGTCTTCTGCCATGTAGCCTGTCGCGTACAGGTGAATCAGCCCGCCGACGCCCGTCACGATGAGCGTCATCAGAATCGAGAGCGGGTCGATGATGAATTCAATCGGCGCGCGGAACTCGCCCACCTTGAACCAGTCCGCAAGCAGGTAGACGACAGTGCGTTCGGCTTCGGGCAGCGCGAGCATCGCTTGGAACAGTTGCCCTGCAAGCGCGCACGCGCCCAGCACCACGCCCGTGCCGACTGCGCCAATCAGCCATTTGCCTGCCCGCTCGCCCAGTGTGCGCACCAGCCAGCCGCCCAACAGCGCGTGGAACAAGCTGCCCGCTAACGGCAGCGCAAGGATCCAAAGAATCGTGTCGTTCCGCAATCCCTCCATAGAGCCGCGCTCCTGCGCGTAGGATTATACCTGCAGCAGGGCGGCGCGGTAGAGTTGCGCATATGCCCCGTCGCGCTGCAGGAGTTCGGCATGTGCGCCCTGCTCGACCAGCCTGCCGCGCTCCAGCACCAAGATGCGGTCGGCGCACTGCACGGTCGTCCAGCGGTGCGCGATAATCAGCGTGGTGCGTACCCCGCGCCCCTCCTCAATCACGCGCTGGATGATGCGCTCCGACACGGGATCTAGCGACGCGGTCGCCTCGTCCAGCACCAAGATTCGCGGATTGCGCAGCAGCGCGCGAGCGATGGCAATCCGCTGCGCCTCGCCTCCCGACAGGCGCACGCCGCGGTCGCCAATCAGCGTGTCGTAGCCGTCGGGCAGCCGCTCGATGAACTCGTGCGCGTGCGCCTGCTTGGCGGCGCGTTCGATCTCCTCGCGGGTGGCGTCGGGCTTGCCGTAACGATGTTCTCGGCGACCGTGCCCACGAACAGCACCGTGTGCTGCGGCACGACGCCAATCTGCGAGCGCATCTCTCCAGCGTCGCATAGCGGATGTCGCGCCCGTCCAGCCGAATGACCCCCTCCTGCGGCTGGTAAAAGCGCAGCAGCAGGTCTATCAGCGTGCTTTTGCCCGCGCCCGAATGCCCTACCAGCGCGACCACCTCGCCTGGCTGGATTTCGAACGACACCTCGCGCAGCGCCTGCTCGCCCGTCGGGTAGCGGAACGAGACGCGCTCGAACTCGATGCGCCCTTGCAGGGGGGGCAGTGGCTGGGCGTCGGGCGCGTCGTAGGCTTCTGGCTCCACATCGAGCGCCTCGCGGAAGATGCGCTGCGCGGCGGCGCGCACCTGCTTGCGCGTGAGTTGAATCGCGCCGACGCCCGACGCCGCCTGCGCAATCTGGTGCAACAGGAACAGGAAACTGAGCAGTTGGGCGGTGGTCATCTGCCCGCGCGCGACCTCTTGCCCGCCGAACCACAGCACGAGCGCGATGCTCGCCGCGCCGATGAACTCCACCGTCGGGCGCAGCCGCGCGCGCCGCCGCTCGCCGCGCAGCGAATGGCGCAGCACCTCGCGATTGCGCCCCACGAACCGCTCGATCTCGCGGTCTTCCGCCGCGAAGGTCTTGATGACCCGCACGCCCGACAGCGTCTCCTGCACCAGCGCGGAGACGCTCGCCAGCGCGCCCTGCGTCTGGTGCGTAATCCGATGCACCTGCCTGCCCAGCCGCTGAATCAGCGCGGCAATCAGCGGCAGGAAAATCAGCGCGAGCAACGCCAGCCGCCAGTTCAGGACGAAGATGTAGACCAGAAACGCCACGATGCGCAGCGGCGCGTCCAGCGTATCGCGCACCAGCAGCACCGCGCTCTGCAGCACGGGCACATCGTTGGTGATGATCGACTGAATCGCGCCGACCTGACGCGACTGGAAAAAGCCCAGCGGGAGCCGCTGCAGGTGCGCGAAGATGTCCTCGCGCAGTTTCGCGGTCAGTCGCTGCCCCGCCAACGCGAGATAGTAGACCTGCCCATAGGAGAAAAACCACTTCAACGCGAATACGCCCAGCACGGTCAGCGACACGCGGTTCAGCATCGCCGAATCGCGCATGTCCATCGAGCGGATGACCTGCTCCAGCAGGTACGCCGTGTAGCCCGTAATGGCGGTCACGCCAACCGAGCAGACCAGCGCGACCACCAGCGGTTTCCACTGCGCCGCCACATACCGCCAAAATCGGCGCTCTACCGAGTCCACACAGGGATTGTACCCGCGCGGGCAAGGGTGGGATAGGGGGAAGACGCGGGGCAGACACACAGGTCTGCCCCGCTACAGGGTGGGGTCAATCCGCCATTTCGGGCGTGAAGCCGTCGTAGACGGGCAAGAAGTCGCGCCACGCCTCGCGCGAGAGGGCTTTCGCGTACTGCGTCAGGCTGAGGTACGGCACAAAGTTCGGGCGGCGCGGCTTGCGGGCGAGTTTCATCCCCGCCTGCTGTGGCGTGCGGTCGCCCTTGATGAGGTTGCACCGACGGCAGCACGCCACGAGGTTCTCCCAAGTGTCGCCCCCGCCCATGCTGCGCGGAATCACATGGTCAACGGTCAGGTCGCGCGACACATGCCCGCAGTATTGGCAGGTGTAGTTGTCGCGCGCCAAGATTGCGCGGCGGCTCACGCGCACCTGCGGCAGCGGGCGCTTCACCAAGTAGCGCAAGCGCACTACCGACGGCGCCTCGAAGCCCCCCGACACCGTGCGCACATAATGCCCGTTCGTCAGCACCACCTCCGCCTTGCCCGTGAGTACCATGTTCACGGCGCGGCGCATCGTGCAGATATTGAGCGGCTCAAAGTTCTGGTTCAGAACAAGCACCTCAGCCATAGCGGCGCAGCCTCCTTGACCCCCAAACAAAATTGGGGAGCCACACGCACAGACCCGCGCAGGCTCCCCAGCACGACACGCGCCAAAAGACGCGGCAACGGTAGCGCCCGCGTGTGCCGAACCAGGAGCCTGTGCTCCAACGCTCACAATCGTAGCCGTTCAGTCCGTGCGTCAGCATCATCTATATTATAACCCATGTCGCGCCCTGAATTCAAGCGCTATACGGGTATACTGCCTGCGGGAGGCATAAGTTTCCGATGAACGGCGCGCCTAACCCTGCCATCTGCGAGTGGCGCTGCGAGGTCTGCGGAGGCGAAATTCTTGTCGCCTTTTGGGAAGGCATGCCCCAAAAGCGATGTCAGGTATGCTGCCGTATCGTCTGTTCGTCATGCATCGCGAAGTTCGCCTCGCTGCGCACTCGAAAGACCGTATGCAAGCCGTGCGCACAGCGGCTAAAAAATGGAGGGCACAATCCACATGCGCAACTATTGGAGTAAGTCGGTGACGCTGGTTGGGATCGCTATCCAGATAGTCATCCTTGCTGTGGTGGCTTTGTTTATTGGTGTGTGGGTAAGCATGCCTGTAAGGACGCTCGACGCGCCACTTTTGGGCTCTGCCTGGATGGTAGCGCGTTCACTTGCGTTAGGATTTGTCTGGGCGTGCGGTTGCTCAATAAGTAACTATTTAGAAAAGCGGGATTGTTCTGACTGCATCCCAACGGAGTCTCTTTCACAAGTTATTATTTTTATTATTCTCCTGTCCCTTGTTTACGGTGGTCTTTTTCTCCTCTTTGGCTGTATCTGGGTTCTCGTCTGGTTAGCGGCAGCATAGTAGTTTGCTCTGCTGGGTATAATATCAACTGTGCATTCAGAGTTCATCAATTGCTCCCTCGACTGCCTCGCGGGAGATGGGGGTAGGGCTGATAAGGGTACATCGCTTGGGTTCGCTGTGGGCAGGGTGCGCCCACTTTTTGCCCTCACCCCCAGCCCCTCTCCCACGCTGTGGGAGAGAGGGGTGTAGGGGCGCACGGCGGCGCGTTCCCTCTCCCGCGAGGCGGGAGAGGGGGACACAGGGGGTGAGGGCAACACGGCGCGACTGCCCAACAACGCTCGCACTGGACAGATGGCGCCCACTCAGAGGATTCCAAGCCCAACCGCTGTGCCCTTGTTCGCCGCACGCAGGAGGATTGGAGGCGTTTGGGGTATAATGCCCCCCGACGACGAAGGAGGCATCTATGGCACAGGTTTGCGAAGTGTGCGGCAAGGGTCCGATGTTCGGCAACAGCATCCAGCACAAGCATTCGGGGCAGTGGCGCTACCGTGCGCCGAAGACGAAGCGGCAGTGGTCGCCGAACCTGCAGACGGTGCGCGCCTATGTCAACGGCGGCAAGACGGTGCGGCGCATTCGCGTCTGCACGCGCTGCCTGAAGGCGGGCAAGGTTCTGCGCGCCGTCGGATGAACTGGGACGCCCTGGTAGAACCCCTCGCGCGGCTTTGCCTTGGCGCGCCCCGCCGAGCAGAGCCGCTGCGCCGTCATACGACCCTCCGCGTCGGCGGTCCCGCCGCGCTGTTTTACAAGACCCGCGACCTCGAAGAGTTCGCCCGCATCAGCATCTGGGCGCACCAAAACGGCGTGCCCGTATTCCTCATGGGGCACGGGAGCAACCTGCTGGTGAGCGATCGGGGCGTGCCCGCGCTGGTGATTTACAACGCCTGCCGCCAGATACGCGTCGGCGCGGAGACCTACGCCGAGACGGGCGTCGCCTTTCAGGAACTGTTTTTCAAGACGGCGCAGGCGGGGCTGAGCGGGCTGGAGTTCGCGGTCGGCATTCCTGGCACGCTGGGCGGCGCGCTGGTCTCCAACGCGGGCGCGTACCGCAGCAACATCGCCGACCTGCTGCTGGAGATTGACCTCGTGTCTGAAGGAGTACGCCAGCGTGTCCCGCCCGACTGGATGCAGTTCTCGTATCGCGACAGTCGCTTGCGCCGCCCCAACCCGCCGCCGACGAGCCTGTTGGCGGTGCGCCTGCGCCTAACGCCCGATTGCCGCCGCGCGATTTTGGGGCGCGCCCGCGAGTACCAACGCCAGCGTATCCTCAAGCAGCCGCCCGAATCGTCGGCGGGGAGCTTTTTCAAGAATGTGTACGACCGCGCGTTGGCGGAGCGATTGCCGAACCTGCCCGCGCCGATGCGCGAGGCGGGCGTCGTGCCTGCGGGCTACCTGATTGAAGCGTGCGGGCTGAAGGGCTACGCCGTCGGCGGCGCGTGCGTCTCGCGCAAGCACGCCAACTTCCTCATCAATCGCGGCTGGGCAACCGCCAGCGACTTCCACGCCCTCGCCCTGCACATCGAGCGCGCCGTGTACGAGACCTACGGCGTGCAACTGGAGCGCGAGGTGCTGCGCGTCGGCGACTGGGGCGAACCCAAAAATGTGCCATAATATCTCTGGGAGACCACAATGCGAACCGTTGGGCTGATTGGATTGGCGTTGGGGCTGGCGCTGAGCGGGTGTCAGCGACAATCGTACACGGAAGAGGATGTGCGCGCGCGATTGCCGAGAAGCTGCAGCAGACCAAGTGCGAGATTGAGCACGGTGTACGCGCCGCGCCCCCTGTGGAGGTAGAGACGCCGTCCGCACCCAGTGCGCCCCCGCGCGAGACGGCCGCGCCAAGCGGGGCGAGGTGAACCTGCCGCCGCCGAACCGCTACGACACTACGACGCCTGCTACCCGTGAGCTACCTGCCCAGCAGTCGCCGCCGCCGAATGTGGGCGATGTGAAGTTAAATCCGCAAACGGGGCAGTACGGCATCCAGCCCCCAGGCGCACCCGACACCTACGCGATACCGTTGGACAGACAGCAAGGGCAATAGCGCCACTGGACTGCCTGTGAGGGGAGGCGCAGGCAATGACCATTCCAGAACACCTTATCGACACGGTCTACTTGGGCGATGTGTTCGAGCTAATGCGCCAGCTGCCCGACAAGTCGGTGGACATGGTCTTCAGCGACCCCGACTACAATGTCGGCGTGCGCTACAACGGCAAGTCGTACACCCGCTCGTTCGAGGAGTATATCGAATGGTACATCGAGCTGGCGCGCGAGTCGCTGCGCGTGCTGAAAGACGACGGCAACATGTTTTTCATCAACTACCCCAAGCAGAACGCCTACCTGCGCGTGCGCTTTCTGGACGAGGCGTGCTACGAGGTGCAGGACTATGTGTGGGTCTACAATACGAATGTGGGGCACAGCCCGAAGCGGTTCACCACCGCCCACCGTAGCATTCTGCACGGTCGCAAGACCGCCCACAACAAGTTTTTCAAGGAGCAGGTCGCCCAGCCGTACCAGAACCCGACCGACAAGCGCATTCGCCAACGCATAGCGCAGGGACAGAAGGGGCGCATGCCCTACAGCTGGTTCTACTTCGACCTCGTGAAAAATGTGAGCCGCGAGAAGACGGTGCATGCGTGCCAGATCCCGCAGAAGTTGTCCGAGATGCTGATTCTGAGTTGCACGCAGCCTGGCGATGTGGTGTTGGTGCATTTTGGGGGCAGCGGCGCGGAGCTGGAGGTCTGCAAGCGACTCAACCGACGCTTCCTCGCGGCGGAGATTGACCCGACCTACCATGCAATCATTATGAGCCGCCTGCACACGGGGCAGATTCGCGACGAGTACCGCCTCATCAAGCGCACGGTCAGTCGCGACGCGCTCGCGCTGCAGCCCGCGCTGTGGAGTGAGTGAGGCGTAATACCAACTGCGCGTTCAGAGTTCGTGATTTGCCCCCCTCCTTTAGGTTCCCCCCACTTCGCGAGGGGAACCGTGCGCGGCGCACCGACTCGGTTCCCCCTGCGGGCAGGGGGAACCTTAAGGAGGGGGTTCTCGTTCACTCATGCTTTTATGCACTTTGACCCGGCGATTGGTATAAGACTCGGAGCAGGTCACCGTACGCTGTCCGCGCGAATGGCGGTAATCTGCCGCATGTTGCCTACCTGCTTGATCACCACATCGGCGGTGAGCCGTTTTTTCGCTCGGAGTTGCTCGCGCAGGGCGTCGGGGAGCGCGTCCAGCAGCGTTTTCGCCTGTGCGCCTTGCGCCTCCGCGCGCGCTTTGGTTGCCAGATTCTGCACGGTAAGGGTCTGTTTGCCTGCGTCGTAGGTGATGTACGCCTGCTGCCAGACCTGCTCGCTGGCTTGGAGCGTCGGGCGCGCGGCTGGAGACGCCGATGCGCCGCCCTCGCGGGTCAGGTAGCCGTAGCCCGCGTTGGTCTTCGCGCCGACGCCGAGATTCTCCAGCCCCCACAGCAGCATCTTTTGCGCGAAATCTGCCCACCGATGGTCGGGCGCGTCCAGCACGCACAGGAACCGCGCGCCAGGCTTGATGACGAGAAACGGCACGGGCGTCGGGTCATCGAAGTCGGTGGGCGGGGTTTTGCCGTCGCCGTAGTAGGCGGGGTGATGCACGGTAATGACATCGCGGTGGAACGGCGCGCCGCCTGCGCTGCTGGGAACATACCAAGCGTCGTAGAAGACCACTGCGCCCGCTGCCGCCTGCTTCTCGCGACTGAAGCCGAACAGCGCGTCAATCGCCTCATCCGAGAGTTTGCTGTCGTGGCGTAGCAGGCGCGCCACGCGGCGGCACAGCCCCTTGAGCGCAGAAGCGGGCAGCAGCGGCATCCCGTAAGTGTGGTGCAGCCGAATGCCGATCTCCAGCGGGCTGGCGTTGCCCAGACCAATCGCAATCGGCGCGGCTGCCTGCACTGTGAAGTGAACCCGTGCGCACCCCGCAGGCGTCTTCTGGACGAACCGCTCCAGCCAGCGATCGAACGCCGCGCGGTAGACTTCGGACACCTTGACGCCTGTCGCCTGATCGAGAAGCATCTCTTCGGGCGTGTCCTGCGTGTTGTCGCGCTGCTTGGGCTTGTGCGCCGTCAGGTAGCGCTGCAGCAGCAAGCCCGCGTGCGTCTCGGCAGTAGGCTTCAGGTTCTCAAGCACGCTCCTACGCGCCTTGACCCCGTTGCTCACGACTCACTCCCTCCCGTCTTCACGCCCAGCACCGACACGGCGAACCGCTTGAAGTAGACCCACGCCTGCAGCACGCGGCGGGTGTGGAGCATGTATTCCGTCGTGTCCGTACCTAAGATTTTTCTAAGCAGCGGGTCGTCTGCGCCGCCTTTACCGTTGGTCTCAACGCCCAGAATCTTGCCGATGTGTTTCAGCAGCAGTCGGTATGCTTCGGCGCGCGCATTTTCGTCGCTTTGCGCTTTGTCGGCGCAGAAGGCAATCGCTTGGCACAGTCCACAAGTGCGCACCAGCACGGGGAACTCATGGCACAGGTTGCCGTAGATGGTGGGAACCTGCCCTGACTTGCCCTTAACCTCGCGCACGAGGTCAAGCGCCTGCTGCATTGTGGCTTGCGACAGGGTCTTCATGGCGCGATCACCACCTTGCACAGTCCGCGTCCGATGGTCGCGTCGCCGCCGATTTGCAGGGGCTGGTCTATCTGCAGCGATGCGAGGCTCGGCTCCGCGCTCGTTGCGCCGACGAAGCCGTAGAAGACCGCCTCGGCGGGCACGGCTTCCTCGTACCACAGCCCGCCCGACGCGACGGTCTTCGTGGCGTCTTCAAGGCGCACGCGGGCGACCACCTCCGTCGCCGTCTCGCTCAGGAAGGTGAACACATCGTTGCTCACCACCGCGAAGCGCGCTATAAAGTGGCTCCGCTCGCCCCCTCCGAGCTGCAGTTTGTCGGCAATCGCCTGTGCAACGGTGTCTACCTGTTGCCCTGTCTTCACCGCAAGATCGAGGTCTTCGAGGTACACCTTACCGTCCTTGTGCAGTGCGCTGTCGCGGGTGAGCGCAATCTGGGTGCCGTCCACGGCGACGCTGAGGTTCTCGAAGCCCGTGATGCCGAACGCCTCTGCGTGCCTGCGTAGTCGCTCCAGAATCAGCGGGCAGGTTGCGTAGGCGAACACGCCGAAGAAACTGCGCACGGGCAGGCACAGGATGCGCAAATCGGTGAAGACCCACGCGCCTGCTCGGTCGGCGTCGCCAAACGCTTGGGTCGCCCACGATTGGTTGTTGAAGTTGTCGCGCAGCACGCCTTTGAGGGCGGAGGCGGGCACAATCGGGAAGCCCGTCGCCTTCTCGCGGGCGATCGGCAAGTCCACATTCCCGACGGCTTGCCCTGTGCCCACATGCAGGGGCGTGAGCGCGTGCAGCAGTATCAGCCGTGTCTCGTTCATCGGTTGCCTCCATCATTTGGGTTCCAGACGCCCCAGAGCGCGAGCCCGAAGCCTGCTTGTCGGGGTCGGTCGCCGTTGTCCTCGCGCCCGTTTTGCTCCTTGCCGTCGCTGACGGGGTGCAGCCAGCCCTTGTCGGCGAGGATGCTGGGGTCGCCCCCCAGCACTTCGAAAAAGTAGACCGCGCCTGCAGGGACGCACCAGCGCACGGGTCGCGGTCCGAACTGGCTTCGGCGCATGTTCCAGCCGCTGACCGCCATACGGCGCGGTACAGCGGCAGCCACAAGGCGCAGGGTCAGCCCGTCCAAATCGGGGGGTGTGCCCACAAGGCGCGGCGGGGCGCTCTGGTTCTCCTTGCGCAGCCAGCCGGGTCGCCACCCGCAGGTGAACTGGGCGGGCGTCGCGAGGTACATGCGCACATAGCGCGCCTTGCGGAGCTTTTCGCGCAGGCTATCGGGGCAGGTCAGCCAGCGGTCATACGGCTCCACAGACGCCAGTCGCCGCTCGCCGCCAAACGGCGCGACGCCGCCGATCACGCCCGCGAACTCGGTGCGCACCGCGCGACGAGGCTCCACTCAACGGGCGGCTCACCGGGTTGCTCCGTGCGCTCCTCGTAGGCGCGATACTCGACGGTGAACAGGTTGCCCTCATCCGCGACGCCCTTGCTGGGGTCAATCGCGACATGGGTGCGCCTGTCGACGGGCGGGGGCTCGATTTTGGTCAGCGGGCTGGGCGTTTCGCCCTCCAGCCACTGGCGCAGTTCGTCCCAGCGCCAGAAGGCGTAGCCTTTTTCGGGCTTCTCGGCGCTGGGCGGGGGCAGCGGGCGCAGCCCGTAGTAGTAGTCGGGCAGGTCGCAGCCCTCGCCGTCGCCGAGCGTCAGTTCGGGCAGCAGGCGCATCACGCGCGGCGGCGCGCCCTCGCTTTGCGCAGGCAGCACCAGCGCGTCGGCGGGCGCAGGCAACACGAACTCGTCGCCCCGCATCGGCAGCGGTCCGCGCACC
>AFSR01000689.1_pt1 | contig 13132 bp, 7 predicted proteins | sample 296848 | NCBI WGS metagenome assembly AFSR01 (sample SAMN02954305, study PRJNA68063) | hot springs metagenome | biome: terrestrial; feature: Mushroom and Octopus hot springs; material: microbial mat core samples; isolation source: Yellowstone National Park Mushroom and Octopus hot springs ...
CGCAGTGATGAGTGGGTTGCCAGCACGCCGTATCACGTGCTGTTGTACCAGGCGTTTGGCTGGGAGATGCCAGCATTCGCCCATCTTCCGCCGATCCTGCGCCAGGACGGGCGCGGCAAACTGTCGAAGCGCACCGACGATGTGGCGGCCAATCGCTTCTGGGAGCGCGGCTATCTCCCCGATGCCATGTTCAACTATCTGGCGCTTCAGGGGTGGAGTTACGATGGATACACCGAGATTATGTCGCGCGAAGAGTTGATCGAACGCTTCACCCTCGACCGGGTGCAACCGTCGCCGGCGCGCTGGAACCCCGAGAAACTGCTCGATATGAACGGCATCTACATTCGTCGCCTGACGACGGAGCAACTCGCCGATGCTATCGCGCCGTTTCTGGCGCGCGCTGGTCTGATCGGCGATCCGCCAACACCCGACGAGCGCGCGTATCTGGTGCAACTGACGCCGCTGATCCATGAGCGCCTGAAGGAATTAGGCGAGGCGCCTGAACTGCTGGAGTTCTTCTTCCGTGAGGTGACGCTGCCCGATCCACTGCTGCTCATCCAGAAAAAAATGGACGCGGCCACAACTGTCGCCGCGCTCGAAGCGGCGCACGCCCGGCTTGCGCCGCTGGAACCGTGGACGCATGATCGGCTCGAAGCCGAACTACGCGCGTTGTGCGAGGAGTTGGGGCTGAAAGCCGGTCAGTTATTCGGCGCTATCCGCGTTGCGGTGACGGGGCGAACCGTTGCGCCGCCGCTCTTCGATACCCTGGTTGCGCTCGGCAAATCGCGCACCCTTCGCCGCCTGGAAGCGGCAAGAGCAGCGCTGACGACGCACGCTGGCGCAAACGTTCAATCATGAAAGTTGGTCTGGAAGTCGGCGCGCTGTTCGTTCAGCGCCTGTTCGAGCTGCGCCCGGCTGATCAGCCCCATCTCGTAGGCGATCTGTCCAAACGGCAGTCTCACGCCGCTCGATGAGACGTCGCGCTGTCGTTGCACTACCTGCGCAACCTGTTCCGGCGTGAGGATGCCGCGGCGGACGAAATACTCGCCCAACCGCGGGACACTGCCGGTCTGTGTGTTGGGTGTTACGCCCAGCGCGCGCTCTTCCAGCTCCTCGTATGAGATGAGGTAGGTTGTTCCGCCGAGCGTTAACTGGTCTCCAGGGTTGAGCCGGCTCTGCCCACGCACCGGCAGCCCGTTCAGCGAAATGCCGCCCGGCGCCAGCGGGACGATGAACCAGCGGTCGAGAATCTGGCGGATCTCGGCATGGCGCGTGCTCAGATGGCGGTCATTGAGCACGACGTCGCACTGTGGTCCGCTGCCGATGGTGTTGACGCGCTCGCTGACGGTGTAGCGCCTGCCGATCTGCATGCCGGTGATTGCAGTGAGAACGAGCGCTTTGACCATCGTTCCTCTCCCTCTGCGTGCGTGCTTTGACCGAAGAGCGCAGCGTACCGGGAAACGCGCCCGGTGTGCGCTGTTCGGACGTCTTCCAGAGACTTCACGGATGACCGTCACGGCTGGAACGAGGGAAAAGGGCGGTGCATCGCTGACGCCTTGATGATACTCTGGTATATCACGCGATTTATACATTGTCAAGAGCAATCGGATAACAAACTTTTCATCCGTCACAGGAGTGCTATACTTGGAACCTGTTCGGGCGCCATGCCCGAGACCGGCGACGCCGGGCAGTGCAACCACAACCGATAAGGTGAAGAACCATGACAGCAGGCGAACCTCTTCAGCGTGTGCGGATCTACCTCAGCGAGCGTGACAGCGCTGATGGTCAACCGCTCTATCTCGTCGCGCTCGACCGATTGCGACGCGAAGGCGCATCGGGCGCCACGGTGCTGCGCGGTATTGCCGGGTTTGGATCCGGGCATCGCCTGCGCACCGCCGGCATCGCCGATTTCAGCCAGCAGACGCCGGTTGTGATCGAATGGCTTGATCGGGCTGAGCGGGTGGCGCGGGTGCTGCCGACGCTCGATGAGATGCTGGGGGATGCATTGATCACCATCGAAGATATCAAGGCGTACCGCGCGGTGCTCCGTTCGAGCGGTCCGTTTGGCAGTCGCTCGGTCGCTGATGCCGCACGCGACGAGATTGCGACCATTCCGCCGGATATGCTGCTTGCTGAAGCGATCGAACGTCTGGCGCGATCACGTCAGCCATTGCTGGCAGTTGTTGAGGGTCAGCGTCTTGCTGGCGTTCTGATGTCGAGTGATGCCGAACGTTTCGGTGCCATTGCGCTCGATGCGCTGGCAGAACTCGATGATGCTGAACGCGCCGCAGTGCTTGCGCGCGTCGCAGTGCGCCCGGTGCGCGATGTGATGCGCGAGCCGCGTGCGATCTATATCGAATCGCCACTTGCCCATACGGTAAACCTGCTGGTCGAATGGGGTCTTGATGCCCTGCCGGTCACCGATAGTGATGGGCGGCTAGTCGGCATCTTTGGGGTCGAACAGGCGTTGCGCGCTGCACTCGACGGAGTGCAACCGTCGCAGCATGTGCGCAATAGTGAGCCGCCACCTGTGAGCCTGATCATGCAGATGCTCGTGCCAACCGCCACCAGCAGCGCCGATGCGGCCACCGTACTGTTGCAGGCGCTCCAGACTCCGATCCAGGCAGTCGTGCTGGTAAATGGGTTCTATCCGACCGGTGTCGTCTCGATCCCCGACGCGACCCGACGCGTACGCAGTCCGCTGCGTTCTGCCTGGATTGCGGCGCTGGCAGGGGATCGGGCGCCGCTTGCAGCGCTGGCGTCGACGAGCGGGGTCACTGCGATGGAACTGGCATCGACGCCTGATCTCATATCATCGCGCGCCAGCGAGTACGATGCCGTACGTATGCTGATCGAGAACCGGCGCCAGCATCTGGTCGTGGTTGATAGCGAAGGGCGCCTGGCGGGCATGGTCACCCGACGGGGCGTACTGCGCGCCCTGGCGCAGGAAGGGAATGGGTGACGGGTGTGCAGATGCCTCAACTCTTCCGGTTCAACACGAACTCGCCGATCTCTGCCAGTGCGCGGCGCGCCGGGGTTGCTGCAAATGATGCAAGGTGCTGATAGGCGCGTTCCACCAGCATCCGCGCCTCCTCCATCGCTCGATCGGCGCCGCCGCTGGCGATCACCGCAGCAACGATCTGCGGCACACGCGACGGTTCCGGGCGCTGACCATTCGCAAGCGCGCGCAGCAGCGGGTTGCGGCTCTGCGCCACCGCATACATGAGCGGCAGCGTCAGCGTTCCTTCACGCAGATCATTGCCGGCTGGCTTGCCGAGCGCGGTTTCGTCGCCGGTATAGTCGAGCACGTCGTCCACGATCTGGAACGCCAGCCCCAGGTCGTAGCCGAAGCGCCCCAGGGCATCGATCTGCTCCTCATCGCCGCCCGCCACGGCAATCCCTGCTTTACACGCCGCCTCGAACAGCACTGCTGTCTTGCGCCCGATCTTGCGGTAGTACTGTTCGACCGCAATCGCCAGCGGCTCAACATGTGTCACCGGATTCAGCTCCCCTTCGACCATCGTCTGCGCTGCGGAGGTGTAGAAGGCGATAATGCGCGGATCGGGTTCGGCGGCCAGTTCGTTCGCCGCCAGCGCAAACAGGTAATCCCCCAGCAGCAGCGCAACATCGGCGTCCCAGCGGGTATGGACGGTCACATGCCCGCGGCGCTGACCGGCATGATCCACCAGGTCGTCGTGGATCAGCGAAGCGGCGTGCAGGAGTTCGATCGCAATCGCCGGATGCAGCGCGCGTCCCGGGTCGTAGGCGCCAAGCCGGGCGCTGAGCAGCACCAGCGCGGCGCGCAACCGTTTCCCCCCGGCGGCGACGGTGTAGGTTCCGGCTGCGGTCAGCAACGCTGAGCGTGAAGCAGTGCGCGCCAGCATCTGTCGCTCGACTTCTGCCATGTCGCTGAGCAGATCGGCGCGGCGAAGAATGTCTCCCAGTCCGATCGGCATCGTGCGCGTCGTCGCAGCCAGCTCGTTCAACCGCTGCTCAGGCACGCCGAGGTGCAAAGGGGTGTGTGCCATTACGCGCACCTTTCTATGCGGCGCATAAGATTGTGAAATACTGAACAATTATAGCGCCCGGTCACCGTGTGTGTCAATACCCGAATCATTTGCAAAGGTTTTGCCCGAATTTGCACACCTTTTGCATTAAATTATACCATGTTCACCTCAGGTGCGGATGCCTGTGCACGGGTCGTGCCATTCACGTAACGCCATTCCTGCGCGCATCTCTCGATTGCAGCGGCGCTACAGTGCTTTCTGGTTTTCGCGCGCGACTTCGAGCCGACCAAGATGGCACGCTTCGCTGAGGCTCACCAGGTAAGGCAGGTCATCGCCGTATTCAACGACACTGATGCTGGCGTTTGTCACCCAGATGCGATTGATCCGATCCATATTCATGCCGAGCGCGTCGGCGACCAGAATCTTGACCACCACATCGTGAGTCGAGACGAGCACCGTGCGTTCGTTGTACTCACGCAGCAACCATTCTTTGAAATCGAGCACACGCTTCAGCACGTTGCTGAAACTCTCGCCGCCGGGCATTTGGGCGCGGGTTGGATGCTGGCGCCATTCGCGCAAACCATCGCCGTAGCGCTCGATCACTTCTTCGACCAGCAACCCCTGCCACTCGCCGTGATGGATTTCGAGCAGTGCGGGGGTGGTGTGCAACGGAACGTGAGGGTGATAGCGCGCGATCGCTTCCGCAGTACGCGCCGCGCGCTGCAATGGGCTGGTGAAGATCGCATCCAGCGGCTCGTTGCGCAGGCGCTCAGCGAGCGCTTCCGCCTGACGCAAACCGAGTTCGGAAAGCGGCGCATCCATTTGCCCCTGGTACCGCCCCTCGCGGTTCCACACACTTTCGCCGTGGCGAATGATGATCAGGCGCATGGGTTATCTTCCTCCTGCTGATGCGACGATGATTCGCCATTCTGTGCCATCATGCGATATGATACAAACGTCAGGCATTATATCTGAAAGTGAACCTGTCTGTGCGATGAAACGTGAACGGCGATCACCAATCGAAGCGGCTGCGCAGACCCCGCTGGGGCGGTTGCGCGCTGCGCTGGACGACGCCGAGCGGGTGGCGGTCAGCGCCCGCATGGCGGCGGACGATGCGGTGGCATTTCTCCGGGCGTGTGACACGATCGATATGCTGATCGATGCGATCGGCGCGGGCGCCGATATTCGCCCGGAAACGAACCGCGCCGACTTCCTGCGGGAGCGACTGCGGGCGAATGCCGGGGCGATCGTCGGTGTGGTTCAGCGCGCCGGTCGTGATCGTGACCTGCACGATAGCCCCTCCTGGAAGCAGGCGCTGACGATTGCTGCGGATGCGCGCGCCCGTCGTTTCCGCCGGATGGCGCTCATCGGCGCTGGCGCAGCGGTCGTGATCGCGCTCCTGGCGCTGCTGCCGGTGATCGTTCCCGCCGAACCGGCGCCCGATATTGCGTCGATCAGTCGCCTGCTCGCCGATCGTGAGATTGCTGCGGCGCTCGACCTGGCGCGCGCGGAGTATGAACGCTTTCCCGATGATCCAGAGGCGGCGCTCTGGCGTGGCGTCCTCGAACTGCGCGCCGGTGATCCGCAGGTGGCGGAGGAACTCTTTGCGCAGGCGCGTCGCCAGGCTGCCAGCGATGTCGCTTTTCTGTTTGAACGCGGCAATCTGTTGATCCAGGCGGGTCTTCCTGATGCCGCCGAAGCTGATGCTGCCACGCTTATCGCCCGGTCCGACGCCGGGGCGGAAGGGTATCTGCTCCTTGGCAGCGTGCGTGAAGCCCGCGGCGACCGTGAGGGCGCAATCGCCGCGTTTCAGCAGGCTGCCGATCTGGCTGCCGCTGCCAACAAGCCACAGCTCGAAGTCATTGCCAAAACCCGTCTGGGCATGATCCTGCAATCGCTGCCGCTGAACGTGGAACGTTGAGCGTGGAAGGGTGGGCGCAGGCAGCGCCTGCCTGAATTACGAGGGAAACAACTCATCCGCCTCTGCATACGCACGACGTCGGCGTTCGGCGGGTGATGTTTCGACATGTCCCATCGCCTTGTAGAATGCGGCATCGTAGGAACGGGTACGGATGACTGCCGGCATCGGCACGGCGTGACCCAGCACCATCGCCTGCTGGCGCGTATCGAGGCTGGCAAGCACGGCGCGTAAGCCAGCGGCGCCGCTGACGCCGGTAAAGACGGCTTCGATATCCCGGTCGTCGTTGAGGAGCGCCGTGATCCGGCTGCCGAGCTGACTCATCACGTCCGGGTCAATCGACGACGGGCGCTGATCGACGACGAGCAGTGTGACACTGTATTTGCGCAACTCGCGCGCAATCGTGCCGAAGATCGTCTGTTTCGCAGCAGAAGGGTTGAGGAACTTGTGCGCCTCTTCGATGGTGATCACCAGTTGCCGTGGCTTGTCGGCAGCGTTCTTCGTGCGCAGGAAGGTTTCGGTCTGTTCGACCCAGCGACGATGGATGCGGCGGGTCATGATGTTCGCCGTCAGCATATACGCCAGGGCGCTGCGGTACTGCCCGAACTCCAGCACCACATGCCGCCCGCGCGCCAGATGCTCGATCATGCGGTCGATCGCATCCGTCTGCGACTGCTGCCGGATGAACCCCAGGCGCGGGATCTGCTCCAGTTTGCGCTTCAAAGCGCTGATCGATCCCGCGTGCGCTCCGGCGCTCTCAGCAAATGCCCGGATGTCGTCGCTGCTCATTGCGAGCAGCGCCTTCATCCACTCCTGCCGGTAACGATCAACCAGCAGGTAGGCCGACTCGGCGGCGGTGGCGGTCAGATTCAGCTCGTCCTGCAACAGAAGAATGTCTTCGACCTCGATCTGATCCTGCCCGATCGTGATGGCTTCATCCACGCTGACGCCGCGTTTGCGCGAGGATTCGGCATCGAGTGAATAGATCAGCACCTGCGCGCCGAAGAGTTGTCGTAATCCTTTGACAAAGGACCCATCCTCCGCAGCCGCGTCCCAGCCGTACTCGCTGTGCATGTCGAACACCAGGTTCGACGCAACGCCAGAACGGATGATGCCGCACAGGATCAGACGAGTCAGGAAACTTTTGCCGGTGCCGCTCTTGCCGAAAATGCCGTTCGAGCGTTCCACCAGACGGTTGAGGTCGATGCAGACCGGAATATCCATATCGAGCGGTCTGCCGATCTCGAAGTGGGTGGCGTCTTCCGCACCAAAAACACGCATGAAATCCTGCTCGTTCGCTTCGAGCACCGGCGCAAAATGGCGCGGGACGGTCTTGACCGGGCGCAGCCCTTCGTTCGTGTCGTGGGGGAGCATCAGCATCGGTTTGAGTTGCATGGCGCCGTAGGTCGCCGTTCCTGCCAGAACTTCATGGAAGAAATCATCGCCGTCCGGCGGACTCGCAAGGACATTGCGGTTGGTTGCTGCAAGCGCAATATCGGTCACCATTGAAAAGAACTCGTGCTTCTCCCCCTGGATCACCACAAACTGCCCAACGCGCACATCCTCGACGCTCAGCCGGCTGTCGAGACGGACATTCAACCCGTCGACCAGTGAGCCGTCGGTCACAACTCCCAGACGTTTGCGGGTGAACAGCGCCATACGACCCCCTTCTGCACCGCTCCTCGCACAAATATACCAGTTTTCACCGTCGTGTCAACCATCGCTCTGGGTGGTCACTATCTCGCTCGCACCTGCCCTTCATCGCGGCTTCTTCCTGGATCGTCACAACAAGGCGCAGGATGATGCGTTTTTCGGAGTCAGCCGCCTGCGGGCGTCGCTGCATACCGGTCGAGGGGTTTACCCCGATGGTTGAGCCGTCGCCCTGATGGTCTTTGAGTAATGAGTCCACTGCAAAAAGGGCATGTCACCGCAGCGGCGCAGCGTTCGCAGATGAAGACTCTCTCACGCCTCACGCAGACGCCTGCTTCGCTATGCATCCATCGTGGTTCGTTTTTAGGGTTCTCTGTGCTCTCAGCGTCTCAGCGGTGCGTTCTTGCGGCGAAGTCGTTAATACGGTGAAATGTCTTTTATCAGGCAGAATGACAATTTTGTTATTTCTTAAGGTTTACATTATTTTCATTATCATTGACACGATTTTCTCTTTCTTCTATAGTCTTGTTACCGTCGTATGAGGGATGATTCTGCTGCGCAGATCAAGACGTTTTTGCCATTGCTTCGCGTCGGTAATATGGTTTCGTAGGAGGGAAATATGCCAGCCCGTTTCCGGTTCCTTCGCTATGTGCTGATTGTTGTGCTTCTTGTTGTTTCCATTCCGCTTCTATCGGCGCCGGGGCATTCGTCCTTCATAGAACGAATGACAACTCCTCCGGCCGCCATCGCACAGAGTGCTGCGCCGGTCGGTCCGCAGCCGGGTGATGTGTTCCGGCAGTTTCAGGACGACCTGAACTCCCGGCAGACCTCTGTCTGCAATTCATCACCTGCGAATTGCGGTACGATACCGTCGGAACAGCAACGGCAGGCGCGAAACGTCGATCTCGCTAACGCGGTGCGCGCCGAAGCGGTGTTCGAGTATTGGGGCGGGCATCTTGCCTCAACGCAGCAGGAATTCAATGTGAACGGCGGTCCGTGGACGCCCTACCCGGATATTCAGGGAATCCCTTCTGATACCCTCCCGACCTGTTATTTCCGCGCGCCAACCAATGCGATTGCACCGTTGCCACTGAGCGGAAACGGCGGCGTTCGTCCGCCGGGCAGCACCGGCAATACTGTGACCGTCAATTACCGCTACCGCATCGGTCCGCAACGGTCGTTGCCGCAGTGCGCCTCAGGCACAAACTTCTACTGGGGCAACATGTGGATCTATGAGGTGACGACGCGCATCTACTACAGCCCGACCATCCCGCGCCCCGATGGCGCGATCATTTCGCCCGCGGATGGCGCCACAATCACCGAGAACCTCAGCGCCAACCAGTTCCCGCGCATCACGGTGCGGGCGCAGGCATCGACCGGTCGCTCGATTGCGCGCGTCGACCTGATCGGGAATTATCTCGATTATGACTGGGACGGCGATGGCATGTTGCGCGAATGGCACTACGCGCTGCGCCACGGCGTCTGGGAACGCACCATCGGGACACGCACGTCGCCGTCGCGCGGTACGGCCGCCAGTGGGGAGTACGATTTTACCTGGACTACCGAATGGATTCCGGATCAGGACCAACCGGTGCAGTTGATGGCGCGGATCACCGATAACGCCGGGGTCAGTTACATGACCGAGGCGGTGACGGTCACGTTTAACCGCGTCGGGCGCAGTGTGCGGATGTACACTACCTGGAGCGACTACTACGGGCAACGGGTGTTTGGTCCGCCGCGCAATTTTGGCTTCAATGCCTACCGTCAGCCGCGGATCGGCAAGACGGCGTTCATTTCCATCCCGGATCCGCTCACGAATGCAACCAGAGCGCGGTTTCTCATCTATAGCTGGAGCGGTCGTTCGTCGATTACTACTTCAAGAACCACGGTTGCTGTCAACGCCTTCTCAATCTGGTCTGAAAATTCGTTCGGCATATTCCACGACTACAGTTTCGATACGCGCGATCTTAATAATCCCCGCGATTTTCTCAATCAGGGCGACAATATTCTGCGCATCTGGTCGAATCGCACCGATCACGAACTCGAAGTGCTCTGGCCCGGTCCGGCGATCTTCGTCGAGTATAGCGCTCCGCCCGAAACCCCGATGTTGCGCGCTATCGATGCCTCCTTCAGCACACCGGAGGATCAACCGCTGTCGTTCACGCTGCCGGTGAGCAATGAGGCGCGCGCTGCGCTTCAGTATACGATTCTGACTCCGCCTGCGCTCGGAACACTGCGCGGGATCGCTCCCAATCTGACCTATACTCCCAACCCGGATGTCAACGGCAGCGATAGTTTTGTGTTCCGTGTCGATGATCAGTACGGGCGCAGCGCTACGGCAACCGTCGCCATCAATATTCAGGCGGTTGACGACCCGCCGGAGATTACGCTGGGCGGCGGGGCGTTGCTGAATCCTGACGATGTGCTGGATCGCTCCGGCAGGGTGCGCGATCCGGACTCTTCATCGCTGACGGCGACGGTTGATTACGGCGATGGCAGCGGTGAGCAACCGCTGAATCTTGAAGTGGACGGCTCGTTCCGGCTGATCTACCGGTATCGCAACGGCGGGCGCTTTCCGCTGACGGTGCGGGTCAGCGATGGCGCGCAGACCAGCGTTGCGACTGTGCCGGTGACGGTGATCACCCCCGGCACGCCTCCGCCCCCCGGCGACTGGCGCCTGACGGGATGGCGCTATCGTGTGCCGCTGGAGGCGCGCTCAGGCGCATATCCGCGTGTCGATCACGTTGCTGAGTTTGATGTCAACTTTACCACTGCGCTGTCACAGGCAGGTGGAAGCGGCGCGTTGCTGCGCGAATCGATCCGTGTGGTCGAGGTTGACGCAGGCGGCAATGTGATTGATCCGAATGTCGTCTATCAGTTCGATCCGGTGAGTGGATATAATCCGACTACAAATGCGAGCGGAACGCTGCTGGTGCTGCTGCGTGGACGCACTGAGGCAAACACAACCCGTCGTTTCTATGTCTACTTCGAGACGCAGGGGCGCTTTGCGCCGCCGACATTCACGCCGCTGACGGTGGTCGTCACGCCGACGCTGACCTATCAGCGCGACCTGGCAACCGTTATCGAGACGCGCACGTCTGATGGTCAGCGCAACGCTACGTTCTATTACTCGCTCAACGGTGGCGCGCTTATCAGCATGTTTGATCGCTCGAATGCGGACTGGATTTCGTACAATCCGGCAGCCGACTCGGCAGGCGCGTACCGCGGTATTCCGAACGTCGGTCCGGTCTTCCATCCCGGATACTACAATGTGTTCCCCATTCCGAGCGCGTCAGGTCCGCTGCAGGGGAACGAACCCGGTACGAACCAGCGATCATCGACGACCATCGAACGGGAAGGAACGCTGCGCACTATCGTGCGCTCGGTGAGCAGCAATGGGCAGTGGGAGGCAGTGTGGGAGTTCTTCCCCAACAGTGTGCGGATGTCGATTGTACGTGCGCCGACATCCTACTGGTGGTTGTACGAAGGGACGCCGGGTGGAACGCTCAATGAGGGCGACCGCTGGGTGCGCGGCGATGGATTGTCTGGTATCGCCGTCGATCCCAGTTTCTCCTTCAACGAACGCTTCCATGCCGACATCAACGGTCCGGAGTGGGTCTACTTCCGTGCCGGTGAACCGTCTCAGGGCGGACGGGCGCTGTGGCTGGCGCACCATGATGACACTGACACGACGATTGAGATGTATCGCTATCAGAATGACTCCTCCGGCTGGCAGAATGGCATGACTGTCTTCGGTTTCGGTCGGCGCGAATGGGACGGGTCGTCGCAGACGTTGCGCCCGGAACTGCGAAATCAACGCCGTTTCTCGCTTGGGTTCATCGATAATGCGCCATCGACATTCGATAGCGCTGTGGGGCGCGAGATTGAGGGGCGTTACCGTGATCTGGCAGCGACCGTCGGGCGGGGTGAGCGCCTGGCGCCGAACCTTGCGCCGTGGGCGCCGGGAGAGACCTACAGCGTTCGCCCTGGTCAGACGCTGAATGTGCCAGCGCCCGGCGTGCGCGCCAATGACAGCGATGGCGATGGCGATCCGTTCCAGGTGACACTGACCGGTGAGCCGCAGAACGGCACGCTCACGTTCAACAGCGACGGTTCCTTCATCTATGTTCCAAATGACGGCTTCGTCGGCACCGACGTCTTCACCTATACGGCGAGCGATGGGCGGCTCAGCGCCCCGCCAACGACGGTGACCATCCTGGTTTCCCCCAATCAGCCGCCGACGGCGCGGGGGAGCAGCGCAACGACGACCAACCTGCGCCCGTTGAGTGTGCCGGCGCCGGGGGTGCTGGAAGGGGCGAGCGATCCGGACGGCGATCCGCTGACGGCGGTGCTGATCAGTCCGCCCGCTGGCGGAACGCTGAACCTCAACCCGGACGGGTCGTACACCTACACGCCGCGTTCGGATTTCATCGGCGAGGATGTGTTCCAGATCGCCGCCTCTGACGGTGAGGCGCAGTCGGCGCCGGTCGAGGTGCGGATCACGGTGCGCAAGGAAAATCGTCCGCCGACGGCGCGGGGGAGCAGCGCAACGACGACTAACCTGCGCCCGTTGACTGTGCCGGCGCCGGGGGTGCTGGAGGGGGCGAGCGACCCTGACGGCGATCCGCTGACGGCGGTGCTGATCAGTCCGCCCGCTGGCGGAACGCTGAGCCTCAACCCGGACGGGTCGTACACCTACGCGCCGCGTTCGGATTTCATCGGCGAGGATGTGTTCCAGATCGCCGCCTCTGACGGTGAGGCGCAGTCGGCGCCGGTCGAGGTGCGGATCACGGTGCGCAAGGAAAATCGTCCGCCGACGGCGCGGGGGAGCAGTGCAACGACGACCAACCTGCGCCCGTTGACTGTGCCAGCGCCGGGGGTGCTGGAGGGGGCAAGCGACCCGGACGGCGATCCGCTGACGGCGGTGCTGATCAGTCCGCCGGCTGGCGGGACGCTGAACCTCAACCCGGACGGGTCGTACACCTACACGCCGCGTTCGGATTTCATCGGCGAGGATGTGTTCCAGATCGCCGCCTCTGATGGCGAGGCGCAGTCGGCGCCGGTCGAGGTGCGGATCACGGTGACGCGCGAGGTTGCATCGACGCCAGAGTATCGGGTATTCCTGCCGCTGCTTGTGCGCTGACAGGATGAGGTCCGAAGGGGCGATGTCCAGGACATCGCCCCTTTTTGCGTGTGACGCGCCAGGCTGGTACCATGTTGTCAGTTGTTGCGGAGAGATGTATGGCAATCGACATCTGCACACTGGCGACGTTTGACGGTCCCAATCGGTTCGATCCACGCCCTGGCGTCCTGGCGCATCTCCGCGCCGGGCGCGACTATAGTCCGGCGCTGCGCACAGCGCTCAAGGATGCGGCGCAGCGAATCGGTCTGGTGATCGCTGCCCCGCATATCGATAGCCGTGTCGCAGAGGGTGAGGTCTGGCATGAAGCGTTCTTTGTGACGCCAATGCCGGCGATTGGCGCCGAGATGCTGCGCTATGTCGTGGCGCTGCTCAACGCGCGCGATGCCGGTGATGAAGAGTGGGATGCGGACGGGC
>AFSR01002442.1_pt1 | contig 13070 bp, 13 predicted proteins | sample 296848 | NCBI WGS metagenome assembly AFSR01 (sample SAMN02954305, study PRJNA68063) | hot springs metagenome | biome: terrestrial; feature: Mushroom and Octopus hot springs; material: microbial mat core samples; isolation source: Yellowstone National Park Mushroom and Octopus hot springs ...
TCAGGGTAGTAGACCACCGTGTAGCCTGCCTGCCACGCGCGGTAGCACAGGTCGGTGTCCTCGCAATACATGAAAAATCGCTCGTCGAACCCGTTCAGTTGCTCGTAGACCGCGCGTCGGATAAACAGCGCCGCGCCCGACACCCAGTCCACCTCGCGAATGGAGTTATGATCCCAGTCGGTCATCAGGTAGTCGCGTGTGTAGGGGTTGTTGGGGAACAGTTTGCCCAGCGGCGTGTTGCGGAACAGCGCGGCGGTCGGATTCGGGAACCGCCGACAGGAGTATTGCAGGCTGCCGTCGGGGTTCAGAATCTTCGGACCGAGGATCGCGACTTCGGGGTGCTGCTCGGCGTAGTCCACCAGCGACTCCAGCGCAGGCGGGATGACCTCCGTGTCGGGGTTCAGGATGAACAGGTACTTGCCCCGCGCGGCGCGCGCCGCCAGATTGTGCCCTTTGGAAAAGCCCAGATTCTGCTCGCTGACCAGCAGGCGCACTTCGGGGAACTCCTTTTCGAGCATCTGCACGCTGCCGTCGCTGGAGGCGTTGTCCAGCACGACGATTTCGTAGGGGAACCGCGGGGGATTCGCCAGAATCGAGCGCAGCGCCGCCCGCAGCGGCTCCCGCGCGTTCCAGTTCACAATCTGCACGGTCAGCAGCACCTCGGACATCCGCAGGTAGGATACCTGAGTCGGTATAATACGGCGCGTTGACCCGTGCGAAGCAATGAAACCGACAACTCGTCTGATTGCGCTGTTGTGGCTGGTGGTGGGCGCAAGTATCTGGTGGACGGCGCTGCAGGGCGGTTCTGCGCCGCTGAGCCTGCGCTTCTTCGCAACCATCCAACTGCTGGGCGGCATCTTTCTGCTGATGCGCCTGACCATCGGCTGGGTGTTCCTGATTACGATGTCGGTGTTTGTGATGGTCACGGGGCTGTTTGCGCTGCTGAGTGTGCCGTTTATGCCGTCGGAGATGCTTCAGAACGCGCCGCGCCTGCTGGGGTTGGACCCGCGCTGGACGCTCGCGCTGACCGCCGCGCTGGGCGCACTCGTCGGACGGCTCTGCTGGCTGGGACTGCGCAACGACCCGCCGTCCAACTGGGGCGAGTAGGTACAATTACCGCGCTATGGCGGCGACGGTCGGCGAAATCCTGAACTATCTGAACGAAATCGCTCCCCCAGAGTGGGCGTTCCCGAACGACCCCATCGGCTTGCAAATCGGCGAGCCAAGTCAGAAGGTCGAGCGCGTCCTGGTGGCGTTAGACCCTGACCCGCGCACTGTGGTGAACGCGCAGTACCGCCAGTGCCAACTGCTGGTGACGCACCATCCGCTGATTTTCCGCCCGCTGAGCAAAATCCGCTTCGACGACCCTGTCGGGATGGCGGTGCAGGGGCTGTGCGCGGCGAAAATCGCGCTGATTGCCGTCCACACGAACTGGGATGTCGCCCCTGGCGGCATTAACGACACGCTGGCGGAGCGGGTTGGGCTGACCGAAGTGCGTCCGTTCGGCGAAGGACCCGCGCAGAAGCCCTACAAACTCGCTGTGTTCACCCCAACCGAGCATGTGGACGCCGTGATTGACGCGATGGCGAACGCGGGCGCGGGCGTGATCGGGCTGTACCGACGCTGCGCGTTCTACACAGCGGGCACGGGCACTTACGAGCCGATGGAGGGCGCGAACCCGTATCTTGGGCAGGTCGGCAACCGCGAGTACGCCGAAGAGGCGCGCGTCGAGATGCTGGTTCCCGCCGAGCGGCTGTCGGCGGTCGTCGCCGCGATGTTGCAGGCACACCCCTACGAGGAGGTCGCCTACGATGTCTACCCGTTGCACACTCAAGCCGAGCATGCGCTGGGACGGGTCGGCGCGCTGCCCAAGCCGATGCTCGGCAGCGAACTGCGCGACTACCTCGCCGAGCGGCTGGGCAACCCGCATGTGCGCCTGTACGGTAAGCCGAGCAAGGTGATTCGCACGCTGGCGGTGGTCGGCGGCTCTGGCGGCGACTACCTGCCCGACGCGCAGCGAGCGCACGCCGACGCCCTGCTCACAGGCGAGGTGCGCCACCACCACACTTGGGAAGCGTGGGCGCGCGATGTCGTGCTGCTGGAAGGCGGGCACGCCGAAACCGAACAGCCTGGGGTCGTTCGGCTGGCAGAACGGCTGCGCGAGTACCTCGCCCCGCGCAATGTGGAGGTCTTCGTGGAGGGAAGCGACGGATGAAAGCCTACCGCGTGCTGATTGTGGACGACGAGCCGGTGATTCGCTTGGACTTGCGCACGATGCTGGAGGCGATGGGGCACGAGGTGGTCGGCGAGGCGGACAACGGCGTCGACGCGCTGCAACTGGCGCGCACGCTGCAGCCCGACCTCGTAATCGCCGACATCATGATGCCCGAAATGGACGGGATTGAACTCTCGCGGCGGCTGGCGAAGGAACGCATCGCGCCCGTGCTTATCCTCACGGCGTATAGCGAGCCAGAGATGGTGGCAGGCGCAGACCGCGCGGGCGTGCTGGGCTACTTGGTCAAGCCGTTCCGCGAGGCGGATCTTGCGCCCGCGATACAGGTGGCGATTAGCCGCTATCGCGAACTGCGTGCGCTGGAGGCGCAGAACCTGAACCTCGCGCAGGAGATACAGGCGCGGCGGCGCATCGGGCGCGCCAAGCGCGTGCTGATACAGCACCTCGGGCTTTCCGAAGAGGAAGCGTTCCGCCGCCTGCAGCAGACCGCCGAGCAGACGGGCAAACCGCTCGCCGAAGTCGCCGAAGCGATTCTGCTGGCGTATCAGGTGCAGCCCGAAAGCGAGTCGTGAGGGGCGCATCGCGCCCCCCAGCAATCAAGTGCGCGACTACTGCGCCTGCACCCCTGTCGGTGGGCGCAACGGCACATTCGTGCGGCGCAATAGATAGGTGAGGGTGTACTCTACGGGATTTGCGCCAATCCATCCAGATTCACGAGTCTCAATTCGCGCATAATTCATTAACTGGGGCGAGAACCACGCCGTTGCTGCAACTGTTGCTTCGGTAAACGGCAGCGGGCGGCTCCAACTACCCTCTTCCCGTATGCGATAGCACCCCACAGACCCCGCATAGGTGGAGACATCCTCCCAGCCGCCGATTTGCCAACTTTCAGTGTACTGTGATTCGTCCTCGAAGGTTATGGTCGTGCTGAAGTTGCTATTCTGGTGGATGACGCCGGGGAGGATGGGCTGGTAGGGCAGTTCGGCGTCTATTCGGGGCGAATCGGGCGTGTCGCCGTAGCCGATGACGGATACCTGTCGGGTCTCGCGGTCTTGGGTAATATACAATACCACGTCAGTGTTGATTCTTTCTGTCAAGCTGCCTCGGCGCAGCACGAACTGAGTCTCAACAATCCACTGGTAGACGCCCGCGCCGACGCTTCGGAGCCGTTCGACTTGGCTGCCTGTAACCTGCCAGCGCGCGTTTTGGTAGAACGCCGTTCCCGTGATTACATACTCGTATTCATCGCCGTGTTGGATGAGGCGACCGCGCGTGATGGGCACGCTCGGCTCGGAGGGCAGCAACGATTGGCTGCCCGAGCCGCTGCTGCCGCCGCATCCGCTCAAGATTGCGCTTGCGACTGCAACACACAGCAGACCAAGAGTTAGTTTACGCATCATACATTCCCTCCCTGTCCAAACTCAGAGATTGCTCTCTGGCACAGGTACTGTAGTGCCTGTCAGCAGGATGCGCAATTGCATCGCGTAGGTTTTTCCGTCCACCTCGATAGGGGTGTTCAGGGTATAGAGGATAGGCATGCCCAGATTGGGCACATACCAAATCGTTTGGGGCGCGCTAACGATGGGGTCGTTGGGGCGTAGGGTGCTGCTCAGCGTGACCTTCCAAGCGTTGAACCTGCCGCGCGGCACTTGCACCACCTCGCGCCCAATCACCGTGAAGTTGAACACCAGTGGACGCGCGCCAATCTGAGTGTTGTACGACTGGCTGTAGCCCACGAACCATGTGCCTGGCACAGCAATTAGTTCCACATCCTCATCCACAACTTCGATCCCGCCTTGCGCGTCCTCGTGTGCGACCAGTATCAAGTCGCGCGGGTTGCGTCGCTGGACATAGTGCAGTGCGTAGCGGTCCTGAAACACATTCGCGTCGCCCAGGCGCAGCGTCAGTTGGTAGTTGAAGCGGAGCGTGCGCACAGGAGCATTCTCTATGACTACGACGCCCTCGCTGACGCTGACCTGCAGAGTGCCCGAAACGGGCAGCGCGTCTTCTGGTTCCATCTCGGGCGCGAGTGCGCTGCCGCGCAGCGTGTACTCATAAAAGTCGCCGACCTGTATCGCACGCAGCGTGTTGGTGGTCGGTAACAGTTCGCTGTCGCTCTTGCACGCGCTCAGCGCAATCGCCAGCCCGCCAATTGCGCCTAACAGTCTTATCGGTTTGCCCCAGCGCATGAGTGTTTTCATACCGCCTCCTCACTGCAGATTATCGAGTACGCGAACCGTCAGCGTAATGATGATTTCGGACTTTTCACGGTTGGAGTTCGTGCGTCGGAAGAGGTAGCCCAGAAACGGCAGGTCGCCCAGCAGCGGCACTCTCTGGATGGTCTTGATGTCCGCCTCGCGAATCAGCCCGCCGATGATGACCGTCTCGCCGTTGTTGACGCGGATGGTGGTGTCGGTGTTGCGGCGCGCCAGTTGGGGCAGTCGCCCGCCGCCAGGCACCTCCAGAAAGCCCGTAATCACGCTCACTTCGGGCTGAATGTGCAGCGTGATGGAGTTATCCTCGTGGACGCGGGGCAGCACGCGCAAAATGATGCCCGCCTGCACCGAGTCGGTCTGCACATTTGCGCCCTGCGGCGTCTGCTGGATGAGTTTGACATAGTTCACCTCGTCGCCGATGAAGATGGTCGCTGGGCGCCCGTCCAGCGTCGCCACGCGCGGGCTTGCCAGCAAGCGATTGCGACGATCTTCCGCCAGCGCGTTCAGCGTCACGGAGAAGTCTATCGGCTTTTTGACGAAATTGAAGTCCAGCCCCAGTTGCCCGTCGCGGTTGAAGCCGCCGCTTTGTTGGGTGGGAAACCGCTTATCGCCGATGGGGAAGGGCGCGTTGCCCTCGCGGTCTAAGCGGCGCACCTCGCCCGACTGCAAAAAGCCCCAGCTCAAGCCCAGCGATTTGAGACTGCCTTCGGAGACATCCAGCACCTTCGCCTCGATGATGACTTGCGGCTGCTTGACATCCACCTTGCGCAGGAGTTCGAGGGCGCGCAGCACCTCGCGGGCGGTGCCGACCAGCACCAGCAGGTTGGGCGGTTGCGCCGCTTGTGCGCTGGATGCGCCGTCGCCGCCTTGCATTGGCGCGCCCATCTGCTGCGCAGTTGCGCTGGGCGCCTCGCCGCCCGTCATCTCGCCTGGCTGCCCGCCTGCGCCGCTGCCCCCCGCGCCGCCGCGACTGAGCAGCGCGTCGGGACCCAGCGAGACCGTGACGCCAGGCACAAGCTGCGACACAATCCGCGCCAAATCGCGCGAGTCGGCGTACTTGACGCGGTAGACCTCCGTGACGATTTCGACGCTGCCCGTGAGTTGCTGCTCGAAAGCGTATGCCGCCTCGCGGGCGCGCTCGACGGTCTCAGCGTCGCCCTCAATCAGCAGGTAGGTGGCGTCCTTCTCGCCCGACGGCGTGATTTTCAACTCAGGGAAGCGCGCGCTAAGGTAGGTCGCGATGTCGGTCGGCTTGGCGACCTTGAAGGTCAGCGCCTCCACCGTGCGCGGCTTGGGCGTAGCGACTGGCTCGGCAGGCGCACGGAACGCCTTCAGCGACTCCTCCGTGCCCACCACATAGGTGTTTTCGATTTTCTCATAGCGGTAGCCGCTCAGCCGCGTGATGAGGTTCAGCGATTCCTCTACCGTGAGGCGACTGAGGCTGACGGTGACCGTGCCTTTGACATCGGGCGCGGTGATAATATTCGCGCCTGACTGAATCGCCAGCGCTTTTAGCACATCGCCGATTTCGGCGTTCACGAAGTCGAGCGACACAAGGGTTCGTGCGGGCGGGGCGGGGCGCGCTGGCTCGGCGGCGGAGGCGACGGTCGTCCCCTCGCGCGCGGCGTTCGGTTCGGGCGCGTAGGTGCGTGGGGGCGTCGGGGACGCGCTGGCGACGGCGGTCGGCTTCGGCGCGGCGTCTACAGGCTTGAAATCGGGCGGTTCGGACACTTCCGCGCGTTCAACCGTCGCCTTGCCCAAACGCACCTGCCAGCCTGTGGGGGTCGGCTCCAGCGTGTGGGGCGGGCTGCCGCGCATGGTGGCGACCACGCGCACTTTGGGTGGGCGGCTGCTGAACCAGCCATAGCGCAGTTTGATGAGGTGCGGCGTGTTCTGGCTCACCTCGCGCCCGCGCCCGCTGAAACGCGCGTTGAACTCTATTACCAGAAACTGGCTGCGCCACACATTCACACTGGGGCGCGGCAGGCGCTCGCCCGTGATGCTGATTAGGGTCTGTCCCCGCTCCTGAGAGACGCTAACCGCCTGCACGACCTGCGCGGTCGCCAACGCGGGCAGCGCGAATGCTCCAAGCAACCAAAGCACAAGTGGGTTTCGCGTTCTCATGGTGTGTTGCCTCCGTTAGGGGCGGTCGATTCGCCGACGCGGATGGTGATGCGCTGTTTGCCTTTCTGCAGCACGAGTGCGCCGCGCTGGATGCTGACTACGCGCCAGCCGTCTTCCAGCGGGTCGCCTTGCTTGACGAAGCGTCGGCGTCCCTCTTTGTCCACTAAAATCGCGACGGAGTTTGGTCCCTGCACGACGCCCGTGACGGTGTAGTGCGGCTGTTCGGGTTCGGGCGCGGGTGCGGGCGCGTTCTCGGCGGGTTGCAAGCCGAACTGTTCAGGGGATAGCGTCAGCGGGGCGAGGGGCGGCGTGCCTGTGATTTCGCGCTTCGGGCGATTGGTCGGCTCCGTGCGCACGATGCGGCTCGGCTCCTCCTGCTGCGGCTTCGCGGCGACGATTATGGGTCGGAACGGGTCGCGCGGTTGCAGCGGCGGCAGTGTGATGCGGTTCTCGCTGGCTTGCGCCGTCTGGGACGCTTGCGTTGATGCACCGCCGTTCGCTTGCCCTGCTGGGTTCTGCGCGGGCGGCGCGCCCCCACTTAGCAGCCCGCCAAACTGCACCACGCCGACGGTGACCATTACCGCCAACAGCGCAGCGAGGATCAGCAGCTGCTTCGGATTGGCGGCTTGCTAGCCGTTTTCGGGTTTCGCGTTCGCCATCGTTTAGCCTCCAGAAGTTGATGCGCTTGTTTGCCCCCTGCCCTCGCGGAAGATGAACGCCTTGACCACCATCTTGATTTCCAAGTCGGGGTTGTCGGTACTCTCTTCGGTGGTTGTTTTCGCCTGTGCGTTAAGGCTCTGCACGGCGAGGATTTTGGGGAAGGTCTCCAGCCCTTTGAGCAAGCGCACCGTATCCCAGAACTTGCCGCGCAGCTGGATTTCGAACAGTTGCTCGTCGTAGGGTTTGGGCGGCTCTTGGGGTTGACTGCTGTCGGTGCTGCCGTCGGGGTTGGTGGTCGGCAGTTTCACGGGCGGCGCCTGCGGGCGAATCGCGACAATCTGCAGGTTCAGCTGGCGCACGGTCTGCTCGAACTGTTTGAGCATGGTGGGCACATACGCGGCTTGGCTGACCCCGCGCTCCAGAAACTGCAGGTTGCGCTGGGTGGTCTGCAATTCGTCTTGAACCTGCTGGAGCTGGCTGGCGGCTTGTTGCGCCTCCTGCAGTTCTTGTTGCTTCTCCTGCAGGCGGGCATGGTTCTCTTGCGCCATGCTCCAGGGCAGGTAGAGGCTGGCTGCGCCCAGCGCGAAGGTCGCGACAGTGAGCAGCCCCACCATTTTCGCCGCGCGTTGCAGGCGTTGCAGGCGTTTGCTAACTGCCACTTTGCCCTCCTTGCGGGTTGGATTGCGTCTGCGCCGTGCCCTTGATTTGCGCGGTAATCTGGAACTCGACGACGGTCGTCAGTTCGGACAGGGCGCGCTCTTGGCTGTAGTCAAGGCGCACATTCTCCAGCTCGGGGTGCTGGTTGAGGCGGAGCATAAACTCGCCGACGATTTGTTGGGTCTCGGCAAGCCCCTTGAGCGTGATTTCCATCGGCTTTTTGGGGTCGGCGCGCTTGCCGAGTTCCGCGCCTGTGAGGTAGCACCCCTGCGGCGTGTGCTGGCTGAAGTGCTGGAACAGTTGCAGCCAGCGGCGGGTGTCTTTCTGGGCGTTCTGGAGCGTCTCTACCAGCGGTTGCAGCGCGCCGAGTTGCGCCTGCGTTTGCCTAAGTTGCTGCAAGGTCGGGCGTAGCTGGGTCAGTTGCGCCTCCACTTGGGCGCGTTGCGCGTTGATGCTACTGCCGTACAGCAGCAGGCTCGCCCAGCCCGCGCCGATGACGCCTGCGACGGTGAGCCAACCGAAGCCCAGCATGCGCGTCTTGCGCTCCAGCTGGCGGCGCATCTGTTGCTCTTGTGCAATCAGGTTGATGACAGCCATAGACGCCTCCTTATGCCGCTACGGCGGGCGCGGCGGCAGGTTCCGACTCGTCTACAGGCTCAGCGAACGGCTGCGCCATCTCCAGCGGCGCGAGCGCGTTGCCCAGCACGGTCGCCCAGCGCGCCCCCGCCTCCAGCTGCTCCAGCGCGATTCCGCTCGGCGCAATCGCCTCGCCCTCGAACGGGTTCACCAACTGCGTCGGGATGCCCAGCTTGTGTTCGAAGTAGGCAGCCGCGCCGTGCATCTGCGCGCCGCCGCCGTACAGAAACAGCCGCTCGATGCGCCCGTGCCCGCTCTGCGACGGGTACTGCGACTGATAGTAGTTCAGCGAGCGGCGGATTTCGCGAATCAGCTCGTCGATAATCGGCTGCAGCAGGCGCAGCGGCGGGTTCTCCTGCGGTTGCCCCGTCTGGAGCAGCTCTTCGAGGTTCAGCCCGCGCTTGACCTGTTCGGCTTCCTCTTCGGGGTAGTTGAAGTAGCCCTTGAGCGCGGCGCTGAAGGTGTTGCCGGCGATGGGAATAAAGCGCGTCAGCACCAGCGTCGCGTTCCGCGCGACGGTAATCTGCGTATGCTCGCCGCCTAAGTCTACCAGCGCGTAGGCGTAGGGCAGCGAATCGCCGTAAACCGCCTGCACCGTGCGCAGCGCGGAAAACGGCTGCAACTCCAGCAACTGTGGCTCCAGCCCCGCTTTTTCGACCAGTTCCAGCAGCGGCTCGGTGGTCGAGCGCGGCGCGGCGACCAGCAGCACCTCCATCTGCTCCTCGCTGCCTGTGGGCAGGATCTGGAAGCCTATCAGATGCTCCTCGGCGGCGGAGGGCAGGTAGCGCGTCGCTTCGAACTGGATGGACTTCTGCAGCACTTCGGGCGCCATGCGGGGCAGACGCACAGGTCGCGCCGTGGTCTGCGGTCCGCCGACCGAGAGCCATACCTGCCTATGCTTGACGCCTGCGCTGTGCAGCGTCGCGCGCAGCGCGCGGTACACGGTGTCAGGGTCTAATATCGTGCCTTCGCGCACGGCGTCGGCGGGTAGGGGCGTTTCGGCAAGCCGCTCCACGCGCAAGGTGCGCCCGTGAAGCATCCCTGCGCACAGCTTGACGCTGCACGCGCCAATATCTATTGCCAGCACAGGCGCGCCTTTCGCGCTCGGACGCGCCTTCGGCATCTTTTCAGCCTTCGGCATCTTTTTACGCGACATGGGGTTCCTCCTCCTTCGCTTCGTATTCGGCGGCGCGCTGCGCCAGCATCCACTCGTCCAGCGCGGCTTTCAGAAACCGCCACTTGTTGTCCACCTTGAACGCGGGGATGACGCCCGACTCGGCGAGTGTTTGCAGTTCCGCTGTATGCAGGCGCAGGTAGCGCGCCGCCTCGCGCAAGGTCATCACAGGGTGCAGATTGCGTGCCAGCCACTGCAGCAGGTCGTGCAACTGCTGGTTCGTCAGGCGCACCTCGAACCGCACGGTCTGCACGCTGTCGCTCTCCTCGCCCGTCACATGCGCACTCTCGTGGGGCGGTTCAGCGACGCGCGGCTCCGCTGCGCTCTGAAACCGTTGCTGGCTCGCCATCCGAATCGCGTCCACTAAGTTCATCCTCACCACTCCTTCCCTTCGTAGTCCTGAATCACGCCGTGCATCAGGTAGCCGTCGATGACCTGCACTTTCTGCGCCATGCCCATCAGCAGCGCGTTGTCTGCCAGTTGGCAAATCAGGCGCGGGTAGCCCCCCGTGTGCTGGTACAGCTCGTACAGCGCGTCGGGCGTGAACGGGATGCGCTCGCCCGCGTAGCCCGCGACGCGCATCCGATGCTCAATCAGCTTCGCCGTCTCCTGCTGGTCTAACGGCTTCAGCACATGGCGCACTGCGAGCCGCTGCTTCAGCGCAGGCACGCGCTCCAACTTCTTCTGCAACTCCAACTGCCCCACCAGAATCAGGCTCAGCAGAACTGGTCGTTCATCTGGCAGTTCAGCAGCAGGCGCAGCTCCTCAAAAGTATTCGCCGAACGTATCAGGTGCGCCTCGTCGATCATCAGCACAGCGCGCTGCCCATGCTCGTACATGTGAATCAGATGCTCGTGCAACGCCTGCACCAACTGCTGCCGATTGCGCGAGTGAATCTCTACCCCCAACTGGTGCAGAATCTCCTGCAGGAGCTGAATCGGCGTCAGGATCGGGTTCACAATCAGCGCGATTTTGTATACCACGGGGTCTAAAATCTCGATGAGTTTGCGGCTGATGGTCGTCTTCCCCAGTCCGATGTCGCCCATTAAGACGCCTGCGCCGCGATTGCGTGTGATGGCGTAGTGCAGCATCACCAGCGCGTCCTCGTGTTCCTTGCCCAGATACAGGAACCGCGGGTCGGGCGTCAGTGCAAACGGCGGCTCGGTCAAACCCCAGTATGCTTCGTACATAAATCCTGCCCTCCTGTCGTTGCGACGCAACAGATCGAGTCGTTCCCGACAGTTCAGGGGCAATTATCGGCAATTGCGCGAGGTTTTGTAGAGGGCGACTCAAGGTATACTTTCGACGGAGGCTCGCTATGGGTGAATACCGATTGTTGCTCAAGCATGTCGATGTTCCGAACTATCACGACATACAGGTCTATGAGCAGTATGGCGGCTATCAGGCGTTGCGCAAGGCGCTCTCGATGGAGCGTCAGGCGATTATCGACGAGGTCAAAAAGTCGGGTCTGCGTGGGCGCGGTGGCGCAGGCTTCCCCGCGTGGATCAAGTGGAACGGCTTACCCAAAGACGACGACAAGCCCCACTATGTGATTTGCAACTCCGACGAGGGGGAACCCGGCACCTTCAAGGACTTCGAGCTGATGTTCAAAGCGCCGCACCAGCTGGTGGAGGGGATGATTATCGCGGGCTATGCGGTGCGGGCGCAGCGCGGCTATATCTACATTCGCGGCGAGTATGTGGAGTGCGCGCGGCGCGTGCGTCAGGCGATTGACCAAGCCTACGCCGCGGGCTACTTGGGCAAAAACATTCTCGGCAGCGGCTTCGATTACGACCTCTACATCCACATGGGCGCAGGCTCCTACGAGTGCGGCGAGGAGTCCGCGCTGATGTCGAGCCTGATGGGCGAGCGCGGGCAGCCGCGCCTCAAGTTCCCCCACGCGCCGTTGCCCACCATCGCAGGCGTGTGGAACTGCCCGACGCTCATCAACAACTGCGAGTCGCTCAGCTGCGTGCCCCACATCATCAACAACGGCGGGGAATGGTACGCGCAACTGGGCGCAAGCACCAAAAACTCGCGCGGCACGAAAATCTTCTCGTATCGGGGCATGTCAATAAGCCTGGCAACTACGAGATCGAGTTCGGCACGCCGCTGATGGAGCTGATTGAACTGGCGGGCGGCGTGCGCGGCGGCAAGCTGAAGGGCATCATCCCTGGCGGCTCGTCGATGCCCATCCTGCCTGCCGAGAAGTGCGAGGACGCCATCATCGGCTACGAGGAGCTGATGGAAAAGGGCAGCATGGTCGGCTCTGGCGGCTGCATGGTGCTGAACGAGCATACCTGCATCGTGCATTTCGCGTGGCGCACGGCGGAGTTCTACGCGCACGAATCGTGCGGCAAATGCACCCCGTGTCGCGAAGGCACCCGCTGGATGGTGCAGATTCTGGAGCGCATCCTGCAGGGCAAGGGGCGCATGGAGGACATCGACCTGCTGCTGGAGATTTGCGACCAGATTGACGGGCGGAGCTTTTGTGCGCTGGGCGACGCGGCGGCATGGCCCGTGCGCGCCTTCATCAAAAACTTCCGCCACGAGTTCGAGTATTATGTGAAGCACGGGCGCAGCATGTACGCCGACAACCCCGAATCGCAGGCGATGTTCCCCCCCAAAGGCTACCAGCGGTACAACCCGATGCGGTACGAGTACACCTTTGGCATGGTGAGGAAGTAGGCGGATGCAGTTCGTAGCAATTTATCCATCCACTCTTGCCCCCAGCGGGCAAGGGATTCCCTGGCTGCGGAGGTTTGTTTCTGGAAACGCACGGACGAGGTATAATGTCGTTTTTGATGCGCAAGTTGCCTTGGTCCATCTCGACGACGGTGCGCAACCCAGAACGGTTGCGGGAATTCCTGAGGGTCTTAAGTGAGTTTGAGGGACGACCCTTTGATGCCGATGCGCAAAGGGAATACCAGATTCGCTTGATTCAGGAGGGGCTGTACCGTCCCACTAAGGTTCCATCGGAGCTAGCGTCACGATATAACGACCCAACGAAACCACTCTCCTTTGATGATGCAAAGCAGATATTCGAGTATCAGAAGTATAAAGACCCCCCTATGCGGGGGCGCCAATCTGTCAACCCCCTAAATAAGTTAGGATTAGCAGTTGCCGTGAAGCGATTGGGTAAGGTGCGGATTACGCCTGCAGGGAGGTTATTCTTGGGAGATATCTCCCAAAGCAGTGAGGTGCTTTTTCGAAGCCTGCTCAAGCTCCAGTTTCCGAATCCACTGAACAGCAACTTTAAGGAAGACTACGGGTTTTACATCGCGCCGTTTACTGCCGTGCTGCGTTTGTTAGACTATCTGCGTTCCAGAGGTAAAAACGGGCTAACACAGTCAGAGTTCTGCTACTTTGT
>AFSR01000203.1_pt1 | contig 12993 bp, 12 predicted proteins | sample 296848 | NCBI WGS metagenome assembly AFSR01 (sample SAMN02954305, study PRJNA68063) | hot springs metagenome | biome: terrestrial; feature: Mushroom and Octopus hot springs; material: microbial mat core samples; isolation source: Yellowstone National Park Mushroom and Octopus hot springs ...
ATCGGGTGGGATTGGCGAGGTGAGAACAACCTCCAGCCGCAGCGGCGGCAAGACCTCACCGGCAGGGGGATGCGGCAGGGAGAAAGGGAGGATCCAACTGCGCTCCTGGAACTGGCCTCGGATGATCTGCTGAGGGTGAAAGTCCTGGGGAGGTGGCAGCGGTTCCAGCGGGTCTTCCCCCCAGAAAGCCCGTTGGATTACCAAGCGCACCCCTGCGCCGGGGTGGATCAGAGGCGTGGTGGTATCCAGGTGAAAGCTACCCCGTGAGGCGGGTGGACGTCTCATTGGGCTCAACCCGGAAGGAGAAGGTGAGCTGGTCAGATCGGTAGGTGCCTGGAGCGGGGGAAGCAGTGGGGGGCGGGGATCCCGGCAGGCTTTCGCAGTCGGTGCAGGGAAAAATGGCCTGCGGATGGAGAGAGACAGAAGCCTCGCGGGCAGATTGCAATTGCTGGGGGCTGATGACAAAGCTGGCCCAAAGATGCTTCAGACGGGGATCCCGACCGGGCGAGATATCGGAGAAGGTTCGGCCCTCAGGAGTGGCCGTGCGGGTGCCGGCAGCCGTGCCGTCCAGAGGCACCGTGGAAACTGGGTCGCCAGCACAGCCCCCCAAAAAAACGACCGACAAGATCAGGGGCAGCGCCCAGCCGCAAGTGCTCGCACCGCTACCGCGACCCAGGGGTCGAGTTTGCAGTTGGATGGCTGGATCATGATCTCACCTCAATACACCACTCCTGCCCGGCTACCGAAGGGAGTCGATGCCGCTCTCGTCTTGTGGACGGTGCGGTTCCCGACGGGGCACCAACGCAAACGGCCAGCAAGATCCCTTTCCCTCCGGTTGCTAGAGGGATCCTCGCCCAGAGGCACACCCTTTGAGATTGATCCCGATCACACCCGTTGCTGAACGGGAAAGGTCTCCGTCCTGCCCAGGCGAACTATCCCTGCGGCACGGTTGCGACTTCTGGGTAAATGGTCAGGATCCCTTCGTAGAGGATTTGGCCGGGCTGCACCTCCAGGCGGTCAATGCGCACGCCGGGATCCAACTGAATGGGGAAATCGGCCAGGCCGGGGATGGGGATCTCTTGGCCTTCGCTCACCCAGAGGGGATTGACCAGCCGCAACCGGTTGGGACCTTGGGCTTCTAGGCCGGTCAGCACCGTCACCGGCGCTTCCACCCCTTCGGGAGTGGTCAGGTTAGCCTGGATGCGCAGCCGACCCTGTTCCAGCGTGACCTGAGGCTGGCGGATAAGAAAAGGCACCACTTGGCCCCCAACGGGCAACTGCACCTGGGCCTGGGCCAGTTGGGCTTGGATGAGGGGAGCCTGAAGGGTGCGGTTCAGGTCTTCCTCGGTAAGGCGCAAGCTCACCTGCACCGGCACAGGGGCCAATAGCCGCAGTGGGCTCCGTCCTTGGATGGCTTCGCCCACATTGAGGCGAATATCCTGGCCCTGCAGCCGCAGATGACTGATCTGAAAGCCTTGATAGCTGAGGTTGTCTCCCGACACCTGGGCTTGAGGGATCTGCCCATTCAAAATCTGGGCGTCAGAGCCGACAATTTGCACTTGCAGGTTATCGACCCTCTGCACCTCAGAACGGATCCAAGCCGCCACCAAAGGGCTGAGAAGGGATCCGGCAATTTGGGCAAATCCGGGCCAAGGCCAAAACATGGTGGGTAGGCTGAGCAGCAATGCAAACCCTAGCCGCTGCCCCGCTTGCGAGAGCCGTTGGCGGCGACAGGCTGCCGATTGGGCTTCGAGAGGAGACGGATCTGGACTGGGCCGATGGCAAGACGTGAGCAGCACTGGATACCTCAGGAGCAACAACAAGCGATGGTTTCCACCCGAACTACGACCAGACTAGGGCAGGACTTCTCCGCCGAACAGAGGGATCCCCCGCACACTTGGAGAGGCTATCCATCCGTCAACTGCCACCAAAGATACCCCAGCCGCAGGTAGTGAAGCCGTAGCCAGGGCAAAGGGAAAGAGCGGGGCGGCTGGCGAAACAGAGCGCTCATCTGAGAAGGGATCCCGGCGATCTCCTGGGCCAGCATTTTGCCCGCCCACACCGCCGTGGCTACACCGCTGCCGTGATAGGCCAAGCCGTACCACAGGCTGGGATCCGCCGGCGAAGGGCCAATGTGGGGGTGAAACTGCCGAGAAAGGCAGACCAGTCCATTCCAGGCGTACTCGATCTCCACCCCTTCCCAAGCAGGGAAAAGACGATAGAGCTGTCGGGTCATCCAAGTGCGCAACTGCCGTCGCTCCGTCGGGGTATCGCGGGTGCCGCCCCGCCCCCCAAACAGCAAACGCCCATCCGGCAGCAGGCGGTAATAGAACAGCAGCCGCCGCATGTCGTAGAGCGGCGTCGGATCCCACCACCCTTGCGCTTTCTGCTCCTGAGGCGTCAGAGGTCGGGTGACCAGGATGTTGGACAGTGCCGGCAACAGGGATCCCGCCAGTTGGGGATACAGGGCCTCTGGGGTGTAGCCGTTGGTGGCAATGACCAAGTGCCGAGCGCGCACCGTTCCTCCCGGCGTGTGACAGATGTGTTGGGATCCCACCTTTTCCCAGGCCGTGACCGGACTGCCGCTGTACAGCTTCGCCCCCCACCGGTGGGCCGCTTGGGCCAGTCCTTGGGTGAGCTTGAGGGGGTTGAGGCCAAACCCCACCCCGATGTGCAAAGCGCCGTGGTTCTCTTGGCTGTTGAAGCCGCGTTCCCGCAGCTCTTTGGGGTTGAGGAGCTGGGCCGGGTAGCCCGCCACCTGAGTACAGATCTGGTACTCGGCCTCTAACTCCGACCATGCCTGGGGACGATGGGCCACTGCATAGCAGCCCTGTCCCTGAGCCTCTAGGGAGAAGCCCTCGCTGGCCGCCAGCTCCTGAACGGTTTCCACTGCCTGCCATTGATCCCGGTAGTAGCGCTCTGTCTCTGCCAGGCCCACCCGCCGCACCATCTGGGTGTGGGTAAGGTGGCTCGCCCCCACCCCGCAAAAGCCGCCATTGCGCCCCGAGGCCCCCCAACCCAGGGATCCCGCCTCCAGCAGGCAGGCAGAAATGCCATGGTCGCGGGCCAGGTGCAAGGCCGTCGATAGCCCCGTCAATCCTCCCCCCACAATGACCACCTCCGCGCCCACCTGCTCTTGCAAAGGTGCCGGATGCCGCCAGCCGGGATCTGCTATCGTGCTGTCCCAGTAGCTGCCGACCGGGCAGGCAGGATCGTAGGTGCTGGCAGGATAAAGGCCCTTTCTCATACGAGCAATGGGAAGAACATCTTGCTGGGCAACGCCGAAGTGCTCGGTACCGCTGAGGCGACCGGTCGCAGGACAAGTGCTGAAGGGGATCCCCTTACTCCTGGGCAACGCTGTCGCAACCGGCAGCAGCGGCCTCCATATCGGCAGGGGTATTGCAGTCCAGGAAGATCTCAGGAGTGTAGAGCTCCACCTCCTGTACCCGCCTGCCCAGATCCTGCAACAACCGGCGCAGGCCCAGGGTTTCTTCTCGGAGATCCAACAGCTTTTCCCGCAAGCGCCTGTCGATCAGGGTAGGGTGCCCCCGTCGCCCTCGATGCACCGGCACAGTAACCCAAGCGCGATGGCGCAGATGGTACTCCAGCAAGCTGTGGTAGATCCACGCCGGGCGGGGCTGATCCACCGCCGAAATGGCCAGCACCTGAAAATCGGCAGGGATCCCTTCCACCCCTACCCGAATGGAGTGGGTCTTGCCCAGCTCAGGAGCCGGATTGACCAGCACCTCTGCCCCTGCCAAGTGGGGTTGGGCTGCCGCCAAATGCTGGGATCCCAGCACCACCCAGGGTTGAAACCCCGCCTGTCGCCACTGAAAAATCTGGTAAGAGAGCAGGGTTTGCCCGTCTTTCCAGGGCAGAAAGGCTTTCGGCTCTCCCATCCGCGTGGAAAACCCAGCCGCCAAGATCAGCGCATGCAGCTTCGGCTCATTTGCCAAGGAGCTTCACCAGCAGAATGCCAAACAAATATAGAAACGTCACAGCCCCGGCCAAAAGGCTCTGGGTGAGGGGATCCGTCGAAGGGGTGAGAATGGCCCCCGCCACCACCGCGCCCAGAACCACGTAGCGCCAGCCCTTGAACATCTGCTCGGCAGTCACCAGACCCAGCGCCCCCAGCAGCGCCTGCAAAATCGGCACCTGAAAGGCCAGGCCGGTGCTGAACAGCAGCAGCAGCACAAACTCAAAGTAGCGGTCGATGGACCAAGCCTGATCCACCACCCCTTCGCCGTAGCGGATGAAAAAGTTAAGCGCCGCCGGAATGAGGAGATAGTAGGCAAAGACCAAGCCGGCCACAAAGAGAAGGCTGGATCCCAGCACCACCGGCCCCAGCAGCTTGCGCTCCTTCACGCTCAGCCCCGGCAAGACGAAGCGGGCAATTTGGTAGAGCAAAAAGGGTGTGGCCAGCAATAGCCCCGAGTAGGCCGCCACCTTCACAGAAACGAAAAAATACTCCCCCGGCGCCAGTTGCAAAAAGGTAACCCCCCGAGCGGGCACCTCCAGCAGGGCGACAATGCGGTTCACCACGGCAAAGCAGGCGATGATGCAGATCGCCACCGCGATCACGCTGGCCAACAGGCGGCTGCGCAGCTCTTCCAAGTGCTCCATCAAGGTCATCTCGACCTCGTAGGGAAACTCCGGATCCCGCACCCGACCAGGCTCAGGGGCCGCCGCGGCTTGTTCCGGGGACTCGGTCTCAGAGGCAAGGGTCATGGGCCAAGGTGTAACGAGACGTTCCCCGCTATCTTAGCGCTGCCCCCTCTCCAGGGAAAAGCACTTGTCGAGCCGCTATAGGGGGATGTAGCCCTGGCCTGTTAAGGGGATCCCGGGGCCTGAGCAGAGGGGACGGGGAAGGGGAGCGGTTGCAGTTTTTAGCGCTTGCCCAAGCCCAGCGCCTTTTCCACCTGCTGGGCGGCGTAAGCCATGGCAAAACAGCAGATAAAGTAGATCAGGCCGATAAAAAACAGCACTTCCCGCTGGGTGCCTAGCCAGTTGGGGTTAGTGAACACCACCCGCCCCGCCTGCAGCAGGTCGATGAGGCCGACAATGAACACCAGCGACGTGTCTTTGAAGAGAGTGAGGAACTCGTTCACCAGCGCCGGAACGGCTGCCCGCAGTGCCTGGGGCAAAATCACCAGAGCCGTCACTTGAAAGGGGTTCAAGCCGAGCGCCCGTGCCGCTTCTAGCTGGCCCAGCGGGATTGACTGCAGGCCGCCCCGCACGTCCTCGGCCACGTACACGGCTGTAAACAAGATGAAGGCCACCTCCGCCCGGATGATCAGGTTGACGCTGATCCCCCCCAGAAAGAAGGGCACCAACAGCCAGGCGGCAAACAGAATGGTGGTCAGAGGCACCCCCCGCACCAGCTCGATCACCAGCGTGCAGAAGATCCGGATTACCGGCAACGCCCGATTGGCCCGGCCCAACGCCAGCAACACCCCAATGGGGAAGCCGATGATCATGGCGGCTGCCGCCAAGATCAAGGTCAGCAGCAGTCCAGACAGTTGCTCAGCCCGCACTGCCGGCCAAGGGGGGCCCAGGTTGCCCAGCAGCAGCTGCAGACAGAGGGGCAAGATCAAGGCCCAAACCCAGATGGAAGCCAGCCGCCAGGATTCCCGTCCGCGACTGAGGGCAATAGCGGCAAAAGTCGCTCCAGAGCAAACCGCCAGCCACCCCTGCGACTGGGTTCCCAAAGGCAGGAAAGCGGCCAAGCCCATAGCAGCTCCCAAGAGAATGAGGTAGTGCAGCAGCACACCGCCCCAAGCCCCCCCCGCTACCCCCAAGGTGGCCAGCACAATTCCCAACACCGCCCACACCCGCCACAGTTGGCTGCTGGGGTAGGTGCCGCTGGCAAAGATTTTCAGGTTGGCCGGGATCACCTCCCAGCGGGCTTGGGTGAACGCCCAGTTCCAGAACAGGGAAATTGCCCAGGCCAACACCAAGGCAGAGACCAAGGTGAGCAAGGTGCTCAGCCAGGAGTCGAACAGGTTGCGGCGCACCCAAGCCAGAGGACTTTGTTTCTCCCTGGGGGGGAGTACCTTTTCTTCTACAAGGGGAGAGGAGAGACTGCTGGGCATGGGTTAGCGCTCCACCAATTTGACGCGGGCATTGAGCCAGTTCATGCCGTAGGAAACCACCAGGTTAAAGGTCAGGTAGGTGGCCATGAGGATGGCGAACATCTCCACCGAACGTCCCGACTGGTTGATGATGGTGCTGCTGATGTTGAACAGATCGGAGAAGCCAACGGCAATGGCCAAGCTGGAGTTTTTAATCAAGGTGAGATACTGAGTGTTCAAGGAGGGGATCATGATCCGCAGGGCCTGGGGCACAATCACCAAGCGAAAGGTTTGCAGCTCCGACAGGCCGACGGCCCGGGCCGCCTCCCACTGCCCCCGCGGCACCGCCAAAAAGGATCCCCGCACCACTTCGGCAATGTAGCAGCCGGTGTAGGTCACCAAGCCCAGCATCATGGCGGTAAACTCCGCCGAAAGTTGGATCCCACCCCGGAAGTTAAAGCGCTCCAGTACCGGGACATCCAGCCGCACCGGCGGCTCTGGGAAGAGCACCCAGCAGGCCACCGCCAGCAGCGCCACCCCCGCAGCCACCCACAGGTTCCGCTGCCGGGATCCCAGCTCGGGTCGGCAGACTAGGAGCAGCTTGCGGATCCCCCACCCAGCCGCGATTACAATGGCCAGCGCGGGAACCAGCCAGCCGCTGGGATCCAACCCGGGCAGCTTCACTCCCCGCTGGTTGATAAAGACAAGCCCGCCGATGGAGAGACTGTTGCGCACCCCCGGCAGGGTGAGGATCACCCCCTGGTACCAGAAGATCACGATCAGCAGCACCGGGACATTGCGAAAGATCTCGGTAACAACGGTGGCCAGCTGGCGGGCCAGCCAGTTGCTGGAGAGGCGAGCCATCCCCAGGACAAAGCCCATCGCCGTCGCCAACACAATGCTGACTGCCGACAGCCAGAGGGTGTTCACCGCTCCCACCGCCAGAGCCTTCAGGTAGCTCTCGGAAGGGTCGTAGGGGATCAGCCCCTCGGTGATCCCAAAGTTGGCAGAGTTGCCCAAAAAGCGGAATCCCAAGCTGATGCCCAGGCGACGCATGCTGGCGAGGAGATTTTGGGCGAGGATCCCGAACACCAGCAGCACGGCCACGACAAAGGCCACCTGCAGCAAGAACTTTTAGGATACGCTCATCCCGCCACCAGGGGGGGCGAAGGTGGGACTGGTCGGACAGAGAAGTCATGCGGGGCAAGCAAAAATTCAGAGCACAGCAGAGAATAGGGGATCCCTGGCCGGTACTGACCAACCGGGATCCCTAGGCCCGGATTCCGAATCAGCCGATCAGCGGAAAGGCGGCGCGTACTGGATCCCGCCTTTGGTGTAGGGCTGGTTCAAGCCCCGCGGCACGCCCAAGGGGGTCAGGTGGCGGTTGAAGATCTCGCCGTAGTTGCCCACCGCCTTGATGACATTGACCACCCAATCCGGCTTCAGGCCCAGCAGCTCTCCCAGGTTGCCCTCCTGGCCCAAGAAACGACGGATATCGGGATCCTCCGACTTGAGAAACTCCTCCACATTGGCGCTGGTGATCCCCTTTTCTTCTGCATAGAAGAGGGCGTAGACCGTCCAGTTCATAATGTCGGAGAAACTCTCATCTCCGTGGGGAACCAGCGGCCCCAAGGGCTCTTTGGAAATGATCTCCGGCAAGATCACGTGGTCGTCGGGAGAAGCCAAGCTGGCCCGGCGGGAGATGAGGGCGCTTTGGTCGCTGGTGATGGCATCGCAACGGCCCTCTTCGTAGGCGTTGAAAGAGGAATCATCGCCGTCGAAGGTTACTGGCGTAAAGGCAATGCCACGGGCGCGGAAGGTATCCGCCAAGTTCAGCTCGGTGGTGGTGCCGGCAATCACACAGATGGTGGCCCCGTTCAGGTCTTCCAGCTTTTCCACCCCCAGCGACTTCCGCACCATAAATCCTTGGCCGTCGTAGTAGGTGGTGGGGCCGAAGGTCACCGCCCACTCGCGATCCCGGGTGAGGGTCCAGGTGGTGTTGCGGCTAATCATATCGACCTCGCCCGACTGAATCGCAGACTGGCGATTGGCCGCCGTCAGGTAGACGTATCGAACCTTGTCCGGATCTCCAAAGAGAGCGGCAGCTACTGCCCGGCAGATGTCGATATCAAAACCCACATACTTGCCTTGGTCATCCAGGTTGCCGAATCCGGGCAGTTGGTTGTTTACCCCACAGATCAACTCGCCCCGAGCCTTGATGCGGTCGGTGAGCGGCCCCAGCTGCGCCCAAGCGGGAAGGGACTGCAGGCCCATAGACAACGCCAGTGCCCCGGCCAAGGGAGCCAATCCGTTCAAATGCTTTATCCAGTTCATAAAATTACCCCATGTCAATCCTCAAGATCTTCGTCGTCAACAGTCGTTCATACACGGCACTTCAACCGAGATACCGTGCCATTGGGTTACACTCCTGCCACACCCCACACCCCATAGAATGGTTTGCCATAGGCGCCTACGATTTTCTCAAAGCCTTACATGTCAGGGCGTATGGAAATGTTGCAGAGGCTACGGTTGTGGCTCGGCCAGTTCTGCCATGGTACCCATGCCTGCTTTGGTGAAACTTAGGGAGTCACCCACCCATGCAAGGATCCCCGCACATAAGGTCTTCACTCTCTCCGCAAAGTGCAGCCAGCGCTGACATTATCCAATGCGAAGATGTTCACAAATGGTACGGCGATTTCCACGTCCTCAAGGGCATTACCACCCGCATCCGCCGCGGAGAGGTGGTGGTGGTCTGTGGGCCTTCAGGTTCGGGCAAGTCAACGTTTATTCGCACGTTGAACCGCTTAGAAGAACACCAGAGAGGGCGCATTGTGGTAGATGGCATTGAGCTAACCAGCGACCTGCGCAACATCGATGCCATTCGCCGCGAGGTGGGCATGGTTTTTCAACAGTTCAACCTGTTTCCCCATCTCACGGTTTTGCAAAATGTAACCCTTGGCCCAATCCACGTGAAAAAGATGAAAAAAAGTGAGGCGATAGAGCGGGCTATGGAACTGCTAAGCCGCGTGGGGATCGCCGAGCAAGCAGAAAAATACCCGGGGCAACTTTCGGGGGGGCAGCAGCAGCGGGTGGCGATTGCCCGCGCCTTGGCCATGAATCCGGCGGTGATGCTCTTCGATGAGCCCACCTCGGCCTTGGATCCAGAGATGATCAAGGAGGTGCTGGACGTGATGCGGGAGTTGGCCCGCTCGGGGATGACCATGGTGTGTGTAACCCACGAGATGGGCTTTGCCCGCGAGGTGGCGGATCGGGATTATCTTCTTCGACCGCGGCAAGATCGTGGAGGAAAACACCCCCCCAAGAGTTTTTCAGCAATCCGAAAGAAGAGCGCTCCCGCCTGTTTTTATCCCAGATCCTTTCCCACTAGCGAGTCCTTCAGAAGGGGGTGAGGCGTGCCAGAAAAGCCCCCTCCGGCTCTTGATAGACAATCTGCCCCTGCCAGCCGTTGGCGTGGGCACACTGCAGCAGGGTTTCCGGATCTACAAATAGCCAGGGAAAGGGATCCCCCCGCTGGCCGTTGTACTCGGCTACAAAGTTCACTACCTTGGCTTTTGCCTCGCTCCCTTCCTGCCAATCTTCTGAGCCACCTGCTTCGAGGTGGGCAGGAGCGGCCAGCTTGCCAGAGGGATCTTCCAAGTTTTCTAAACGCCCTCCCTCTTCTGCCGGCAGATTCCGCAGATCTGCGAGGTCGCTGGCATCGCTCAAATCGGTGGAATCCAGGAGCAACTGGCCAGTGGGCTGAACCCAGTGGCGAGCCAGGCGCAAAAAACGCTCCAAGCCCGACAGGGATCCCGCCAAGCCGACGCCGTTCATCAGCAGGAGTAGGGTATCGAAGGGCTCTCCTGGCCCCGCCCAGTGGAAAAGATCGGCGGCAATGCGGCAGCGCACCCCCCGCTCTGCCATGATCTGCAACGCCACCGGGGAGCGATCCAAGGCAGCCACGGCCAATCCTTCCTCCTGCAGCAGCAGGCTGTGGCGGCCCGTGCCGGCGCCGATGTCCAGCACCCGACCGCGGCAGAGTTCCAAAGCCAAGGCTTCCACCTCCGGCAGCTCCTGGGTGAAGAACACCTCTGGGGAGACCACCTGGGGCTCTTCCGCCAACGGGATCCCCTCCAGGCCGTAGGCATGCAAGAGCAGGGATCCCTTGGCCTGGCCTCGGTGCCAGTCCCATAGGGCTTGCTCTAAGGGATCCTGAAGTGGGTAATTCTCGACAGCCTTTATCATGGAAGGGGAAAGCTAAACCATTGACCCGATGGCCATCGTCGCCTTTCTTTACGGTGCCGCTATCGTCCTTTTGCTGATTGCAGCAGTGGTTTGGGCAACATCTCGGCAGTTCAATGTGGAGACCGAGACGCAGATCGGCACCTCGCCAGAAGAGCCCTCCGAGACCTCATCCGTTCCCGTTTCCATTGTGGAGCAGCTAGAGCGCCAATACCGCAACAGCCCTTCCTACCGTCCCGATCCGTGACATACTCCCGCACTCATGCTGATGCATAGTCGGAGATCCTTAGAGATCCTTGGAAAGATGACTTTTGAGGATTCCTGAGGATACAAGCAGTGTCTTTACTGGCCAAAAGCTAGCGTTTTCTCTCTATAATACTATATATGGTTGTCAAGTCTCCGCCACCCATTGTCTACATTGCCCTGGGGCTATTGCTACTCTGGGGCGGTCATCGCGCTTGGCAGGCGGGCTATGTTCGCTGGCCGGAAGGCATTTCTCTACCGCCAGTATCGCTGCCAGGGTTGGGGGGTGGAGCACAAGATCTGCTCCTGACCAGCGGCGAGCGCACCTTGTTTGCCGATAGCAGTCCCGCTGCCGTTGCCGCTGCAGAGCTGTTGCGCCAAGGTAACCTCAGCGCAGCCATCCCGGTGTTGGAGATGGGGCTGCAAAGCAACCGCAACGACCCGGAAGCTCGCATTTTCTTGAACAATGCCCGTGCCCAGCAGCAGGGCAGTCCCTTGAGCCTGGCGGTGGTGGTGCCCATCTCCAGCAACCCCAACCGCGCCAAAGAGACCCTGCGCGGGGTGGCGCAAGCTCAGGAGGAGCTTTTCCAACAGGGGGGAATCGGAGGACGGCTGCTGCGGGTAGTGATTGCCGACGATGGCGATAACCCTGAGCGAGCAGCAGCGGTGGCCAAAGCCCTGGTGGCGCAGCCTGAGATCTTGGGGGTGATTGGCCATAACACCAGCGATGCCACCCTGGCTGCAGCCGAGGTTTATCAGCCTGCCGGCTTGGCGATGATCTCCTCCACCTCCACCAGCACCCGCATCAGCATGCTGGGGGATGCCATTTTTCGCACCGTGCCCTCCGATCAAGTGGCCGGCACGCAACTGGCCCGTTATGCTCTCAACACGTTGCGGTTGCAAAGGGTGGCCATCTTCTACAACCCCAACAGCGCCTACAGCTCCAGCTTGCGCGATGCCTTTGCCTCCACCCTGACCAGCGAAGGGGGCATCGTGCTGGCGGAGTTCGACTTATCGGCGTCGGACTTCAACCCCCAGGCCAGCCTGCAAAGGGCCGTCGGCCAAGGAGCCCAGGTAGCTTTTTTAGCTCCCACGGCTTCCGTAGCCGAAAAAGCGCTGGCCGTAGCCCGCGAGAACGCTGTAGCTGGTAAGCCCCTTGCTCTTCTGGGCGGCGATGTGCTCTTCAGCCTCACCACATTGCAAGAAGGGGGAGCAGCGGTAGAGGGCTTGGTGGTGGCGGTACCCTGGCATCCCCAGGTGCCGCGCAACCGCGAGTTTGCCCAGAAGGCAGCCCAGCTCTGGGGAGGGCAGGTGAGCTGGCGCACCGCTCTGGCTTATGATGCCACCCGGGTTTTCTTGCAAGCTTTCAGCCAAGGAGCCACCAGCCGCAACGCTGTTCTCGCCGCCCTGGGCGACCCCAACTTCCGCCTGCCGGACGGCGCTTCCGGAGAAGTGCGCTTCTTGCCCTCCGGCGACCGCAATGCTCCCCATGTGCTGGTGCGGGTTGAGCCCGGCAACCGCTCCGGTACCGGCTACGATTTTGTGCCTCTCCCCTAGGGATCCCGGCAGACGCTACAGTGGGGGATGCTCTCAATCTCCTCAGAATCGAATGGATCCCATGCCCACTCGGATCACAGCCTGCTTTCAGGCGCTGCGCAGCCGTGGTGAAAAAGCCCTCATCCCCTACCTCACGGCTGGGGATCCCAACTTGGAAACCACCTTTGAGGCTTTGCAGGTTCTGGATCAGAGCGGCGCCGATCTTATCGAGCTGGGGGTACCCTACTCGGATCCCTTGGCGGATGGGCCGGTGATCCAAGCAGCAGCCACCCGCGCCCTCAGTCGGGGAGTCACTTTGGGCGCCATTCTACAAGGCTTGCGCTGTCTCTCGCTGCAGGCCCCCCTGATCCTGTTCACCTACTACAACCCCATCCACCAGCTCGGCATCCCCAACTTTCTGCATCAACTGCGGCAGGCCGGATGGGCCGGCTTGGTCGTCCCCGATCTGCCTCTGGAAGAGGCGGGATCCCTGCGACAAGCAGCCCAGGCCGAAGAGATCGACCTCATCCTGCTGGTGGCCCCCACCAGCCCCCCGGAGCGCATGCGCCGCATTGCCCAGCAGTCCAGTGGCTTTGTCTACTTGGTCAGCACCACCGGCGTTACCGGCGAACGGGCCACCCTGGAAAAGCGGATCCCGGCTTTGCTGCAGCAACTGCGCCAACAAACCCCCCTGCCGATTGGGGTGGGCTTCGGCATCTCCACTCCCGACCAGGCCCGCCAGATCGCTCTCTGGGGAGCAGATGCGGCGATTGTGGGCAGCGCATTTGTGCAACGGCTGGCCAAAGCCCCACGCCTGAAGAGGGACTGCAGCAAATAGCTCACTTTTGTCGAGCCCTCAAAGCGGCTCTGCAAGAGGTGACCCCTCCAGAGTGTTAACTTC
>AFSR01000485.1_pt1 | contig 12927 bp, 12 predicted proteins | sample 296848 | NCBI WGS metagenome assembly AFSR01 (sample SAMN02954305, study PRJNA68063) | hot springs metagenome | biome: terrestrial; feature: Mushroom and Octopus hot springs; material: microbial mat core samples; isolation source: Yellowstone National Park Mushroom and Octopus hot springs ...
AGCGGCTGTTCTTCGAGCGAATACTCGATATGTACGCCATATGCCGATCCATCGCCAAAATGATCCTGAATAACATTTGCCAGATATTGAACGGTCATCACAATTTCGGTGATGCCGTGCCGTTTTAACAACTCGATGATATGAGCCAGAACGTGGCGATCAACAATGGGCACCATGGGTTTTGGGCGGTTGATTGTGAGTGGACGCAAACGCGATCCCTCACCGCCAGCCATGACCACAGCCTTCATCGACGACCTCGCCTTTGATGTGCCGGTTTTGTGCATGGCATCAGTATAGCATGGGGAAGTGCTGCAAACCAGAACCGAGAACCAGAGAACCGAGAACTGAGAACCGAGAACCAGAGAACCGAGAACTAAGAACCGAGAACTAAGAACCGAGAACTAAGAACTGAGGACTGAGGACTGAGAATTGAGAACTGAGGACTGAGGACTGAGAATTGAGAACTGAGGACTGAGGACTGAGAATTGAGAACTGAGGACTGAGGACTGAGAATTGAGAACTGACGCAGAAACCGGGAGTGCGACAGCGCCTCCCGGTTTCCGATTGTTCATGCTGATTCCGCGTCAGACTTCGGTTATCCCTGGCTCTTCCGCAGTTCCTCAACACGCGCGGCCAGTTGCGCGATCTTCTCGCTCAGTTCATCGATATCGCGCTTGGACGGAATGTTCAACCGGTTGAGAAACTCCTCCATCCCCTGCTCGACCCGGTCGCTCACCTTCTCGACCTGCGGACGATTGGCGGTCAGACGCTGCTGCATCTCATGCAGCAACTTCTCGGCGTCTTTCTGTGCGAGTTCGCCGCGCTCCACAAGTTTCTTAACGAATGCCTCGACTTCATCAAAGGTCATAGCGACGGCGCCAAAACTGGCGAGCAACAACCGGCGCATGCCATCGATGATCCACTTGTTGGCGCCAGGGGCGCTCTCCTCGACTTCGGTGACTTTGACTTCGACTTCCTCGGTCATGGGTGACCTCCTGCTGCTACGATATGTTCACGAAGGATCATGTCGCGTCCCTACGCTCATAACGCACTGCGTTATGGCTGTAGTATAGCACTATGATGGAAGGAAGTCAAGCGACATGCTCCTCTCTGTCATTGTAGCAGAAATATTGCGCCGGTACCGGCGCAGCATTCAAAAGGAACATCAGTATTATGCAACCCCAACCCCACACCGGTTATACGCTCAGTGCGCTCGCAGCGGTCGTCTGGGCATCGACAGCGCCTGGTCTGGCGTACCTCATGACACAGTATGCAACTCCTGGTTTGACGCTGGCGCTCTGGCGCGATCTGCTGATCGCGCTGGTCTGCGGCGGCGGGCTTCTGGCATTCCGCCCTTCGCTCTTGCGTATCGGCAGGCGCGCCGTCGGACATCTTGCGTTGACCGGGATGGTCTCCATCGGCATCTACCACGCTCTCTGGCTCTGGTCGGTGACTCTGAATGGCGCGGCGATTGCCGTTGTGTTGATCTACACCTATCCCGCATTTGTCACGCTTGGCGCGTGGGCGCTATTTCGCGAACCGATCAAGAAGGTGCATCTGGCAGCGCTGGCACTGGCGCTGGCAGGGTGCGCGCTCGTTGTCCGCGCGTATGATCCTGCAATCCTGCGGATCAGCTGGCTGGGCGCGATGGTCGGCTTGCTGACTGCGCTGACCCATACCGTCTATGTGCTGGTTGGTCAGCGCAATGCACCGTCCATCAGTCCGTGGGCGACACTGGCATATACGATGACCTTCGGCTCGCTCACGCTCCTGGCGCTGGCGCTGGCAGCCGATCAACTCGCTCCAATGACGCGATCGTATATCTGGGCAATCGAGACCCCGGCAGCCTGGGCGATCCTGGCAATCATTGCTATCGGTCCAACCCTTGGCGGGTATGCGCTGTTCACCCTTTCGTTGCGTCACATTCCGGGGAAGGTCGCCGGACTGATCTCAGTGATCGAAGCGCCGGTTGCGACACTCATCGCCGTCACATTGCTCGGCGAGCGCCTCGAAGCCCTGCAAATCGCAGGGATGGGCATGATCCTGGTTGCCGTTGTTCTGCCGCGACTGGTGGCGCAGATTGAAGGCGCGCCACAATAAACAGGAGGGCATTTCGGATGGCAGGTTGGAGGCGAGCGGACGGCGAGCAGCGTCTGGTTCTCTGTTCCTGGTTCTTCGGCGCACTCTGAAGAACCAGGAAGATAGCTTATCCGTCAGTCACTGTCGTCGCCGGGTATGACCAGACACGAACACTATTGCGACCGCTGCGCTTGGCGATATACAACGCCCGATCCGCGCGATCAATGACGGCATCGAGCGTGACATGATCATCGGGATGATAGACTGCTGCACCGACACTGATCGTGAGCGAAATCGATCCGTAATCGGTCACAAATGGAGCACGCTCAACGGCGATGCGCAGGCGCTCGGCGATCTGTCCGGCGGCGTGGATGTCGGTTTCAGGGAGCGCCACCGCAAATTCTTCGCCGCCGTAGCGACCGATAATGTCAATCACGCGCAACTGATTGCGGCAACGTTCTGCCACGCCACGCAACACCTGATCACCGGCTGCGTGCCCGTAGGTGTCGTTGACCGACTTGAAATGATCGACATCGATCATGAGGATTGCCAGCGGATGCAACGTGCGTTGGCTGCGTTGAAACTCGCGTCTGACATTCTCGAAGAAGGTACGTCGATTCCAGACGCCGGTCAGTTCATCAATGGTTGCGTGGCGACGCGCTTCGGCGAACAGATGCGCATTGTCGATGGCAATCGCCGCCGTTGCTCCGAGCAGTTCGAGTGCGCTGCGGTCGGCGTCAGTATACGTATATGGTCGAGACGCACGAACGAGAATCGCACCGATAACCCGCCCGCCGCGCCGCATGACGGCAACGAGCACGCTGCTGCCGCATTCATCATGGTCACAGCGCAACGATTCCCGGTTCGTAATCGCGTGGTTCGCCAGATCGGCGCACGCTTTGCTGTACGCACGCCCGACGCAGTAGATAACCCCCGCTGGACCCTGCTCACCCATCTTGAGCGCAATCAGAAAGCCATCACACGGAACCAGCGATGTCGTGGCGCGATAGATCTCGTCGTAGATCTGACTCAGATCGAACAGGGCGCCGAGACGTTGACTCGCTTCGTACAGACGGGTGCGCACATCCGCTTCACGCCGTGCGGCTTCAAAAAGACGCGCATTCTCAATTGCAATGGCAGCCGTCGTTGCCAGTTGATCCAGCATCTCAAGGTCACTGGCTGAACACACATAGGTGGCGCGTACATGCACGGACATCACTCCCAATGTCCGTGCGCCGCGCCGCATGACGATCAGCAGGCGCGTATCTCGACCCCCACCCGTGATGCACAGCGATTGTCCGCCAGCAATCGCCTGCGCCACTGCATCATCCAGGGTGTGGTTGTCCTGATCGGGCTGGTCACTGCTGGAGTAGACAGTGTTCAACCGCTCACTGCCGGGATCGACCAGAGATAGCGCGAAGGAATCGCAGGGAATGAGCGATGCTACTGCCTGATGAATAGCCCGGTAGAGGTGCGGCAGATCGAGGATCGCGCCGATCTGTTGACTGGCATTGAACAGCGCTATCCGGCGCTCCGCTTCCTGAATCGCTGCCTGATAGTGCCGGATACGTTCAATGGTCAGACCTATTTGCCTGCCAATAACCGTCAGAATGTTCAGGTCGTGAACCATGAATGGTTCATCGCGTCCGATACGATAGACTGCAAGGACGCCAATTGGTCGCTCATCGGCAACGACCGGCACACCAACAACGGCGCGTACATCGTGCTCAACAAGTTCGCGCAGCGCGCGCTCGCTGCGATGATAGCCGTTCACCAGTGCCGGCAAACGTTCGTCAATGATCTTCCAGGCAAGCGAGGAACCGCGGGGAAGGCGCAGCCCTTGCAACGACGCTGGTACCCCGAAGGTGTAGCGAAACTCCAGTTTCTCACCGTCCTGTGTGATCAGAGGGAGCGCGCCAGCGTCCGCTTCGACCAGGTCAATAACCAGACGCATCACTTCGGGCATGATGATCTCGATGTTGTGCGCACTGTGCAACAGTTGCGTCAGGAGATTGAGCTGTCGTTCGCGTTTGAGCGTCTGCGCGACCGATTCGTGCTCGACACCATCGCCGGTATCAGAAATGACCCGGATAAGGGCTGCGCTGTTCACAGCACGCGCCTGAAGCAAAGCATCGGCAGATTGCCGTGTTTCGCTGTGACCTGCCTGGGTCATAGACACAAACTTTCCGTGCCTCTGTCGATACCGGGTGCCTTGAACGCGCTCGCCGCCTGTGATATTGCATGCTACTATGCCCGACGGTATTCGTCCATAGCCGTTCGTATAGTCAGGATGACGAGTTGATGACAGACTCATAGCATCAGTTGATCCTTTCATCTGCGCAGCGACGACGCGGCGCAGTGGTGATGCTGGTCATTACCTTCCTCATGTGGGGCGGATTCTTCATGGTCATCCCCCTTATATCGATACGCTATGTTGATGATCTGGGATGGTCGGCGGGAGCGATAGGACTGGTGCTGGCGATCCGTCAGTTGACGCAGCAGGGATTGACCGTTTTCGGCGGCGCGCTGGCAGACCGGTTCGGCGCGAAGGGATTGATCGTCGTCGGCATGTTCATTCGTGCGGTCAGTTTCAGTGCGCTGGCGCTTGCGTCAACCTACCCGCTGCTGATGGTCAGCGCTCTTCTGGCGGCGATTGGCGGCGCATTGTTCGATTCGCCATCGTCGGCAGCGTATGGTTGCGCTCACGCGACCGGAAGAGCGCAACCGGTACTTTGCGGTGCTGGGAGTCGTGCGCAACCTGGGGATGTCCCTCGGTCCGCTGGCAGGCGCAGTGTTGCTGCGGATCGATTTTGCCTTTGTTGCGCTTGCGGCGGCTGGCTGTTTCTTCATCGCTGCGGCTGTGACGTTGCTGCTCTTGCCGCCGGTGCGGGTTGCAACCGAACGCGGTGAACTGCTGGCGGGCATTCTGCTTGCGCTGCGCGACCGGCGCTTCATGGCGTTCAATGTGCTGCTGATGGGGTACTGGTTCATGTGGGTGCAGTTGACCATCTCGCTTCCCCTGGCGGCGCGCACGCTTGCCGGGACTGCTGATGCCGTGAGCTGGCTCTACGCCCTGAATGCAGGAATGGGCATCGTGTTGCAGTATCCGGTGGTGCGCATCGCCGAACGCTGGTTGCGCCCGCTCCCGGTGTTGCTGATCGGCATTGCGCTGATGGCATTGGGGTTGGGCAGCGTGGCGCTTGCCAGTACGACCGGGCTGCTGCTGGCGAGTGTGGCGATCTTTTCATTTGGCGCCTTGCTGGCAGCGCCGGGACAACAGACGGTCGCTGCCGAACTGGCGAATCCGACGGCGCTTGGCTCGTACTTCGGCGTCAGCGCGCTGGCGCTGGCGCTGGGCGGCGGGATCGGGAATTATGCCGGGGGGGCGTTGTACAGCCTGGGATACCACATTGGCGCACCAGCACTCCCCTGGCTGGTCTGTCTGGCGGTCGGCATCGGCTCGGCAATCGGTCTGGCGCTGCTCGATCGCCACCTTACCCGTCGTCCGGCGAATGTTGCCGATGCAGCCGTGTCCTGGCGCGATTAGTCAGGCATCCGGTCGTCACAACATTGAAGCGCGGCGATGACGTCATTGATCTGGGGGAAACCGCAGGCAGCGGCGAAGACAGGTGGGTGCGTGTGCGGGCGGGGACGCAGGAAGGCTGGGTCTTCCGCGCCTTCCTGCAGTAGAACCTACCTGCCCATCGCCTTGAGCGCCTGCAGGCAACGTCGCACACACTCAAGCGGCGGGTAGGCGTAACTTTCCTGCTCGACGATATACCACTCAGTTCCGCCAATCGTCTCGCACAACTCGAACACCTCCGCCCACGGCACATCGCCTTCGCCGATCAGCGCCGCATCGTTCGTTGCCGAGTACTCCTTCAGATGGACGGTTCTGGCGCGACCTGGATACCGGCGCAGGAATGGCGCCGCCTGCGCGCCGCCGTGCAGCGCGTTTCCGGTATCGAACTGCATGATGACATCATCGGTGGTGTTGCCGAAAAGCGTATCCCACGGCAGTTCACCCTCCATCGGGACGAACTCGATATGATGATTATGGTAACCGGTGCGCATCCCATACGGCTTGAGCGCCGCCGCAATCTCGTTGAGGGTTGCAGCCGTCTTCAACCAGGCAGCGCGCGAGCTGCGCCACTGTTCCGCCAGACCGGGCACGACCAGCGTGGTATTGCCCAGGATCTGATGAAACTCAACCGTACGCTCACGTTCGTCGCCGAGCAGCGTGTCGATGCCGACATGCGCTCCGGCAACCCTTAAGCCATACGCATCGAGCCAGCTGCGGATCGTGTGAGCATCGTGACCGTAGTACCCGGCAAATTCGACCCCCTCATACCCCATATCCGCGACTGCGGCGAGCACCCCTTGCAAATCGCGCGCAGCATCCTCGCGCACAGAGTACAATTGCAGAGCGATCGGAATCCGCGCCATCGGCGACCCTATCCTTTCTATCGTAGCATGTTGCCCGCTCTGGCAACCTGGCGCCTTGTACCGTACCTGTCAAACGCTCATGTCGATCACGGTTCGCAACGTTGCCAGGCTCACATTGCCACCGCAGATAACGATCGCTGCCGTCTTGCCGCGCATCTCATCTTTGAGTCGCAGATACCCTGCGACCGCAACACCCGCCGACCCTTCAACCAGGGTGTGCTGGGTTTCGATCATCAGACGCATCGCAGCGGCAATTTCGTCTTCGGACACCAGCACCCACTCGTCAACCAGTGTCCGGCAGAGATCGAGCGTTATTGCGTCCGGTTCCACCCCGCCTGCCGTACCATCTGACAGGGTCGGTAGAATGGGCGGAGACACAACTTCGCCAGCCAGCACCGACTCGTACATCGCTGGCGAATTGATCGGCGAACACCCGATAATCCGCACATCAGGCTGCACCGCCTTCATATAGGTCGCAATGCCGCTGATCAACCCCCCGCCGCCAACCGCAACCAGGATGGCATCGAGCCGATCAATCTGACGCGCCAGTTCCACACCGATCGTTCCCTGCCCGCCAATGACCAGCGGGTCGTTGTAGGGCGAAATGTAGGTCAGCCCATGTTCGGCGGCATACGCCCGCGCATACCTTTCGGCGACGACGCAATCATCGCCATACACCCGCACATCGGCGCCAAAGTCGCGCATGGCATCCACCTTGACCGGCGAGGTGTCTTCAGGGACAAAGATCAATGCCGGCGCACCGAGGGTCAGCGCGCCATAGGCGACCGCAGCCCCATGATTCCCCGATGACGCCGCTACAATGCCACGTTCGCGGACATGATGCGGCAGCGCCAGCAGCACATTCAGCGCGCCGCGCACTTTGAACGATCCGGTCGGCTGGGTGTTTTCCAGTTTCAGCAAAGCCCGGCCGCCTGTCAACGCGCCAAGCCGGATCGATTCATCGAGCGGGGTTGGACGGAGCGCGCGCCGCAGCCGCCGGGCAGCGCGCAACACCTCGTGCAGCAGGTCAGTCATGTGTGCGTACCTTCGTTGTTGCGTGCGGGAGTCATGATTCAATCGTGCATTGTATCGGTGAGTGAGCATTGCGTCAATGCACCCGCGAAAGATGGTATAATAACAACCCCAGGTTTTTGCGCGCCGCTGGCGGTTCGCTCCCATTGCGGGCGCCTGGAGGTTGTGCCCTGCTCGTCATGGTTTTCTCACGAGCATCTCAAGGAGTCGCTCATGAAGCTTTCGTGCCTTCAGGAAAATCTGAAACGCGGTCTGGCAATCGTCAGTCACGCCGTCGCCGGGAAAAGCACCCTGCCGGTGCTCAGCAACATCCTGCTTGCCAGCGACGATGGGCGCCTGAAACTGGCGGCGACCAATCTCGAAATCGGGATCACCTGCTGGATCGGCGCCAAAATCGAGGACGAGGGCGCCGTGACCGTTCCGGCAAAATTGTTGAGCGACGTCGTCGGCAGCCTGCCAAACGACCGGATCGATCTGACGCTCGATGTGCGCACGCAGACGCTGAACCTGAAGTGCGCCCGCTTCGAGACCAACATCAAAGGCACGGAAGCCGGTGAGTTTCCAACGATCCCTACGATCGACGACCGCACGCCGGCTGCGATCTTCCCCCCGGCGCTACTCCGTGAGACAATTGAACAGGTGGCGTTCGCGGCAGCGACGGAAGAAACCCGCCCTGTCCTTCAGGGTGTGCAACTCCGCCTGCGCGACAACCGCGCTATCTTCGCCGCCGCCGATGGTTTCCGTCTGGCGCAGCGCATTATCGAACTGCCGGAACCGATTGCTCAACAGCAGGAACTGATCATTCCGGCGCGCGCGCTGACCGAACTGGCACGGATCGTCGATGACGATGAAAGCCCCGTCGAAATGATGATCACGCCCGGCGGCGGGCAGGTCCTCTTCCATACCAGCACGGTCGATCTGGTGTCGCGCCTGATCGAAGGCAGGTTCCCCGACGTTGATCGGGTTATCCCACAGCAGTATCAGACACGCGCCGTTCTCGACCGCCAGGAGTTGACCAAAGCCGTCAAACTGGCATCTTTCTTCGCCGTCGCTTCCTCGAATATCGTGCGACTGCACATGGAGCCGGGCGGCGAGATGGGACCGGGACGGATCACCATTAGCGCGAATGCGGTCGAGGTTGGCGACAACAAAGGACAGATCGATGCAACAATCCAGGGCGACGGAGGTCAGATCGCGCTGAACGTCAAATTCCTGTCCGATGCGATCGCCGCCATCTCCACGCCGCAAATCGCGCTGGAAACGCAATCGCCGCAGCATCCGGCGGTCTTCAAGCCTGTCGGCGCTGATGGCTACATCCACATCGTCATGCCGATGACGGTGCGCTGACGTTCGTGATGAACCTGCTGCGCACATACTGGCGCTGGCTGGCGTTGATCGCCGTGGTTGCGGTGCTGACGAACAGCCGGAACCTTCCCTGGCCCTTCGTCACCCTGGTTCTGGGGGCTACGGCAGGGTACCTGCTCCGCGAAGGATGGCGTGTCTGGCGGCGCGCAGGCGGACCTCCAACCCGCAGCAAAGTGACCTACTGGCGCGGTCAGCGGATCGAAGTCGGCGCGCCGCGCACCGGTCCTGCATTGCCCGACGTGCGCAGCATCGGTCCTGCGCTGATCTATCTCGTTCCGGGTCTCATTGTGCGCTGGTCGCTGTGGCAATCGTGCTGCGCAGCGTGGGGTTGTAAATCTCATCCCCGGATACACACACGCGGCTTCGGAATGCAGCATGCCGTGATCGAGCAACATCTGTCGCAACCGCCAGAGCACAGCAAGCCATGCAGACGAACGACTATCACAGAGAACCACCGGTGCAGACGACGCTCCGTTGGATAGTAGGGTGCTTTATGCTGGCGTGTGGCGTTCTCCTGGTGCAGCGTCTGCCGAACCCGGATTTGTTCGGTGATTATGTTGCCGTCTGTCGCTGGTGGCAACGCTTTCCGGCGCAATCCTGGACGGCAGCAATCAGCGGCTGTGATCCGCTTGTGGACTATAGCGCTTTCGCTCCCAATCCCCATCCTCCCTTTTCAACTCTTCTGCTGCTGCCCCTTGGTCTGTTTGCCTGGCCCGATGCGCGCTGGGTATGGTTCGGAATCAGCGGCTGCTGTCTGCTCGGCGCGTGGCACTTCCACCGTGTGCCAGTCGTCGTATGCACTGCCACGGCTCTCTTTGGCATTTTCGGATTGTACCGCGGAACGCTGGAACCGTTTTTGTTCACACTGATGCTTGTGGCGCTGACGGTAGGGAAAACGCGCCCGATCCATGTCGCAATTCTTATTGGTCTGGCAGCGGCAATCAAAATCTATCCCCCGGACTGCTTCTGGCTTCCTTTCTGCTAGAGCGCCGCCACAAAGCGTTGCTGATGGGCGTTGCCGCTGCTGGCGCCGCGACAGTGATAAGCACGATGGCAGTCGGACTGGATGTGCTGGGCGAGTGGATGGCGCACACAGCGCCGAACGCCCATTTCTGGCGTTCAAATCCGGATAACCTTTCCCTGGCGCGAATTGTGGGAAACATCGCACCGCAGTTTTCTCCGTTGCTGGCAGCGATATTTTTCTTTGCGCTCACCCTGCTTCTTCTTGCTCGGAAAAAAAAGGCCATCCAATCTCAATGCAGACGTTGTTGCCAGCAACACTCCTCGTTACACCACTGGTGTGGAGCCACTATATCATCCACGTTGGACTGCTCAGATTGACGCGACTTGAACAGGTCCTGTTCCTGGCAGGAGGCGGACTGATCTTTCTGAGCAGTCTAAACCTGCTTCCAACTCAGAGCGCCGCAGCGGCATACGGTCCTGTCCTGGCAGCGCTGGTGTTGCTGTGGTATCGCGCCTGGCGAGACGGTCTTAGTCTTTCTACTGAACCCGTGTAGTCCTGTCCTGCTCCCTCCTGGTACACTGTATCTCCTGGTTCTATGTCACATCAGTACTACCTTCTCTCTTGCTGCTGCGCCTGAAGTGTCGTATGCTGGCAGAGGCGGGAAGCAGAGATTCACTTGCATGATGCGATGAGAGCAGGCAAGGTATGACGACATCGCACGACACTCTCCAGCAAGGTATTGCGGCAGCGCGCTCCGGGCAGCGTGCCCTGGCGCGGCAACTCTTTGTGCGTGCAATTGAGGCAAATCAGCATAACGATGAAGCGTGGGTCTGGCTTGCGGGTGTCGTGGATGATCCTGCTGATATGCGGCGCTGCCTGCAACAGGCGCTGCGGATCAATCCGTTGAACCCACAGGCGCGTCAGGGAATTGCTTGGCTTGACCAGCAAGCCAGGCAGGCGCAGAAGACCTCATCATCCACAGGCGCACCACCTGGCGGTCAGGTATCATCGGCATCTCTGTCGGCGACGATGCACCCACTGCCGTCCCAGGCAGCGAATCTGTCGTCATCGGCGCCGTCTGCACCCAAAGGCGGGCTTTTCCAGCTGCCCTCCGCGACGAACAGTTCTTCGTCTGCGTCTCAATCAGATGCGTCAGTCTCATTGGCGGCGACGCATCCACTGCCGTCCCAGGCAGCGAATCCGCCATCACCAGCGCCGTCTGCAACTAAAGGCAGGCTTTTCCAACTCCCCCCAGCAACAAACAGTGCAGCAAGTGCATCGGCAGCGCCAGCATCTAATCGCCCCTCCAGCCTCCCGCGTCCAGCCGACCAACCTGCCCGTCGGTTCGCCCTCTTCGGCAAGCCCAAACCGACCGCTGCTGCAATAGTCGCCACGGGCGGCTGGCGCAGCCAGGTGCGACAATGACCGCGCCTGCACACCGGTGCCGAAACCACGCCGGAAAGAGAAAGAGCTACCGCCAGAGGAAGGCGACCCCACGCGCGATCGCTGCCCGTACTGCGGCGAGCTGAACAAGCCGGATCGGGCATGGTGCCGCCGTTGCGACCGCAGCCTGATGATTCGCGGTCCGGCGCGCGCGCAGCGTTCTCCCTGGCTGTCGATCCTTGGCATTCTGTGGGTTCTCGGCGGCGTGTTGGGGATTCTGGGGGCTATCGCAGGGTTGATTGGCGCGCTCGTGTTGTACAACTCGGTGAGGGGCAGTCTTTCCGATTTTCCGCTCATCATTGTGGTGGTCTGTGTGATCATCGCCCTGGTCTATGGGGGGCAAATTGCGATTGCGCGCGCAATGATGAACCGCGCCCGTTGGGCATACTGGATTATTGCCGTACTGACAGCGCTGCAACTTGGCGGATCGCTGCTTGGCGCGCTCGGCGCCGCTGCAACAATCCGCGACGCCATCGCTCAGGCACAGGCGCTCCTGCCTTCATCAGAAGCCGCAACTGCTGCCGCTGCGGTCACCGGCATCTTCGGGACAGTCGTGCTGATCGATGTCGGCATCAAGGCATTCTTTATGCTGCTGGTCGGGTTGAGCTGGCGCGATTTCTACGGACCCAAAGAGCGTTTCGTTTCTGAAGTGCGCGGCAATACCGACTACGAACTGTTCAACACCGGTCTGGCGCTGCAGCGCAAAGGCATGTGGTGGATGGCGATGAAACAGTGGGAGGCGGCAGTCGCCAATTCGCCACGTGATACCGATTACCTCCACGCACTGACGGTCGCCTATGCGAAACTCGGCGAATGGGAGAAGGCGCGCGAAACTATCGCAAAGGCGATCAAAGTCGCCCCCGATAACCCGGCGCTGAAACAGGTTCAGGAGCGGATTGAACGCGCAATTGCAGCACAGGGGTGATAACGTTCGCCGTGAAGTCCGAAGGTGCGCCATGAACGTCGAATGCTCTCCCTGGCGCAGGGGGCGCAGCTGCCCCCGTACAGTGTGCAGCGTTCGATCACTGTTCTACTTCGATCATCGCAACAGGGTACTCGTCTGTGCCTGTCATCCGACTGCGCTCGTCGGTCAGCGCCGCATCGGGATGACGCACATCGTACCAGCCGACGCGCCAGGAGTAGCGACCGGGCAACGCATCAGGCGGCACAACCACATCGAAGGTCTCTTCGACGACATCGCCCTCCCGCCATTCCCACGCCGGTCGCAGTGCGTAGCCGGGCACATGGACAAACCGCGCGCCTGCGACTCCCTCCAGCCGACTCACCGCAACATACTGTGCGCCTGGCGGCAACGCCTCGCGCACCCGCCACACAAACGTCGCCCGTAACCGGCGCGGCGCGATCGTATCAACCTGTGCGCGCACCAGGTCGAACGGTCCGAACCGTTGCAACACTGGTGCGCCATTGTCAGGAACGAGCGACAGGCGGTTGACCAACGCGCGATCAGGGGCAGCGTCACGCGCGAACAGCAACAATCCATCCTCCATATCGACCAGCGCAAACGCCGGATCGCGCAGAAGGATCGCAATCGCGTCGCGGTCATAGTCGAGACCGCCGCCATACCCGTCATCGAGGTG
>AFSR01001630.1_pt1 | contig 12856 bp, 10 predicted proteins | sample 296848 | NCBI WGS metagenome assembly AFSR01 (sample SAMN02954305, study PRJNA68063) | hot springs metagenome | biome: terrestrial; feature: Mushroom and Octopus hot springs; material: microbial mat core samples; isolation source: Yellowstone National Park Mushroom and Octopus hot springs ...
TCAGCGAGCGGCGCGCGAGAGATGCGCTGGCCGTTGACGAACGTCCCGCTCTCGCTCAAGTCGTCCTCGATATACCATGCTTGCGCTTCTTCGTCCCAAGTGATGCAGGCGTGGCATTCGCCAACGGATTCATCGTTGACGCAGATCGCGCACTGCGGGTCGCGGCCGATCCAGGCTGCTGAGCGGATGGCGTAGCAGTGGCCGTTGACCGGCATACTGTCCCCAGTCGGCATGAGCCAGGCGGTCGGAGCGTGCGAGGGGATCTCGGCTGGCCGTTCGCGCAGGAGCGCGCGCAACAGGGCGGCCAGAAAGGCATAGAGCGCTACAGCAAGGAGGACGCGAAGGGCAAACAAGCCATACTCCAGAGCGCCGTTCGGCTGAGGGGAGGGCATGGCGACCGCTCAGCACTGACTCCAGAACGCGATCGCTCCCTCGGCAATGCGCCTAGGCGAGCCAGAGCGCCGTGCAATAGGCACAATGTAAATACCGGCGATGTCTGCTGTTTCGTCGCTCTCCGCTATCGGCAGCACAACGGCGTCGCTGTTCGGCGACCAGATGCGGTGGCTGAGCGCATATTGATCGAAAAAGGGCAAGAGCAAACTGTCGAATGACCTCGCCGGCATGAACGTCGTGATCAGATGCGCCTCACCGCTCTCGACGTCCACCGCCCACAGGTTGAGGAGCGAGGTTTGATCATCATCGCCCTCGTCGGCGCTTTCTGATGACGGATCCTCTATGAGGAAGCCACCTGCGCGCGCAGCGATGTCCGGATTGGGGAAGATGCGCTCGTGCAAATATTCAGCGGCGTTGGCGATGGTGAAGTAGGCTATCCACCGCCCGTCCGGCGACCAGAAGAACGCGATCACCACGTCGTCGGCCAACATGCGCACTTTGGCCGTGGAGACATCTAGAAGACGCAGCGGCCCGTGATACGTCTGCAATGGCTCGGTTGGGCTGATGTAAGCCAGTTGAGCGCTCGTCGGGCTCCAGCTCATCGCGGCCAACCCCTGGTGGGGGATGACCAGTCGGCTGGGCACATCGTGTCCATCGACGACCAGTTGGAGCTTGCCGGCTTGATCAACCTGGCCAAATGCCCAGAACTGTCCGCTGCGGGCGATGCCCGGTGCTTGGAAGAAGCCGGGGCGCGCGATGCTCCGGCGCCGCTGATGCGGTTTAAAAGGATCGATGAACTTGAGCTGGGCGTCATCTTCGTTGGTCGAACCAATGTGCAGCAGGATGCGCCGGCCATCGGCGCTCCAATCCCAGAAACACGGCTGACCCACGGCGATCGGGTTGTCGCCCACGATGTCAGTCGGTCCGTTCAACAGCGTGTCATTGAGCGAGACCACGTGTAACCCCAACGCATTCTCCGCCAAGCGATTGGTGATGAAGCTAATGTGTTGTCCATCGGGCGACCAATAGGCATATATTGGGATGTTACGGTTGCTTTCGTAGATGGGCTGTGGCGAACGGGATAGCGCGTCGGGAGCATCCTCAACGAGGAAGACACCGGCGTGGGTCGAGGATAGGCCCAGGGCAGCGATGTAGCGGCTATTTGGCGACCAGGCGGGAAATTGGAAGATCAACCCCCCAGAAGTGAGCCGCCGCCGTCCTGAGCCGTCCGGTGAGATCGTCTCTAATTCGCCGTCGGGGTTGATGAACACGATTCGGTTTACGCCCTGCGTCATGCCCTGATCGTAGCGCAAGTTGGCAAAAAACGCACTGAGCGTGTTCGCCGATAGAGGTGGGCTATCCTCCCGGCCAGCAGCTTTGCCGGTGTGTCGCTCAACTTCTGGAGATCGTCCCGAATTTGTCCATCGCGCCGAGTAACGCCCAGGGGGACTTTGGAGGTGCAGTCTGAGCGAGGCGCGAGCTTTCCTCACTGCGCAGAAGGAACGTCAGCGCACTTTCAACTGAAGCGCCGCACTCAGGACGATACATGTCTAATACAGCTATGTCGGACCAATACGACTTCATCACCCTGGGCGAGGCGATGCTGCGCCTCTCGCCGCCGGCCTATCAAAAAATCGCCCAGGCCGGCGTCTTCGATATTCAGGTGGGCGGGGCGGAGTCAAATGTAGCGATCAACCTGGCCCAGCTCGGCTTTCGGACGGCCTGGCTCTCGCGCCTGCCCGACACCCCGCTGGGTCGCCGGCTGGCCGCAGCGATTGCCGCCCACGGCGTGGATACTGGCGGGGTGCGCTTCGCGCCCGGCGAGCGGCTGGGCCTATATTTCGTCGAGCTTGGCCCGCCGCCGCGCCCCAACCGCGTGATCTACGACCGCGCCGGCTCGGCCGCCAGCCGCATGTCCAGCGCCGACGTGGACTTCGCGCGCATCGCGCAGGCGGCCTGGCTGCACCTCACCGGCATCACGCCGGCACTCAGCCCCAGTTGCCGGGCGATGGCCGCCGACGTGCTGCGCTTTGCGCGCGAGCGCGGGCTAACCGTCTCATTTGACGTGAACTATCGCGCGCTGCTTTGGTCGCCGAGCGAGGCAGCCCAGGCGCTGTTGCCCCTTTTGCCGCTTTGCCACTATGTGTTTATCGCCCATCGCGATGGGCAGGCCCTGTTTGGCGCGCCGGCGGACGCCGGCGAAGCCGCCGCTGCGCTGCGCGCGCGGTTCGGCTGCCAGACGCTGGTGATGACGCTGGGTGAAGCCGGCGCAGTGGCGCACGCTGAGGACGAGCAGGTCGCTGTGCCGCAGCCCTTCCAAGTCAGCCAGGTGGTCGATCGCATCGGGGCGGGCGATGCCTTCGCTGCCGGTTTCATGGCCGCGCGTCGCTGGGGCAAATCGCTGGCCGATGCGCTGCGCTACGGCCATGCCCTCAGCGCCCTCAAGCTCACCCTGCCCGGCGACCTGGCGCTCTTCAGCCGCGCCGAAGTGGAGCAGCTCATCGCCGGCGACGGGCAGGCCAGCCTGCGCTAGCTCGCCATCACGGCACCGATCGCTGTGGCCAGGCCAGGCGTCGGCGGGATCATGACCTGCGCCCCGTAGTAGCCAGCCACCGTCTCAACGACGCGGCGGACGCAAGACAAGTCCATCAGGTGGCCAACCATGACAATTGGCGCAAGCTGCTCGGCGCGCGCGGCGTTGATGGCGATCACGGCGATCACTTGGCCGACCAGCACAGCAGCGGCGGCGGCCAGGTCCGCGCGCGCAGCGCCAGCCCACTCCCGCGTCGCCGGCCGGCCAAAGTTCACCGCGTTCGCGTCGGCCGGCAGCCGGCCGATCGCCCCGCCGATTGCCTCGATCAGCGTGATGTCCACCTTGTTGGGGTCGCCGGCCAGGGCCAATCGGTTGACTTCGTGCTGGATCAGCCGAGTCGATCAGCAGCCGACACAGGCCGAGCAACGTGCCGCCGCCCACGGCGCTGCCGGTGACGTGGTAGGCGCGGTCCCCGCGCGCAGCCACGATCGCTGTGCCTGATCCCGCGCTGACGATCAGCGCTTCCGTCGAGCTCGGGCTGCAGCCGGCGCGCCAGATACAGCCCACCCAGGCCTATGGACGTGATCTCATCGGCCTTGGCGATCGGCACGCCTGCCATCTCGTCCAGCAACTGGCGATGTTGGCCGCCGGTCACGCAGAGTCGTGTGAAATCGCTCACCGAGCGTCCCAGCGTGGTCAGCGCGCGCGTCAGGTGCGCCGGCGTAACCGGTCGCTCGCTGGGCAGCGTGGCCGATTGGACAACCGCGCCATCCGCCATCACCACCACGTCAGTATTGGTCAATCCGAAGTCAATCCCGACTTGCATCATGCGCTACACACTACGGAATACACACTACGGAATACGAAATACGGAATACGGAATACGTATTACGTATTGCGTAGTGCGTATTGCGTATTCCGTGTGCGTGTATGGCATCACGCGCGCGCCAGGAGCGCAGCGACGATGCGCTGGCTCGCTCGGCCGTCGCCATACGGGTTAGGGACCGAGGCCATGTGCTGATAGGCGGCTGGGTCTTCCATCAGCCGGCTGGCCTCGGCCACGATGCGGTCGTAGTCGGTGCCGACGAGCTTTGCTGCGCCCAGCGCCACGACCTCTTGGCGTTCGGTCACCTCGCGCAGCACAAGCACCGGCTTGTGGAGGCTCGGCGCTTCTTCCTGAATCCCGCCGGAGTCGGTGAGGATAAAGTGGGCGCGCTGCATCAGCGCGACCATTGTTTCATAGTCCACCGGCTCGATCAGCGCGATGTTGGGGGCGTCCCCCAGCAGGGCGCGCGCCGGCCCCCAGATATTTGGGTTGTAGTGAAGGGGATACACGATCTGTATCTCATCGTGATAGCGCTCGGCCAGCGCCCGCAGGGCGCGGCAGGTCTCGGCAAAGGGCGCGCCGAAGCTCTCGCGGCGGTGCGAGGTGACCAGGATCAGGCGTTTGCGCTCGTCGAGCGTCAGGCCGGGGATGCGCGCCAGCAACGCGCGACCATTGATCCGCTGTGCGACGCTGAGCAGGGCATCTATCACCGTGTTGCCGGTGACGAGCACATCATCCGGCGGCGCGCCCTCGCGCAACAGCGTTTCGCGCGCAGCCGGCGTGGGCGCAAAAAACAGGTCGGCCAGCACATCGGCGATCCGTCGGTTGACCTCTTCCGGAAATGGCCGATATTTGTCGCCGCTGCGCAGGCCGGCCTCGACGTGGCCGATGCGGATGCGCCGGTAGAACGCTGCCAGGCTGGCCGCCATCACCGTCGTGGTGTCGCCTTGCACCAGCACCCAATCCGGGCGCACGGCGTCGAACACCTCGTCCAGCGCGCCCAAAATGCGCGCGGTGAGCGCGCTCAGCGATTGATCCGGCTGCATGAGCTGCAAATCGAAGTCGGGCTGAAGGTCAAAGGCCCGCAGGGCTGAATCGAGCAGCTCCCGATGTTGGCCAGTGGCGCACACGTATGCGCGGACGCGCTCCGGGTATCGCCGCAACTCCTGGACCACCGGCGCCAGCTTGATCACCTCCGGGCGCGTGCCCAGGACGGCGAGGACGGTCAACATGGCGTGAGCGGCCGGCTAGGAGGTCGCTTGCGCTGTGTGCGTCGCGTGCTTCTGCTGCGCAACCTGCTCCTTGGCCACATGGCAGGCCACCAGGTGGCCGGGCTTTAGCTCTTCCAAAGGTGGCTCGACCGATTTGCAGATGTCCACAGCGAACGGACAGCGGGTGTGGAAGCGACAGCCCGGAGGCGGGTTCACCGGCGAGGGCACGTCGCCTTGCAGGATGATCCGCTCGCGCTTGACGGTTGGATCGGGGATCGGGATGGCCGAGAGCAGGGCTTTGGTGTAAGGGTGGAGCGGCTCGCGAAAGAGCGTCTCGCGGTCGGTCAGCTCGACCAGCTTGCCCAGGTACATCACGCCCACTCGGTCGCTGATGTGCTCCACCACGCTTAAGTTGTGCGCGATAAAGAGGTAGGTCAGCCCGAACTCGGCCTGCAGGTCTTTGAGGAGGTTGAGCACCTGCGACTGGATGGAGACATCCAGCGCCGAGACCGGCTCATCGCAGACGATGAACTTGGGGCGCAGCGCCAGGGCGCGGGCGATGCCGATGCGCTGGCGTTGACCACCGGAGAACTCGTGCGGGTAGCGACGGGCATGGTAATCCTCCAGCCCCACCTTGCGCAGCATCTCGATCACAATCTCGTTGCGCTTCTTGGCGTCGCGCATGCCATGCACCAGCAGGCCCTCGCCCACGCTCTCGCCGATCGGCATGCGCGGGTCGAGCGAGGAATAAGGGTCCTGGAAGATGATTTGCATATCGCGACGCAGCGCTTTGAGTTGGCTACTGTTCAGCTTGAACACGTCCTGGCCCTCGAAGAGCACCCTGCCGCCGGTAGCCGGCGTCAGGCGCAGGATGGTGCGGCCCACGGTGGTCTTGCCGCAGCCGGATTCGCCCACCAAGCCGAGCGTCTCTCCTTTCTTGATGGTGAACGACACGCCGTCCACGGCCTTGACCTGGGCGACCGTGCGTTGGAGGATGCCGCCACGGATAGGAAAGTATTTCTTCAGGTCCTGGACGACCAGCAGCGCTTCGTCTTTGTGGTTATCTCCGCTCATCAGTCTTCACATCGGGTGGGTTCAGTCGTATAGCCAGGTGCGCACCCAGTGGCCGGGCTTGACCTCGCGCAGGGGGGGGAGCTCGGCCTTGCAGCGCTCGCGGGCCGGCCCGTCGCACTTCTGGCAACGCGGCTCGAAGCGGCAGCCGGGCGGCGGGTTGAGCAGGTTCGGCACCGTCCCTGGGATCACGTCCAACCGGTCGCGCACCTGGCCGAGGATCGGGATCGATCCAAGCAGGCCCTGGGTGTAGGGGTGGAGGGGGTTGGCAAACAGCTCGCGCACGTCGGCTTGTTCCACCACTTGGCCGGCGTACATCACCACCACGCGGTCGCACATCTCCGCCACCACGCCCAGGTCGTGCGTGATCAGCATGATGGCCGTGCCGGTCTTCTCCTTGAGGTCGCGCATCAGGTCCAGGATCTGGGCCTGGATGGTCACGTCGAGCGCAGTGGTCGGCTCGTCGGCGATCAGCAGTTCGGGGGTGCAGGCCAAGGCCATGGCGATCATCACGCGCTGGGCCTGGCCGCCGGAGATCTCGTGCGGGTAGGCGTGGGCGCGCTTGGCTGCTTCGGGGATGCCCACCATGCGCAGCAGCTCCACGGCGCGCCGCCAGCCGGCCTCGCGCCCCAGCGCCTGGTGGATCTGCAGCACCTCAGCCACCTGGTCGCCGATCTTGAAGACCGGATTGAGGCACGAGGTGGGCTGTTGGAAGATCATCGAGATGCGGTTGCCGCGGATCTTGGTCATCTCGCGCTCGTTGAGTTCCAGCAGGTTCACCCCGTCGAAGACGATCTTGCCGGCGACGATCCGTCCAGGGGGGCTGATCAAGCGCATGATCGAGAGCGAGGTGACGCTCTTGCCGCAGCCCGATTCGCCCACGATGCCGAGCGTCTCACCGCGGCGGACGTAGAGGTCAACGCCGTCCACGGCTTTGACCACGCCATCTTCGGTGTAGAAGTACGTCTTAAGCCCCTGAATCTCAAGCATCAGGTCGTTCAACTGACCGTTGCTTGTGCTGGTTGGGGCGGTCTTTATGTTGGCGTTCGCGATCATCCCGATTCCTCGCGTTATATCTTCTCGCCCTTGTGCTGCGATGGTCGCGCTGTCGGCGCGGCGCTGCCGGCGGCGCGCCAGATGTCATCCACGTCCACCCGGAAGCCGCTCAACAGGACGGATTCGGCGGTTTCGCCGCTCTTGTATTCACCGTGGACGCGATACGACTTATCTGCCAGCGTTAGCACGGTCGCAGTCTTCGTCTGTGGGTCCACGATCCAGTATTCGGGGATGCCGGCCTGGGCATATTCGTGGCGCTTGTCGCGAATGTCGGCGGCGCGGTTCTTTGCGGAGACGATCTCCATCACCAGGTCGGGCGGATCCCAGTATTGCTCGTGGATGCGATCGCGGTGCTCCGGCAGCACGAGCAGGATGTCCGGCTCGCGCAAGGTCTTCGGACCCAACCGGATCGGCAGCGAGGCAAACAACACCTCAGCGCCCGGATAATGGCGATTGACGAAGGCCAGCAAGAGACCGTAGAGAAAAGCCAGGATGCGCTGATGGCTCGTCGTCGGCATCGGCAACCACTCCAGCCGGCCTTCTACAAGTTCGACTCGCGTGTTGTCCGGCAAAGAAAAGTAGTGCTCCTCCGTCCACTCGCCCTGCGCGGGGAACAAGCGCGCGATCTCCCAGACCGGCTCTCCGAGCGCCGAGCCTGACTTGCCATTGCGTCTGGCTTTCGGGTTAGCCACGAGGTATGCCGACGTCCGGGCTGGACGGATTGAGCTTAACCTGCCGTTCAGTCTTGCCTTCGTCGTCATCTCTTGTCTCTACATCTCTGCGCTGCCTCGCCTACTTAGGAGGACAGCCTGCTCCCGTTCACAGGAGCGGCGCTCACGCTCTCTCGGGCGACTGGACATTCATCTTATCTCAAATGCGCGCAGCGCGCCAGATGTCGTCTACGTTCACCTGGAAGCCCGTCAGCAGGGCTGATTCAGCAGTCATGCCGTTGCTATATTCGCCATGGACGCGATACGATGCGCCCGCCAGCGTCAGCACGGTCACGGTCTTCGCTTGTGGGTTCACGATCCAGTATTCCTGGATGCCGGCCTGGGCGTATTCGCGGCGCTTGACCTCCCAGTCGTGCGCGCGATGATCCGGGGAGACGATCTCAACCACCAAGTCAGGCTGCTCACAGTATGCCTCACCCGAGCGATGAATGTGCTCAGGCAGCAACACAAACACGTCGGGTTCGCGGAACTTGCCGGCCCAGAGCTTGACCGGATGGGGCGCGATCATCACGAGCGCGCCTGGAAAGGCGCGCTGGAGGAACGCCTCGAGCAACCTTACGAACAGGAGTGCGATCAGTTGGTGTGACCGCGACGGGGTCGGCAGAACCTCGATATAGCCGTTGTCGAACTCGACCAGGCGTTTGGCGTCCAGCGCCAGATATTCTTCCTCCGACCAGGCGCCCTGGGCGGGGAAGCACAGCGCGACCTCCCAGGCCGGCTCGCCAAGTGTGAAAGCGTGGTCGTGATTCATCCTGGTCATCGCCAATCGCAAAGCGCAGCTACATCTTCAACCGCGGGTCGAGCGCGTCGCGCAGGCCATCGCCGATGAAGTTGAAGGCCAGCGAGCTAAGGACGACGGGGATGCCGGGGATCAGCGGCGCCCAGGGGTGGGTGAGCATGAACTGCGTGGAGAAGTTCAGCATGTTGCCCCAGGTGGGCGTTGGGTCGGTGATGCCCAGACCCAGGAAGCTCAACGCCACCTCGGCGGTCAGGCCCTCGGCCAGCGAGAGCGTGTAGGCCACGATCAACGGGGGAAAGGCATTGGGCACGACATGCCGCCCGATGATCCACAGGTTGTTCGCCCCCAGCGCGCGGGCGGACTCGATGAAGTCGCGCTCGCGCACCGAGAGCACCATCCCGCGCATCAGGCGCGCCGCGCCCGTCCAACCGAAGATGGTGATCACCAAGATCACCACCAGCACGCTGCGCGACTCCTTCTGTGGGTCAATCAGCATGATCCCGCTGATGATGTTCACCAGGAAGTCGGGGAAGGGCAGCAGCTTTGGGTCCTGGTTCAACACAGAGGCCAGGATCAACAGGATGGGGAAGGTCGGGATGGACGACATGAACTCCAGGATGCGCATCAGTGCTTCGTCAATCATGCCGCGATAGTAGCCGGCCAGCGCACCAACCGTCATGCCGATCAGCGTGCTCAGGGTGGCCACGATCACCGCCACGCTGAGCGTGATGCGCGCAGCGTAGAGCAGGCGGGTGAAGGTGTCGCGGCCTATATGGTCGGTGCCCAGGATGTGAATCTTGCCCGCCTCGACCGATGGGGTGAGCGGGGGCGAGAAGCGCAGCGCGGGATTCACCCCATCGCGCGAGAAGGGCGCGATCAGCGGCGCGATGAGCGAGGCCAAGAAGATCACCGCGATCAAGGCGAGTGAGAGAACGGCCAGCCGGTGGCGGCGAAACCGGCGCAGGACGATCGTCCATTGCCCCTCCGGTTTTGCCAGGGCGACCGGCTCTCTGGCGGCGATATCAACACCGGCAGCAGTTGCAGTTGCCATCAGATTGTCCCTAAGATAGCCGGATGCGCGGATCAACCACCGTGTAGAGCACGTCCGACATCAGGTAGCCGATCAGCACCAGGAAGGTCGAGATCAGGATAAAAGCGATGGCGACGTTGTAATCGCCGGCGGTGAGGGCGGCGATAAACAGCCGGCCCATGCCGGGGTAGTTGAACACGCTCTCGGTGATGATCGCGCCGCCGAACAACCCTGGCAGCACGCCGGCCAGCAGCGTGACGAACGGGATCAGCGCGTTGCGCATGGCATGCTTGATGATCACCAAGCGCTCAACCAGCCCCTTGGCGCGCGCCGTGCGCACGTAATCTTGGCGCAGCACCTCCAGCATAGACGAGCGAATAAAGCGACTCCACGAGGCCAGGTTGAAGATCGTCAAGACGGCCACAGGCAGGACCAGGTGCCACAGCCGGTCCACGAAAGAGCCGGCCTTGATCGTCCCGAAGAGCGGCACGACCGTGTCCCGCGCGGAGACGGCCGTGCCCGCCGGCAAGTAAGGCAATCCCAGCTCCTTAAACAGGATGGCGAAGACGAGGATGCCGATAATGCCCATGAACAGCGTCGGCATGCCAGAGCCGATGAAGGCCAGCGTGGTGAAGATGTAGTCGAAGCGTGAATATTGCTTGACTGCCGAGAGGATGCCAAGCGGGACGGCGATCGCGATCGAGAGAAAGGTCGAGATGCCCATCAGCAGCAGGGTGTTGCCGAGCCGGCTCTCGAACAGGCGCATCACCGGCTGCTCGCGCAGGATCTGGGTGGACTTGCCGAAGTCGAGCGCCAGGATGCCGTTGCTCACCGGCCGGCCAGCCAGGTCGCGCAGGAAGACCGGCTTCTCGCAGTCTATCTCCACCACCCGCCCGTCGGGATACACCAGCCGGGCGCGGCCTTCCTTCAGGCAGCCCACCTGCAGGTCGCCGAAGTAGCTCTGCCCGTTGATCTCTATGGGGCCGCGCGGGTGGCCGGCCAGCCAGCGCAGGTAGCGCGGGATGAGATAGAGGTCCAGGTCGTAGCGCTTCATCGTCCGCTCGATCAGGTCAGGATCCTTTTGCATCGTCGTGCTTTGCATGGCAGCGATCTCCTGCAAGGGGCCGCCCGGGGCGATGCTGAGCAGGATGAAGGACACGAACGAGACGATCAGCGCCATCGCCAGGATGACGAACAAGCGGCGGATCAAATAGTTGATCAAAGACGCCTCCGTTTTTATATATAAAAGAGTAGCCTCGCATGAGGCTACTCAGCGAATCGCAAATTGATTCCGGATGTCGCACGAAGGCTTGGCGGCCTCAGCGACATCCGGAAGGTTGGGTTAGCGGATGTTCAGGTTGAAGTCGGCGTGTTCCCAGGTGGGGCTGGCGATCGGCTCGGCGTTGATCTTGCCGGCCTGGGCCTCTTTGATCACGGTCTCAAGCTCTTGACCAGCGCCGATCACCTCTTTACCGACGATGTCCACTGTGCCCTGCAGCAGGGCGGCCACCGCGCCGGCGGGGTTGGCGTCGAAGATCTGGATGATGATCTCCTTCGCCTTTGGCTCGCCCAGGTAGAAGTTCGGGTTGGCCTTCAGCGTGATCTTCGACCCCTTCTCCCAGCTCTCCAAGACGAACGGGCCGGTCCCCAGCGGCCGCTCAGTCAGTTCCGGCAGGTTCTTGAACTCCTTGGGCGGCACCTCGGCCAGCGTCTTGCCCTTGAACTCGCCCTCGGTCTCCACCACGCGGTGTGAGGGAAAGCAACCGAACGGCGGCAGATAGTAGGTAGGCGGCAGATAACCAGGCACGCCAGTCCAGGTGTAGCCCAAGCCGTCGGCCAGCACCTCATGCTTGGCGGTGCGGTCGCAGACGAAGTAGGTCGTCGCGCCCGACTCGCGGTCGCAGGCCACCTTGTAGCCCAGCGCGAAGTCCTCGTTCTTCAGGTCCTCGCCGTCACTCCACTTGCGCGGCTTGAACTTAAAGGTGACCGAGAGTTGGGGCATTTTGACGCCAGCAGCCAAGTCCACTTCCTCGCCATCCGCATTCTTCACCTTCAGCCGCAGCTCCTTGCCCTCGGCGTCGAGCAGTTTGCCGTCCTTGAACGTGCCGACGTCGCCATCAGCGTTCACCAGCACGTCACCATCCTTGATCTCGACCTCGGTCAGTATCGCTCCGCCGTTCTCCAGGCGCGGGAAGTCATCACCTTCCAGGCCGACGTTCTGGAAGCCATAGCTATATTGCGTGTAATCCACGCCGAAGATCAATTGCCCGACGATGATAGCGACAGCGGCGCTTTCCTGGAGCAGGAAGAGCGACTGCGGCTCCTGGCCGAGCGCGACCACGATGGTGTCGCGGCCGGGCAGCTCAAACTCGTGGGAGTTGGCCGACCAGTATTCCGTGGGGTCGGGGCGCAGGCCCTTGAGGTCCTTGTTGTAGGCCGTCGCCTCCAGGCGCTGGAAGAGCGGCAGCGAGACCATGTCCTTGCTAAACTCTTCCTGAACGATCACGTAGTTCTTCTTGCGCTCTTCCAGATTGAGCGTGTTATTTGCCTGCTTGATCGCCGTGCTGGCGCGCTCGTTGCACCAGCCCATGTAGTTCTGGCCGTTCCAGTTGTTGTCCGGCCGGGGGATCTGGTCGCAGGCGTAGAGCGTCTGACCCGGCGGTTCAGTCTCACCGACCCAGGCAAAGGCGCCGATGTCGAAATCGCGCCGGCGCAGGCCAGAGTTGCCGCCGAACCAGATCGAGCCAGGGATATACGACGGCAGGAGCTGAATGCCGCACTTCTGGAGCTGGCTGACCCACACCGCGCCCCAAGTCTGGCGGAAGGGCGCGTTGGTGGTGGTGAAGCGGATTGCCAGCGGCTCGCCTTTGTCGTTCACCCGGATGCTCCCGCCCTCTGGTAGTTTCCACCCTGCTTCGTCGAGCAACTGGTTCGCTTTGGTGATGTCAAAGGTGTACTGGACGATGTTGGCGTTCGGGTCAATGTTCTTGGCATACCACGGCGAATCCTTCGGGATGAAGGTGTCCATGAGCTGCTTGGCGCGCTGCTCCTCGGGCAAGAAGCCGTACACCGAGCCAATCAGCTCAATTGGGTTGGTGCAGTGGGCGATCGCCTGGCGAACGCGCTTGTCGCTCAAGATCGGGTGTGGTCGCGTCCACTCTAGCACGGGCGTCGCCGTGACCTCGACGATCTTCTCCACTTCGACTTGCTTCTCGACGACTTCCGTCACGCGCACCTCAACGGTTTGCACAATCGGCGTTCCCGCT
>AFSR01000155.1_pt1 | contig 12793 bp, 9 predicted proteins | sample 296848 | NCBI WGS metagenome assembly AFSR01 (sample SAMN02954305, study PRJNA68063) | hot springs metagenome | biome: terrestrial; feature: Mushroom and Octopus hot springs; material: microbial mat core samples; isolation source: Yellowstone National Park Mushroom and Octopus hot springs ...
GTCAGCCAGGGTAGAGAGCAAAGCTCTGAAACACCATCGCCACATCGGGTTAGGCCCGCGTAGAGGCTGGCCGTTGCTCAGCACCCGCCCTTGGCTGGGGGGATCAGGCCCGCCATGATGCGCAAAAGGGTGCTTTTGCCACTGCCGCTGCGGCCCAGCAGAGCCAAGACCTCCCCTGCCCGCACTTGCAAATCAATTTGGCTTAAAACGGTAAACTCCCCCTTGCCCTCTGGCAAAGGAAAGCGCTTGTAGACTTTCTCAACCTCAATTAAAACGGGGGAAGCTGCAGAGCTCATAGAGAGATTGCCTCAGAAACTGAAAAGACTAAAGGTGATATTTTTCTTCCGCCAACTGATACAGCCGTCGCCAGAACAGACGGTTAATGCCCACCACAAACAAGCTCATCATGCCAATGCCCAAGGTAATGCGGGGCCAGTCTCCCACCGCCGTTGCCTCAGCAATGTAGGTGCCCAACCCCGTAGCCGTCAGGGTGGTGGATCCCCAGGCCACAATCTCCGAGACAATGCTGGCGTTCCAAGCGCCGCCGCTGGCCGTGACTCCCCCGGTGACCCAGGCGGAAAAGATCCCTGGAATGATCAGCTTTCGCCAGCGCTGCCATCCCCGCAGGCCCACATCCACAGCCATTTCTCGCAAGTCCGTGGGGATGCTTTGGGCACCGGCAATGGAGTTGAAAAGGATGTACCACTGTGCCCCCAACGACATGAGCAAAATGCTGCCCCACTCAATGCTGATCTGGGCGCGGATAAAAAACAACGTGGCAAAGGGAAAAAGGAAATTGGCCGGGAAAGCTGCCAGGAATTGCACCACCGGCTGCAGCAGTTTCGCCAGTTTTGGATTAAAGCCAATGGCCACCCCAATGGGAGTCCAGATCACCGTGGCGAACACCAGCAACACGCTAACCCGCAGCAGGGTGAGGATCCCTAGCCCGAAGGTCAGCATCACCTCTCCAAAGCCCACAGTGGTAGCCACAAAATAAACAATCCAAATCCCAATGCCGCCAATAGCTGCCCAGGAAAGCTGGGTTAGCAGCCACTCGCGGCGTCGCTCGACCTCAGGACTGAGGGGATCCACCCAGTGCGGGCGAGTCAGATAGGACAACAGCCGATCCACCAACTCTGCCAAGGGGGACAGCCAACTGCCGATCAGCCGCGGGATCCGCGCCGTGGTCAGCAGATCGTACAGCCAGGATTCGGGGGCGGCAGCCCCGCTGCTCTGTTCCAGGCGAAACTTGTCCGACCAAGCCACCAAAGGTCGCCAGAAAAGCTGATCCACCAGCAGGATCACCCCGGCCATGGTCAGGAGCGCCCAGCCCAGCTTGGGCAGATCCTCCGCCTGGACGGTCGCTTCCACATAGGATCCCAGCCCCGGCAGGGTGTATTCCTGGTTGAGCACGCTGATGGCTTCGCTGGCTGCCACAAAGAACCACCCTCCGCCAAAGCTCATCATGGCGTTCCAGATGAGGCCCACCATTGCCGCCGGCACTTCCAACTGGGTAAAGCGCTGCCACCCCGACAGGCGATACAAGGTAGCCGCTTCCACCAACTCTTGAGGCAGCGTGCGCAGGGATTGGTAGAAGGAAAAGGTCATGTTCCAGACTTGGCTGGTGAAGATGGCAAAGATAGAAGCCGCCTCCAGCCCCAGCAAGCTGCCGGGAAAAAGGGCAATAAAGCCGGTGACGGTAATGGAGAGAAACCCCAACACCGGCACCGATTGCAAGATATCCAACAGGGGGATCAAAATTCGCTCGGCCCAGCGGCTTTTGGCAGCAATGTAGCCATAGACCAAGGTAAAAAGGGTGGAAAAGGCCAAGGCAATGAACATGCGCAAGGTGGAGCGGGCCGCATAGTAGGGCAGGTTGCGCGGATCCAAGTCGATCCGGGGCACCACCGCCGGGGGCTGAAACCGCTCAAAAGCCCCTACCCCCACCTGCGCCACCAAGGCCAGGAGAACCAACGTGCCCAGAATGATGGCCCCATCGGCAGCCCCCGCTGGCAGCCGACGCAGCGCCTCCGGAGAAGGAAAAGTCCTCATCTTCCCTGACCAAGCCCGGCATCCGCGCCCAGTGTACACCGTTTGCGGTTAGCCAGGATCCAGCCGGCTACTCTTCCGGCAAGTCGGGGGGAGACTCCTTCCACTGGGGATCGTCCAAGATGGCTTTTTTGGTCTGCTTGAGTTGTTTCCACAGCTCTTTGATTTGCCGGTAGGCTTCTTCCGGGGTAATTTTGCCCCCGGTTTCCAAGCTACAAATCAAGGACACTTTATTGCTAAATTCCTGCAGGTTGGCATCAAAAACTAGGTTCTGCGGCTTCACTTCGCCCCAGTAGGGATAGCGAGGCGAAATGAATTCATCTTTGTTGGGAGGTTTGTTGGGAGGAGTTGGTTCTGCCACGGCCTAACCAGGGTAAAAGAATGGTTCACAACAAGAAGGTCAACATGAAAAGCTCCATTAAAGCAGGATCTACTAGCCCAGTTTATGGGCGTTTTCTCTTAACCGGCTTGGGTACTTTTGTGGGATCCCGCGGCGGATAAACGTCTCTTGGAAATGGGCGCTGCCCTCGCGGCGAGGGGGTGGGCCCTTCTGGGGTCGGGGGGGTGAACGCTTCAGGCGTGGGCGCGGCGGCGTTTTGAGCACAGGGCCGATGGGAGTGCCCGCCTCCACATAGAGCAGGGATCCGCGGCGGCGCACCTGCAGATCCCAGAAATTGCCTACCCCTTTGCCCGGCAGGGATCCGATCAGGCGCAATTTGAAGGCTTGGGGCTTGGGGGCTGCGGCTCCATCCTTCTGGACTCGCTGAGAGGGAGAGTTGGCAGAAGCTTTTTTGCCCGATTGACGGATCTTGACAATGATGAACCCTTTCTCCTGCGATTGAAAAACGACCTCGCCCCGGATGGAAAACCAATCCGGCACCACCGTCGGGACGGGATCCCTCGGGGAGAGTTCGCCCCATTTCTTCTGGGGCCCACACCCCCAGCAACTGCACGTGCAGATCTTCGGTTTTGTCGCGGGTGCGAGGATAAACCACCCACAGATAGTTGCGTTCCGGCCGTAGATGCTTGCGTACCAGGCTCATCACCCGGCCCAGCAATACGGCATTCAGATCCAAGCCATCCGAGGTGCGCAAAATCCCGCGGGTAAAGTGCTCTGGGGAGGGGATGTATTGCCCTTCGATGAGGCCGATGGCTCGGTATTGCATCTTCTCCCCAGGCGGGGGGATGGGTTCCAAACAGACTCGCTCTTTCTTTTCTTCCAAGCTAGCAGTGGTACTGACAACAGGCTGCAAGGACTCCGTCCCGCTGTCGCGAACAGCACCAGGAGCTGCCGCAGGATCCTGAGCTTTCGCTGATGACAGGGATCCCTTGGCCTCACCCGTTGAGCTGGGTCTGGGGGGCCGTACCGGTCGAAAGGGAGGTCTCAGATCGGAGGACATTGTGACGGTTCCGTTGCAGTCAGTCCAAAATGCTCAGCAGCAAACATTTACTTTACCGTTGCAAAAACAGGCTATAGCTTTAGCTTTGCTCTTGACCCAAGGCTTGCTCAGCACACCACCCATTAGCCTAACAATGCCCAACAGCGTTTTTCCATTCTGCTTCTATTGGGAAACTCCTAGCAGCTGCCCTTGCCCGCAGTTGTCAACACTGTAGCCGACCTGTAGCCAATGGTAGCAACTGTTCCAAGGGAATGGTTCTCAGGCTGCAGGATATCTATTCCCCAGACAGGGCCATTGATATTGATGAGTACCTGTAGTTTTTTCCGGCAACGCTGACTGAGAGGTGTTTCTGCACAGCCGGGATCCAACTGGCCGATCCCCAGGGCTCTCTAAGGGCTGGATTGCATTCCCTCAGCCAAGGGGATCCATTCAGCCATCTTGAAGCTCATCGCTTAGGCAGGCGTTACCCACACCTGCGGAGTAAAACTGCCGTGTAGGCCATAGGGAATGTGGTGCCGCAATGGGATCCGCGCAACGGGGCCGGCTGTCAGATCGGCTGCTTCTAGGATCACCACTTGAGAGCGCTGGCTGGCCGCATCAAAAACCACCGTCACGATCCACCCTGCCTCTTCGCCCTGATCTTCTGGATCGGGGATGAACACCGGTTCTCCCACAAAGCCGCGGGGGGCAAAGCTGTACTGCTGTGTGCGGCCTGTGGCGGTATCCAGCTTGAGGATGGCTTGCAGAGGAGCATTGGGGCCAGGGGCATGGGTGGCCCCGATGTAGATGTAGCGGTGGGATCCCCCCATTCGAGCCGGGTGGATGGCCGGAAACTCCACCGAGCGATCCAGCAGCAGTTCCCGCTTCACGCTGCCCCCCTTGGGATCCAGATAAAACCGCCACAGCTTGCCCGCTGGAATCTGGGCAAAGTCAATCTGCAGGTAATCGGCATCCGGCTCCAGGGCAGGGTAGCTCTCATAGAGGACGGCATCCACCACAACCCGATCCCCGACTTCGTAGCCGTTGACAAAATGGAAAACAAACCCCGGCTCCGTTTCCAGTTGCAGCGGCTCGTCGCCCTGGGGAAAGAGCCAGATGCGGGTCGGCTCCCCCGGTTTCAAGGTCAGACAGGTGCCCGCCGGTTGCCAGCCCAACACAAACGGCAGGGGGTTGAAAGCCAAGGGATTTTGGAAAAAGATACGGTAGCGGGGTGTCCAGACAAAATCGTGCAGGAAGGCAAAACCGGGCAGGCGGTAATCCCGCTTTTCCACCAAGCGCCCGCGCGAGTCCAGACGATAAAACAGCAACGTGGAGTTCTGGGCAGCCCGCACCCCAAAGGCGATGAGATCTCCCGTGTGGGGATCCCGCCGGGGATGGGCGGTAAAAGGCTGGTTGGCTGAGATCCCTCCTGCAAACGTTTCGATCCCCTCGGTGGCCAAGGTGGCCGGGTTCAGCCGGTAAGGGGCACTGGCCTCCCACAGGGCCAGCAGCTTGTCTCCCTGGTAGATGACATTGGTGTTGGCGGGATTTTTAAACCGCAAGTCGAGAAAGTTGCTCCACCAGCCGCCCGGCTTTTGGGTGCCAAACACCCCTCGGTAGAGCACCCGACCGGCTTTTTCCTCTGCTTCAAACTCGCGGGTGCGCACAAACCGGTTGCGAAAATGAACCTTCCCCTCCACAAAGGTGATGGCGCAGACCATGCCGTCGCCATCGAACGGGTGCCCGTAGCGCTGGGATCCCGCCTCCAGCTTGCCCGGGCCGTTGCGAAACAGGGTTCCCCGCAACCCTGCCGGGATCCGTCCTTCGATCTCCGTAATCCAATAGTCGTACTCCTGGGATAGGGAGCGATAGCCCAATTGCCAGTCGGTGATGCTGTAGGGAAGGGAAGCGACGCTGACCATGGAAGATCTGCATGCAACGCCCTCTATTGTTGCTTAAACTTTTGTGAAGTCGCCAGTTTTTCTGGGCCGGGATGGTCTCCTGGGTGGGGATCCCCAAGATGGAGTCGCCCCGATTCGACTATGGTAGGAAATGCCCCCAAAGCGCCTGACAGGATCCACAGTACCCATGTTTGATGCCCTCTCCGAGAAGTTGGAATTGGCCTGGAGAAAGCTGCGCGGCCAGGACAAGATCACCGAAACCAACATTCAAGAAGCTCTGCGGGAGGTGCGGCGAGCCCTGCTGGATGCGGATGTCAACTTGCAGGTGGTGAAGCAGTTCATCGAGGATGTGCGGGAAGCTGCCCTGGGATCCGAGGTCATCCTGGGGGTGACGCCGGATCAGCAGTTCATCAAGATCGTCCACGACGAGCTGGTGAAAGTGATGGGGGAAGCCAACGTGCCCATTGCCCAAGCGGAGCAGCCTCCCACCATTGTCCTCATGGCCGGTTTGCAGGGATCCGGCAAAACCACCACCTGCGCCAAGTTGGCTCTGTATTTGCGCAAGCAGGGCAAGAAGTCTCTCATGGTGGCCGGAGACATCTACCGCCCGGCGGCCATCGACCAGCTCAAGACGCTGGGCCAGCAAATTCAGATCCCCGTTTTCGACCTGGGCAAAGCAGATCCCGTCGAGATTGCCTGGCAGGGGGTGGAGACGGCCCGGCAGCAGGGCTACGACTACGTGATTTTGGACACTGCCGGTCGTTTGCAGATTGACCTGGAGATGATGGCGGAGCTGGAGCGGATCAAGGCGGCGGTGCAGCCCCACGAGATCCTGCTGGTGGTGGATGCCATGATCGGCCAAGAGGCAGCCAGCCTTACCCGAGCCTTCCACGAGCGCTTGGGCATCACTGGGGCCATTCTCACCAAGCTGGATGGGGACACCCGCGGTGGAGCCGCCCTTTCCATTCGCCAAGTGTCCGGTCAGCCCATCAAGTTCATCGGTGTTGGCGAAAAGGTGGAAGCGCTGGATCCCTTCTACCCGGATCGCATGGCCTCCCGCATTCTGGGTATGGGGGATATCCTCAGCTTGGTGGAAAAGCTCAAGAGGAAATCGACCTGGGAGATGCCGCCAGCATGGCGGAGAAGATGATGACTGCCCAGTTTGATTTCACCGATTTCCTCAAACAGATGCGCCTGATCAAACGCATGGGATCCTTGGCAGGGCTGCTGAGACTGATGCCGGGGATGGGCAAAATCAGCGAGGAACAACTGCAAAAGGGACAAGACCAACTGGCCCGCGCCGAAGCCATGATCAACTCCATGACCCCCGAAGAGCGGCGCAACCCGGATCTGTTGGCCCGCAGCGTCAGCCGCAAACGACGGGTGGCCCGCGGATCTGGCCACAAGCTGGAGGATGTCAGCCGACTGGTCAGTGATTTTCAACGCATGCGCGACATGATGCGCAACATGGGCATGGGTGGCGGTTTTCCCGGTATGGGTTGGGGGGGTGGGCGTACCTCTCTTCCCGGCGGGGATCCCAGTTGGCGCGGACGTTCAACGGCCTCTCCCTCTCGGCAACAGCCCAGCCGCAAGCCGGGCAAAGGTGGGGGCAAAAAAGGGGGCGGCAACCGCGGATTTGGGGGCAAGTAGGATAGGATTATGCCCTTCCACGTTGTTTTGGTTGCCCCAGAGATCCCGGCCAACACGGGGAATATCGCCCGCACCTGTGCAGCCACCGATACGCCTCTCCATCTGGTGGATCCTCTGGGGTTTCGCCTTTCGGATCGCTACCTCAAGCGGGCGGGGCTGGACTATTGGCAGCACGTCCAACTGTATCGCTACCCCTCTTGGTCTGCTCTGGTGCACGCCCACCCTGAGGCCCGGTTCTGGTGTTTTAGTGTGCGCGGCAAAGCCCTCTATACGGAAGTAACCTATCAGCCGGGAGACTGGTTGGTGTTCGGCAGCGAAAGCCGGGGGTTGGATCCTCTGTTCTTGGAAACCTATCCCAGCGTGCGCATTCCGTTGCGGGGGCCGGTGCGCAGCCTGAACCTCAGCAATGCCGTAGCGATTGCCCTTTTTGAGGCGCTACGTCAGCAGGGATCCCTGACAAAAGAATAAGTGGTCGGGTTGGCCCTGATATAATAGCTACTTCTCCCCGTCAGGAAGATGTGTGCTCTGCAGTATCTGCGCCCCGACTTGCTCTACCTCAAGCCCTACGACGCTGTGCCAGCCCCGGCTGCCGACAAGCTGGATGCCAATGAGTTCCCCCTCGATTGGCCGGCGGGCTTTAAGCAGAAGCTCTCCCTCCTTTGGGAAAAGGGGATCCCCAGCAACCGCTATCCCGATGCCCACCACCGGGGCCTGAAGCAGGCCATCGCCGCCTATGCCGGAGCGGAGCCAGAGCAGATCAGCCTGGGCAATGGGTCGGATGAGCTGATCCGCTCCCTGCTGATTGCCACCTGTCTGGGCGGGCGGGGCGGCATTTTGGTGGCAGAGCCCACCTTCTCCATGTACGCCATCCTGGCCCAGAGCCTGGGGATCCCGGTGGTGCGGGTTCCCCGCGACCCGGAGACGTTTGCTCTGGATCTGGAGCGCTGTCAACAGGCTTTGAGGGAGCATCCCATTCGGGTGGTGTGCCTGGTGGATCCCAACTCGCCGACGGGGAATGGCCTGACGGCTGCAGAGTGGGAGTGGGTGGAAGGGCTGCCCGAAGAGATTCTGGTGATTTTGGATGAGGCCTATTTTGAGTTCAGCCGGCACACAGCCCTGCCCAAGTTGGCAGAGCATCCCAACTGGGTAATCTTGCGCACCTTCTCCAAAGCCTTTCGCCTGGCGGCCCACCGGGTGGGCTATGCTGTGGGTCATCCACAGCTTATGCAAGTGTTGGATGGGATCCGCCTGCCCTACAACCTCACGGCCCTTTCTCAGTGGGCGGTTCAGATGGCTTTGGAGCATGCCGAGGAGCTTTTGGCCGACGTGACGCTAATTTGTCAGGAGCGGGAAGCCCTTTATCAAGCTCTGCAGGAGCTGCCAGGGGTGCGGGTGTGGCCCAGCCAAGCCAACTTCCTCTACTTCCGGGTGGCCGGCTGGGATCCCCAAGAGCTGCAGCGGGCCTGGCAGGAGCTGGGGACTGGTGTGCGCTACACGGGTGGGGGGCTGCGTCTGACGGTGGGCACCCCTGAAGAGAACCGACGGGCCTTGGAGCGCCTGCGCCAAATCCTGCAATAGGCCTCCCGGCCTGCGTTCGGAGCCAGCCTAGGTGGATGGGTCGGCGCGCGAAAAGCGCTGGATCAAGCTGTGCACCTGCTGCAAGTGTCGTTCGTCCAGATGCTCCAGCGCCTGGGCGATTTCCGCTCTGAGTCGGCTCTGGGTGTCGGTTTGGGCCCGCTGCAGCAGCCAACTTTGGACAGGGCTGGGGTGCTCCACAAAGTCAAGCGCCCAGGGATCCCGTTCGTCCAGCTCAGGTTCTGCCTGGGGCAGCTGCTCCCTCCAACGCTCTTGAGCCTGTCGAAACTCCTCCGCCAAACGATCTGTTGGGCGCCCCTCCGCTTGGAGAACCTCTTGATACCTTTGGTGGGTCACCAGCCAGCGCTGCCGAATTTGAGAGCGTTGCTGCCTGGTCAGCCTGCCGGTTCTGCTTTCGGTGAAGCGCTCGTAAAACCTGAGCGTGTCTCGGTAGTGGCCCAATCGCTCACAAGCCAAGCCTACCTCCAGGGGCTGTAGCCACCAGGCCCGCTCCATCTGTGTGCTGGTAACCACTTCCTGCAGAAAATCTCGCAGCCCAGGGGATTTGCGCCTTAAGTCTTCCCAGTTGGTCCGGATATCCCGGGCCATGGCAGCCACCAGCTCGTAGTCATGTCCCCGCTGCCACGCCTGAGGATGGGCCTGCACCGTTTTCCAGAGCTTCTCCCACTCTCGGCACTGGATCAGAACTCGCAGCATCAGCGGCCAGTCTTTCAAGCGCTCCAGACTGGTGACGACGTCGCCGATGTACTCTGCCCACTCGCCTGTGAGGGGACGTCCTGCCTCTTGCCATCGGTCCAGCACCACCGAGTCTTGGCGGTCTTTGGATAGCCACCTCACCTTGCCGGGAAGGGGTTCCAGGTGGATCTTGGCCCGGTAGTAGGGGGAATGCTCCGTTTGGCCCCCCTGATCCCAAACCTCTACCGCCCGCTCAAATTCCTGCCGATAGAAGTGACAGATACCCCAAATCTTGTAGTACTGATTCGCGAACGGCTGCCGCTGGCCGAGAAAGGCCAGACGTCCCTTCAAAGCCTCAAGGGTCTCTTGCAAAAAACGGCTGCGGGCCTCTTCCTGGGGGCAGAAAGTTCCCAAGTTGTTGAGAACTTGCTCAAGCTCTGCCAAAAATTGCTGTACACACTCTTTCCAGGTGGAATCCGTTCGTGTAAGCGGGACGAAGTCCCTATCTTTGGGGCTGACTTCAACGCTCAGCCAATCTCGCACCCGCACCACCTGTCGGAAGCGCTCCGCAGACTTGACAGAGGTTCTTTGGGTCGCCACCATCAAGTCCACCAAGGGGCTGTAGTCTGGGATCCCAGGACATCCAGCAAAGTAGGCGGCGTTACGCTGCAGCTCCAACCAGGCCTTCCCTCTCCAAAAGCACTCCCAGGCTTCTCGTTTAAGATTTTTGTTGGGCAAAGCAGACTGCTCCAGGCTCAGGAACTTTTGCCCTGCGGAAACGTAATCCCTCTGGAGCTTGAGGAGCCAGGCCTGACATTCCTGTTCTAGAGGTGGTTTTTTTGCCTTCCGCGCCAGAGTTTGAACATCCTCCAGAAGTTTGAGGTTGCCCTCCTCGATGCCGCGCCTGAGAAGCTCAAGAGCTGCCTCCTGCAGATCTTCCAAGCTTGTATTGGTCCAGTACTGGATATTGATGCCTTTGACAGGGTAACCCAATACCGGTGGGTCGGTCTCCCATTCCGACCGATCCGGTTGCAGAGAAGGATGATCGAGCCAAGAGTTGGATTCTAAGCTTGGATCCCAGAACTCCCGCCAACCGGCAGAGGTGTCCACAATGGCCAGGGCCTCGATGGGGCGGGTAATGCCGACATACAATTGGTTGAGAAAATAATGGAGTTGCAGGGATATCGCCTCCCCAGCTCCTCGGGCGTAATCATTAAGCTGCCGGTTAAAGTTTTGTCGATAGGCGTTTCCAAACTTGTAGAGGATAACTTTTTTGAACTCCATTCCCTTAACAGACGTAGCAGTTTGCAGGAGCGGTGGTTTAAGATTCTGCTTCAATTCCTCGGCAAAGATCTTCTGGAGTTCGGGATCCTGACGCACGTAGTTCAGCTCCTCTCCCACAGGACAGGGTAAGATACAGACTGTTCCTGTGAGATCACTAAGCATTTTTCTAAGCTCATCTTCGATTAAGTTTCTTTCCTGACCATCCAGCACAAACCTTTGAACCGGCATGCCCTGCTCATGGGGACGCCAGGGCTGTTGGGGATAGATTTCTCGACTCTTGCTGAGAACTCGCCGCCACAGGTTGACTACATTGCTAAAACGAGTAACTTGTGGATTGCTGCGATAGTTGTTTCTCAGCTCCTGCGGGCCTGCAATCTCAAAGGGATGGCTCGGCAACAAGTAGGCGCGGATATGCTCGTAGAGATATTTTTTCAGAGCAGCCCAACGAAATCCCGTTGGGTTAATGGTTTGCAAGGGATCCCCGGCAAAGGCATAGGGCAGGCGATCAATAGCCCAATCCAACTTGTATTTTCCCCAAGGAGATAAGCAAAAAATGATATTCAGCTCAAGTTGGGTAAAGTCCTGAACCTCATCGCAAAAAATGACTGGATGAATAGGATTAAGAGTGCCATTCTGCAGCACATCTCTGGCCAAATCTTGGTCATCCCAGTAGCCCTCGTGGGTGGTTCGATCCCGGTAGCCTGGCCAAATCTCTTCGTAAATCCGCTCGAAGGCTTCTTCATCCACACTGCGGTCGGCCTCAGGCAATTCTCGGTAGCTATCGGGATCCAAATAGTCACTGACCTCATAGCCTTTGATCAGCGTGCGAATGGTGTGCCAAGCCAGCTCTACATCGCGGCGACCACAATACCAGCTCTGAAATCGATAAAAATTGACATACCGATCCGGTTGGTAGCGTTCTTGCCGCTCGGCAGGAAGGCAGTTCAGCAGGTAATCCTGAAAAGTGCTAAAAAAAGTTTGACATTGCTGAATTTCCTCCGTGGAGAAGCTGCACCCCTTCTCCCGATAGCGGTGGCTGATGCGCAAAATTGAACTTACCCTGTCGCGGGCTTGCTGCACCAAGCTTGGGCTGTAGGTCAAAAAGAGAGGGCGGTACTCAAGAGGTCTCTGTTTTGAAGTTTTGAGGTAGTGGCTGCAATAGTCGGCAAAGCGGTAGTACAACATCAGAGATTTGCCACTCCCGGCCCTTCCGTTGATCAGTAGGGGCATGGATGTACTCTGCAGGATTTCTTCCTCCTCCATGGACAAAGCCAAATTTCCCTCTGTGATCTCCTGCATTTCCAACCAAATGGTCTCATCCGCCACCATGTAGTCGGGGTAGGCGCGACGGGCGTACCGCTTCCACACCTCCAAAGGTTGCGGGTGCTGGAGAATGTCTGGCTGCTTGGCTTTCATCCCAAAGAGGCAGGTTTGGCATCCCAGCTCAAACCGTTCCTTTTGCTCTGGGGCGTGGTCGTAAACTCCAATGAGAAATGGAAACAATCTCCCCGGCTGCTCGCAGACTTGCACCAAGCTGACGGCCAGATACAGGGATCCCTCCTGCCAGCATTTGACCTCTGCCTCCAGATAAAACGGCGGGAGCTGCCGGTAGAGCCTGCCTTCAATTACCAAGCGGGATACTGCTTGGTAAGCCTGGCGCCGCTGCTCTGGAGAAAGGGCCCGTACTTGCCGAACCCATTCCCCACTTTCCAACACCAGCCGCTCCTGCGGATTGGGAGCATTCAAGAACTGTGTCCATTCATACAGCTCGTCGGGCAGAGGGGGGAGATGGTTTGGCGGATCCCCTGGTTCGTGCCGCTGCGCCAGCCACGCCTGCAAACGGTCATCGGGCACCCAGCTCCGCACCCGTTCTTGATAATCCGGATCTCGCCGTCGGTCTAAGAACTCCCGGTATTCGTGACTGCCTCTCGGCCAGAGGCCAAACAAAACCAGAACGGGTACCTCGCCTACATAGCGCAGCTCCCCCACCAAGCGAATGTTGTTGCGGAGATTACGCTTCCAGTAAGGGTAACGAACGTCAAACAACTGGCTCAAAAGGGTGCGACCCCCCTCTTCCAGCCGTTCTATCAATGCTTCTAGGTTGCACTGGGTTTTGCTTCCCAGAAATTCCTCCGGGCAATATACATACATGGGATCCCGCCGGGTATACTTGGAAGCCATCCTAGTGCCGGGCTACTGGCGAAAATTGCCGCTGTGCCAAAAGTCTTAATTTTTTTCATAATCCCCACGTAGCCCACA
>AFSR01001453.1_pt1 | contig 12781 bp, 13 predicted proteins | sample 296848 | NCBI WGS metagenome assembly AFSR01 (sample SAMN02954305, study PRJNA68063) | hot springs metagenome | biome: terrestrial; feature: Mushroom and Octopus hot springs; material: microbial mat core samples; isolation source: Yellowstone National Park Mushroom and Octopus hot springs ...
ATCTCGGCACCTCGACTGAGGGCGGGCGAGCTTCTGCTTGCCCGCCCTGTTTTGCTAATACGATGCAGCTATGTCTCTAATCGGTCCAGCGCTGAGCTACATGCGGCTGGAGAACTTCAAGTCCTGGAAGGACACAGGGGCGATCACCCTGCGGCCACTTACGGCTTTCTTTGGCGTCAATAGCTCCGGCAAGTCCAGCCTGTTACAGGCTCTCCTCTTGCTCAAGCAAACCACTGAGTCCAGAGACGTGCGAACGCCGTTGAGGACCAAAGTAGACAAAGAAGGCTATGTTGACCTGGGCAGCATATCTAACTTGATCCACCACGGCGCCGATCATGTTCAGATCGATCTTGGCTGGCAACTTGGCCAACCTATTTCAATAAGCAATGGTCAGATAAAGCTGAGTGCGCTGCGCTTCTCGGCACAGATCGACAAGTCAGCCCAGGTAGAGCATCTGGAATATGACTCAAGCGGCGAGCAAAGTAGCCGCCTGTCTGTGAGCATGAGCCGACAAAAGGACGACAGCTACACACTCGATGCCCAGATCGGCAATCAAGCACTGACCCGGCTGCCGGGCCGACCACGAAAAGGCTTTCCCCCACCCCTCAAGTGTTACGGCTTCCCTGATGAGGTACAGCGCACTTATCGAGAAGCAGAGTTGTTTAGCGATCTGAGCCTGGCCTTCGAGCGACTGTTCAACAACATCCTGTATCTGGGTCCGTTGCGGGAGTACCCTCAACGCATCTATACCTGGGCCGGCGAGAAGCCCTCCGATGTGGGTCTAAAGGGCGAACTGGCCATCCCCGTGCTCATCGCAGCCGGGTCACAGCCGGTCTACGTCCAACGCGGCATAAAGGTCACCTTAGCGCGAAAGGTTGAAGAGCAGTTACGAGAGCTAGGGTTAGCGAAATCTCTCAACGTGCGCTCGCTAGATACAAACAAAAGGCACTATGAGGTTCAGATCGTCCCTGCCAAAGGTGGAGACAATGATACAAATAGAGTGCTCAGCCTCTCTATTCCTGATCTTGGATTTGGCGTCTCGCAAGTGCTGCCGGTTCTTGTGCTTTGTTACTACGCCCCGCCAGGGGCGACGGTCATCCTGGAGCAGCCAGAAATCCACCTGCATCCCTCAGCACAAGCTGGCCTAGCAGATGTCTTCATTGATGTTATCAAGAAGCGCCATCTTAGGCTAATCATCGAAAGCCACAGCGAGCACCTCCTGCGGCGCATTCAGCGCCGCATCGCCGAGGGCGCAATCACACCCGAGGACACAGCGATCTACTTTTGCGACCTTGACGAAGATGGAACCTCTCGACTAGAGGAACTACAGATAGACCTCTATGGTGACATCCGAAACTGGCCAAAAGACTTCTTCGGGGACATTACTGGCGATCTCCTAGAAGCAGCCAAGGCTGGCCTAAAACGGGCAAACGGCAAAATCGCATCCTCCTCATGACAACAAAGTACTACATCGTAGATACCAATGTTCCGGCAACAGCCAGCAGCAGCGATCCTAGCCAGCGCAATTGTCGGGAACAGTGCATTGTTGAACTTGAGGCGTTTTTCAACGGTTCGCGCGTGTTAGTTATTGATGACCAATGGCATGTCCTAGGAGAGTATGCGCGCAACCTTAAACGCGGCGGGTTGGACGAACAGTTCCTCCGCTGGGTGCTACAGAACAGGCAGAATCCGAAGCGGTGCTGCCTGATTCACCTGGCAAGCGATCCGGCGTGGAGCTTCAAAGACTTCCCAAAGGACAAGCGATTGGCCAAGTTTGATCGCGCAGATCGCAAGTGGATCGCGCTGTCTTGCGCGAGCAGCCACCAACTTGGAGCGCATCCACCGATTGTGCAGGCCACTGATCTAAAATGGAAACGATTCGAAAAGGTTTTAGACACATACGGCGTTAGGATTCTCTTTATCTGCAATCGAGCTTGAACCATGCAATTCACAGGACGCTGCTGGGTATACGGCGACGACGTCAACACCGACGTGATCTTCCCCGGCAAATACACCTATACGCTCACCGACGTCAGCCAGTTTGCTGCGCACGCCCTAGAAGACCTTGACCCCGACTTTGCCAGGCTGGTCCAGCCTGGCGACATTATCGTGGGCGGCAAGAACTTCGGCTGCGGATCATCGCGCGAGCAAGCAGCCGTTGCTCTGAAGATGTGCGGCGTGCCGGTGATCATCGCCAAGTCGTTCGCACGCATCTTCTACCGCAACTGCGTGAACAACGGCATTCTGCCGATCATCTGCCCGCCGGCCGTGGAAGTCATTCGCAAAGGCGACGTGGTGACGGTGGATGTCGAACAAATGACGATCACCCTAGATCGCCTGCCGGAGCAGCGCTTCAGCTTCTCGCCCCTCTCGCCCTCGATGCAGGCGATCATCGAAGCCGGCGGGCTGATCCCGATGCTGCGCCGCAAGCTGGGCACCGAGCACCTGCCGATGCCGGAGATCAAGTTCACCGCCGAGTGAACCGCAGGCCGGCCAGCGCCAAGCCCAACCAGAGCGCGATACCTGCCGCGCTCAGCGCGGCGCCGATCCTCACCGAGGCCGGCTGATAGCTGAACACCACCTCGCGCGCGCCGGCCGGCAGCCCCACCGCGCGAAATAGGATATCTTCGCAGGCGATCGGCACCTCGACGCCATCTACGCGCGCGGTCCAGCCGGGAAAGCATGCATCGCGCAGGATGAGCGCTTGCGCGCGCCGGTCAACCGGCAAGAGAAGCCTGACGAACTCCGGCCGATCATCGGCGATACCCCCGCCTGCCTTGACCAGGTCAATCAGCGTACCGTCGCCCATTTGCAAGACCGCCCGTCCCGGCGCAGCCACTCGCTCGTAGATCTTCACATCACCCGAATGGACCAGCCTTACGCCGGGGACGATGACCTGCGAGAGGAAGACGCCTTCTGTCTCGTCAATGCTGGTCACGCCGCGCAGCGCCATCGGCACAGTCGTGAGCGCGCGCAACTTCAGGCCCACCGGTTGCCGGCGGCTTCCCCACCCCAAGCGCGCGTGGGCGTATGGCAGGTGCGACACCCTGTCCGGTCGAGCGGTGAACACTTGCCAACTCCCATCGTCGAAGCGCAGCGCCGCCTCGACCATCGGCAGATCGGCAGGCGCACCCTCAACCTGCCAGATCAAGCCCAGCGCGGTCGCAGCGAAGGGTTGAAGCGACAATTCAACGCCGGCCGTCGAGAGCGGGACGCCGAACAGCAGGTCGTAATACACCCCGTCCAAGAAGAGGTCCTGCGTTTTGTCGGCGATCAGGGCGCGCACGGCCATGCGATCCAGCCAGGCCGCAGGGGGCACCTCGGCGAGGAACTCGCGCAACCGGCCGTCCACTGCCCCGGCAGGCAGATCGGCAAACTGGCGGACGAACTGCGCGTAGCGGCGCGTCGGCAACAGCCCGCCGTCATAACCATCTACGCTGGGCAGGCGGTAATAGAGGGAGAGGTTGGGCGAGAGGATCTCGCGATGCTTGGCCGCGATCAGCCGGTCGTAAAGCTCATCAGCGCTCAACTGCGGGCCGTAGATCAGGGTCTGCTCCGCCTTGTCGCCCGGGTCAAAGACGAGCGAGGAGAGAGCGAGCACGCGCCCGCCGGCCATCTCGCCCAGGGCCTGGCCGGCCAGCAGATGCGCCGTAGATGGGCGCAGGGAGGTCAGCGCTTGGCGATCGGTCGCTCGTGCATACGGCTGAAACTGCGAAGCGACCAGCAACTCGATGCTGAAAGCGAGCGCGAAGGCGGGCGCCGGCAAGCGACGCGCGCCGAGGACGAGCGCCGTGACGAGCGCAAATGACAACGCCCATCCGAGCAGCACCGGCTGAGCCGGCAGCATCTGATACTCCGCCTCCGGCGAAAGGCGCGCGCCGGCCAACAGCCCCAACGCCCAGGCGCCGACCAGCCCTCCCCAGCTCAGTCGCCACGCCAGCGCCCGCCGCGCACCCAGGCCATCTTGCACCTGCTGAATGGCCAGGCCGACCAGCAGCGCTGCGCCGAGGGCGAACAGGACCAACCAGCGCGCCTGAGCACGAAACAGATTAAAGCCGGGCACGGCGCGATAGAGCAGGCCAAAGAGCGGCGTGGCCACCCCCAGGGCGAGGATGAAGCCGCTGACGAGCAAGACAAGCGGGAAGATCGGCCGCGCGACCGGCCGACAGCAAGCCAGCGCGCCAAGGGCGGCCAGCGCCATCCCCATCGCGCCCACATAAGCGACGTATTCCGGGAACAGCGGGTCGCCATAGGTGGGCATCAGCGCGCGCGAGAGGACCCACGGCCGCCAGGAGAATGACCCGGCTTCGTTAAAGGGCAAGCCGCCGGCGCGCGCCGACTCCGCCGCCAGCTCCAGCGTCGGCAGCAGTTGCGCTGCGCAGATGAGGGCGGCCAGCCCGAGCGCGCCGGCGGTCATCAGCGCTGCGCGAATCAGCGTCCTCGGGCGAAGCCGGCGCGCGCGCAGGCCGTCCCAAACCCACTGTCCGCCCAGCGTCAGGGCCAACCCAACCAGGCTGATATAGAGCGACTGCGCATGGCCGGCCAGGATTTGTAAGGCGGTCACCAGCGCCAAGGCGACCGCAGCGCACCAAGACGCCCCCTGCCCGACGCGCAGGCCCAACCACAAAGCCCACGGCAGCCAAGCCAGCACTTGGACTTGGTTAAGGTGCTCGACCTGCGCGCCCAGATAGCCGCCCAAGCCGAAGGCCAGGCCGGCAGCAAAGCTCGCCCAGCGCCCCAGCCCGAGCGCGCGCCGCGCCAGCACATACGCCCCCACCGCAGCGAGGGCCAAGTGCAGCGCGATGCTCCACGACACCGCCACCTCCGTCGGCAGCCAGGCCATGAGCACGTTGAAGGGATAGAAGAAGCCGACTTGTGAGTTGGCGAGGAACGGCGCGCCCATGAAGGTATACGGATTCCAGAGCGGCAGCCGGCCCTCGCGGATCGCTTGCGAGGCGTAGTCGCGCAGTGGGTAGAAATACAACAAGAGATCGCCGCGCGCGATGATCCGGCCGCCCAAGGTGAGCTTCCAGGTGGCGGCAAGCACCATCATGGCGAGCGCCAAAGGCGGGGCGAGGCCGGCCAGCACCGCGCCGATCCTCGCCTTGCGCGCAGCGGTCATTGCTCCAGCGCGTCGAGCAAGCGATCGATCTCCTCGCGCGTGTTGTAGTGGGTCAGCCCAATGCGGACCATGCCGCCGCTCTCCTCCACGCCCAGCCGCTCGGTGAGGTTGATCGCGTAGTAGTTGCCGTCCCAGACGCAGATGCCTTGGCGGGCCAGCCGCTCGGCGGTGGCGCGAGGATGCTCGTCTTTATAGCGAATTGCGATCGTCGGCACGCGCTCGGCCAGCCGATCGCGCTGGCAGATGCCAAAGAAACGCACGCCGGGGATAGCGGTGATCTGGCCGATCAGATACTCGGCCAGGCCGGCTTCGTAGCGCTGGATGGCGCGCATGGCCAAAGAGAGCCGGTCCGCGCGCCGGCTGCGCCGCCGTAGTTCCGATTCGTCGGCCGGGCCGGATTGCTCGGCCAGCCATTCCAGGTACTCGATCACGCCGATCAAGCCGGCTGCGCTCTCATGGCTCTGTGTGCCGGTCTCGAATTTATGCGGCGGACGATCAACCGCCGGGCGGACTTTATAGGCCGGCAGGCTATCGAGCAGCTCATAACGGCCGTAGAGGATGCCCTGATGCGGCCCCCAGAACTTATAGGCTGAGCAAGCCAGGAAGTCCGCGCCCAGCGCCTGGACGTCAATCGGCACGTGTGGGGCAGCGGCCACTGCGTCCACGAAGACCCGCGCGCCCACCGCGTGGGCCATCTCGATGATGCGCTTGAGCGGGTTGATCGTGCCAACGGCGTTGCTGACGTAGCCGACGGCAACCAGCCGCGTACGTGGGCTGAGGTAGCGGTCAAAGTCCTCAAGCGCCAGCGTGCAGTCATCGGGGCAGACATCCACCACGTGGACGCGGACGCAGCGCTCGGCAGCCATGATCCGCCAGGGCGAGAAGTTGGCGTCGTGATCGAGTCGCGTGAGGATGACCTCGTCGCCCTCACCGAGGGTGCGGCCAACGCTTCGGCTGAGCGCGAAGGTCAGGCTGGTCATATTCTGGCCGAAGACGATCTCTGCCGGCGACGCAGCGTTGAGGAGGTCAGCCGCTGCCTCATGCGCCTCGGCGAGGATGGCGTCGCTTTCTTGTGACGTGACGAAGGCGCCGTGGGTATTGGCGTTGTGGCGCGTCAGATAGGCCATCATGCGCTCTAGGCAACGGCGCGTGACCTGTGTGCCGCCGGGCGCGTCGAAGAAGACGAGCGGCCGGCCGTCCTGCTCGCGGGCCAGAGCGGGGAACTCGCTGCGGACGAGCGATGGGTCAAACATGCGCTGCCTTGCTTAACTTATAAGGGTTTAGCTTGCCGAGCGACCTCAACAATCGCATCGAGCTTCTCGCATATTTCAGCATCCACATCCTCAGGCTCGATGAAATCCACCAGCTCATGGAAGCGTTGCTTGGCCATGATGCTCGGTCGGCCCAACTTCTGGTAGTAGGCCGTGAAGAGCGGCGCTAAAAATTCGTCGCTGGCTTTGATCTCGTCCGACCAGGGTGATGGCTTATTCAGCGTCTTGAGCGCTGCGCTCACCTCTGCGATGGCGTCGCGCATGGCCTGTTCGCGTTGTGAAGCAAACAGGTCATGGGGAGCCGGGCCGCGCGCAAACCTCAGCAACACAGCCTCGCAGCAAAGGTAGTTCTCGATCTCGCGCTTGCGCCACATCAGCTCGCACAGCGCATCCCCTGAACGCAGCGGCTTGTCCAGCCGATCAAAGATCGCAATACCGATCAGGTCTGGCTTGGCCTCGCGCAGGCCAAAGAAGTGATCGCGCGCAATCTGCGGCAGGTTAGTGCTTACATACTTGACGAATGGTCGCTCTAGGTAACGCGCCGCAGGATGATTGAGCTTAACAGCAAGTGCGCGCAGGATATCCAGGTCAGTAGACCCTTCTAGATAGAGCACCCAGCCGCATTGCTCGGCAAGCTGATACTGCTCAAAGCCAATGGAGGTGAGCGCCTTGCGCACCTGGTCGCGCTGGCTGCGGCCGTCAATGCGATGTGGTTTACCGACGAAGGCGATCACGATGTCCTGGCCGGCGGCTTCGTTCAGAACCACTTCCGAATGCGTGGCGATGATCAGTTGGCATCTCTGCTCGCGCGCGATCTCAGTGATGAGCTGGTATGTCTGGCGCTGGCGCAGCACTTCCAGATGAGCGTCCGGCTCGTCAAGCAGTAGCACGCTGGAAGGATTCGCATACATATAGGCCAATAGCAGCATCGTCTGCTGTAGCCCGCGCCCGGACGAAGCGAGGTCGAGCTCTCTTCCTCTCCCCTCTCGATACGACATGGTGATCTCGCCACGCTCGGCGAGATATTGCGGCGGCAGCAGCGCAACACCGAAAAGTTGTCGAATGCGCTCAACGAACTCCTGCCATTGGGCTGACGGGCCGCGCTCCAAATCCGGATAACACAGCCGATAGCACAGGTTGCGCAGCACTTGGGCTGTTTGGCCTTCGCCGATGAGCACGTTAATGCGGCCATGCTCCCATTTGGGTTCAACCGCGGCTAAGCCGGACATCGGCGGCAAAAACGCCACGCGCACTTGTGCGGCTTCCTGCGGGACAGGCAATCGTTCACCATCAGATTGGCGAAGTGGGCGACAATAGAACGACTCCTCGTTGGCGTAATCGAACTCAAGCCCGCACGTCCAAGGTTGGGTATCTACTCCCTCCACGACGACTTCAATCCGCACGTTCTGCGTGCGCTGGCTTCCGTTTGCCCGCTCGATCTCGCGCACATGCAAGTCACGCCAGAGCAGATTCGCGCTGGGGACAGGAATTGCGATGAGATCTCTGCGGTTGATCGTGACGCCGGGGCGCTTCTCCGGCGCCTGCTTGCCTCGACGCCGCTCGTGCCAGCGCTGCACGCCGACGTGCCATAGCGCCAACGCTTGGAGAGCTGTTGTTTTGCCGGAGTTGTTTGGCCCCACCAGCACCACGTTCGACCCCAGCTCGAGGTCAACTTCTTGGAAGCGCTTGAAGTTTCTGACGACCAGGCGCGTGAGCATCGCGGTATTCCCTATTTTCTGCCAAAGTCAGCCGGGTTCTCGCCCCATCGCTCAGTGTGCCACTTGCGCACGGGCGCGTGGTCTGGATTCTCGCGCAGCCAACGTTCGGCCCAGGCGATCTGGGCGAACAGATCGGCGTTGCGCGCTGTAGGCGTCAAGGTTGTGTTGCATCGCCCTGCGGAGACCCAGTGCATCGCGTTGAGCGAGTCGGTGTAGATGGGCGCGCGCAGGCCGCGCTGCTTTAGCCAGTCCAGGCCGCGAACGATAGCGAGGAACTCGCCGACATTGTTGGTGGCGTCCTCGAACGGGCCGCAGTGAAAGATCTCCTGGCCAGTAGAAACCTGTACGCCGCGATAGTGCATGGTCTTGGTTTGGGCATTCCAGGCTGCGTCCACGGCGTAGCCCTGGAGCACCTCAGCCGGCAGGTGCTGGCGTCGCCAGTCCAGGGCCAGCGCGTCGAGGTCAGCCTCTGGGCCGGCCGCGAAGGCCGCCTCGGCCTGCGCGCGGTCCTTAAAGGCGCGGTAGCGCGCGTTGGCGAAGCCCTCGACCTGCGCGCGCGCCTCTTCCCAGGTGGCATACACGCCAGGGACGCGCCCCCGCCACACGACGTAGAACTTGTCGGACACAGCGCGCTAACCGTGACGCAGCAACGCCGGTATGTCCGTCGGCAGCTCGGCCACCTGAATGCCGGCAGCGCGCATGGCCGCGATCTTGCTCTCCGCTGTGCCGGTCTTGCCCTCGATGATCGCGCCGGCATGTCCCATGCGCTTGCCGGGCGGCGCCGCGCGGCCGGCGACGAACCCCACCACCGGTTTCTTGACGTTCTCTTTGATCCAGGCCGCCGCGATCTCCTCGTCGTTGCCGCCGATTTCGCCGATCATCACGATCTTCTCGGTCTGCGGATCGTCATTAAACATGCGGATCACTTCGAGGAAGCCCAGGCCGCGCACCGGATCGCCGCCGATGCCGACGATTGTGCTCTGGCCCATGCCCGCTTGGGTCAGGGCGTTCACCGCCTCGTAGGTCAGCGTGCCGCTGCGCGAGACGACGCCGACGTTGCCGGGCATGGCGATGTTGGCGGGGATGATGCCGATCTTGGCCTGGCCGGGCGTGAGCAAGCCGGGACAATTCGGCCCGAGCAGCAGCGCCTTCTTGGTGTCCAAATACGCGCAGACGCGGATCATGTCCAACACGGGCACGCCCTCGGTGATGCACACGATGAGTTGAATGCCGGCATCGGCGGCTTCCATGATCGCGTCGGGGGCAAAGCGGGCGGGCACGTAGATCACGCTGGCGTTCGCGCCGACCTCGCGCACAGCCTGGGCGACGGTGTCGAAGACCGGCACGCCGTAATCGGTCACCATGCCGCCCTTGCCGGGCGTCACGCCGCCCACAACGATCGGGCTGTAGGCTTGCATCTGTCGCGCGTGGAAGTCACCTTCCCGTCCCGTGATCCCCTGGACGATCAGGCGGGTGTTCTTGTCTGCGAGGATGGCCATAGATCTTCCGTTGTGAATGTATTGAATCGAAGCGGATTGTAGTCGAGCGCGTGATAAGTGCCCTGTGCGTTCGCGCCCGAGACAGTGCACCTTCGTTTTATGTGATGTGTTAGCCCTGGGGGTCCTGCGCTGACCCATTGACAGTTCAGCGGGCATTTGCTAATATCAACGCTTGTTGATATGGGCAAAGCGTGTTCTACGGCCAGGCGCGCGCCGCGCCAGGCGGCGCAGGACGCCGAGGCAGTTCGCCCCTTGCTGAAGGTGATGGGTGAGCCGAACCGGCTGCGCATTTTCTCGCTCCTGACGCAGGGCGAACTGTGCGTGTGCGACATTGAAAGCGCGATCGGCCTGCCGCAGAACCTGGTGTCGCATCACCTGGGCGTGCTGCGCGAGGCCGGCTTCATCCGCGCCCGGCGCGCAGGCCAGTGGGTGTACTACTCCATTGACAAGGCGACCCTGGGCGAAGTTTATCCGGCGTTGTGCCGTCTCTTCAACCCCGAATGTGTGAGTGACGAGTCCCGCGCCCGTTGACGCGGACAGCCGTCTTTATTTTCCCGGATATATCAACATCTGTTGATAAGCTGATCAGAAAGGAGTGTGTCAGTATGAGTGAGGACAGGTTGCGCGTGTTGTTCATCTGCACCGGCAACTCGGCGCGCTCGCAAATGGCTGAGGGCGTGCTGCGTCATCTGGCCGGCGAGCGTGTCGAGGTGTTCAGCGCCGGCAGCAAACCGAGCGTCGTGAACCCGATGGCTATTCGCGCCATGGCCGAGTTCGGTGTGGATATCAGCGGCCATCGCTCAAAGTCGCTGATGGAGTTCATTCATCAGCCCTTCGACTTCGTGATCACGGTGTGCGACAGCGCCGCCGAGACCTGCCCGGCTTTTCCAGGCCGGGCGCAACGCATCCATTGGAGTTTCCCTGATCCGGCCGCTGTCGAGGGCGAAGAGGCGAAACTGGCCGCGTTCCGATCGGTGCGCGACGGCTTGATCGAGCGATTCTGCGACTTTATTCAACACCAGGGGCTTGCCGACTTTGTGCCGGCTGAACAGCGTTAAGTAGATTCAAACTATGGCAACAACCACAATCCCTTCCAAAACTGCTTCGCGCGGCGTGGCGCAGCAACTGTCATTGCTGGATCGTTTTCTTCCCCTGTGGATCTCTGCGGCTATGGCGCTCGGCCTGGTGCTGGGCGCGGTATGGCCGGACATCAAGGAAGCGTTTAGCGCGCTGTCGATCGGCTCGGTGTCGCTGCCTATTGCGATCGGTTTGCTATGGATGATGTACCCGGTGCTGGCCAAGGTCAAGTATGAGGAGTTGGGCAAGGTTGGCAAAGCGTGGGAGCAGTTCGGCGTGTCTTTGGTGCTGAACTGGCTGATCGGGCCGGTGACCATGTTCGCGCTGGCATGGATTTTCCTGGCCGACCAGCCGGCCTTTCGCACCGGCCTCATCATCGTCGGGCTGGCGCGCTGCATTGCCATGGTGCTGATCTGGAACATGCTGGCCGGCGGCGACAGCGAGTATTGCGCCGTGCTGGTGGCGCTGAACAGCGTGTTCCAGATCATCATGTACAGCCCGCTGGCCTATCTGTTTCTGGTGGTCGTGCCGGGCTGGTTTGGCGCGCCGGGCACGGCGCTCGACATCAGCATGTGGGATATTGCACAGAGCGTGTTGATTTTCCTGGGCATACCGCTGGCCGCCGGCGTCATCACCCGCTTTGCGCTGATCCGCGATAGGGGCAGGGAGTGGTATGAGACGCGCTTCATGCCGCGCCTCGGCCCAACGGCGCTGGTCGGCCTGCTGTCACTATGTGGTGATGTCTCGATGCAGGGCGATCGTATCCTGCCGCCCCGCTGGATGTGCTGCGTGTGGCGATTCCGCTGGCGGTCTACTTTGCGCTGATGTTCTTTGTTTCGTTCGCCATCTCACTGTGGCGCAAGTTTCCCTATCATCTGGCGGCTACCCAGTCTTTCACCGCCGCCAGCAACAATTTCGACCTGGCCATTGCCGTGGCGGTGGCCACCTTCGGGATCGCCTCGCAGGAGGCGCTGGCGACGGTGATCGGCCCGCTGATCGAGGTGCCGGTGTTAATCGCGCTGGTCTACGTGGCGCTGTGGATCCGGCGCGTGTGGTTCAAGCAGGCGGAGGCCGAAGCGCAGGCGGCAGCCGGTCGGGGCTGAGCGTCAGCCCAGTCCTGACCTGCTCGCCGGGCGCGTAGACGCAAGCCTGGATCAGGTGTTTGTCGAGAGGTTCTCGGGCGCGGCCTGCGTCAATCCGGCTGTGCTGTCCACATCTGCTCTGCGCCGCGATACGGCCCGCCGTGTGGAAGTCGCCGTGCAGCCCAGTTCCAGCGCCGGCGAGCCGGCCGCCTGCGCCTGCGCCACGTAGAAGGCCACATCGCCCGCCACGCCGGTGAAGCGCGGCTCGTAGAACGCGCTCAGGGCCGCGTTGTATTCGTTGCGCTCTTCTGAAAGGTCAGCGTTCGAGATCATCGGTCAGGCTTCTGTTGAATCTGTCCTGCGCGCAACGCGCTGAGCGCGGCGGTCAGGCCGCGAATGATTGTGTCGAGGCTCATCGAGGCCGTGGCGGCTTCTGCGCCGGCCACCCGGTCAACCTGACGCTGAGCTGGAACGGCACGACCGGGCAGGGGACGGTGACCTACGGCTATTGCATCAAGACCACCAACGCGCCGTGCACGGCGAGCGAGCGGATGCGGGGCAGTGGTGGGCGTTCAGCGTGGCGAATGACCCCGACGTGGGACCGGGGGACTTCGGCAAGACCAGCCCGATCAGCGGGACGACGGTCGCCAACCCGGTCGGCCTGGCGTGGGGCACGTCGAGCGGCGCGGTCGGTTACCGCGTCTGCGTCGGGACGGCGTGGGGCTTGTGCGACGCCGTGAACCAGGTCGCGGCGGCAGCCGCGCCGCTGACGGTCACGCTGCCGGCGGGGAGCTACTGGTGGCAGGCCACAGCGGTGGACGCCGAGGGCGACACGACGCAGGCGGATGGCGGGCAGTGGTGGCCGTTCACGGTGCAGAGCGCGATTGGCAACGTGGACACCAGCGGGCCGACCGGCACGCGCAAGGAGGCGGCGCCGACGGTTGTGCGGATGGGCGAGCTGGTGACATACACGATCGTCGTCAGCAACGCCGGCAGCGCCGATGTTGCGGTC
>AFSR01007402.1_pt1 | contig 12733 bp, 12 predicted proteins | sample 296848 | NCBI WGS metagenome assembly AFSR01 (sample SAMN02954305, study PRJNA68063) | hot springs metagenome | biome: terrestrial; feature: Mushroom and Octopus hot springs; material: microbial mat core samples; isolation source: Yellowstone National Park Mushroom and Octopus hot springs ...
ATGGGGCGCATCAACCTCACCACGCGCGGGCTGGAACAACCGTCGGAGTTCGGCGCGGTAAGCGCAGTCGCTGCCCCTGTGAGCAGCGGCGCGCCGCGCACGGATCGTCGACCCGCGCCCCCACGCGGCGACCGTCGTCCCGACCGACCACCTCGCCCCGAAAAAGCCGAACCTGCAGAGGAGGACATCCCCAAGCCCCAGTTCCGCCCGAAGCGGTAGACGAGGCGGGAAGGTTCGCCATTCCAGCCCCTCGCCTGCAGAGCGAGAGTGAGTCGCACTGGGAACGCGCCGAACCTTTTGAAGTGCTGGGGCGCGGTCTCTGCGTCGACAGGAACTCGCCGCCTACCGTCAACCCCTTGCCTGTTATGAGACGAGGACTCGCTGGGTTGGTAGGCTGGTTGCTCCTAAGCGTTTGTGTAGGGGCGCAGGATACGCCCTATCGTTTACCTGAGGTGTACGCGCTGCGCGGCGCAACGATTGTGTCTAATATCGCGCCGCCGATTGAAAACGGCGTGCTGGTGGTGCGAGGCGGCGTGATTGTAGCGATGGGCGGCAGCGAGACGCCCATCCCCGCCGACGCGGAGGTCATCGACGCGAGCGGGCACACGGTGTATCCTGGGTTCATCGATGCCTTTGCGAGTCTGGGCATGCCCGCCCAAGCGAACGACCCCGCCTACGCCAGCTACGAGCGCGGGAACACGCACCCGAACGCGCAAATTCGCCCCGAACGGCAGGCGACGGTGCTGATGCAGCCCGATTCGGCGCAACTCGCGCGTTGGCGACGCGCGGGGTTCGTCGCCGCGCACATCGCGCCGCCGCACGGCATCATAAGCGGGCAGAGCGCAGTGATTAGCACAGGCGCGGGCGCGCCTGCCGAGCTGGTGATTGCGCCGCAAGTGGGCGTCGTGCTGAACCTGCGCGGACGCGGCGGCTTCGAGGGCGGGGGCGGCTACCCCAGCTCGCTGATGGGCGCAATCGCGCTGGTGCGCCAGACTTTCTACGACGCGCAGCACCAGATGCAGGTCTGGGACGCCTACCTGCGCGACCCTGCGGGCAAGCCGCGCCCCGCGATGAACCGCGCGCTGGAGGCGTTGCAGCCCGTGCTGCGGCGCGAGACGCCCCTGCTGGCGATTGCCAACAACGCCGAAGACATCCGCCGCGTGCTGCGCATCGCCGACGAGTTCAACCTGCGCGTGGTTATCGTAGGCGGACTGGAAGCCGCCAAAGTCGCCGACGAACTCAAGCGACGCGACATCCCCGTGCTGCTGAGCATCGAGATGCCCGAACCGCTGCGCAGCTACGACCCGCTCAGCCCGCCGACGCTGACCAGCCTGCGCAACCGCGCGCTGGCGTACCAGAACGCCGCGATTCTGCACGAGAAGGGCGTGCGCTTCGCGTTCACCACTGAGGGGCTGGGCGACCCAGAGCGGCTGCTGCGCAACATCCGCACGGCGATTGCCAACGGCTTGCCCAAAGACGCCGCGCTGCGCGCGCTGACGCTGACCCCCGCCGAGATCCTGGGCGTCCAGAACCGCTTCGGCGACTTGGCGGTGGGCAAGACGGCGAGTTTCGTGGTGGTGCGGGGCGAACTGTTCGAGCCGCGCGCCCGTATCGAGTTCGCCTTCGCCGACGGCAAGCGGTTCAAGGTGAGCGAGGCGTCGCAGACAGCGAGCGCGACCGCTGCCCCAGCGTTCCGCCGCCCGCGCGACTGGGACGCCGAGAACACCGCCAGCCTGCTGGAAGCCTCCTGCTGCTTCCATCACGCGCAGGGCAGCACGCTGACCCACATGCACAGCCACGACCACGAGGCGCACGCCTGCGAGGCGGAATGCACCGACCACCTCACGGCGGGCGTACCCCCGCGCCAAGAGACCCCGCGCGAGCAGCCCGACCAGCGCACGGAGCAAGCAAGCGCGTCTGACGAGACGCCCACCCTGCCCCGCGTCAAACTCACGCCAATTATGCCCCCGCCCGCCGACGAACACAACACCTGGCTCATCCGCAACGCCACCGTGTGGACGATGGCGCACGAGAAGCCCTTGCCCAACACCGATGTGCTGGTCGTGGACGGCAGAATCGCGGCGGTGGGCAAGAACCTAACCGCCCCATCGAACGCCCACATCATCGACGGCACAGGCAAGCACCTCACGCCTGGACTGATGGACTGCCACTCGCACACGGCGATTAGCGGCGGCGTGAATGAGGGCACGAATGTCTGCACAGCCGAAGTGCGCATCCAAGATGTCATCAACCCCGAAGATGTAAACATCTACCGCCAGTTAGCAGGCGGGGTCACGAGCGCGCTGATGCTGCACGGCTCGAGCGAATGTGATTGGCGGGCAGAGCATCGTGGTCAAGTGGCGCTGGGGCAAGACCGCCGACGAGATGATTTTCAAGGAAGCCCCCGCAGGCATCAAGTTCGCGCTGGGCGAGAATGTGAAGCGCTCCAACTTCCGCACGCCTGGCAGCACGCGCTATCCCGCCTCGCGCATGGGCGTGGAGCAGGTGATTCGCGAGCGGTTCCTCGCCGCGCTGGACTACAAACGCCACTGGGACGAGTATCGGCAGGGCAAACGCCCGCTGCCACCGAGACGCGACCTGCAACTGGACGCGCTGGTCGAGATACTGGAAGGCAAGCGGCTGATTCACTGCCACAGCTACCGCCAAGACGAGATACTGATGCTGCTGCGCGTGTGCGAGGAGTTCGGCGTGCGTGTGGGCACGCTGCAGCATGTGCTGGAGGGCTACAAGGTCGCCAACGAAATCGCGCGACACGGCGCGGGCGCGTCGTCGTTCTCCGACTGGTGGGCGTACAAAATCGAAGTGTACGACGCCATCCCCTACAACGGCGCGATTATGTGGGAGCGCGGGGTGGTGGTGAGCTTCAACTCCGACAGCAACGAGCTGGCGCGGCGCATGAACACCGAAGCCGCCAAAGCGGTCAAGTACGGCGGCGTGCCCGAAGTGGACGCGCTCAAGTTCGTGACGCTCAATGTCGCCAAGCAGCTCGGCGTCGAACGCTATGTCGGCTCCATCGAGGTCGGCAAGCACGCCGACCTTGCGCTCTGGAGCGACCACCCGCTCAGCGGCTACGCCGTGTGCGAGAAGACCTTCGTCGACGGCGTGCTGTACTTCGACCGTGAGCGCGACCGCGCCTGGCGTGAGGAACTGGAGCGCGAGCGTCAGGAGTACCTGAAGGGGCTGCGCGCCGAGTCGGTGTTCGACGAGCGCAAGCGCGAGGAGCCGTCGGAGCGTGCGCCTGCCGAGCCGCAACCGAGTGCGCCGACGCGCTTTGCGGGCACTTGGCGCGGCGCCATCACCGGCGGCGACCCGCTGCCCCCCGAAGGCGTGCCGTTCACCCTACGCATCCGTCAGGAGGGCAACCAGCTGCGCGGCACGCTGGAGACGCCGCTGGGCGCGCAGGAGTTCAGCATCGCCGCGCCCGACGGCGACACGCTCACCATCACGCTGGAGGTCGGCGGGATGAGCGCAACGGTGAACGCCACCATCGCGGGCGACCGACTCACAGGAACGATTAGCGTGATGGGACTAAGCTTCACAATTGAGGCGCAACGCGCGCCTGACACATAGGAGAGAACGACTATGCCACAAGTGCGTTTCGATACCTACTATCGGTATGACGAACTGACGCGGATTCTGCACGCCTTCGCGGAGGAGTATCCGCAACTCGTGCGCATCGAGAGCATCGGCAAAAGCTACGAGGGGCGCGACATCTGGCTGCTGACCGTCACGAACTTCGCGACGGGTCCTGCCGAAGAGAAGCCCGCGCTGTGGGTGGACGGCAACATTCACGCGAGCGAAGTCTCGCCCTCCGCCGCCTGCCTGTACCTGATTCACCGCCTCACGCGCGAGTACGGGTCGCACGAGAAAATCACGCGCTGCTTGGACACCCGCGCGTTTTATGTGTGCCCGCGCGTGAACCCCGACGGCGCGGAGTGGGCGCTGGCGGACAAGCCCAAAATCATCCGCTCCAGCACGCGCCCCTACCCCTACGACGAAGACCCCATCGGCGGGCTGGTGACCGAAGACATCGACGGCGACGGGCGCATGCTGATGATGCGCATCCCCGACCCGAACGGCAACTGGAAAAAGCACCCCGACGAACCGCGCCTGATGATCCGACGCGACCCCGACGAAGTGGGCGGCGAATACTACCGCATCCTGCCCGAAGGCAGGTTCGACGAGCCGTTCGACCCCGCCATCCTCACGATTCAGCCCAAAAAGGAGGGCTTAGACCTCAACCGCAACTTCCCTGCCCACTGGCGCCAAGAGTACGAGCAGGACGGCGCGGGTCCCTACCCCACCTCCGAGCCAGAAGTGCGTGCGATTGTGGACTTCATCGCCAAGCACCCCAACATCACGGGCGGGGTGACCTTCCACACATGGAGCGGCGTGCTGCTGCGCCCCTACAGCCACCAACCTGATGACGCCTTCCCCGCCGAAGACCTGTGGACTTACCAGAAAATCGGCGCGAAAGGTACCGAAATCACGGGCTACCCGAACATCTCCGTCTACCACGACTTCAAGTACCACCCGAAGGAATACATCTCAGGCGTGTTCGACGATTGGATGTATGACCACATGGGTGTGTTCGCGTGGACGGTGGAGATTTGGAGCCCCCAACGGCAGGCAGGCATCACCGACTACAAGTTCATCGACTGGTACCGCGAGCATCCCGTCGAGGACGACTTGAAACTGTTGAAGTGGAGCGACGAGGTGCTGGGCGGCAGGGGCTATGTGGACTGGTACCCGTTCGAGCATCCGCAGCTGGGCAAGGTGGAACTCGGCGGCTGGGACATGCTGTATGCGTGGCGCAACCCGCCGCCTGAGTTTCTGGAGCAGGAGGTCGCACTGTTCCCCGACTGGCTGGTGTGGCACCTGCTGATTTCGCCGCAGCTGGCGGTGTACGAGGCGTCGGTGGAGCCGCTGGGCGACGCGCTTTATAAGGTGCGCTTGGTGGTGCAGAACACGGGCTGGCTGCCGACCTACATCACCAAGAAGGCGTTGGAGAAGAAGCTCGTGCGCGGGGTGATTGCCGAGATCGAGCTGCCCGACGGGGCGACGCTGCAACTGGGCAAGCCGCGCGAGGAACTGGGGCAGCTGGAAGGGCGCGCCTACAAGCCCTCCGCCGTCAATGTGTGGAACGCCGACCCGACCGACGACCGCGCGAAGGTGGAGTGGGTCGTGCATGCGCCGCAGGGCGGCACGGTGCGCCTGACGGCTCGCCACGAACGCGCGGGCGTCGTGCGCGTCGAGTGCCCGCTGGCGTCTACAGCGCGGTGAAGCGGAACTCGCGCTCGCCCTTGGGCGGGCGGGTCATCAAGCCTTGCAGCGCGTCGGGGATCGCGCGCCTGCCCGTGAGGATGTCGGCAATCGCGTGCAGCAGGGGCATCTCGACGCCGAGTTGCGCCGCCAGCGTCTGCGCTGCCAGCGCGGTCGGGTAGCCCTCGGCGACCTGCCCCAGCAGGGCGCGCGCCTCGTCGGCGGTCTTGCCCTCGGCGATTGCCCTGCCGAAGCGGTAGTTGCGGCTGAGGCGGCTTACGGCAGTCGCGAACAAATCGCCCACCCCCGTCAGCCCCATAAAGGTTTCGGGGCGCGCGCCCATCGCCACGCCGAAGCGCATCATCTCCGCCAGCCCGCGCGTCAGCAGCGTCGCTTTCGTGTTGTCGCCAAAGCCCAGCCCGTCGCTAATCCCCGCGCCGATGGCGTACACATTTTTGAGGGCGCCGCCCAACTCCACGCCGACCACATCGTCGCTGGTGTAGACGCGCAAAATCGGCGGAGTCATCAGCAACTCCTGCACCTGCTCGGCGCATGCGAGGCTGCGCGAGGCAGCGACGCTGGCGGTCGGCGCGCCGCGCACCAACTCCACCGCGAGGTTCGGTCCCGACAGCACCGCCGTGTGCGCCTCGCGGTTGCCCAACGCCTCGCACACCACCTGCGTCAGCAGTTTGCCCGTGTCTGGCTCCAGCCCCTTGGCGGCGATAATCAGCGTGGCGTCGGGCGGCGGGCACAGGCGCAACGCCTCGCGCAGCGCGCCCGACGGAACCGCCAGCACCCAAACCGCGCACGCCTGCAACGGGGCGGTCTCGGTGGTGGGCACAACCGTGTCGGGCAGGCGCGCTTCGGGCAGGTAGCGACGGTTGACCCGCTCGGCGGCGATGCGGGCAATCTGCTCCGCGTCGCGTCCCCATAGGTACACAGGCAACCCTTTTTGCCCCAGCAGCCACGCTAACGCCGTGCCCCACGAACCCGCGCCGATTACCGCCACTCGCATCTACGGCTCCGTGTACCACTCCTGCGCCAACTGGCGCAACAACGCTACCGCCTCCGCCTCATCGTCGCTGGGAACCCAGAGGTAAGTCTCGCTCATGCGCCAGACATGGGTTGTCGGTGGGAAGTTCGCCGCAATTCCGTGCAGGCGCAGGTGGTCGCGCATCAGCGTCGCCGTTATGTCGTCTCTGACGACGGCGACCGCCACAAACGCGCCCACACGCGGACGCTCCGACTCGCTCAAAATCTGCCAGCGCACGCCCATAGGATACCCCACAGGTATAATTGCACATCGGCATGGAAGCAAAGGTGCTGGCGCTGGCGTTTCTGGTGCTGATTGGGTTCAACCTGATGGGCGAGGGGTTCGGCTACAAAATCCCGAAGGGCTACACCTACTTCGCGATGGCGTTCTCGCTGGCGGTGGAGGTGCTGAACATCAAGTTGCACACGCGCGCAAAGCCGCCCAGTAGCGTGTAGCGGCGTCGGCGGGGTCGGGCGCGTCGGCAATCCCCGACAGCACGGCGACGCCCTGCGCCCCTGCCTGCACGCACGCGGCGACGCGCTCTGGGGTAATGCCCCCAATCGCAATCAGCGGGATTGAGACGGCTTCGCGCACAGCGCGCAGCAGCGGGATGCCTGCAGGGGGCTGGTCGGGATGGCTGGCGGTGGGGAACATCGTGCCGACCAGCAGGTAGCGGCAGCCTTCGGCTTCGGCGCGGCGCGCGGCGTCCACGCTGTGTACCGACCTGCCCAGCCACATCGGGTCGGGCGGGGTGTAGGGCGGCGCGGCTTCGGGCAGGTGCAGCGCGTCCGCTGCACCCACTCCGCCAGCGCAGGGTACGGGTTCACGCCCAGTCGTGCCCCGTGTGCCCGCGTGAGGCGACGCACCTCCAGCGCGACATCCAGCGCCATGCGTGCGGGCAACTCGCGCACGCGCAGCATCACCCAGTTCACCCCGCCCTGCAGCGCGCGCTCGGCGACCCATACCGCCCGCGCAGGGTCGGTCTGCGCCGTGTAGGGCAAAATCAGCATCAGCGTCGGGTTTGGGCAGCTCACCCGCGCACCACGCCCTCCAGCGGGCTGGAGGCGGAGGCGTAGGGCAGTTTCGGGATGCGCCCCGCGCGGTACGCCATCCGCCCCGCCTCCACGCCCAGCCGAAACGCCTCCGCCATCAAAACGGGGTCTTGCGCCTTGGCGATGGCGGTATTGACCAGCACGGCGTCGCAGCCGATTTCCATCGCCAGCGCGGCTTCCGACGGCGCGCCCAGCCCCGCGTCCACCACCACGGGCACTTGCGCCTGCTCCACGATAATCCGTATCGGCTCCAGCCCGACGGCGAAGCCCTGCCCTGTGCCAATCGGCGCAGCAAGCGGCATCACTGTCGCGCAGCCGATCGCCTCCAGCCGCTTCGCCAGCTCGGGGTCGGCAGGGATGTAGGGCAGCACCACGAAGCCCTCGTCCACCAGAACCTTGCACGCCTCGTAAGTGCCGATGGGGTCGGGCAGCAGGTACTTCGGGTCGGGCACGACTTCGACCTTGATCCAGTCGCTCAGCCCCATCGCGCGCGCCAGTCGCGCCACGCGCACCGCCTCCTCCGCCGTGCGGCAGCCCGCCGTGTTCGGCAGAATCTGGTAGCGGCTCCAGTCCAGCTCGTCTAAGATCGAGCGTTTGGGCGCGTCCAAGTCGATGCGGCGCAGGGCGACCGTGACGATTTCCGCGCCCGACGCTTCAATCGCGCGCCGCATCGTCTCGGCGTCGGGATACTTGCCCGTGCCCACCATCAGGCGCGAACGGAACGGCTTGCCAGCAATCACCAGCGGGTCGGTCATCGCCCAAAGTGTACCCGATAGGTCAGCCGCGCCCCGCATGCTACGGATTCGGGTATTATCTACGCTGGAGGTTTTGCGATGTATCGGCTTTCTGGGGTTCTTGGGTTCCTACTGCTTCTTGGATGCGCGTTGGGCAACGACGCGGCGACGCGCTTGCAACAGGCGATTGCCCAGCACGGCGGCGACGCCTACCGCGCCCTCGCGCAGCGCGGCGTCAAACTGGATTACGACATCACCAGCGAGTACGGCGGCAAAAGCGCCGCCAAGCGCACGCTGTACATCAAAGAGACCAAGCGGCTCACCGAAACCCGCTACGGCGACGACGAACTCATCATCGGCTTCGACGGCAACAAGGGCTGGCGCAAAAACGAGTACCTCAGCTCCAGCATCGCCCAAGAGGACGAAGCCGCCGTCAAGGACACGCTGTATACGCACTTCGTGCTGATCCCGCACTGGCTCTCGGTCGGGACGCTCGTCGGCGGCGAGGACAGCAAACTGCCCGACGGACGCCCCGCCTACCGAATCACCGTGCAACTGCCCGAACCCGACCACCAACGCCACTTGCCCAAAAAGCCCGACAACAAACTGCACTGCTACCTCAACGAGCAGAACCAAATCGTCGGCATGGAGTACCAGCAGGTGGACTACGAGACGGACAAGATCAGCCGAGTCGGGGTGGTCTATCACGGGCAGCGCGCCGTGCCGACGCCGCAGGGCGAGGTCACGATGCCCATCGAGACGCGCATGTATGTGGACGGCAGGCATGTGGCAACCTATGTGATGACCGCCGTCGACGCGCAGACCGAACTTGCCGACACGCTGTTCCAGCGCCCCCCGCACGGAACCTCGCCCGCCGTGCGCGACAACCTGCCCGTCAAAGTGCCCTTCAAGTTCAGCACCAACTCGCTCTATGTGCAGGTCTGGCTGAACGGCAAGGGACCCTACTGGATTATCTACGACACGGGCGCGTCCAGCACTTGGATTGACGACTCCATCGTGAAAGAGGCGGGGCTGGAGAAGATTCCCAACAGCGACTACTGGGCGACGATGGTGTATGGGGCGTTCCCGTCGTATCGCGTGCGGGTCAAAAGCCTCAAGGTGGGCGAGGCGGAGGTGCGCGACATCGTGATTAGCGGCGGCGCGGTCTGGCGCACCCCTGTCGGCAACGACACCATCGAGGGCAAGCGCGTGATTGGGCTGCTGGGGCGCGAGACCATCGCCGCGTTCCAGACCACCGTCAACTTCGCCGAGCGCACCATCACCTTCGAACCGCACGACGCCCCCATGCCCGAAGGCACGGTCATCCCCTTCGAGATGGCGGGCGACCACATCATGGTCACGATGACCGTCGGGCAAAAAGAGCAGCCGATTCGGATGATTGTCGACACGGGCGCGGCGACCAACCTGCTGCCCCCGTCCTACAAGCACGACAAGGCGGACGGACCCGCGATGACAATTGAACAGTGGTACAAGCGGTTGGGCGAGTTCTTCGAGGGCGACGACTACAGCTTCTTCACGGGCGACCTGCGCGTGTACCGCATCAACCGCATGCGCTTGGGACCGCTGCAGTTCAACTCGGTGTACGCCTATCACAAACTCTCGGAGAACGCGCGTTCCGACTCGGTGACCGCGCTGATGACGCGCCACGGGCTGCTGGGCGTGCCGATTATGCGCCACTACAAGGTGACCTACAACTACTTCCGCGAGGTGATGGTGTGGCAGCCGAACACGGCGTCGGAGCGCGCTGCCGACAACGCGGGCTACGGCATCTGGTGGCGCAAGCAGGGCAAAGACCTCATCGTGCGCTGGGTGATGCCGATGTCCGACGCGGATATGGCGGGCGTCAAAGCGGGCGACAAAATCGTGCTAATCGACGGGCAGTCGCCTGCGAACTGGACGGAGAAGCAGCTGGTCGATCGGCTCTCCTACACGCGCGTCGGGCGACCGCTGAAACTGACCGTCGAGCGCGCGGGCAAACGGCTGGAGTTTAACCTGACGGCGAGCAACTACGAGTTGTAAGCCTGCCGCGCTTAGCCGTACCCGTGCGGGTGCGCGAGGAACCAGCGGTAGGCGTGTTCGATCATCGTCTCCAGCGCGGGGTAGCGCGGCTGCCAGCCGAGTTCGCGCTTGGCTTTCTCGGACGAGGCGACCAGCCGCGCGGGGTCGCCCGCGCGACGCGGCGCGTACACCGTCGGAATCGGCGCGCCGACCACCCGCTCCGCCGCGCGAATCACCTCCAGCACCGAGTAGCCCTGCCCGTTGCCGAGGTTGTAGACATCGCTGGGCGCGCCCGCCCGCAGTCGCCCCAACGCCAAGTAGTGCGCCTCGCACAAGTCCCACACATGCACATAGTCGCGAATGCACGAGCCGTCGGGCGTGTCGTAGTCTGTGCCGAATACAGATATCGACTCGCGCCTGCCCAACGCCGCGAACAGCGTGAGCGGAATCAGATGCTCTTCGGGGCGGTGGTCTTCGCCGAGTTCGCCGTCGGGGTCTGCCCCCGCCGCGTTGAAGTAGCGTAGCGCGATGGAGCGGATGCCATACGCCTGCCCGTACCAGCGCAGCATGCCCTCCATCACGCGCTTCGTCTCGCCGTAGGTGTTCGTGGGCGCAAGCGGGTGCGTTTCGGGGATGGGCACCTCCACAGGCTCGCCGTAGACCGCCGCCGTAGAGGAGAAAATTATCTGCGACACGCCCGCAATCCGCATCGCCTCCATCAAGCGCAGGCAGCCCAGCACATTGTTGTCGTAATACTTTGCGGGGTCGCGCATCGACTCGCCCGCGAAAATATACGCCGCAAAGTGCATCACGCACTCGATGGGATGCTTGCGGAACACCTGCAGCAGCGTCTCCAAGTCGCGCAGGTCGCCCTGCTCCAGCGTTGCGTCCCTCAGCGCGCCGCGATGCCCCGTAGAGAAGTTATCCAGCACGACGACCGCCTCGCCTTTGTGCTGCAGGTACTTGACCATATGCGAGCCGATGTAGCCTGCGCCGCCAATCACCAGTATCATCGAGCGAATTGTACCTATTAGCCATGCAGGAAACGCGCGGTTTTAGGTATATAGAGAGAGCGGAGGTACGGCGATGGTGTTCAAGAGTCCTTATGCGGATGTGGCGATCCCCGAGGTTGGGGTCGCCCAGATGGTCTATCAGCATGCGTTGCAGTACGGCGATAAGCCCGCGATGATCGACGGGCACACGGGGCGCACGCTCACCTACGCGCAGTTGTATGGGGGCGTGCGGCGCGTGGCGGGCAACCTTGCCAAGCGCGGGCTGCGCAAGGGCGAGGTGGTCGGTCTCTACAGCCCGAACCTGCCCGAATACCCGCTGGCGTATCACGGCGTCGCGTTGGCGGGCGGCGTGGTCACCACCGCGAACCCGCTCTACACCGCCGACGAGTTGGCGTACCAGTTGCGCGATTCGGGCGCGAAGTTCCTCATTACGGTCGGACCGCTGCTGGAGAAGGCGATCCCTGCGGCGCAACAGGCAGGCGTGCAGGAGGTGTTTGTAATCGGCGAGGGCGAGGGCGCAACACCGTTCACCGAACTGCTCGCCGACGCCGAACCGCCCGAAGTCGCCCTCAACCCTGCCGAAGACCTCATCGCGCTGCCCTACTCCAGCGGCACGACGGGGCTGCCCAAAGGCGTGATGCTCACCCACCGCAACCTCGTGGCGAACATGGTGCAGGTGCTGGGGTCAGGCGTGAACCTTCAACACGACGAGCGCGTGATCGGCGTGCTGCCGTTCTATCACATCTACGGGATGCTGGTCATCCTGAACCTGTGCCTGTATAAAGGCATGACCATCGTCACGATGGCGCGGTTCGACTTGGAGCAGTTCCTCAAGATCTGCAGGACTACCAAATCACGCGGGCGAACCTCGTGCCGCCGATTATCCTCGCGCTGGCGAAGCATCCGATTGTGGACAACTACGACCTGTCGCACCTGAAGATCATCATGTCGGGCGCGGCGCCACTGAGCGCGGAGTTGGCGCAGGCGTGCGCGGAGCGCATCGGATGCATCGTGCTGCAGGGCTACGGGCTAACCGAGACCAGCCCCGTGACGCATGTGAATCCCGAAGACCCCGCGCGCATCAAACTCGGCTCGGCGGGCGTGCCGATTGCCAACACAGAGTGCGCCGTTGTGAGCCTAGAGACGGGCAACCCGCTCGGCATACGCGAGGAAGGCGAAATCTGGATTCGCGGGCCGCAGGTGATGAAGGGCTACCTCAACAACCCCGAGGCAACCGCGCAGACGCTCACACCCGACGGCTGGCTACGCACAGGCGATGTCGGCTATGTCGACGAGGATGGCTACTTCTACATCGTCGACCGCGTGAAAGAGATGATTAAATACAAGGGGCTCCAGATTGCGCCTGCCGAGTTAGAGGCGGTGCTGCTGACCCATCCCGCAGTCGCGGACGCGGCGGTCATCCCCAGCCCCGACCCCGAAGCGGGCGAAGTACCCAAAGCGTTCGTCGTCCTCAAAGGCACAGCAACCGACGAGGAACTGATGGAGTATGTCGCCGCGCGAGTCGCCCCGTTCAAAAAAATCCGACGCATCGAGTTCGTGGAGCAAATCCCGAAATCGCCGTCGGGTAAAATCTTACGG
>AFSR01005845.1_pt1 | contig 12714 bp, 12 predicted proteins | sample 296848 | NCBI WGS metagenome assembly AFSR01 (sample SAMN02954305, study PRJNA68063) | hot springs metagenome | biome: terrestrial; feature: Mushroom and Octopus hot springs; material: microbial mat core samples; isolation source: Yellowstone National Park Mushroom and Octopus hot springs ...
CTTCGGGCGCGGCGACCACGCAGATATGCACAATGTCCTGCGCGCCCGCTTTGAGCAGCACTTCAATCGCCTGCGCCGCCGAGCCGCCCGTCGCCAGCATCGGATCCAGCAGCAGCACGCGGCTCGTGCCAATCGGGGGCAGCTTGCAGTAATACGCGCGGGCGACAGCGGTTGTTTCGTCGCGCTCCAGCCCGATGTAGCCAACGCGCACCTCCGTGAACAACTCTGTGATGGCTTCCAACATGCCCAACCCCGCGCGCAGAATCGGCACGGCAACAATCGGCTGCGCCAGCGAATGCCCTTGGGTCGTCTCCAGCGGCGTCTGCACGGTGTGCTCGCGCACGGGCAAATCGCGCGTGGCTTCCACCGCCAGCAACAGGGTCAACTGCCGCGCCAGCGCACGAAACTGGGCAGGCTCCGTCGAAGCGTCGCGCAGGCGCGTGAGAATGTGCTTCACCAACGGGTGCTGTACGACCTCGATCTGCATCCATGCTCACCGCCTCGATTGTACCCCCTACGGCGTCTCGGCATGCTGGAGAATGATGGCAAGCGCGGCGTAGTCGTCGTAGGGTTCGGGGGGGATGCGCATGCCTTTGGGCAGCAGGCGTCGCCAGCCGCGTGGGGGGTGGTACTGAAAGTAGAGTTCGCGGGCGCGCAGGGTGGTGTCGCGCTCGGCGACCGTTTCCCACACGGCGTTCGGGAACCATTCGCGCAACTGCGCCCGCAGCCGTTTCGCGCCTGTGCCCGCGCCGATGAGCAGGCGGTCGGGCGCATAGTCGGCAAGCAGGCGTTGCAGCGTCGCCTGCAACTGCTCCAGCGCAACCACTGCGCGATATAACACGCGCCACTCGCCATCTGCCCGCTCGGCGAGGGCAATCCCTACCTTGTGGCTGCCGGGGTCAATCGCTAAGTATCGGATTCGGTTGTCTCACCTCGCAGCGTGCTGAAGGTCGCAGGGTCTAAAAAGGCGTCCACAATCATCGGGTCGAACTGCTTTTCGCGTTCGGCGTGGAGCGTTTCGATGGCTTGCTCGTGCGACAGGGCGGGTCGGTAGGGGCGGTCGTTGGTCATGGCGTCGTAGGCGTCCACGACGGCGACGATGCGTCCCCACAGCGGGATCTCTTCGCCGCGCAAGCCCTGCGGGTAGCCCTTCCCGTCCCAGCGCTCGTGGTGCGTGAGGGCGATGGTGCGCGCCATCTGAATGACGGGGTAGGCGCAGCCCTCCAGAATGCGCGCGCCGATTTCCGTATGCTGGCGCATCACCTCCCACTCCTCGCGGGTGAGCGGCGCGGGCTTGCGCAAAATCGCGTCGGGCACGCCGATTTTGCCGACATCGTGCAGCGGGGCGGCATGGCGCAACTCGAACAGACGCTCCTCGTCCAGCCCCAACACGCGCCCAATCTGCTCGCTGAGCCGCCCAACGCGGATAATGTGCTGCCCTGTGGTGTCGTCGCGGTACTCGGCGGCGCGCGCCAGTCGCTCCAGCGTCTCCAACCGCGCCAGCTCCAACTCGCGCTCGCGCGTCTGATACAAACGACGCATCTCCAAGTAGTTTCGAATGCGCAGCAACGCCTCCGTGATGTCGAACGGCTTGTTCAAAAAGTCCGACGCGCCTGCCGCCAACGCGCTGTGCTTGATCGCAGGCGCCATGTCCGCCGTCAGCACAATCACAGGGATAATCTCGTCCGAATGGGTCATGCGCAGGTGACGAATGACATTCGCGCTATCATCAGCCCCCAAATGCCAGTCCAACAGCACCAAATCAGGACGCGCCGAATCCAGACGCCGAGTCGCCTCCGCGACGCTGCACGCCGTTAGCACTTGCTCGAACCCCGCCTCGCGCAACAGAACCGATAGAAACTCCAAAGCGCTCGGCTCATCGTCCACAACCAAGATTATCGAATCATGATAGCGTTGACTCTTGAGCATATGCCCACCAACCCACTACTGAGCCTGCGCGCATCCTGCACTGGATTGCTCCTTGCGCTCAGTGCCATTAATTATGCCGATAGCACAGCCGATTCCTGCTACTTTTTGGGGGAATCAGGGGCAAAATTGGGGTACTTTCTCTCAAGAGGTACCACGAAACACAGACACAGGCAGCACCCCATCTGAAGACAGTGCGCCTCTGCACCAGCCGCGAAACGACAGGAGCCGCTTGCGCTACCCTAACCCTCCCCGTCGACGGGCAAGGTCTGGGGAGGGGCAACGAGTTAGCTCACCTCGCCCTTCGTGATTTGCATAAACACATCTTCAAGATCAAGCGACTCCTCGCGGAAGGCGGCGATGCGGAACCCGTCGCGAATCAGCGCGGCAAGCAAGTCCGCCTGCTCCTCCAGCCCGCCCGCGAAATGCACATACAAACTGCCGTTGCGCGTTTCCACGCCATGCACATGCGATTCGCGCTCCAACCGCTGGATGAGCGCGTCTGGCTCGCCGAGCGGCTTAATCTCCAGCACGCGGTTTGCCTGCAGCTGCGCCACAATCTCGTCCACCGCGCCCCACACGAGCAGCTCGCCCTTCTCGATGATGCCGATTTTGTTGCAGAAGTCCGCCAGTTCGGGCAGGATGTGCGAGGAGACCAGCACGATTTTGCCCATCGCGCCCAGCTCGCGGATAAGTTCCTTGATCTCGATGCGGGCGCGCGGGTCTAACCCCGAGGCTGGCTCGTCCAGCAGCAGCAGTATCGGGTCATGCACGAGGCTTTTAGCAAGACACAGTCGCTGCTGCATCCCGCGCGAGAGCGTCTCCACATAGGCGTCCTTTTTGACCGTCAGGTCGGTTAGCTCCAGCACATTGTCGATAATCGCCGCGCGCTGCGCTTTGGGGATACGGTACGCCGCCGCGAAGAACTCCAGATACTCGGTCACGGTGATGCCCTCGTACAAGCCGAAGAAGTCGGGCATATAGCCCAGCAGCGGGCGCACCTCTTCGGGATGGCGCACGATGTCGATGCCGTTCAGCGTCGCCGTGCCCGCCGTCGGCTCCAGCAGCGTCGCGAGCATCTTGATGGTCGTCGTCTTGCCCGCGCCGTTCGGTCCGATAAAGCCGAACACATCCCCAGGATAGAGCTGGAACCGAATGTCGCGCACGGCGACCAGCTCCCCATACTCCTTGCGTAGCCCTTGCACATCCAGCATAAGCAACTCCCCTATTTCCGCCAAGAGATTTTGACGCCGCGATAGGCGAATCCTGCAAACATTGCCCCCAGCCCCAGATACATCGCGCTCTGCGCGAAGCCCCAGAGCATATAGCGCAGCCCGTTCACATAGGCGTCCCAGTCGGTGGAGCCCCACCACCATGACGGACGCACGCTCAGATCGTTTAACTGTGACGCCAAGTAGAATGGATTGGCGAAGATAATCAAAGTGCCCTCAAAAAGCGAAGCGACCCACGCAAGCATACCGTCTCGGTAGCTCTGCACCCCCTCGATGGTGCTTGTGCTTGGGTCGCTGCCCCCGCTGAATAGCAGGTAGAGGAACGGGAACAGCAGCAGCACGAAGACCTGCCCTGCATACAGCGTGGCGGCGGTCGTGAGCGTGCGCTTGAGCTTGAACGAGAGCCACAGTCCGACCGACACGAGCAGCGCGCCCCAGCTGAACAGCACAGTGAACGCCGCCGCGATGACATAGGTCGTCGCGTGGTGCGTGGTCAGCAAAAACGGCGCAAACAGCAGCGTGGTCAGCGCGACCCGCGCGAGCGCCGCGCCGTACTTGCCCCAGAAAATCTCGCGCGCCGTCAGCCGCGTGAGCGCGAGCGACTCCCAAGTCTGCTTCTCGTACTCCAGCGAGAACAGGTTGTACGCCATCAGCGGCGCAGCGATGCACATCACAAACAGCGCCAGTCCCAGCGTCGCGTAGATGCTTGCCTCGTTGAAGACCGTCAGCTGCAGCACAAGCAGGTACACCAGCCCGATCCCCAGCACCGCCGCGCCATACAGCCACGGTTGGCGTCGCCAGCGGTGGCGCGTTGCGCCCAGCAGGTGATAGCGCAGCAGCGGGTTCTCGCGGAGCGCTCTCATGGCGCATCGCCCTCCAACGGCAGGTTCACGATGTAGACCACCTCCGCCGCGCGTTCGGTCGCCTCGCCCAGTTCGGGCGGCAGCACAGGCTCCGACGCGCGGGCAATCAGCAGCGCGCGGGGCGCGTCCTTGCGCTCCTCCAACATCAGTTGCGCCAGTTGGTCAGGCGACAGCGCAACGACAGGCTCCCAGCCGCTGTGTCCATACGCGCTGAACGGCGGGGCGGGAATCAGCGGCTCGTTGCGCAGCGTTTGCGTTCCGCGCGCCCCCAGCGAACCGATGTTCACGGAGCCATACGGGGTCAGCACCCGCGCCTCGCGCAACTCGTAAGGCAGGCGGTTGCGCACCGTGCCCGACAGTCGCCACTCCCCGTTGCGCCGCGTCAGGCGCAGGCTGCCCTCAATCTGCCCCTGCAGCTGCACCGTGCGCGTGTAGCGGAACCACTGGAAGCTCAGGTTCGACACGCGGTAGCCGTCCACGCGCTTCGGGTCGCCCTCAAGCGTGCGCACGACGGTCGTCTGCCCGAAGCCCGCGCCGCGCTCGTCGGCGACGCCCGCCTCGACCATGTCGCTCTGGTCAAACTGCAGGTCGAACACGCCTGCGCGGGGGAAGAAGAAGAGCGCGCTGTTGACGGCGTAGGCGTCGGGGCTGCCCGCCTGTGCCACCAGCACGGTCTGCACCTTGCTGGAGAGCGACTTGCGGTACAGCCCGCCCGCCAACTGCCACAGCACGCCCACAAAGACCAACGCAATCAGCGGCGTCGTGAGCCACGCCCAGTCCAGCGCGCGCAACCGCTTCAGGGTCCAGTAGTTAATCGGCACGACCAGCATAAAGTACGCGCCCAGCAGCGCCACAATCAGCATCACGCTGGGCGGGTCGATGTCGGTGCCGATGTTCATCGTCGCCTGACCCGACCAGCGGTCTACAGAGTAGCCCGACTGCCCTGCGTGCAGGGCGGCGATGTTGAAACTCGGCGCGTAGGCAGCTGTGGCGTTCACTACCCGTTGCCAGAAGCGCACGCGGGCGTCGTAGGCGTTCATCGGTCGCTCCAGCGGGTTGAACGCCAGAAAGACCACCGCGCCCAGTCCGTAGGGGCGCACGGCAATCAGCGGTTGCCTATCCTGTTGCAGCAGAACCTTGCCTGCGGTGAGCGTTGCTTGGGTGATGGTCGCGCTGCCTGCGGGAGGGCGCACGCCCAGCCAGTTGCCCAGCGCGGTCAGCTGCGCTGCCTCGCGCGTGCCTTGCGGCTGGACGGGCAGCAGGTCGCGCAGCGCAGGCGACTGCAGGTAGACCGCGCCCGCGCCGCCCGAAGCGACCAGCGTCCCACCCATCAGCACCCACCGGCGCAACGCCGCCCACTGCTCCGCCCGCAGCCGCTCCGCCCCCGAAGTCAGCACAATCAGCTGCGCCCCGCTCAGCGCAATCGCCTGCTCGGGGAACAGCTCAGGCGTGCAGTAGGCGACCTCGTACACGCCCTGCATCGGGCGGTTCGTGCGAAAATCGAGCATGAACGGGTTCCTGACGCCGCGCACCTGTTTGAGCACCTGCAGCCCGCCAATCGCGTCGCCGACCACCACCGCCAGCTGATCCACATCCAGCACGCGCTCGATGGGCAGGCGCGTCTCCACGCCGACGCCGCGCGCCTCGAAGCGGATGACCGCCAAGTCGCCGTAGCGCCCCACAATCGGCGTGGCGACCACCACCTTGCGCGAGCCTGCGGGCAGGTCAATCGGATACAGGTACTCGCGCCTGCTGCCGAACCTGCCGACCGACACGCGCAGGATGCCCTGATAGTTGCCCCGCCGCGACTCGAGCTGCACAGCAATCGGGAACGCGCCGTTGGCAGCGGGCGCCCTGCCCAGCAGCGGCGTCGCCTTAATCTCCACGGGCGGCTGCCCCCACGCGCTTAGCAGCAGCGCCCCCCAAAGCCCCAAGCGAACCACCCAACGCCTCATGGCTGCCTTATTATACGCTGCCCGCGACGCGATTCCTGCTTAATTTGCGCGCGGCTCGACGGTTCCGAAGCGGCTGTAGAGCCACGCGACGCCAATCAGCGCAAGCCCCAGCCCCGCGAAACTCAACGCGCGGTAGGGCATCTGCAGGAAGCCCAAGTCGTACAGGAACAGCTTGCAGGTCGTCAGCGCGAGCATCCCCAGCCCCATCAGGCGCACGCCACGCAGCGACGCCTGCACCCCGCCGACCAGCAGCCCTGCGCCGATCAGCGTCCACTCCAGCGACACGAGCATGTGCGCCAGCGGCGCGCCCCGCCGACCCGCCAGCTCGAATGCATAGAGTGTCTGCTCCGCGCTGCCCCACGCCAGCGCAATCACCAGCGCGGGCGCAATCAGCTGCGCGAGCGCACTGCGCGGGAACACCCCATCCAACGCCGACTGCGGGCGCGCCTGCATATCGCGATACAGCCCATAGAGCGCTGCGCCGCCGCCCGCAAGCAGCGCGAGCCAGCCGACCCCATGCTCGTTCAGCAGCACAACGCGCGCCCGAATCGGCTCAATCAGCACGCTCCACATCGCGGCGACCGCCGCCAGCGTCAGCAAGGCTCCGAACCCGTAGAGCAGGCGCGTTTGCCAGCGCAGCCCCACGAGGATTAGCCCCGCCGCCGTCAAGCCATACAGCACGACCTGCGCCGACGGCTGGAACTGCACGGCGATTGCCACCGCGACGCACACGACGCCGAGCGTGAACAGCGCAGCGTCGGCAGGCGAGTCTTTCGCGAGCGCCTTGAGCCAGCCGAGCGCGAAATAGAGCGCGCCCATCGCCGCCAGAAACGCGCCGGGGTAGTTGCGCCACTCTTCCTGAATCAGCGCGTAGCCTGCGAGCAGGTACGCCAGCGACGCCACAAGGAACAGCGCCAGACTCACCGTGTCGGTCGTGCGGCGGCGCAGCGCGTCGGGCAGCAGGTACGCCGCGCTGAACAGCGCGTAATACAGCGACACGAACCCCAGCGTCAGCCGACGGTATTCGGGCGCGTAGCTTGTGATTGCCCAGCCGTTCAGCAGGGCAATCGTCGCCACAAGGCAGGTCAGTTGATGATACCGCCACTCGCGCCACGCGCTCACGGCGAGCATGCCCGCGTTCAGCGCAGCCAAGTAGCCGAAGAAGTTGGTGGGCGCGCCCCCGCCGTCGCCGCGCAGCCACACGGGCGCACTGAACCCGCCGATGGTCGCCACAATCGCCAGCGTCTCCGAGCCGCGCCAGAGCGCAAGCGCAACGCCCAGCGCGGTAATCGCGCCTGTCAGCCCGAACGCGCCCGCGTAGCTCAGCAGCGCGTAGCGTTCCCAGCCTGCCCATGTGGTCAGGTACAGCGTCGCCAGCCCCGCGCCCATCAGCCCGTCGGAGAACCACCGCTCCGTGCGTTCCCGCGCCACGACGCCCAGCCCCATCAGCAGCGCGCCGCCCACATAGCCCAGCGCCAAGCGACCCGCAGGCGAAAGCTGCGTCCACGCCCAGCCCAGAAAGAACGCCGTCGCCAAAAACAGCAGCGTCAGCCCCGTGTAGAGCGCGACCTTACCGCCCAGCACCCGCTCGAACGATTGCGCCTCCTCCTCCAGCGGCGTCGCAGGGGGCGGCGGGGGCGTGAAGTAGGGGCGAACCTGCGTGTTCGCCCCTGCAGGAACGGTTTCGGGTTCGGGGCGGATGCGGGTCTCGGCGGTCGGTTCAGGGCGAACACGGGGAGTCGCCCCTACAGGACGGTTCGGGTTCAGGGCGAACACGCAGGTTCGCTCCTCCATTGGGTTCACGCGATTCGCGCGTCAGTTGCTCCTCCAGCGCGCGCACGCGATAGCTCAGCCGATACAGCTCCGACTTAATCGCCTCCAGCTCGCGGCGAGTCTCGTCAGTCATGGTGTGCCTCCTGAGTCGAGATACTGTCTGCCTGCGTCGCCTGTTGCGGGACTTAAGTCCCGATTCGGCGCACGCGCCCGCACCCCTTGACGCGCTGAACGCCGAGCAGGTATACTATAGGCGTCTAAGGACGGCGAAGGAGACGCGCATCTGTGGACGGACAGCTGAACGCGCTTTGGGTATGGACGCAAACGGGTCTTGGGGCGCATGTGCCGCCGCCCGTTTTTTCTGTGCTATCGGGTATCGCGGCGCTCGCGCTGCTGCTGGTCGCCCTCGCAGCAACCCGCAACATGCAGCGTCGTCCAGGGCGGCTACAAAACCTTGCAGAGATTATCTACGAATTCTTTGACAACCTCGCGGTCAGCGTTGTGGGCGAACACGGACGCAAATATGTCCCCCTCGCAGGCACGATTTTCCTGTTTATCCTGTTCAGCAACCTCATGGGCTTGATTCCGCCAGGGATTGCCCCCACCGCCAGCTTGAACACCACAATCGCCCTTGCGCTGATCGTGATTGTGTATGTGCAGTATGAAGGCATCCGCGCGCGGGGGCTGGGCGGCTACCTGAAGCACTTCGCGCGTTGGGGCGAGGTGCCCGTGCTGCTATCGCCGCTATTGTTCGTCATCGAAATCGTCAGCGAGTTGGCGAAGCCCGTCTCGCTCTCAATCCGTCTGTACGCCAACATGTTCGGCAAGGAGCAGGTCACGATGGCGCTGATTACCGCGCTGGCGATGCCCATGTTCAAGGCGACCTTCATTCCCTTGCCGATTCAGTTCCCTGTGATGCTGCTTGGGTTGCTGGTGGCGTTCGTGCAGGCGTTTGTGTTCTCGATCCTGACGCTGATTTACCTTGCGCTGGCGACGGAGCATCATGAGGAACATCATGGCGAGCATGCGCATGCGCACTGAGACGCTTTCCTCTGCTACAGAGGAGCCGCCGCAGGGAGTTGCGGCAATACACTAAACAAGGAGGAACACTATGGAAGTAGGTACTGGGCTGTATCTGATGGGACTGGCGTTAGCCGTCGGCTTGGGCTTGCCGCTGGCAGTTATCGGCGCGGGTCTGGGTCAAGGGCGCGCGGTCGCAGGCGCGATGGAAGGAATGGCGCGACAACCCGAAATGGCAGGGCGCATCCAGACAGGTATGATTATCGGTCTGGCGTTTATCGAGTCGCTCGTGCTGTTCTCGTTCGTCATCTTCTTCCTGCTGCAGGGTCGCTTGCCGACTATTAGCGGGCAGTAATCACGGCGTCGGGAGGGGCAGTCCGCCTCTCCCGCAGGAGGTTCACGAACAATGCTCCAACTGTACCTGTATTTACCGAACCTGCTCGGCGCGGCGGAAGGCGGCAAGGGCGGCGGACTGCTCGAGCTGCTCGGAATCGACTTCAACATCCTGATCATTCAGCTGGTCGGTTTCCTCGTGCTGCTGTGGGTGATGACCAAGTTCTTCTGGAAGCCGTTGAACGCGATGTTGGAGGCGCGCCGCCAAGACATCAACGCGACCTACGATAAGATCGAAGCCGACCGACGCGCGATGGAGCAGCTGCGCACGGAATACGAGGCGCGCCTAACGCAGATTGAGGCGGAAGCGCGCGAGCGCATCCAACAAGCCGTCGGCGAGGCACAGCAACTGCGCGACCAAATCGTCGCCGACGCGCGCCGTCAAGCGGACGACATCGTCGCACGCGCCCAAGAGCAGGCGAAACTGGAAGGCGAGAAACTGCGCAGCGAGCTGCAGACCTATGTCGCCGACCTGACGCTCGCGGCGACCGAACGGCTGCTGCGCGAGGCGATGACCGACGAACGCCACCGCCGACTGGTGCAGGAATTCATCGAGACCGCGGAGGTGCGCTAAATGGTAGACCTGCGTGTCGCCCGACGCTACGCCCGCGCCCTGTTCGAAGTCGCGCTGAAGCAGAACCAACTGCAGGCGACGGCAGACGACCTGCGCAACCTGCGCGGCATCATGCGCGAATCGGATGAGCTGCGCGCCTTCTTCTACAGCCCGCTCATCCCGCGCGACCGCAAGCGCGACCGCCTGCGCGAGGCGTTCCGCGAGCGCGTCCAGCCCCACACGATGCGCATGCTCGAACTGCTCGTCGAAAAGCGGCGCGAAAAAATGCTCGACGCCGTCTGCGACGAGTTCCAGAAACTCCAAGAGGCGCATCAAGGCATCGCGCGGGCGCATATCCAGTCGGCGACCCCGCTCACCGACGCCGAACAGAACGCGCTCGTGCAGAAACTTCAGCAAAGCACGGGCAAGACGATTATCCCGACTTTCGAGGTGAACCCCGAACTGATTGGCGGCGTGCGCGTGCGCATCGGCGACTACCAGATCGACGGCACGCTGCGCGGCGCGTTAGACCGCCTGCGCGACCACATCACGCTCGAAATCGAACGGCGCGGCGCACGCGCCACCAGCACAGAGTAAGCGAGGTGCAATCATGGCTATCCGACCCGAAGAGATTACCAGCATCTTAGCGAAGGAAATAGAGACCGCCGATGGCAAGCCGACCGCCGAAAGCGTCGGCACGATTCTGCAGGTCGGCGACGGCATCGCCCGCGTGTACGGGCTGCCCGACGCGCAGATGGGCGAACTGCTGGAGTTCCCGCACGAGGTGATGGGCATGGTGCTGAACCTCGAAGAGGACAGCATCGGCGTCATCGTGCTTGGCTCCGACGAGGAACTCAAGGAGGGCGATCCCGTCAAGCGCACGGGGCGCATCGCCGAAGTGCCCGTCGGCAAGGCGCTGCTGGGGCGCGTGGTGGACGCGCTCGGACGACCGCTGGACGGCAAGGGTCCCATCGTCGCCGAGGAGTACCGCCGCATCGAGGTGATTGCGCCTGGCGTCATCACCCGCCAGCCCGTCAAGCAGCCCCTGCAAACGGGCATCAAAGCCATCGACGCGATGATCCCCATCGGGCGCGGGCAACGCGAACTCATCATCGGCGACCGCTCCACAGGCAAAACCGCCATCATCCTGGACACCATCATCAACCAGAAATACACGCACGAGACCGAAGGCGAGAAGCCCGTGTACTGCATCTATGTCGCGATTGGGCAGAAGATGGCGGCGATTGCCCGCTTCATCGACACGCTGGAGCGCTACGGCGCGATGCAATACACCACCGTCGTCGTGGCGTCGGCGAGCGACCCGAACAGTCTGCAGTACCTTGCGCCTTACGCGGGCTGCGCGATGGGCGAATACTTCCGCGACAACGGCATGGACGCGCTGGTGGTGTACGACGACCTGTCGAAGCACGCGCAGGCGTACCGCGCCGTGTCGCTGCTGCTGCGCCGACCGCCAGGGCGCGAGGCGTATCCTGGCGATGTGTTCTATCTGCACTCGCGCCTGCTGGAGCGCGCGGCGAAGATGTCCGACGAGTATGGCGGCGGCTCGCTGACCGCGCTGCCCATCATCGAAACGCAAGCGGGCGATGTGTCGGCGTACATCCCCACGAATGTCATCTCCATCACCGACGGGCAGATTTACTTGGAGCCGAGCCTGTTCTACGCGGGTATCCGCCCTGCGATTAATGTGGGCATCTCGGTCAGCCGCGTCGGGGGCGACGCGCAAATCCGCGCCATGAAGCAGGTCGCGGGACGCCTGCGACTGGACATGGCGCAGTTCCGCGAGGTGCAGGCGTTCGCGCAGTTCGCCTCGGACTTGGATCGCGCCACCCAGCTGCAGCTGGCGCGCGGGCTGCGCCTGCAAGAGGTTCTCAAGCAGCCGCAGTTCACCCCAATGCCCGTCGAGGAGCAGGTGATGATTATCTTCGCGGGCACGCAGGGCTACCTGGACGACATCCCCGTCGAGAAGGTGCGCGCCTTCGAGGAGGGCTTCCACCCCTACATGCGCGAGAAGTACCCCGAGCTGGGCGAGAAGATTCGCCGCGAGAAGAAGCTCGACGAGGACACCGAGCGCACGCTGCGCCAAGCGATTGAGGCGTACAAGCAACAGTTCCAGAAGGAGCACGGGCTGGCATGAGAACGCTGCGGGGCATGCGCGCGCGAATCCGCGCGGCGAAGAGCATCCAGCAAATCACGCGGGCGATGAAGTTGGTCTCGGCGGCGCGCCTGCGTCGGGCGCAAGACCGCGTGCTGGCGGCGCGCCCCTACGCCCAGCGCATGCACGAGGTGCTGCAGGAACTCGGACGCGCAGGCGAGCTGCCCGATCATCCCTTGCTGCAAAAACGCGAGCCGCGCACCGTCGGCTTCGTGCTGGCGACCTCCGACCGCGGGCTGTGCGGCTCGTACAACATGAACCTCATCCGCACGCAGCAGAACGCTATCCGCGACATGGGGCTTACCCCAGAGCAGGTGAAACTCATCTGCGTCGGGCGGCGCGGGTACCAGTTTTTCAGCAAGCGCGGCTACCCGATTGCGCTTTACCGCTCGATGCCGACCGCAGGCGCGGGGCTGGACGACGCGCGCGCCGTCGCCGACGCCGTGCAGGAAATGTTCATTAGCGGCGAGCTGGATCGCGTGTACCTCATCTACTCGCAGTTCATCAACCCCGTGACGCAGCGTCCGACGGTGCTGCCGCTTCTGCCCATCGAGCCGCCCGCGGGCGAAGACGACGGCGCACGCTACGACTTCGTGTTCGAGCCGTCGGCAGAGGAACTGCTGGCGCGCCTGCTGCCCCGCTACCTGCTGACCCAAGTGCTGCAGGCGCTGTTGGAAGCCAGCGCGAGCGAACACGGCGCCCGCATGACCGCCATGTCGATGGCGAGCGACAACGCGGGCAAGATGATTCAAGAGCTGACGCTGACCATGAACCGCCTGCGCCAAGCCGCCATCACCAAAGAGATTGCCGAAGTGGTCGGCGGCGC
>AFSR01003685.1_pt1 | contig 12710 bp, 12 predicted proteins | sample 296848 | NCBI WGS metagenome assembly AFSR01 (sample SAMN02954305, study PRJNA68063) | hot springs metagenome | biome: terrestrial; feature: Mushroom and Octopus hot springs; material: microbial mat core samples; isolation source: Yellowstone National Park Mushroom and Octopus hot springs ...
TGTTGATCATCGACTCGGCCCCTACAGGCACGGCCCTGCGCCTCTTGAGCCTGCCGGATGTTTCGGGCTGGTACATGCGCAGGTTCTACAAACCCCTGCAGGGGCTGGCGCAAATGCTGCGTCCTATTGCCGAGCCGATTGTGAAGGGGCTGACCGGGATCCCGCTGCCGAATGACCAGGTGCTGGATGCTCCTTATGAGTTCTATCAGAAGATTGAGCGGCTGGAGCGCATCCTCACCAACAACCGCATCACCTCAGTGCGGCTGGTCACTAACCCCGAAAAGATGGTGATCAAAGAATCGCTGCGGGCCCACGCCTACCTCAGCCTTTACGGGGTGGCCACCGATTTGGTGATTGCCAACCGCATCTTGCCCGATGGAGTGGTGGATCCCTACTTTGCCGCCTGGAAGGCAGCCCAACAGAAATATCGCCAGGAAATCCACGAAAACTTTGCCCCCCTGCCGGTCTTCGAGATCCCGCTGTACTCCGAGGAGTTGGTGGGATGGGACGCCCTAGCCCGCCTGAAAAAAGACCTCTGGGGGGATCGCAACCCGGCGGACGTGCTCTATGCCGAGCAAACCCTGAATGTGGTAACCGACAACGGCCAGTACCGGCTGGATCTTTACTTGCCCGGGATCCCGAAAGAGCAGGTGGAATTGACCAAAACCGGGGATGAGCTGAACATCCGCATCGGCAACCACCGCCGCAACTTGGTTCTGCCCCAGACTTTAGCGGCCATGACCCCGGCCCGCGCCAAGATGGAAGAAGACTACCTGCGCATTCATTTTGCTGCTTGAGGCTGTAGCTGCTCTTGGTTGCGTCAGTGTTGAACGGCAACGGGGCAGCGTCAGCGCCAGATGGCACAATGAGGGTGTTCCCTACTTCTAAAGATGGATCGCCGAGGATCCCTTCTCAGAAGAGGATGAGATCATGCTGTTGCTTCGTATCTTCCTGGTGGCTCTGCTCATCGCTTTGACAGGTTGGTTTTCCCCTCCCGCCAGCGCCCTGCTCAACGACGACCGTTACGATGGCAACATCTTTGCCCTCTACGGGGCCAATGGCGGCATGATCCCCCCCCGCGTTTCCTTGAAGCAGGCGAAAGAGCAAGGGATCCCGGCCCTCCTCGTGTATTACATCGATGACAGTAGCGATTGCAAAAAATACGCCGCCACCATTGCCAACCTGCAGGTTCGCTACGGGCTGGGGGTCTATTTCATCCCCTATTCCGTCGATTCCCTCCTGCCCGGCGACGAGCGCGGCCAATACTACACCGGACAAGTGCCTCAAACCCTCCTCTTCGACCCAGAGGGAAATATCGTCTATCAATCCGTCGGCAACCGCCCCATCACCGAGGTGGAAAACGCTATTCGCGCCCTCTTCAAGTTGGATCCCGTTCCCCCAGGGCTGATCAAAGCCAAACCCTTCAACGAGATCCAAACCGGATTTGCCGGATCCCGTTCTCCCCAAGCCTACCCCCCCACAAAAGCCCAGCCGTGACGGCCAATCCCGATCCCTTTGATCCTCTCGAGGCTCTGCAGGAAAAACTCCAGAGTCTCCAGGCTCGTCTTGCCGACCTCAGAGAATTGGAGCGCATAGCCCAGCTTTCCCCTGAACAATGGGCCGAAATCCAAGCTGAAGCCAGTCAACTGGAGCAACGCCTGCAGGCTTATGTGCTAGAGGTGTTTAATCCTGTCCCCGCTACCTTTTGGCAGGTGGTACGCTTCGGCGGCCTTGGCCTGCTGCTGGGCATTGCCCTGCAGCGCTGGGTGCTGAGCTAGCCAGCACACCCCTTAAGATAAAAAAGCTCTTGGATCCCGGAGCCCTTGCCCATGCGCATGCGACGCCCTAGACCATTTAGTCTTGACCGCAAGACTTCGCGCTTTCTGCCTCTGCTGGGCCTGCTTTTGGCGCTGCTGACCCTCCTGCCCCGTTGTCTGCTGGTTGTCCAACCCGGCTACGAAGCCGTCATCTTCAACCGCCTCACGGGAGTGGAAATGACTCCCCGCCGCGAGGGGATCCATCTGCTGATTCCGGTGCTGCAGTTCCCCACCCTTTACGATGTGCGCACCCAAACCTACAACATGACCAGCCGAAGTGAAGAGCGCAGCGTCAAAGCCGACGATACCCTCACCGCTCTCACTGCCGATGGGCAACGGGTGGATCTGGATGTTTCGGTGCGCTATCGCCTGGATCCGGATCGGGTTCCCGAAATCCATCGCAATGTAGGCCCCGATTACCTGAACAAAATTATTCGCCCCGCCTCCCAAGCCGTGGTGCGCAATGTTATCGCCCGCTATTCGGCCATTGGCGTTTATTCTGAGCAACGAGCTGAAATCCAAGAACAAATTGCCGCTGAGCTCTCTCGCCTAATGCAGCCAGAAGGGCTGGTGCTGCAGAGCTTGCTCTTGCGCAATGTGGAATTTTCCAAAGAGTTTCAGTCGGCCATCGAAGCCAAACAAATTGCCGAGCAAGAGAAGCAAAGAGAAGTGTTTCGCGTAGAGCAGGCTCAACTCATCAAACAACGAATGATTGTCAAAGCCAGCGGTGAGGCCCAAGCCATCGCCCTCAAAGGGGAAGCGCTGCGCAGCAACCCGAACGTCATCCAGCTCGAGTATGTCCGCAACTTGCCCGACGACATCCAAGCCATCGTCAGCGAGCAAAACACCATCCTCAATCTGGGGGACTTTCTCAACAAGTAATCGATTCGAGAGTCCCAAGTTAGGATTGGATCCATCCAGTTCAGGCGCATCCACTCCAAGCCCGTTCTCAACAGACCATCAGCCCCAGCCCCTCTCCCAGAGAAGTGTTGCTGCTGTGCCTCTTAATTTCTTGATGGGCCGTAATTCTCGGCCTTTGCATTCATTTTGCATTCATAGAGAACCCAGCACTCTCCGGTACTCCGGGGGCCAAATACCAGGCCCGACACTCAACTGGCAAGCTGACGTAGGAGCCTGGGGAGTTGACTGGGGCATCCACTCTCCGGAGCATCTGTATCAGACTAAACAGAAGGAGGCTGCCAGGATATCTAGGCTTTGTACAATTGCTCACAAAGCCCTGGGTTGATGGGAGCATGACTCTAGTCAATAATAAGCTCAACTATACTGAAAATAATGTATAATATGTTCAGTACGGATTACTACCAGTTGATCTTTCTGTTTACTTTCGAGTCTGCCAACATGGTAGCCAAAGCAAAGCAGAAAATTGGTAGTAAGACGACACGGAAACTGCGCTTTGGGTATTCTACTCAAAGCTTTGCGGGATACCGCCATTCTGTTTGGAAACAAACAGAATGCTATCGCTGCATAGTTGAACAGTGATGTTCAGCAGTGTTCAGCGTAAATGTATCAGAAAACCCTTCCCTTTCCCGGAGCAGCTCAGTGTAAAGCCTGATGCTCTTTTTTCTCTGATGGGATTACCGTAGAGGTGTTGCTACTGGGATCCTGCAGTGACCAGCTTTTCCTGTGCCCAACTCGCCAAACTCGAGATGCCCAAGATGCCCGTGACAGTTGGGATCCCTGTCACACCTTCTGCGGATGAGGCGGATGAGACAGAGATCGGTCATCTTTTGATCGTCGATGATCAGCCCAACAGCCGCCTGCTGCTGGGGGATCTGCTGCAGAGCATTGGCTATCGGGTCAGCGAGGCCGAAAGCGGCAATCAAGCCCTGCAGATGTTGAAAACCTTCCAGCCGGATCTGATCTTGCTGGATGTCATGATGCCGGGGTTAGATGGGTTCGAGGTCTGTCGACGCATCAAAGCGAATGATGAGACACGCTTGATCCCGGTGGTATTGGTTACAGCGGCCAGCGATCACAAAAATCGCGTGCGCGGTATTGAAGCTGGGGCAGATGATTTCTTGAGCAAGCCCTTTGACGAGTCGGAATTGTTGGCGCGGGTGCGTTCCCTCGTTCGCCAAAAGCACCTCAATGAAGACTTGGATCATGCTGCTCAGGTTCTGTTCGCCATTGCCCGCAGTGTGGAAAGCCGGGATCCCACCACCGGGGATCACTGTGAGCGCCTGGCACAAATGGCCAAGAGCTTCGGCGAGTTTTTGCATCTGCCCCGTCCCCTGATCAAGGTGCTGATGTGGGGAGGTTACCTGCACGACATCGGCAAAGTGGGCATACCCGATGCCATTTTGGGTAAAACAGGCAAGCATACGCCGGAAGAGTGGGAGGTGATGAAATCCCATGTCTTGATCGGGGAGCAAATCTGCCGCCCACTGCGCACCATGAAAGAGGTGTTGCCCCTCATCCGTCACCACCACGAGCGTTGGGATGGCAGCGGTTATCCCGACGGCCTCAAGGGGGAAGAGATCCCCCTGGTGGCCCGCATCTTTCAGATCATCGACATCTACGACGCCCTCACCTCAGAGCGACCTTACAAGCGAGCTTTCACTGCTCAAGAGGCTATAGACATTTTGCGGGAAGAAACAGCCAGAGGGTGGCGGGATCCCCAGTTGGTGGAGTATTTCTTTGAGTTTCTGCGATCGCGGGCGCTGGATTTGGAGTAGGCTAGATAGGGCTTGCTTGTAGTGTACCAGCAGGATAGAGTCTCTTGCCGGGTGCCGATCCGCTGCGTCGTTGTGTAGGGTGTCGCCAGTTGTTTCCTCGCTCACAACTGTGGCGGCTGGTCAGACAATTTGATTCCCACCAAGTGCTTTTGGGCGGGGGTATGGGGCGCTCTGCCTATGTCTGTCGGCGGCTGGAATGTCTGCAAGCAGCCCGGCGCAAGCAACAGATAAACCGAGCCCTCAAGGCACCTGTGCCTGACTCGTTGTTCCAACGGCTGCTGGATTCTCTTGAGCAAGATTCCCAGGGACATCTCCTCCAAAAGCCTGAGCCTTAGAGGTATTCCCAAACATAGGTAAGATATTTAAACGCCCTTTTAGGTTCATCAGGTTGCGAACTACACGACAGCCCCTCTCAACTGTCAGAATGGGAATTGGCCGGAAAACTGAGGTCAGGCTGGAGGAGCTGCAGAGAGGTTATTCTGGAGGCGCTGTTTCCATCTATTCTTTCCCTGGCTGCCCTACTGGATGTCCCCTGCGAATGTTGCCAGAGCAGCTTCAGACCTGGGTTCCCTTCAGCCGGATCCCCGGAGGATTGCCGAGCTGTTCTCGATGCGCCGAGGAAGCCCCGCAAGCCCGAAAGGTTCGGCTCAACCCAATAACTTGGTTCCCATTGAGTTTGGATAGTAAAACTGACGAGAAGTAAAGGAGCAGAGGCTAGCAGACGAATGACCGATAAAGTTCGAATTTATGATATTGCCCGTGAGATGGGGCGTGACAGTCGGGATGTGCTGGAGGTTTGTGAGCAACTGGGGATCCCTTTCAAAACCCACAGCAGCACCATTTCTCCGGAGCAAGCTGAGTTGGTGCGCAGCAAGCTGGGCGCCCCCCACATTGTGAAACCTCCTCGACCCCGGCCCAAACCCCCATCTGAAAGCCTGCCGCCGGAGCCTCCTGCTGAAGCCAAAGTCGGTGAGCGCCCTCAGCAGAAAGTTCCCGGCACCGCCAGCGCGATCGTCGGCATTCGTCGGCCCGCGCCTGCTCAGCAGCCAGCTCCAGTTGGCGAAGCCAAGACTGCTGAAACTCTGCCGGCTGCCAAGCCCTCGCTGTCTCGACCTGAGCGAGTCTCCCCCGAAAAGGGATCGGCTGGTGGTGCTCAGCTCATAGGCCCACCGCGGCGGCAGGTTACCCCTCTTGTCCGCTCGTCTGAGGCCACCCAAAAGCCGGAGACTGTTTCTCAACCGGCAACCCCTCCCACTCCCTCTGAGTCTGCCGCGGCCAAAGCCAGCGGCTCGGAGCCCAGTCCTGTGGCCAAGCGCCCAATCGTACTCTCGCCCCCTCAACGAGCTACCTCCGGGACAAAACCGCCGGCAGAGCGGCCTGAACCGCCGCAAAAAGCTCCCGAGCCCAGTCGCCCCAGCCCCTCAGAAGCACCATCCCCCAGCCACGCCCGCGTTCCTCAGCCTGCGGAAGAAAAAGCTCCTTCTCCTCCACCTGCGCAGCGCCCCCGTCCACAACTGGTGAGCGCACCCGTTCGCCCTGGCACGCGCTCCCCGGCAACCAAAGAAGACAGTGTCAGCAGCAGCAAAGTCGGTGAAGCTCCTCGTCCGCAGCGGCGGATGGAATTGGTGGGGCCCCCTACCCGTCCTGTGGCCAAGCCGGCTCCCCCTGACCCAGATGCTGCCTCTCCCTTGCCAGAAAGAATCCCTGGGGAACGTCCCAGCCCAGTGTTGGCGGAGGCTCCCGTAAGACCTACCCCACCCAAGGTCAAGCGCAAAACGGAAGAAGAAGAGGACGACGAGCTACAAGCTCTCAGTCGGCGGGCTGCCCGCGTCCAAGCCAAACGCAAACGCAGTCGGAGACGGGGGGAAGGAGATGGAGATGGTTTGGATTTGGATCCCATGACCATCATTTCAGCGGTCAAGCAGGCTGAGCTGAACGCCCTCAAGCCCTTGGCTCGCCCCACCGCCAAGCCTCCTTCCTATCGCCCACCCGCGGCAACGGCTGCTCCCCCTGCCCGCCCCCGCCCTGCTGCCCGTTTGCAGCAGCAACCTACCTCCGCTGAGGCTGGTGCTGCCGATCGCGCTAGCGGGACAGAGCCCTTGCCCGAAGAGAAGGTGTTGCTCTTGGATGGCAGCCTCACCGTTCAGGAATTGGCCCATCGCCTGCGCGTGGCCGAAACTGAGATCATCAAAACCCTCTTTTTCAAGGGGGTGATGGTGACCATCAACCAGGTCTTGGATGAGTCGCTGGCCGAGTCGGTGGCCAAAGAGTTGGGCTACGAGATTCGCCGGCCCAAGGCAGAACCCGAGGCTAAAAAAACCGAAATGCTGGACGTGGAGGACATCGACCATCTGGTCTCGCGTCCGCCGGTGGTAACCATCATGGGCCACGTGGACCACGGCAAAACCACTCTCCTCGATGCCATCCGCGACACCAAAGTGGCGCAGGGAGAGGCTGGCGGGATCACCCAGCGCATCGGTGCCTACCATGTGGATGTGAACTTTGAAGGCCAGAAGCGGCGCATCGTTTTCCTGGATACTCCTGGCCACCAGGCTTTTACCGCCATGCGCGCCCGGGGAGCCCGCGTCACCGACATTGCGGTTTTGGTGGTGGCCGCCGACGATGGGGTACAACCGCAAACTCTGGAAGCGATCAGCCATGCGCGGGCGGCTCAGGTGCCGATCATCGTGGCCATCAACAAGATCGACAAGCCCGGCAGCCAGCCGGAGCGCATCAAGCAGCAGTTGGCGGAGCACGGCCTATTGCCAGAGGAGTGGGGTGGCGACACGCCCATGGTGGAGGTGAGCGCTCTCACCCGCCGTAACCTGGATGCTCTGCTGGAGATGATCCTATTGGTGGCCGATGTGGCGGAGCTGCAGGCCAACCCCAATCGTCCCGCTCGCGGCACGGTGATCGAGGCCCACTTGGACAAAGCCCGCGGGCCAGTGGCCACTTTGTTGGTGCAAAACGGCACCCTGCGGGTGGGGGATACCCTGGTGGCCGGCGCAGTGCTGGGCCGGGTCAAAGCGATGATGGACGACCGCGGCCAGCGGTTGCAGGAAGCTGGGCCGTCTTCGGCGGTACAACTGCTGGGCTTGGATGAAGTCCCGGCAGCCGGGGATGAGTTTCAGGTTTACACCGACGAAAAAGAGGCCCGTCGCATTGCCCAAGAGCGGGCGGAGGTGCTGCGGCAAACCCGTCTACAACAGGCGCTGCTGTCTCGTCGCGTGAGCTTGGGTAGCGTTTCCGCCAAAGCCCAAGAAGGTCAGCTCAAGGAGTTGAACTTGATCATCAAGACGGATGTCCAGGGATCCGCCGAGGCCATTCAGACAGCGCTGCGGGATTTGCCCCAAGAGGAAGTCCAGTTGCGGGTTCTGCTGGCGGCCCCTGGCGAGATCACGGAAACCGATGTGGATTTGGCTGCGGCCAGCGACGCCATCATCCTCGGCTTCACACCACCCTGGCCCCCGGCGCCCGTCAGGCTGCCGATGACAAGGGCGTGGATGTGCGGGAGTACGACATCATCTACAACCTGCTGGACGATCTGCGGGCGGCCATGGAGGGCCTGCTGGAGCCGGAAGAAGTGGAGGAGCCGCTGGGCCAAGCGGAAGTGCGCATGGTGATCCCCATCGGGCGCGGTGCGGTTGCCGGCAGCTATGTGCTCTCGGGCAAGGTGCAGCGCAATGCTCTGGTGCGAGTTCGCCGCAGAGGGGAGGTAGTTTACGAGGGACGTCTAGACTCCCTGAAGCGCTTCAAGGACGATGTGCGGGAGGTGGCTGCGGGCTTCGAGTGTGGGATCGGCATCGACAAGTTCCAATCCTGGCAGGAAGGCGACATCATCGAGGTGTACCAGATGGTCACCAAGCGGCGGACGCTGGCCTCTGTCTAGCTTCATCAAGGCACTTCAGGTTGGCCTGCCGGTCAGGCCTGTGTTCTCGGGCAGGGGATCCCAAACAGGGCGGGAAAGTTTGAGCTGATCGTGCGAGCGGGAGGAGTCCTCAGAGGGAGGGAAGGGATGCAACAAAGCCAGAGACTGAGCCAGATGCTGTTTGTCACGCTGCGGGAGGATCCCGTCGAGGCCGAGTTGCCCAGCCACAAATTGCTGCTGCGGGGCTGCTTTATCCGGCGGCTCTCCCCAGGGATCTACACCTATCTGCCGCTCCTCTGGCGGGTGCTGCAAAAGATCTCGGAGATTGTCCGGGAGGAGATGAACGCCATCGGCGCTCAGGAGTGTCTTTTGCCCCAGCTGCAGCCGGCAGAGATCTGGCGGGAGTCGGGCCGATGGGATGTGTACACCCAGGCCGAGGGGATCATGTTTGCCCTTAAGGATCGCCAGGGACGTGAGCAGGCCCTAGGCCCCACCCATGAGGAGGTGATCACCTTGCTGGCCCGGGATCTCATCCGCTCCTATCGCCAGTTGCCGCAGACGCTCTACCAGATCCAGACCAAGTTCCGGGATGAGATTCGACCCCGCTTTGGCCTGATGCGAGGGCGGGAGTTCATCATGAAAGACGCCTACTCCTTCCATGCCAACGAGGAAAGCCTGCGCCAGACCTACCAGGATATGTACCGAGCCTATAGCCGCATCCTCAGGCGCTGTGGGCTGGAGTTTCGCGTGGTGGATGCTGATGCCGGGGCGATCGGGGGGCCATCGGCGGCCTCGCAGGAGTTTATGGTGCTGGCCTCTGCCGGAGAAGATGAGATTCTCTACACGCCCGATGGCTCCTATGCTGCCAATGTGGAGAAGGCCGTCTCCATCCCGCCGCCAGCGGCAGAGTCTCCCTACACCGCCTTCCAGGTTCTGGATACGCCGGGAACCGAAACCATCGAGAAGCTGGCCGCTTTCCTAAAAATCTCCTCTACCCTGATCGTTAAAAACGTCCTCTACCAAGCCCTTTACGACAACGGCCTGCGGGTGGCAGTGCTGCTCAGCATCCGCGGGGATCAAGAAGTCAATGAGGTCAAACTGGCCAACCACCTCAGCCGCCTGGCAGAGCGCTACCAAGCCAGCAAATTGCTCAAGCTCGCCTTGGCCGATGCCGAGATCCAAAACAGTTGGCAGGGGGATCCCATCCCGGTGGGCTACATTGCCCCCGACTTGCCGGATAGCTGTCTGGGCCGGCAAAAAAACCTTGCCCCCCAGATCCTGCGCTTGGCCGACCAGACGGCAGCCCTGCTGCAGAACTTCGTAACCGGCGGCAACCAGGTGGGGCAGCACGTGGTGGGGGCCAACTGGGGCGAGCAATATCCCCTGCCGGAAGTGGTGGATGTGCGCAAGGCACAGGCGGGGGATCGGTGTTTGCTCAACCCCGACCAGATCCTGGAAACGGCCCGTGGCATCGAGATCGGCCATATCTTTCAGCTAGGCCTCAAGTTCTCGCTGCCAATGCGGGCCACCTTTACCGACGAACAGGGATCCGAGCAGCCCCTCTGGATGGGCTGTTATGGCATTGGGGTATCCCGCTTGGCCCAGGCGGCGGTGGAACAGTCCCACGATGCCAACGGGATCATCTGGCCCGTGGCCATTGCCCCCTATCACGTAGTGGTGGTGGTGCCCAACATCTCCGACGCCGAGCAGATGAGCGTGGCGGAAAAACTGGTGCAAGATCTCGCTGCTGCCGGCATCGAGACCCTCTGGGATGACCGGGACGAGCGGGCCGGGGTGAAATTCAAAGATGCGGATCTGATCGGGATCCCTTACCGCATCACCACAGGGCGCAGCCTCAAACAGGGCAAGGTGGAACTCACCGAGCGGGCCAGCGGCCAAGCCACGGAAATTCCCATTGAAGAAGTGGTGACTACCCTGAAAGAGCGGATTGAAGCAGCCCTAGCTGTGCCGGACTGAGCGTGGTTTCTCCTGAACTCCATGCTGAACATCTCCATTCTTAAAGAAGACGAATCCTATACTTTTCGCTCTTATTTTGAGATGCCCTACGAGCCGGATGAAATCTTGGCTCAGTTTGGCTATCGACTGGAAATTGGGGAGTGGACATGGCCTGTTGCCCCTGCGCCGCCGCAAACCCCAGTTCTGAAAGATCGGATCCGACAATTGTTACCTTTGGTTAGCCTCACCAGCGAAACAGCGCGGCGGGAATTGCTGGTGGCTCCTGTGCTGACCGAAGTGGCTCTCCATTGTCGAGTTCCTTTGCGGCTGGAGTATCCCCTGATGGTCAACAATTGGTTGAAGGGCAGCCTCGATTATCTGTTGCGAGGGAAGAACATCCTGCTGGTGGTTGAAGCCAAAAAGGACGATCTAACGCGGGCCTTTGTGCAAATGGCTGTAGAAATGATTGCCCTGGCGCAGGTGGAGCAGCAGGCTCAGATCTACGGTGCAGTGACGATGGGGTCTATCTGGCAGTTCGGACAAATTCTTGCCCATCAGCAGATGATCAAACAAGACTTAACGCTGTATCGAGTACCTGAGGAGCTGGAAACCATTGCCGGCATTCTCACTGCCATGGTCAGCAACCCTAGCCAATCGTGAATTAAAAGCGTGAATTAAAAGTAAGTCATGGATCGAAAAACAGTCTGGTTTGCCCTAAAATTGATGCTGGCTGCTGCCGGGATCAGCACAGCCATCAAGTATGGTGGCCCTTACTTGGCCTTGCCGGAGCAAATGCCAGTGGTGGTCGGGATGATCGTTTTGCCCACCTTGATCGTGGCCGGGATCCTGTGGCGCTGGCAAATGCAGTCTCCTCTATCCAAAACTCCCCTACAAGCCGGCAAGGGATCCCTGGGAATTGAAGATGATAGAGCCTTCACCCCCAGCCCTTCTCCCAGGGGAGAGAGGGAAGTCTGAACTGCTGGACATGGAAGGCTGCCCAGATCCCTTGATGGGTGGGGGGAAGGCTATCGGGATGGATTGGGATCCCTTGAACCCCTACTGCTGGGTAAGGCGCAGGGTTACCGTTGGGCTGGTTTGGTTGCCGGAAGTGGCCGTGAGATTCACCTGATACACCGTGCCAGAGGCCGGAATGGGAGGCCGAACGGTGATGGTGAAACGGCCCTGGGCATCTGCCTGCACCGTTTGGTTGGTCACGGTCTGTTGGGCGCTGATGATGCCCCCCAGAGAGGTAGAAGCCGTTACATTCACCCGCACCGAAGCATTGGGAGCTGTAGTGCCCTGCAGCGTAAACGAAGAACCGGAAACCCGATCCCCATCCCGCAGGTTGGTGATCTGAGGCAAGAGTGGGCCGGGGGCGCTGACTGTGGCGGAAACCTCTTGGGTGGTCAGCCGCTGGATGCCCCCGGTGGCCCCTTCGATCAGGCGGGCCGGTTGTTCGGCGGTCATGAAGCGCACTTGGCCACCATTTTCCAGGCGGGCGACGACGATCCCTTCCCGGGTGGTATCTTTCGCCTCGATTAGGGCGTTCACCACATAGGTGCCGCTGGAAACTTCCTGAGCCGGCAAGGTTTGCACTTGCCGTCCATCCTGGATGAGGTAAACCGTTACCCGGCTGGAAGGGGTACCTTTGACGGTGACCAACAGGATTTCTCCCGCTGCCAAGGGGCGACTGCCGGCATTGTGATCCACCAGGTCGATGGAAGCGCGGACAGGGCTACCCACGGTGAAGCTCCAGGTCACGCGGCGGGTCACCCCCTGGGTATTGGTGAACTCCAGCAGAACTTCCCGGCGCCCCGGCGGCAGAGGTTGGGCAGGGCGATAGGTGAAGAAATCGCGGGTAATCACCGACTGGGAAGTGACGTCTTGGCCATCCAGGAAAACCCTCACCGTTTCCGGGCGCACGCTGACTCCATCTTGGCTGCGAAAAGAAGCCGAGATTGGGGAGGTAGGTTCAACATTGGTGGCCGCTTGAGCTGGGCTGGGATCCGTAATTTGCTGAGCCCTTGCAGGCAAGCTCGACAACCCCACAACCGCAGCGCCAATCACCAAGGCCCGGGGAAACCAGGAATACAAGTTATCGCTCATGAGACCATCCGCAAGAAAAAATATAGAGTACAGGCGGACCGCACAGGCAAACAGAGTCCAGGAGAAAGGCTAAACAGAGTCCGGCAGAACATCGGCCTCGATATCCTGTTCGAATCCTGTCACAGGGGATGGCCCCTGTCGATACGCCTAAACCTCTGATCGGCTCTCCAATAGACTCAATCCCAGCGTCAAAACCGGGCAAAGTCAACTGCCATCTACCGTGTGGGATCCCATGTCCATCCTGGCAAAATCCAGAAGATGACTGTA
>AFSR01000443.1_pt1 | contig 12674 bp, 12 predicted proteins | sample 296848 | NCBI WGS metagenome assembly AFSR01 (sample SAMN02954305, study PRJNA68063) | hot springs metagenome | biome: terrestrial; feature: Mushroom and Octopus hot springs; material: microbial mat core samples; isolation source: Yellowstone National Park Mushroom and Octopus hot springs ...
AGGAACATCCCGGAACGACCAAGTGGCGCGCCGGAAGGAATGCTTCGTATCAATCAAGATTTGGCATAATACGCCCGTACCCGACGCTGCCCGCGAGCGAGCGGCACTGCGCCATAGGTCACGCCGCCAACACGCTTGTGTATGGCGCTTGTCAGCATGCCATCGATCATCACCTGGCGCAGCATGCGTTGCCGGTGTTCTACCGGCAGTAACAGCAGCAGATGATGCTGCGCCGTCCCTCCTGTCTCTGCTTCGAACGTGAGCACCCCCTCGGCGTCATTCCAGGCCAGATCGCGCATCACGGCGCCATGACGCATCTCCGTAAACGCCAGCCACTGTTCGGCGGACATGATGGCAACACCACGACTGGCGGCATGACTCAGGATGCCATCGAGCCAGTCGCGTTCCAGTGCAGCCTTTTCGGGCGAAAATGCATATGGATCGAAGTGGCTCTGGAGCCCAAGCGCCGATGGAAACCGTTCGACCGCCTGATCGATCTGTTGTCGCGATAACGCCACAGCATCCGCCGCACTCAGATTCATCTCATACCCATGGTCGAATGCAGCGATCTGGTGCTCATCAACAATATGTGTGTGCTGCTGGTAGACGCGCAGCAGGCGACCCTGTTCGTCAACAAACGGCAACGGCAGGCCGCTGCCGGTCAGGTAACCATTGACATAACGACCATCGGGTCGGCGCATTGCCGGGCCGGCATGGTAATAATCGAGGCTCATATGAATGCCGTACTGCGCCTGCACTTTCGCGGTATCAACCCAACCCGACCAGAGCACACGGTGGGTACGCACCGTCGGAGCTGCGGGACCGTAGCCATGTTTCACAAAATCGTTCCAGGCACGGTTATAGCCGTATGCCACACCTTCCTCAACCCATGGATGCAGGCCGAACCCATGGCCCCGTTCGCGCCAGCTTTCAACAAGGCGGGGCGTCGGGTAGCCTGAATGTTCTTCGAAAACATGCCCGACGACTGGAAGGGTTTCGGCCCACCACTGGATTCGCCGTGCCGTGCGCCGTGCGGCGCTGACCCTGGGGGTCGTGTAATAGACCGAGATCGTTCCACCATAGCGTTCAACAATTTCAAGCCCTGGTGTAATATGTCCTGCCTGAATCCCGTGCGCATCACCTGTCGCAACAAGTACCGCCGTCGCCCCTTGCGGCAGGTACCAGATTCGTGGGAGCGGCATTGCGTCAGTGAGGGCGTGGATCATGTTGGCGAGCAGGCGCTGAAGTTCATCGGCCTGCGGTACGTCAATCACGTCCGGATCGATCCAGTCGACGAACAGATCCATGGTGCGAATCCCGTCGAGTCCGTTGCGCTCCTGATTGGCGGCGCCGGGATTTCCCTGCCGTATCAGGGCGATATTGTGTGGGAGGTCGAAGGCCCAGAGAGCGGCAATACCTTTGCCAGCGCGGTTGACCATGACAGCCGGATAGCGTGTGGCGCTTCCGTCAGGCTGGTTGGCCCAGGCAATCGGTTCAGCGCCAGCCAGTTGATACTGCTCCACCGGCGTGTGAATCTGGAAGGCGTGTCGGTCAATACCGCGCGCCAGTGGATGATCGGCGGCGGAGAGGTACGCACGCGCCAACACGCCCCCGGTATGGCGTACACCCATAAGATCGGCCAGTTGCGGATCGGGACGCATCGCAATGAGCCTGCCGCCGGATAGAACGTATGATCTGAACATCTCAACTTCAGGCGAGGTCAACTCACCGGCAGCCAGGATCACCAGCGGGAAACGACCGATCAACGCGCCGTCGAGATCATCGATCCGGGCGGTACGGAATGCGGCGAACCCTTCAGCGCGCAAGATGGCGCCCAGGTACGCTCCAAACGATGGAATCGCCCGCTGATTGGTGACCAGCAGGATCGGCGCATCTGGTTGCGGGCGACCCGCAGCCTGCGCCAGCAACGCCGCCGACTCCGGATGCGGCGCCGGAAGCGGCGCATTGACCGCAACATACCCGGTTGCGCCGAGCGCGCCAGCTGCGACGGTGCACGCACACGCCTGAAGGAAACGACGACGAGTGATGATTGGACGCTGCGCAGGCTGCTTCTTACGTTTGGAGTTGATGAACGTCGCACCTTACGACACCACAGCCGGATGCGCGCTTTCAGGGTTCGTCACCGCCGACGGGATGGCATTGCCGTTCAGGTCACGCGCCGCCAGCCCCTCGCGCACGCTCAGTTCCGCCAGAACACGCGCCAGGCTCCACGCACTCACCAGTTGCACCCCGGTCAGCACCATCAGCGCACTGACAACCGGCGCAAACCACGAAATCTGCAACGCAGGGTTGGTCAGGTCAAAGGCGACGGCAGCGATGTACAGAACGACTCCCAGCACGATTGCCAGGATGCCCAGCCACCAGTAGTGCTTTTCGATCTTGCGCCCATTGCCGCGTGGACCGAACATTCCCTGCCGGATGGGGCGCTTGTGGAACAGGGCAACGATATAACTGAACGAGGTACCGGTGGTGTACAGCGTCACCCCGGCGACCGCCAGCACCAGGGCCCCGAAGAGACGCGGGAAGGAGACGGCGGAGTCGATGCCGAACGCCTGCATACCAAACGCCAGCGCCATCACCAGCACACTGGCGAGCAGCAGGAGCACGCCGATGCCGCCGAAGATCCGCACCGGATTGTAGGTTAGCGCCGTCCACACAATACTCTTGAAGAAGCGCAGCCCATCGCGCACGACGCTGAGTTTGCTGCGTCCCGAGCGCTCTTTGTACGGGATCGGCATCTCGACCATGCGCAGGTTTTCGTGCAGCGCGCGTGTACTCATTGCCGGCGTGAAATCGAGCGTGTCGGGGAGGGGGTAGAGGATTGGCAGCACCTCGCGGCGGATGACCCGCTGACCGCTGGCGCTATCGCTGATGCGCACGCCTGCCACCAGCGAGAGCAAACTGGCAAAAATGAAATTTCCGATACGTCGCACCAGCGGCATCTCGCTGGTTGCCCCCGCCATCCGACTGCCAATCACCAGATCGGCGCCGTCGAGCGCAATTTTGCACATCTGCGGGAAGTATTCCGGCGGATACGTGCTATCCGCGTCAAGGAATCCGAGCAATTCGCCCGTCGCCGCCTGGAACCCGGTCTTGAGCGCCCCGCCATACCCCTTGTTTGGCTGCTGGATCAGGCGCACCCGCGGCACATAGCGCCGCACAATCTCTGCCGTGCGGTCGTGCGAGCCATCATCGACTACAATACATTCCAGCGTATCGACGCCGTATTTCGGCAGTTCAGACTCGATGGCCAGCACCCGTTCTACGATTGCTGCAATGCCATCTTCTTCGTTGTACGCCGGGATCACGACCGATAGTGTTGTCATGCCGCTTGATTCCTCCATCTCATACGCACCTGTCGCGCAGCGCCGGTCCGGCGCCCGACGCAGGAACGGATCTGCCATATCACTGCCGGAGATCGTGGCATGGAGATATGACAATCGGATGACATAACGGGGAAGCAGGGGTGAGGAGTGCGTCAGGAGTCGGCTATTTCACGACCCGATAGAGGCTGTAGACGCCATGCCTGGCGACCAGTTGGAGGTTGCGAGGGTTGATGTATCTGTCGTACATCTTTGTCCACGAGCCGAAACTGCCTACAAGGATATAATCCGGATCTGAAGAGATAGCATCGTGCATATTGTCAGGCAGTCGTTGACAAAGCATAAGATAACGAGTATACACGTTTACCACCTGAGTAGGCGGATAGATAATGCGCCGGTCAGACTCGATGCTAAACTCCCATTCCCACGATGCAACAATTGCACCCTCAGGAACAGTGCGTTGTAAAACTGTCACCATGTGCCGGTAGCCGTTGTCGGAAGGATGGAGGACGTTATAGACTTTGTCTGGCAGACCCTGATACACCACATACGCACCGCATAAAAGGACAACTATTGCTTTCCGGAGGATAGGAGGGATTGCAGCATACTTCCAGAGCGCAATGAGAGCGCCTGCGAGGGGGATCGTCGTCAGAACAAGAAAGTAAAAAGCGTACCGCGCCTACCCGATCGATAGTGCGGCAAACCACACCAGGTTGACACCTAGAAAAACCGGCAATACTGCGTGTACAAACCCGTGAGAGGTCGGCTGACGCGCCTGATAGACACCCCATACGATCGCGAGGACTCCCAATAGCCACCGTCCGGTTCGCCAGAGGACGCTCAAAGCATTACGCCGGCGTTCTGGATCAAGCGCTGCGATATGGAGCCAGAATCTGTCACGCAACACCGAAGCATTGTCATAGAACCGATCACTACCGACAATAGCGATCTGAGCTGCATACCAGCCAGCAACACATGCCATAGCGCAGACGCCAGGAACAATCACTGCTGGCCAGCTGGCCTTACGGTAGTACAGTCTGTCCAGCACCAGGATAACCCCCAGTGCGACAGGCACGAGAATGAGCACCTGCGATTTGGTTACCATGGCAATGCCCCAGGCAATCCCACTGAATACCCAGGCGACCGGAGCATGCGTTTTGCGTTCCAGCGAGCGGAACCAGATCAGAAGACCAATCAGCAGATAGGCGAGCGCAGGAACTTCGCCCAATGCCTGGCGTGCCATCGGCACAAAACTGGCATATATCATACGTGCCTGCCAGCAAAAAGAGGAAAGCCAGGCTGGCGCCGCCATCTCCGATGAGCCGTCGCGCTAAGAGAATAAATACAACACACGCCAGCACCGCAAATGGAAGGACAACCATCCGCGCCAGCCAGACGCCCGGACTGAATATGCGGTACGCAAGGGCAATCAGAACAATGACCGTTGGACCGGTCTGGATCGCCGGATCGAGAACTCGGGGCTTTTCCGGGTCTGGCAATGCATACAAGCCGCTACGAGCCAGCGTAGCGGCTGTGCCTGCGTTTAATCCTTCATCAAACCATGGGTGAGGATAGAGGGTTGATGAGCGTACAGAAGATACACAACCGCAAGTACGCTAACAACCAGCGCAATGAGACGATACGATGAGATTTGAAGACGAAGCGTCATTCCAGCGATAATGGGCGGTAAGTCATCTCATTTCACAATCCGACGAACGACATCAATACACGGTCAGGTTCACCGGCGCTGCTGGCTGCTTGCGCAGGTCGCGCACAACGCGCGCCGGGTTGCCGACGGCGACGCAATAATCGGGCACATCACGGGTCACGACGGCGCCAGCGCCAACGACGGCATTTTTCCCAATGCGAACCCCGTCGAGGATAATCGCGCCGCCCCCGATCCATGCGCCATCCTCGACGATAATGCCCTGGCAGGTGATCCCCTGGAGACTGATCGGTCTGGTCGTATCGTGATAGATATGGTTCACCGCCAGCATCTGCACCATCGGCGCGAGAAAGACGTCATCGCCGATCCTGATGCCGCCCTGACCCCGCAAAATACACGCTTCGCCGATCAGCGACCGCGCGCCGATATGAATGCCAGCGTGCGGCAGATTGCGGAAATTGTAGACGTGCAGGATAGCGTTCTTCATCACATAACTTTCGCGACCGATGGAGATGCCGCCGGGGCAGGCATGGAGGTAGACGCCGTGATCGAGGTACACGCCCCGTTCGAGACGCACATGATCGGCAAAACGGATGCGCACCCCGTCCTCAATCGCTGCCACGCCCTCCATGTGCAGGATTGCGCGATACGCAACCGCGCGCACGCCAATGCCGACGATACCCGGAATCCATCCGACCGCCGCCTGGACGACCTGCTCCCATACATATCGGCGTATCGACGATGACTGACGCGAGAGATAGAGGTTTACCTGGTCGATCATGGCTGTTTGCTGTGTCTGCGGTTTCTGGCGCGCCCTGATCGATGCGCTTTTGCAGTCGAAGAAGGCGCTTTTGCTTCTCTGGACACATCGGAGCGTCGTGATGAGCCAGGTTGCTGATCCGAAGATACACGCTCTGGATACAGCGGCGCGCCAGATTCTGGCATCTCCTGGTCATTGACGCTCCGCTCTAGAACACGAACATCCTGGCGCTGATCGACCTGCCCGACCAGCGCTGCATCAATCTCATCCGACATACGCGCAACAGCCTCCGGCGGCGGCACGATCACGCGGCGCTCGTCGTTGTTGGGAACGTCATCGGGAGGCGGCGTGATAATGACATGCTCGGCTTCCGGGATCTGCGACGTATCGATATCGGAAACCACCGATGCCTGCGGCGCCGACGACCAGCCATCATGACGCGGTTTGCCGGTGTGCGCTGTCGAAGCCGCGCCATTCCCCGACAGATCGGGGAGAGCCGGTTTGCGATGCCAGGGCCAGGCGCCGATCAAGGGGCGGCGGGGCGACTCGAGAGCAGACGGTTCGAGCAGCACTGCCCCCATCAGGTGCGTGCGCTGATCCTTCTGGAGACGCTGCCTGCTCTGCGCAATCACATCCTGTTCGTCAACCGCCGGATCGATCACCACCACAACCCCGTCTACATGCGGCGCCAGTAACGCCGCATCCGGTCCCGTCATCACTGCCGGACCATCAAAGATAACGACATCGGCAATGCTGCCGAACAGATGGGTCAATTCGTGCCAGCGACGCGAACTCAGCATCGCCGGTTGCGCATCGAGCGTCGGCGCTGCCGGGAGGAACGCCACATTCTGGATCGCGGAAGGAAGAAGACGCGCTCGCAATTCCTGACGATCCCCCGCGCCCAACTTCGTCCACGGGCGACCGGGATCAGGCTCAGCACTGAACAGGCGGGTCAGGTGCGGTTGAGTCGGCTCTGCATCCACCAGCAACACCCGGTACCCGGAGCGGGCGAACAGATCGGCAAGATCGACGCTGACTGCGCTGCGCGCCTCATTTGGTTGCGTTCCGGTGACCAGCAACGCACGCACCCTTCTTCACGCGCCGCCAGCATCAGATTGGTTTGCACCTGCCGCATCGCTTCCAGTCGGCGCTCCGCGAGGGTTTCCGGCACAAATTGGAGCGGGGGACCTTTCGGAACACTCCCAAGAACCGAGAGATCGAGGCGATCACGAATATCACCCGGACCGCGCAGCCGTGGATCGATCCGATCCAGCACATACGCCGCCGCTACCGCAATGGCGAACCCGCCGAGACCGGCAAAGAGGATCGTGAGATTGCGGCGCGATGGCAACGGACTGACCGGCGGTTCGGCTGGCTCGAACGGGGTCAGAACGTTTACGACACTGCTATTCTTGTAGGACAGAAGGCGATTGTACGTGTCCTGTTCCTTGCTCAGGCTCGCTTCGAGTTGCATCAGCGTCTGGTTGATCTCCGCAAGGTCGCTGGCGGACACCACCTGCTGACGGCGAAAGGTCGTCTCCTCGATACGCGCGCGCAGATCGTTCAACCGCGCCTCACTCTCGCGCAGTTGCTGCTCGATGGTCATCTGCTCGGCGGCAATTTTGTCAGGCGATGTCGGGCTGTAGGCGATCAACTGATCGGCGATGGCATTGGCGATGGCTGCGGCACGCACCGGGTTCGAGTCGGTCACGTAGATTTCGAGCAGGTTTGCGCTTGGCACCACCGATGTCCGCAGCATATAGGTGGCGATCACATCCCAGGAAAACGGCAGGTTCAGTTTTTCCTGCACCGGGTGGAGGATGCGCTCACGTTTCGCCAGTTCGCCATAGAAACGTCCAAGCGACGATCCCAACTGCAACTGGATCGGATCGGGGCGCTGGCTTTCGAGCGTGTTGCCGATCATGAGGGTTGCGCGCGCGACGTAATAGCGCGTTTCGGTGCGACTGATAGCGAAAGCGACGCCGGAAGAGAGCGCAACCGCAACAGGAATAATCCACCACCAGCGCACAATCGGGCGTGCCAGGCGGATCAGTTCATTCAGGGTAATCATCACCGGCGGTTTCTCCTGCAAGCCGTTCGACATCACTATCATTCGTGGATCGAACCGCCAGCGCGTAAGGCGCAGCTGCCATAGGACAGCAACACGGCGTCTTCTGGCTGATACGGCAATCGGTTGATCCTGTCACTGCCACGAGATCAATGACGCCCCGGCATAGCGTTCATAGAGCGGATGATCCGCTTCGCGCCGCGCCAGCGCAACGTTTTCCTCGCGCATCACCCAGGCGACCGCGCCCAGGAGGTCGTTCGCAATATACGCTGGCGGATATTTCTGGATCTCCGGCAGCAGCGCATGGTGCGCTCCTCTTCCGGTACGTACCAGTATACTACGTATTCCCATCGCATGCCCGGCGGCGATGTCAGTCCAGGCGTCGCCAACCAGGTAGGCGTGCGAGAGATCGACGTTCCATCGGCGCGCAAGATCGCGCAGCATGCCGGGGCGGGGCTTGCGGCAGTCGCACCTGACATGGTCGTCGTGCGGGCAGTAGCGAATATCGTGGATCTGTCCGCCATACCGCGCTACCTGCACCTGCATGCGCGCATGAATGTCTTCGACAACATCCGCCGAAACGATGCCCCTGCCGACGATCGCCTGATTGGTGACCACGAAGACGCGAAACCCGGCAAGGTTGAGCCAGCGTAGCGCTGCCAGCGCACCCGGAAGGAACACGAACTCCTGCCATGACTTGACGTGATCGACACGATTTTCGTTGATCACGCCGTCGCGATCCAGAAATATCGTCCGCATCGGAGCACCTTTCCATCTGAGCGAGGTTCGGAAACGCGAACTACGGCGCTGCAGCCGCAGCGAGGACGATCATTCGTTCCAGTTGTACGGCGAGTCGAGCAGGTTGGTATGCAACACGATGCGCGCCCCCTCGAACTCGAAGGCGAAGCGCATCTGGATCAACCCCAGGCGTGTCAGTGCGGCATGCACCGCTTCCTGCCGATCTTCGCGGCAGTAGAGCATGAGAAAACCGCCGCCGCCAGCGCCGGTGATCTTGCCGCCGCCAGCGCCAGCAGCGATCGCTGCGGCATACGCTTCATCGATTGCACTGTTGGAAATACCGCTCGCAAGTTGTTTCTTGTGCCGCCAGCTTTCATCGAGCAGTGCGCCAAAGTCATCGAGTCGCCCATCTTCGAGCGCTGCCTTGATCTGCCAGCCCAGTTCTTTGATGCGGTGCAACGATTCGACCGTTTTGCCCGCACCCTGCCCGCTGCGTTCGCGCTGCTCGCTCAGGATATCGCGCGCCTGCCGCGTGGCGCCGGTGTAGAAGAGCATCAAACGACGTTCGAGCGCACGGACGTTGCTTGCGCTCATATTGAGCGGCGTCACGCGCACCCCGTCGGCGCTGAACTCGAAACAGTTGAGACCGCCAAACGCTGCGGCGTACTGATCCTGCTTGCCGATCGGCGCTTCGAGACGCCTGGTTTCGATTTCATACGCCGTCTCAGCCAGCTGGCGCTTGTTCATCGCGTTGCCCGCCAGCGTGCTGCAAATATTGCAGAGGGTCACCGACACGGCGCTCGATGATCCCAGCCCTGTTCCGGGCGGCACTTCCGATGCGATGAAGATATTGACCGGCACACGCAGGTTGAAGTGTTCGTAGATCACCTGACCCATGCGCATTTCCAGGTTGCTGTTGACAACCCGACCATCCACCGGCACCTGAAGAATACTGCTGCGATAATCGGCGGAAATGACCTGGAAGGTCGTATCGAAATTCCTGGTCACGATGCCGTAGATGTACTTGTTGATCGACGCGCTGACGACCATGCCGCCAAAACGCTCATAGTATGCGGCAAGATCGGTTCCGCCGCCGCCAAAACTGATCCGTACCGGTGAGCGTGCAATGAGCATGCTTCATCTCCTTAACGCACAGGGGCGTTGATCGCTGCCGGTGAAAGTGAACCACGGCGGCACAACACCGCCGTTGTCACTGCTGACGCTACTCTAGCACGCGGCAATGAAGCCGCGGTAAACTGAGGAAGTAGCGACTATGACATTTTTCTTACGAACCGGTCGTTTGTCGCCCATCCACCGATGTGCTACACTGAATCAACAAATCGCAGATGGGTCCGGAGGGGGATGTGGCACGGGTCATTGCAGTTGCAAACCTCAAGGGCGGTATCGGCAAAACCACAACGGTGGTCAATGTGGGTGCGGGTCTGGCATTGAAGGGCGCGCGCGTTCTGCTGGTCGATACCGATGCCCAGGGGAACCTGGCAATGGCTTTGGGGATCCATCCCCGCCGCACGCTCTACGATGTCCTGGTCGATGGCGCCCCTGCCGAACGTTGCATCGTCGAAGCCCGTCCTGGCCTCGATCTTCTGCCGGCTGATGCAACCCTGCTCGGCGCACAACCGATCATTGCCCGACGCCCCGATTGGAGCCGCGTGCTGGCGCAGGCGCTCCAGCCGGTCGCCGGCGCCTATGATTTTGTGCTGATCGACTCGGCCGGTTCGCTGACGCCGTTGAATGTCAATGCGCTGGTCTGCGCCCACGATGTGATCGCCCCCACAACGGTCGAGCATTTTTCGATCAAAAGCCTGGAATTGCTGACGCTCCAGATCGGGCGGATCAAAGGCGCTGCCGGGCAGGTGCGCATGATTATTCCGACAATGTACGACCCGCGGGTGCGGCAGTCCGGCGAGTTGCTTGCGCAGCTCCGCACCCGCTATGGCGACCGGGTGACGCCGCCGGTGCGCGTGAATGTGCGCCTCTCCGAGGCGCCTGCGCTGGGCAAAACGATCTATGAGTACGATCCGCGATCACGCGGTGCGATCGATTATGCCATGCTGGTTGAACACATCAGTCGATCGTTTGGTTTTACTGCGCGTCCACAACCCGCCCGCCCGCCATCGGTCGCACCGCAACGCCCGGCGCCGCCCGCTGCACCGCTCGTTTCGACACTGTCTGACGCACCGGAAACCTGCCCTCACTGCGGGCAAACACTGCACCATACGCATCTGGCCGGTTATCGCATCAGTTATTGCGTGCAGTGCCGCTATAAGAAACAGGATCTGATCCGGGGACGATAAGCGCCGGGAATGACCCGTCGTTTTTGCGTCCTTGCGAAGGCGCAACCAATCGCCGAACCCACTCAGTGGCATATGTGGAACGTTACGTGAACAGGAGTTATCCATGGGAGTCGATGATTTTCGCGTTGAAGCGCGCCGCCTGCTCGAGCGGATGCTTGCCGACGCGCAGCAGACCGATGAACGCGACGTGCTGATTGAGCAGTATACCGACGAATTGACGATGCTGTACGGGCAGCATGCCCATGCGCTGCTGACAGAGGTGATCGAAGACGCGCGCACACGCCTCGACGCGCGTCTCTCGCCCGATCCTATCCGCCAGACCATCGCTACCGTCCAGACAACTGTTCAGGACCTGTGGAACGCCCTGTGGGGACCCGGCGACATCCGGAGATGATACAGACTTTCAGGATGCGAGACCGTAGAAGATGCCGGTGAGCAAAGCCGTCACTCACGCACAGTGCATCACATCACCCGGTGCACCTCGATGATCTGGTCGTGCCCTGGTCCAACCGATACCATCCCCAGGCGCGCGCCGACCAACTCGCACAGTCGCGCGACATAGGCGCGCGCTTCAGCAGGAAGTTGCGCAAAATGGCGCACGCCCGACGTTGAGGTTTGCCAGCCGGGAAGTTCCTCGTAGATCGGTTCGACCTGCCCGAGAATGAACGGGTTGGCTGGCGGATAATCGAGTTCGGTGTCGTGACGCCGGTAGCCGACGCATACCTTGATACGCGGCAGTGTATCGAGCACATCGAGTTTGGTGATCGCCAGGGTATCGATACCGTTCACCCGCACAGCATACCGCACCATCACCGCATCGAACCAGCCAACCCGACGCAGGCGACCGGTCGTGGTGCCGACCTCAGCCCACGGGGTGCCGAGCTGACGCAGGACGGTCGCCGTTTCGTCCTCGATTTCGGTCGGGAAGGGACCCTCACCGACACGGGTGGCGTATGCCTTGCAGACGCCGATAACCGAAGAGAGGCGGGCAGGCGGGATCCCGCTCCCCTGACAGGCGCCAGCTGCACCGGGCGGCGACGATGTGACATACGGATAGGAGCCGTGGTCGATGTCGAGCAGCGCTCCCTGCGCCCCTTCGAGCAGGATCGGCAAATCACGATCCAGCGCGCGCTGAATGATCGGATGCACGTCGGCTACATGACGCTCGAGTTTGTTGCCGTACTCCAGGTACTTCAGGAATGTTTCGTGCAGTGAAAGCGGCTGTGCGCCATACCACGCCGTCAGCATTTTATTCTTGACTTCCAGCGCCTGACGGAGGCGACGTAGCAACGTTTCCTCGTGCAGCAGATCTCCCATCCGAATGCCAATTCGCATCATTTTGTCGGCGTAAGCCGGTCCGATGCCGCGTCCGGTGGTGCCAATCTTCGCATCGCCGCGGAGCGACTCATCAAACTGATCCTGAAGCACGTGGTACGGCATAATCACGTGCGCCCGGTCGCTGACGAACAGTTTGGCTGTGGTGATGCCACGCGCTTCCAGATCGGCGACCTCCTGCAACAGAACGGCAGGATCAACAACAACACCGCTGCCGATGATATTGACGATCCCTGGATCGAAGACGCCTGACGGAACAATATGGAGTTTGAACGTCCCGTGGCGATTGACAACGGTATGACCGGCATTGTTGCCGCCGCCATAACGAATAACCAGCCGCGACCGTTCGGCAAGCATGTCTACGATATGCCCCTTGCCTTCGTCGCCCCACTGGGCGCCAATTACTGCGACGACTGGCATATGCGGGCTCCCTTCTGCTCTGCAACCC
>AFSR01006136.1_pt1 | contig 12671 bp, 9 predicted proteins | sample 296848 | NCBI WGS metagenome assembly AFSR01 (sample SAMN02954305, study PRJNA68063) | hot springs metagenome | biome: terrestrial; feature: Mushroom and Octopus hot springs; material: microbial mat core samples; isolation source: Yellowstone National Park Mushroom and Octopus hot springs ...
AAGAATTATACCCCAACTGCGAACCTGTTGGGCGACAGACTGTGGCAAACCCGTATAAATACGGGTAGACCTATGGCGAGGATTACCTATTTGTTCTCCAACCACTCATACCGCGTGTTGCGCCGCTTGGGGATGAAGCCCGCGCTGCGTATCACGCGCTCAATCTCCTGCGCGTTCAGAATAAACTTCGACCCCTGCGCCGAGACCACATTCTCTTCGATCATCGTGGAGCCCATATCGTCCAGCCCGTAGCGCAAGGCGACGGTGATGACCTTGGGACCCTGCGTGAGGATGCTCGCCTGCATGTGGTCGAAGTTGTCCAGCATCAGGCGGGCGACGGCGACAGTGCGCAGGTACTCAGCGGGCGTCGCCTTGCGCACATGCGGCAACTCTGTGCCTTCGGGCTGGAAGTTCCAGCATACGAACGCTGTGAAGCCGCCCGTTTCGTCCTGCACCTCGCGCAGGCGGATGAAATGCTCCACGCGATCCTCAATCGTCTCCACATGCCCATACATCATGCTCGCCGTGCTGCGCAGCCCCAGCTGGTGCGCCTCGCGCATGAAGTCCAGCCACTCCTGCGCGGTGTCTTTGAAGGGGGCGATTTGCTGGCGCACGCGATCCACCAGAATCTCGCCGCCCGCGCCCGGAATGGAGTTCAGCCCCGCCGCAATCAGCCGCTGCAGGCACTCGCGCACGCTCAGGCGCGAGATGTGCGCGATATACAGAATCTCCGTCGGCGACAGCCCGTGGATAATCACCTGCGGATAGTGCTGCTTGATGAGCCGAAAGAGCCGCTCGTAGTAGTCGATCTTCAGTTTCGGGTTCAGCCCGCCCTGAATGAGCGCCTCGACGCCGCCCTGCTGCACCAACTCGTCGATTTTCTGCACGATCTCCTCGTCGCTGAGTATGTAGCCCTCGGCGTGGTTCGGCGGGCGATAAAACGCGCAGAACTTGCAGCGCACCCAGCACACATTCGTGTAGTTGATGATGCGCCCGATGACATAGGTGACATACGGGTGGGGGTTTTTGCGCATGCGCACCTCGTGCGCCAGTGCGCCCAGCGCGGGCAGGTTCGGATAGCGGAACAGCGCGACGCCGTCCTCAAACGACAGTCGCTCGCCCGCCAACACCTTCTCGGCGATGGCTTCAAAGCGCGATTGCTCGGTACGAACAGGCGTTTCTAACATAGGGTGTGATACCTCACTCGAAGTATACCCGATTGGCAGGAATTCCTACTCTGCGCCATAATATACGCGCTATGAGCCAGTCTATCACACGCCGAGAGTTTCTGAAGGCGGGCGTGGCGCTGAGTGCGCTGCCGCTTGCGTCGATGGTGCATGCGCAGGGTTCCGACCGCATCAAGGTCGGGCTGGTGGGCTGTGGCGGGCGCGGCACAGGCGCCGCCATCGACTGCCTGCGCGCCGACGACGGCACGGTCATCTGGGCGATGGGCGACATCTTCGAAGACCGCCTGAACGCCAGCCACGAGGGTCTCAAGGAGCAGTTCCCCGACCGCGTGCAAGTCGCACCAGAGCGTCGGTTTCTGGGCTTTGACGCCTACAAGAAGGTACTGGAGAGCGGGATTGACTTGGTGTTGTTGTGTACGCCGCCTGCGTTCCGTCCGATACACTTTCTGGCGGCGGTGGAGGCGGGCAAGCATGTGTTTATGGAGAAGCCCGTTGCTGTGTGTCCCGAAGGGGTGCGAATGATGCTGCGTGGGGACGAGATTGCCCAGCAGAAGCGGCTGGGCGTGATGCCTGGCACGCAGTACCGCTGGCATCCGGGCTATCAGGGCGTGATTGAGCGCATCCGTGCTGGGCACATCGGCGAGATTCGCGCTGCCTACGCCTACTACAACGCCGCCAGCCCTGCCCCGCGCCCCCGCGAAGCAGGCTGGAGCGATATGGTCTACCAACTGCGCAACTGGCTGTTCTACACTTGGCTGGCAGGCGACCAGCCCGTGGAGCAGTTCGTGCATAACATCGATGTCATGAACTGGGTGATGGGCAGCGTGCCCCTGCGGGCGATGGCGATGGGCGGCAGACAAGTGCGCACCGCGCCCGAATACGGCGATGTGTACGACCACTTCGCGATTGAGTATGAGTACCCCAACGGCGTGCGCGTGCTGGCGATGTGCCGCCAGATGGACAACACCGCCTATCGCGTCTCCAACACAGTCGTCGGCGCGGAAGGGCAGGCACTGATGGAGCAGTTCACCAACTTCTATGTGCGAGGCAAAGAGACTTGGGAACCTGGCAGGCAGTGGCTGAACCCCTATGTGGAGGAGCATCGCGTGCTGATTCAGAGCATCCGCAAGGGCGAACCGATTAACGAGACGCGCACAATCGCCGACAGCACGCTGACCGCGATGATGGGACGCATGTCGGCGTACACGGGAAAAATCGTGACTTGGGACGCCGCGATGAACTCCAAGCAGAACTATGTGGAGCGGGTGATGAACCTCACCTACGACAGCCCCGCGCCGCAAGACCCCGTGCCGACGCCAGGCAAGACGCCCCTGATATAGGCGGTACACTATCGGCGTGCTGGGCGTTGGGCTTGGGCTGGTTGCGACGGTTGTGCTGACGCTGCTGGGCGGCGTGTGGGCGCGTCGCTGGACGCCGAACCGTTTGGAGCAGTGGGTGTATGGCGGCGCGTTCGCGCTGGGTGTGTGGGCGTACCTGATTGCGGGCTGCGCCGCGCTGGGGTGGATGGGCGCAGTGCCGTGGACGCCGCTGATCGTGGTGGGTGTGTTGGGAGTAGCGGGTCGGTGGGGGTTCAAGGGCAAGATTTCCCCCCTCCTAACCTCCCCCGTACACGGGGGAGGAACTCCCTCCCCGTGACGGGGAGGGCTGGGGAGGGGGCTATCCTAAGCAAATTGCCCCAAGCCGTGCTGCTTAGTCTCTGTGTTCTACTCGCCCTATTAAGCCTCCTGTTGTGCGCCCTGCCGCCTGACGGCAACGAGTGGGACGCGCTTGCCTACCACCTCGCCTTCCCCAAGCTCTACCTGCAGGCAGGCAGGATGGCGGAGATTCCGTTTATGCACCAGAGCTGCTTCCCGCCGCTGCAGGATATGCTGTATCTGTGGGGGCTAAGCGTGGCGGGCGAGTCGGCGGCGAAAGTAACGCACTGGGCAGTGGGGCTGCTTACCGCGCTGGGTGCAGCGGGTTTTCTGCAGCGGCGGGGCGTGTCGGGCGCGTGGGGGGCAGTGCTGATACTGGGCGCGCCTGCGTTCCTGTGGCAGATGTTCAGCGCATACGCCGACCTTGCGACTGCGCTCTATGCGTCGCTGGGCATGTTCGCACTGGCATATGCCGTGCAGCAGGGCAATCGGCGTTGGCTGTGGCTGTCGGGCGCGCTGATGGGCTTCGCGCTCGCGACGAAATACACCGCGCTGCTCACGGCGAGCTTGTGGGGGCTGGTGGGGCTGGTGTGGCTTGTGCGGGCGGGGCAGGCGCGGCTTCTTCCGACGCTGCTGGGCGCGGGGCTGCTGGCGGCGGCGATTGGCGCGCCGTGGTACATTCGCAACGCCGTCTGGACGGGCAACCCCGTGTACCCGTTCGCCTACGAGATTTTCGGGGGCAAAAACTGGAGCCAAGCGCAGGCGGACGCCTACCGCAACGACCAGCTCAAGTTCGGGCTGGGACGCGAGCCTGCCCAGCTACTGCTCGCACCGTGGCACATCACGGCGAATCCCGCGCCGTTCACCGACCCGATTGGCGCACGGGCGGGCGAGCGGGTGTTTTTGTTGCCGTCGCTGGGGGTGGGCGCGCTGGCGATGCCGAGCCTGTGGCTGTCGGGCGGTCTAACGCAGGGCGCGGGCTACCTGCTCGCGTTTGTGGGACTGCACACGGTCGGCTGGTTCTACCTGATGCAGCAGATTCGCTACTGGCTGCTGCTGTTGCCGATACTGGCGGGGGGTGGGTTGGCGGCATTGGGGCGCGCGGCGCGTTGGGCGCAGATGGGCTACGCAGGGCTGCTTGTGCTGCAAGCGGGCTTCACGCTGTGGCTGATGGCGAGCGTCTACCTGCCCCTGCTGCCGCTTGCGCTGCGTGACCGCGACGCCTACCTGGACAGACGCCTGCAAATCTACCCCGCCGTGCGCTTCCTCAACACGCAGACGCCTCCTGACGCGGGCGTCATCCTGCTGGACGAAACGCGCGGGTACTACCTCGATCGTCGCTACATCTGGGGCAACGCGGGACACCACAGCCTCATCCCCTACGACCAGATGCGCACAGGCGACGACCTCGCGCAGTGGATGGCAGCCAACGGCTACACCTACCTGCTCATCAACCGCCAGTTCACGCCGCAGGGAACGCCCGAAGCGTGGCGAGCCCTCTATTATGGCGCCATCGCGCAGGGACGCCTCCAACTCGTGTTCGCGCAGCGGATGGTGGAAGTATACAAAATAAGCGATTCGGGCACTCGAAACTAAAAAAATCATGACTTTACGCCGTTGGCGACAATTAACCGTCCTGCGGAGCTGGTGATGCTGAGCGACTGCCGAGCGCCGTGGCTGACGTTCTGGGGTTCTGGGCGCGCTGCGTTGCCCGACGGTCCCGACGACCTCTGGGATCAGCAATACAATCCGAACGATCCGTATGTGCGGGCGCTGGTGGCGCAGATCGACCAATACACGCGCCACATGCGCGGCAGCACGATGGCGTTCTGCGATGGGCATGTGAAGTGGTATCCGTGGGACGCCATCTGGAAGAGCCACCCGCACAACGACCGCAAGAAGCCGTGGCTGAACCCGTATATCGTGAATTCGGAGCCGTAGGATGCGCCAAGAGCTTTCGCCGAAGGTCGCGTGGCTGCTGGTGGGGGTCGCCGTGCTGGTGGTCGCGGGGCTGCTCTGGTGGTTTCTGATTGGCGGCGACCCCGCCGCCCGCGCCGAAGTAGAGACCGTCCCGCCGGGCTACAACCCCATCACGGGGCAGCAGTTGTAGCCGCCACCGTCGCGCTGACATGGTTACAGCCCCGCGTCGCTTGAGCTCGACGGCGATGTTCGCCAGCGCGTGGACGCGATACTCCGCGTAAGGTAAGCGACGCGCCATGCGCACCGCCTCGCGGAACCGCCCGCGCTTGGCAAGCCCAATCGCATAGCCTGCGCGGTAGGCGTCCATATCATATCCAGGGTAGACAGGCGCCGCACGCAGAATCGCCTCTGCATCCTCCAAGCGTCCCGCTTGCGCAACGGCAGCAAGCCCCTTCGCCCAGTAGGTTGTGTCACGGGGGTCAGACCCACGCAGCAACTCGTCCAGCTTCGGGTGGTCTAACCCCAAGTGGAACGCCGCTTGGAAGATTATCGAGGCTCTTGATGGGCCTTCGACTCCTTCGCGTAGGCTCCACGCAGTGAGCGTCACAGCGTCTCCAAAGTGTCGGTGCATGCCAGCCTCTACGATGGAAAACACAGTGATGTCTACCTCTACTGCGAAAGCGTCTTGCACGGAACCGATTACAACCCCGTCGCCTGACAGGAATGAGAGACCGAGCAACTGTGTTGTAGCCAGCCGCTTAGTGGCATCCATGACTTCAGGGGTGAGGCTGGTGATTTGCTGCTTCAGCGACTGCAAACTGTGTTGGACGGCGCGTTTCTCGTCAAGCAAAGACGCCGATTGGAGCCACGCCTGCGCCTGCTCCACCTTGCCTGCCTGCAGGTAGCCTGCAACAATCAACCATTCGCGGGGGATATGAGGCAGTTCGGTATGTCCGCTGGGCGTCTCTAATGCACGCACTAAGTCGCTCCACCGCCCCGCGTTGAGCAGCCCGATAATGTAGCCCCCACGCAGGTGGGTCGCCGCGCATTCGTACTTGTCGGTGGGCAGCTGCCGTAGGATGCGCTCCATCGTTGCGGCGGGCAGGTGTTCGGTGAAGCGCGCGGCGAGCGTGTAGAGCCTGTCGTAGCTGACTGTTTTCTGGGTATGTGTACGCAGGTAGCGTTGGAGCGTCTGCTCGGCGAGTTGCGCGGCAGCGTCAGTGCGCCCTGCGCGTGCAAGCTGCGCTGCTTGCTGCGCCGCCGCCTCCAACGCGGGGGGCAGGCGCGTCGCATCGTCTTTCCCCCGCGCCTGCCGAATCTGGCGACTCAGCAGGTCAAGGGCGCGCGGGGACTGCCCCTGCTCAAGCAGGGCTTGCACCACGAGAAGCGTTTCCGCACGCGGATTGTAAGCGGTTATCTGCTCCAACGCCTGCAGCGCAAGGTCGATCCGTCCCATTTCCGCTGCACGGCGCACAAAGCGTCGGTATAGCCGAATGATTTTTGTGCTGCCTCTCGGATCGCCAATCCACCCAAGCACCCTTAGCGCGTCCTCCAAGCGACCTGCAACGATTAGCTCATCTGCCAGATATCGATAGAGACCCTCTCTCGCACCGCCGCAACTGCTCCAACAGTGTTTGTAGTCTCCCAGCTGTAGATGCTCGCGCGCCAATTGAAACGCACGATTGAGCTCGCCGATGTCGATAAGCGCGCGGATGAGCTCGTGCTGGACGCACGGCTTGGCGTTCTGGGGCAAGGACTGTACGAACGCCTGCGCCTCAACGATGTTGCCTGCAAGCACGAGCGCACGCACATAGGCAGCGGCAGCGTTTGGGTAGCGAGCACGCGCCGCGCCCAGCTCGGCACGTGCTTCCTGAAACAGCGCGTCCGAGCTAAGCGGGCGCAACTCGCGCACCAGCCACGGCAGCAGGAATAGCAGCATCACCCCCACAATAGGGGTTAGCGCCCACATCACGGGCCGGATTCGTTGCCAGCGCTGCTTCATAGCGTCTCACCTCGCGGCGATTCGGATACGGAACGGGTTGCTGTGCGCTTGGTAGGGCGCGTACATGCCCCACAAGTGCGCTGGTAAGATAGTATACTCGCCAGGCGACTCGGCGCGCACCAGCAGCGTGTAGCGGTACTCGCTGCCGCGATGCCACTCACTGCGGAAGGCGGCGGCGCGGTCGTCCCGTATCTCCTCGTGGATGTAGTCCCACCACCATGCCGACAGAAACGCCTCCGTATCGAACGGCGCGCAGCCTGCGGGGAAGGGCGTCTCCAGCACGGTGTAGTCGAGGCGGGAGACTTTCCGGGGCATACGGGCGACGACATCGATGCGCAGCAGGTCGCCTGTGCGCACGGTCTCGCCTGAGCGCAGCGGGCGCAGCCGTTCGCCTGGGGTGGTCATCTCGGCGGGTCGCTCCACGCGATAGACGCGCAGTTGCAACGGTCCTGCGGGCGCGTCGGCGTCTTGGAAGGCGAGTTTGCGCGGCTGCTCGAAGGTCATGCTCACCAGCGGCGCGCCGCGCACGGGGCGCAGCACCAGCGTGTTCTCGCCCACGCGCCACGGCAAGCCCTCAAGCCGCAGCGTCAACGCAGGACGACGACTGCCTTGGGCGCGTGCTTCAATCGTGCGCACCCGCTGCCCGTTCAGCCACACCTCGTATGCGCCCTCACGGTACGAATTGCGCTCGTAGCGCAGGCTATACTCCAGCAACGCCTCCACTGCCAGCGCGGTATCGCGGCTGGAGTACCAGCGACCGTTGCGGTAGCCAAGCGCGAGACCCGTGACGGTCTTGCCCACCATTTGCTCGTAGCGTTGTGGGCTGCCGAACAGCTCGGTTGCCAGCGGGCGCGCCTCCAGCAACGCCTGCAGCGCAGTCGCCTGCGTCTCCACAGGCGGCCACGAGACCCAGTACCATTCGTCATCGGTACGGTTCGGCTCCCAGTCGATGTGGCTGCGGTCTTCCAGCGCGTCGCGTTCGAGGGCGCGCCACAGCTCGCGCAGGTGCGCGTCGGCGTTGGGCAAACTGCGCCAGCGCTGCAACATCGCCGCTACATGCAGGCGATACATCTGCAAATCGCGACTGCGGTAGAGATTGTTGGCGGCGGGGCGAGGCTTGGTCAGGAATGCGACCCAGTTGGTGAGAACGCCTGTGAGTTCGTAGCGCAGGGCGTCGGGCGGCGTCGGGTCTACCGAAGCCAGCACCAGCAGCGGGAAGATCCAGTCGTAGCGGTTGAGCCACTGCTCGCGACCCTCGTGTTCGGGGACGCGGGCGAGGTCTTGCACGATGAGTCGGCGCAGGGCGTCGATGCCCTTGCGGTACATCGCTTCGGGCACGGGCACACCCGCTTGCTGGGCTTTGTGCAGTCCCCACACGGCGTAGGCGGTCGTCCAAGCGCGCGCCTCGTCCTCGTCCCACCAGCCCCAGCCGCCGTTCTCCAGTTGCATGCGCGCCAGTCGCTGCAGGCTCTGCTCGGTGATTTCGGCGAGTTTGCGCTGGGTTTCGGCGTCCATCGGCGCGCCAAGCTGCTCTGACGCGCGTTTCGCCATCAGCGCGGGCACGAAGCGGCTCACGGTCTGCTCCACGCAGCCGTAGGGGTAGTCCAGCAGGTAGGGCAGGCTATCGAGGGCGATTGCACTTGCGCTGGGGAAGCTGCGCAGGGTCAGCGTCGCGCGGCTGGGTATCGCGTCGGGGCGCAGGGTCAGCGTCAGCGTGCGCTCGGCGTTCAGCAGCACCGCGCGGCTGTCGGTCTCCGTCAGGCTCAGCGGCTTGACCGTCAGCGTGCGCTCTTCGGCGTCGCGCAGGCGTCCGCCGCGCTCGCGGGCAATTAGCACGAACCGCTGCTCGCCCAGCGACTTCGGCGTGTAGTCCCAGCGCAGGGTGGTGGAGTTGCGGGCGGGCACGCGCGCGATCTGCGTGCGGATGCCGTCAGGCGTGCGCAGTTCCACCTCCACCTCGCGCGGCTGGTCGGTGTCGTTGCTGAGAATGGCGTTGATTTCTGTGCGGTCGCCTTCCACCAGCCACATCGGCAGGCGCAGGCGCGCCATGAGGTCTTTCGCCGCTTTCACCTTCGCGCGGGCGTAGCCGATTTTGGTGTCGGCGGTGTGCGCGATGGCGGTCAGTCGCCACTCGGTGATGTTGTCGGGCAGGCGCATGCGCACGGTGGCTTGCCCGCGCGCGTCGGTGCGGATGGTCGGCTGCCAGTAGGCGGTGTCGGGGAAGTTGCGGCGCACGCTCTCCACAGAGCCTTTGTCGCCCTGCAACGCCAGCCAGACGGCGGAGAAGTCGGTATGAACATGGTTCCACTGGCGCGAGTAGAACGCTCGGCGTATGGCGGCGGGGCTGTCCTCGCGGATGGCGTAGATGGCTTCGTCCACCACGCTCAGCGACACCTCGGCGGGCATGGGCTTGCCTTGCATATCGGCGGTCTGCAGGCGCACCAGCATCGTCTCGCCTGGTTCGTAGCGCGGCTTGTCGGGTTGCACCTGCACCTGCAACGCGCCGTGCCCCTTGCCGACACGGTACTCCACCTCGCGGCGCACGAGTTCCTTGTTGCGCACCATGCAGACCGAGACGAAGGCGTTCGGGATTTGCTCGCGGGTGGCGGCGGGCAGGCGCACGCGGGTCAGCGCGCCCTGCGCCCGCACGACCTGCGAGTGGTACAGGCGGTCGCCCTCTACAGTGATGTAGAACGCCGCGTCGCGGTGCGGGGTGCGGATGGCGACCTCGACGGGTTCGCCGACTTCGTAGGCGCGTTTTTGCAGGCGCACCTCCAGCGCGTTCGCGTCTTGGCGACGCGCCCACCACGGCGTGTACCCCTGCCCCGACACCCATAGGTAGTGGCGGGTTTGAACGCGGTTGCCGTCTGTGTCGCGCCCTGTGATGGACACCTCCCAGTCGCCGCTGAGGTCGGGCGTGAACTGGAACTCGGCGACGCCTTGCGCGTTGGTCTGAAGCGTGCCCTGATGTTGCTCTGCGACCCGCGTGCGGCTGCCTGCCTGCAGTTTCAGCACCGCTTGCCATTGCAGCGCGGCTTGCACAGGCTCGCCCGTGCGTCGGTCGGTCAGGCGCACGCGATAGCGATACACCGTGCCCGTTTCGCCGAACTCGGTTTCGGGCACCAGGATTGCCTCCCAGAGGGCGGTCGCCGCCTCAAACGAAGCGCGTCCCGTCGTGCCTTCCCACCCCTCCGAAAGCGCATAGACCTCTACCGTGTATTCGTAGCTCAACGCTGACGAACCCCAGTACGACGCGTGGGCGGCGTCATCGGGCGGCAGCAGGTCGTTCGTGCGCAGCACGAGTGTCGCTCGCCCCGCCGAATCGGTCTTCAGCTCGCCTGTCTGCACCACTTGCCCGTAGGCGTCATAACCGTCGTAATACTCCTCGTCTTCCGCGTCACGGAGCCAGTCGTACTCTTCCTCCCAGTAGTCATACCAGCGCCAGTTCTCACGGCGGTAGACCGTGTAGGTCAGCTGCGTGTTCGGCACAGGCATCCCGAAGTAGTATTCGGTCTGGATGGGAATGCGTACCGTCTCGCCAGGCATGTAGAGGTCGCGGTCGGGCTTGAGGGTGATGCGATAGGTCGGCTTGCGGTACGCGCTGAGGGGCACGAACTCTTCGATAATTCCGTAGTTGCCGACGGCGGCGCGGATGGTATAGTAGCCCGTCTCCGCTTCAGGCGAGGTCGGGAAACTGGCGTGGAACGCGCCCATGTCGTTGGTGGTCGTGCGCGTCTCGTAGACGATTTCGTCCTTCGGGTTCAGGATGCTGATTTGCACGGGCGTGTTGGGCGGCGGGAGGCGGTAGTTGGGCACTTTGCCCAGCCGCGCGATGCCCTTGAAGTGAACCGTGTGTCCGGGGCGATAGATGGGGCGTTCGGTGTAAATCGCGCCTATGAGCGGCTCAGAGGCGTCGGAGCCTCCGCCCCACGGCGCGGTGCGCACATAGCCCCAGTGTACGAGTTTGCCCGTGCGCGGCGAATGCACGGCGATGACCTCGCGCTCCTCATCTTTCCAGTCGGTGTGGGGCGGGATGCGTTCCAGGCGCGCCAGCCCGTCGCGGTTGGTGCGCCCCTGCGCGACGAGACGGGTGTCGTCGCGCGTGACGCCCCCTGTGCCCACCGTGCGCGTGCGATAGAGGCGCACCTCGACGCCCGCCAGCGGCTGCCCCGTGCGTAGATCGGTACACCAAATCTCCGTCGCCTCGTGGCTCACTTTGGAGACGACCCCAATCGAGGAGACCACAAGCAGCGCCACCTGACGGTTTGTGCCCGACTGCGCTTCCAGCAGGTAAGTCCCTTCGGGTTGCTTAGGCACATCCACATATTGCGTGAACACGCCCTCGGGGTCGCGCCCGCGAATCGGCGCCTCGTGCGACCATATCGACTCCAAGTGCGTGGCGTAATGTTCCAGCGCTTTGCCCAGCTGCCCGTCGCTACGCCACCAGCCGTAGCGCACATCGTTCAGAAAACGGTACAGCCCTGAAGGCAGTGCCTCTTTGGACTGGTGGCGCACGCGGTGCAGAGTCAGGCGGATAGTGTCGTCGTCGTTGTAGCCGCGTATGCCCACGCGCAACGGCTCGTCGGGGTAGTAGACCGCTTGCGGGTGGATGAGTTCCAAAAACGGCTTGGGCGGCTTGAGGGCGAGGTTAAGGTCTAATCGCTCGCCGTCGCGCACCACGATGCGCACGCGACGCTCGGGGTAGTAATAGATGTCGAGATCGTAGAGGTCATGCCAGTTGCTGCGCGCCTCCACCTCGTAGACGCCTGCGGGTATGCCCCGCAGTTGGAAGCGACCCTGCGCGTCAGCAATCGCTTCCCAAGTGCTTTCGTCGGGCGCGCCCGCATAGCCGCACTCGTACCACGCATACCGTTCGGCGTCCCACCCCTGAACGCGAGTGCGCATCTCAGTAGGCTCGGCAGGTGGGGAGTAGGCGTCGGGCGTATCTTCGCGGGGTTGGTCTAAAGGCTCTTGTCGTATCAAGCGAACATAGGTCTTCGGAATCGGCGCGAGCGTGCGTTCAGAATAGGCAACACCGAATACGCTGCCGCGCGGCGGCTCGTTCTGCACTAACCCAGCAATCCCGTACAACTGAAAGCCAATCAGCAGTGCGCATCCAAGCGCGATGTGTGCGACCTTGCGCCAGACCATCGTCATCACCCAGCACCTAATTAGACGCGCGAGAAAAACATTCCTGCTATGGTTATGGGCAATTGGCAGGAATTTCGGGCGGAATTGCAGTATAATTGGGCGGGGGAAGCACGATGACACTGGAACAACACCAAACCGTTGAGGCGACCGAGTCGCAGGCGCACTACTCGCCCGAAGAGGCGGGCGAAATCTTGCGCATCGCAGCGCACCTGCAGGACAACACGATTACCGCAGAGCAACTGCGCGCGATTGCCCGCGAAGCTGGCGTCTCGGACGAGAATCTGGAACGCGCCATCCAGCAGTATGAGCAGAGTCGTCGCGGCAGAGGAACAGCACAAGCGCAAAGCCACCACGCGGAAGCGACGACTCGTGATATGGCTCCCTTTCCGCGCTAACACTATTTTTCCTGCTGCTTGGGTCGATGTCTTTCACCGTGCGTGTTGAGCCAGTGCGATCTCACAACACGACGGCTCACCAACCTTCTGCCGGATTCCCCCGATGCCAGGTCGTCTACTTCAAGAGCAACCACTGTCTACAAAGTAGAGGGTCGAATCGGGGAGACCATTATACATCGGGAGTGTGGATGGTCGCTACCATGTTGTGGGTACACATTTTCGGAAGGTAAACTTTGCTTCCATATCCCCGACGGGGAAACATGTGATGCTCTACGACTCCGAAACAGCGAGGTCTGGACTGTCAGTACGGACGGTCAAGCGCTTCAACGGGTCGCACGAGCGGGTGAATTGCTTCAGTACG
>AFSR01000375.1_pt1 | contig 12649 bp, 14 predicted proteins | sample 296848 | NCBI WGS metagenome assembly AFSR01 (sample SAMN02954305, study PRJNA68063) | hot springs metagenome | biome: terrestrial; feature: Mushroom and Octopus hot springs; material: microbial mat core samples; isolation source: Yellowstone National Park Mushroom and Octopus hot springs ...
CTCGATATGGCCAACAGTGAGCAAGACGCCCATTTCATGCGCAAGTGTGATCAGTTCAGCACCCTGTTGAACGGTTGCTGCAATTGGTTTTTCGACCAGCGTTGCAATCCCTGCCCGCAACGTGTCGCGGGCCACTGCAAAGTGATGCTCAGTTGGCGTCGCAACCGATACCAGATCGAGTTGTTCGCGCTCGAGCATCTCGCGATAGTCGGTATAACCACGTACCCGGAAACGCTGAACCGATCGCGCGACGGCATTTGGATCGACATCGGCAATTGCGACCAGCTCGACATCGTCCATTTCAGAGTAGACGCGAGCATGATTGAGACCCATGATCCCTGCGCCAATCAGTGCTGCTCGAAGTATGTCTGCCATAGCATCGCTCCCCGTCAGTAAGCTCCGCGACCGGTCAGCATCGCTGGTATCGTCTGGAAGAGTATTTGCAGATCCAACCAGATGGTGTGATTGCGGATGTAGTGCATATCAAGGCGCACCCGATCTTCGTAGGAGAGATCACTCCGACCGCTCACCTGCCACAGACCGGTCAATCCCGGCTTTACGGTCAAGAGGTTGTGTTGCCATTTACCGAACTTTTCCAGTTCCTGGCGTGTAATCATGCGTGGACCGATCAGGCTCATCTCACCGCGGAGTACGTTGACCAGTTGCGGCAGTTCGTCGAGACTGTACTTGCGCAGGAATGCGCCAATCCTGGTCACGCGCGGGTCATCCTTCAGTTTGCCGTGCTCCTCAAGTTCGCGTTTCTGTTCCGGAGTAAGCAACCGGTCGCCATCAACGTGCATGGTGCGCAGTTTGAAGGCATCGAATTCACGCCGTCCTTGACCTATCACCCGTCGCCGGTATATAACTGGACCGGGAGAGTCGCGCTTGATCAGGTATGCGACAACCAGGAAGAAGGGAAGCAGGATAATCAACGCGCTTGCCGCGATGACGTAATCGAGCACCGTCTTGGCCACCAGATTCATGCCAGTAATGCGGGTTTTGTTCAGCACCAGCAGCGGTACGAACCCCTCTTCGCGCACCCGCACGCCGGTTGTCAGTAACTCGAACAAGCCCGATGCCAGGCGCACCTCAACATCCTGAAAGGTATCGAGCGTGCTGTAGAGGGAAAGCAACTGCTCACGCATCATAGCAGTATTAGCGACAATGACCGTATCAATGTCGTGGAGGCGGATCTGCAGTGCAAACGATGCTGACGTGCTCAACACTGGCACACCGGGAATTGGCTCGCTTCCCACAGGAAGGTAGTCATCGATGAACCCGATGATATGCGTGCCACTGACTTTTGCTGATCGCAACTGCTCGGCAATTGCGATCCCTTCCGGGTTTGCGCCGATGATCAGAGTGCGATCCACAAACCGCCCGGCCTGGCGCTGCGCATAGACAAAACGGCGTACCATGAAGCGTCCGGTCATGCCGCAGACAACCAGCAATCCCCATGACAGGAGCAGAAAGCCACGTGCAACGACAAACTCCGGGAACAGGAAACTGACGATGATGACCAGCAACATTCCTGTTGTGACGGCGTTGAACATGCGGGCGTACTCGGTTGCGCCGCCAAGCAGGTTGATCGGGTTGTACAGCCCATAGATGCGGAAAAAAACGAGATACACCGGGGTCATTGCCAGCACGACGGCGGCGTAGAATTGCGGATTAACCCATCCTTCATTGAAGAAAGGCAGTCCGCTCCAGAAACGCACTGCATACGCTACTGCGAAACTGGTCAGTACGATTAGAATGTCATTGAGGACCAGCATGCCGAGTAGAAGCCGCCGATCAACGCGACGGGCGCTGCTTCGTGGCTGTGTGGCGGTTGCAATTCCTTCGTAGATAGCCATTCGTGATTCTCCCCTGGGTACGCTTCAGATAGTGATTGCCTGCTGCAAATCCTCGTTCACAGGTATCGTCTGTTCGATGATCTTCGCTGCCTGTGCTGCATGAGCAACAGCGGCTTCACCATTCGTCAGTTGCGGGTAGATCTGGCTGCTGTTCACCAGGTATAGCCCGGCAATATCAGTCGTGAAGGGAGGAATATCGTCCGTGCGACCGATCGGATGGAGCGGTTCGACATACCGTTCGCGTCCGATCCGTAGCGCTGCAATATCCTCCGTCTGAAGATCGGGGAACATCTGGCGGAGATAGACCAGGAACGAGCGTTGCAACGCTTCATCGTTCATCTGAGCGAAGAGATTGTCGGGTGCGACATACTTCGGCAGATAGACCAGGTGATACCCGTTGGTGAATTGCCGGTCGATCAGATTGGTGGTTTCGATGACGCCGGTGAACGGAATGCGCTCATCGGTGATGTTGAGTGTGTAGTAGGGCGAGAGAGACCGGCGTAGCACCAGGAGCATGCAAACGATGCCAAGATAGTCTTCCAGCGCGCTCCAGCGTGCATTGACATCCGCTGCTTCCGGGGGAAGCAGCCGCCGTGCGATTGGTGTTTGTAATGTCAGAACTGCGCCATCGCTGGCGATCTCACCATCGCTCAACCGTAACCCGCACACCTGTCCATTGTTTATGCGCACCTGCTGGACTGCCACACCGGTGGTGATCCGCCCTCCCCGTGCGATGATCGCTTTCGCCAGCGCATCGATGAGCATGGCATAACCGCCTGGAAGGAAGCACATCTTCTCGACTGCGCCACCCTTCTCGCGGGTATCGGTCGTGCGCACCAGCCGCGACCAGATGTAGGTCGCCGGTACGTTGTCGAAGCCGCCATCGAATTTGGCGCGCAGCAACGGCTTCCAGATATGCTCCACTGTTCGCCGTCCGCTCAGGTTTGTGAGCCATTCGACCACCGGAATCTGCTCCAGGGCGCGCCAGTCCTTCACCTGGCGTGCGCGCAGAATGGCAAGCCCCAGGCGGAAACGATCAATTGGCGAGAGCGGCGGGAAGCGCAGGAAATCGAGCGGAGTTGACATCGAGTAGAGTTTACCGTTGTGGTAGAACCCCATTGACGTCGCGGTCATCCGCAGTTCGCTGCGCAGCCCCAACTCCTCGAACAGGCGCATCAGCGTGCGGTCGCTGCTCAAAATGGCGTGGTAGTAGCGATCTACTTCCAGACCATCCAGTTCATCGAAACGGGTGCGCCCCATGAGACCGCCTAGTTCGTGGCTCCGCTCCCAGATTCGCACGCCAATACCGCGTTTGATCAGGTCGTAGCCGAGTGCAAGCCCGAGGATGCCGCCGCCAACGATATCGATTGTGGGCATGGTCGAGAACTCCTGTAACTGGGGGCTACCACTATTGCAACCGTACTGTACCAGCCAGCTTTGAAATTGGAGTGAATGCAGGAACATCGTGTATAAACTCTTTGTCAGCAGCATGCCGTTGCAAACAAAAACTGGAGAGCGATATGCTCTCCAGTCTGGTGTATCTGTGGAGCAAGGGCAGAGCGCCTGAATATGGCTCTGGATGCCTGCGCGTCGCTTCAACTCCGCGCAACCAGCATGACGCCGATACAAATGACCACCAGCCCGATCCAGCGCATTGGTGGAACTGCTTCGTGGAGCAGCAGCCACGACGCCAGCGTGATCAAGACGTAACTGAGACTGGCGAAGGGATAAACGTAACTCAGATCGGCGCGGTTGAGCGCCAGCAGCCAGAAGAACACGCCGCCAAAGTAGATCGTCAGACCGACGATAATGTAGGGCGAAAGGATGATCCGCGTGATCAGCGATGGGATCGCGGCGATGCTGATCTCCAGCGCTCCCAGTTGAGACATGCCGACCTTCAACAGCAGTTGACCGGCGACGCCAGTGACGGTCGGGATGAGAATCAGTATCAGGGTCAGCATCATGGGGGTCATCGATGATCCTTTCGAGGCGCTCTGTTCACGCCGATGAGCCTGTACCTTTGTTGCTTGCATAGTGCTTTCTTTCCTGGGCAATTCAGGCGATGCTTTCTAAAACGTCGATCATTGCTGCCACTGCGCGTTCGCTGGCGCCGCTGCGGATCGGCGCTGGCGCTGCACGCAGTCGGGCAAGCGCCTCTGGTTGCAACCACCGGCGCGCCCCGGCAAGGATTGACTCATGGGTGTTACCGATCAACACATGCCTGCCGGCATCGACCAGATAGCGCCACTCAGTCTCATTCCGAAGGATGAGCGCTGGCGTTCCCAGTGCGCCGGCTTCCTCCTGCAATCCGCCGGAGTCGGTCAACAGCGCACGCGCCTGTTCGACCAGTCTGAGGGTGTCGAGGTACCCCAGCGGCTCGCTCACACGAATACTGCGCGGCATCTCGATGCCGCAGGTTCGCATCGCAGCGGCAGTGCGCGGATGCAGCAGGAAGATGATAGTGTGCTCCTCCGCCAGTTCTCCGAGCGCGCGGATCATGCCCGGCAATACGTCGGGTGTGGTATTCTCGCTGCGGTGCAGCGTCAGCACCAGGTAGTCGCCGGGGGTCACCTCCAGACGTTGCAGGATGGTTGAGCGGCGGGCATGCTGCCGGTTGCGTTCGACCGCATCGATAACGCTCGAACCGACCATCCGGATCCGCTCCGGTGGCAATCCTTCCGCCAGCAGGTTGCGTTCAGCCGTTTCATCGGCAGCCAGCAACAATGTCGAGATGTGATCGAGAATGATGCGGTTGAGTTCTTCGGGCATCTGCCGGTTGAAGGATCGCCCGCCCGCCTCCAGGTGCGCGACCGGAATGTTGAGTTTGGCAGCGCAAAGCCCGCCAGCCATCGCGGTGTTGGTGTCGCCCTGCACCAGCACCATATCGGGTCGGGTTGCAAGCAGGATCGGCTCCAGCCGCGAGAGCATGCGCGCGGTTTGTTCACCGTGCGATGCCGAACCGACCGCCAGGGTGTAATCGGGCGCTGGCAGACCCAACTCCTCGAAAAATACTGCGTCCATCTCGAAGGAATAGTGCTGCCCGGAGTGCACCAGGATGTGGCGAAATTGCTCGCGCAGCAGCGGGATGAGCGGTGAGAGTTTGATGATCTCCGGGCGCGTTCCCAGCACGGTCACCACAGTTTTCATTGTCACTTCACCCTGCCGGTTGTGACCGGCGCAGCACGGAGCAACCCTGCCAGCCGTCGCCGCAGGATGTGCGCCTGAAAACGCAGATGCGATTTTGTAATGCGCCAGATTTTCGCTTTCGACTGACCGAATTTGCGCACATGCAACACCGCCGGGTATTCGACGACGTGGTACCCCGCCAGCAGTGCATTCACCAGAATTTCCGCCATAACGACATACCCTTCGAGGGTCGGCGGAACCTGCTCGATGACGCGGCGACGGTAGGCGCGGTACATTGCGGTGTAGGTATGAATGTGGCGGTTCACCAGCAACCGGTAGATCAGCGATGCGCCCTGGCTGAACAACAGACGGTAGGCGGGTACGCCTTCCACGCCGCCCTGTGGGTGATACGCCGATGATGTGACAATATCGACGTCGGGCGTCATCATGTCGAGCATGGCGGGAATGGTGGTGAAAGGATACGTGCCGTCACTGTCGGTCACCACAATGATCTCGCCACGCGCGTGGGCGAAACCGGTGCGCAACGCAGCGCCAAGACCGCGATTGCGCTCGTGTCGCGCAATCTGCACGTGCTCCCAATCGGCGAAGGCTGCCTTCAGTCGCTCATAGGTGTCATCGGTGCTGCCATCGTCGACCAGCACTAACTCAAACGAGCCGCGCCGCGCCAGTTCCGGGCGTATGGCGTTCAGTTGCGCACGCATCTGATCGATGCTGTCCGACTCGTTGAAGCATGGAATGACCAGCGAAAGATCCATTCCGGCGCCTTTCTTTATGATCTGCCGAGAGGGAAACGGTGAGCGCCATTTTTCTGGCGCTTACGGTATGGTATTGACAGGTGCATTATGAACGGCGCTGATGACGAGTTGATGAACGGAATGTCCGGCGTGCCGTGACAATCCCGTTACGTCGCGGGGTCGAGATATTCGATCTGAATCCCGTAGTAGCGCATCAGAAAGGTGCGCAGCGCTTGATGGATCGGGTCGCGGCTGCGCGGGGTGCGGCAGGTGATCAGATCGAGCGGGTAGATCGCTGTTCCGGCAGGCGGCGTCCACTCCGGGCGTGTCACCAGGGCGACAACCCGATCTGCACGCCGATCGGCGAGGGAAGGCGGGTCGGCGGCGGATGGGATGCAGGCGATCAGATATGGCGTGCCACGATAGCGAAACAGCACCTGTCCATCGCGCTGCTCGACATGATGGAGGCGCAGTTCGCGGCGCAGCCCAAGTTCAACGAAGTGGTCGAGGATCTGGCGCGCGGCAGCATCGCGGCGCAGCGGCGACATGGTGCGTTTCAGGCGGTCAATCGTTGTGAGGGTGCGCGCCGGAAACCCTTCCAGCACGTCGCCGGATGCAACATCCTGCGTGATCACCGATCGCGAATTGACAAAAACGTGATCGCCGATGGTTACGCCGGGATGGATAAACACACCGGCTGCGCACCACACATAGTTGCCGATCGTCACCGGACCGAACCGGACCCAGTACCCTTCGGTGTAGGGAAAGAAGGAACCGTGAGTGTAGACCATACAGCGCGCGCCGAGTGCGGAGTAGTCGCCGATCCGGACACGCTCATCACAGTTGATAAGGGTTTGCGGTCCGATATACGCATGATCGCCGATGATCAGGTCTGCCGCACCATACGCCAGGACGAAACTGCTCACAATCGAGTAGCGCCCGATGATGACGTCACCGTGGCAACTGATGAATGTCAGCGCACGGATTTCGCTTTCGTCGCCGATAGCGATGTGATGCGCGGCGATTCCGGCAAACCAGCCGATACGCACATTTCGACCAATGCGCGCACCGAGCAGGATGCGCATCAACCAGGGCTTGAGCGGCGGCGGCGCGAGCAGGATCAGCGCAACGAACAGCACGGACATAGGCAAACCCGGACAATCAGACGAAGGCGCCGGTTCGTGCGATTACGAACCGATACCGAAGGCAGCCCCACAGATGTTGGCGAAATCGACGCTCGCTGCAAGCAGGCGCTGATACCGATGCCGCCAGTGAGCGGCAATCGCAGCTGGCGTCGCCATCCAGAAATCTCCACGTGCGACCAGGTATTCCCACAAATGCCGGACAGTCGCCGACCATCCCGGAAAGAGGGCTTCATCAAACACATAGTCGTGGACGTTAACCAGCAGCAACCCGCCCTGCGCAGCGGTCTGATCAGCGAGAGCGCGCAACACTTCATTGGGTGAACCTGGATTTGCCGCGCGCTGCAGAAAGAGTTGACTGTCCATCCAGCCTGTCGGCAATTGCAGCGTGCGCAGTTCGCGCCGTTCGGCTTGCAGCAGCGGGAAGTAGGGCCAGCACGATCCGCGCCGCCAGCCGATATACCGGTCGTGGGTCAGCGATGCGTCATATGCGAACCCGAGTTGCTCGTGGATCGCCAGGGTCGCTTCAGGATTGGCGGGATCCAGATGCCAGTAATGATGTCGGTTGCCCACGACCGGTACGCCGGCGACTTCTTCCAGCAGGCGTTTTTCGCGCGCAAACTGTTCAATGCTGGCGTATGCATGGTAACTGCTGTGCAACCCGATTTCGCAGCCGGCATCGATCAGGGTGCGAAACAGGCGGCGGAAGTGTGGCGCACGGATGTCATAGAACGAATCAGGGGTTCCCAGTGCATATTCGCGCAATGATCCCTGACGAGCCACAAAGTAGAATACCGATGGTGTGTCGAAGGCGCGTTCCAGCGCCAGCCATGAGTCGAACTGCCAGTGGTGGCGTTTGCCGGTCAGCACATCGAGCGCTGCTGGCAGACCGCGCACTCCCTGACGCATCACCACCCGCAGCGGCTCCAGCCAGCGCACAACTTCCGGGTAGTCCACATCGTGGCTCAGGGCGGCTGCGGCGCGCTTTCCGTGGGGCCAGCGCGGTTCGCCGGGAGGGATGCCGGTTTCACCGATCAGGCGCTCAAAACGGGCGCCGATCCCCGATGCCAGACCTTTCCGTAGTGTCTGATCTTCCAGATATGGCGTTCCGGTCAGATCGACGTGTCCGTGGCGATTCTTCGGGAAATGCGTCTCTTCCTGACCGGTGAGCAACCAGAAGACATCGAACACAATATCACGGTGGATGATCAGACGTCCCGATTCATTCGTGATCAATCGATCATTCCCGTGTTCACCGGCGTATACCGGGTGAACGAACCCATCCGCCGACCCGGCGCCAGCCAGGCGTATGAGGGTCCGGCGTTCCCAGTGGTGCGGCATTGCCCGAATGACGATTCGCGCATGCGGTGCGCGCTGTGGATCGGGAGTATACGCAATGTCGCATGGCTCATTGCAAACGCCTGTACGCCACGGATACCCCGCGCCGGTCAACAGATAGCGCCAGGTCCACGAGATTTCCGGAGCGAAGGCATTGTCGAGAGACGGATCGATGGCAATGGTGAGTGGTCGCACGTGGTTCTCCATGGTCGAGACGATGGCATCAGGCGCGGCGCATCTTCTTGAAGCGCGCGCTGAACTGATCACCCCCGGCAATTGTGATCTTGACCGGCACTTTGAACGGTTCCAGGCGCTCGCGGCACCAGGAACGCACCCGTTTCTTGAGCGAATCAAGGTCTTCAGGTTCGATAAGGTTCACCCGTGCAGCAACCATCTGCCCTGTGATCGGGTTCTTCTCGCCATACACTGTGGCATCCCGTACATTCGGCATCTGCATGATCACGCTTTCGACCTCTGCCGGATAGACCTTCTGCCCGCCGACATTGATGATCTCGGTGCGACGCCCCAGGATGCGGATGTATTCGCCATCGACTTCGACCATGTCCTGGGTGTTCATCCAACCCTCTTCATCGAAAGGGCTGGGCGCATTCAAGTATCCAAGCATCGCCGATTTCGCGCGCACAAAGAGGATACCATCCACCACCTTCGTCTCGAACCCTTCACCGCCGACCTTGACCCACAGTGAGCCGTCGTCGCGCGACTTCGAGCGGAGAATGCCGAGTTCGGAGAGTCCATAGGTCTGCTGGAGACGCACGCCGGGGAACGCTTCGCGCACGCGCAGGAGCGTCGTTTCGGGCATCACTTCGGTGCCGTAGGTGATCAACTTCAGCGATGAGAGATCGTAGCGTCGATACGCCTCTGACATCAGGATCAGGTTGAGAAATGTCGGCGAGGTCGGCAGCAGTTCCACACGATACCGCTCGATGGCAGCGCAGACCTCATCCGGGTCGCGGCTGCGCACCGACACTGCGGTTCCGCCGTTCGACAGGGTGTAAAAGAGGGTATTGATACCGCCGATGTGGTCGAGCAGCAGGAAGGTCAGCGTCACCTGACGATGGCGCGGGGTTTGGAACTTCTCCAGCAGCGGCGTGAAATCGTGCAATGCCGCTTTGCTCTTGCCGGTCGAACCGGATGAGAAGAGGACAAGACCGGGATGCCCGCGTGCGATGAGGGTGCGGGTCAGTTCATGGGTGACCGGAATGCTGCGACGCTCGATCTGCCAGCCATCGCCAGCATCGAAACTGACGACCGCCTGCACTTCGGCGATCGACAGAAACTCTTCACGGTGCACGGCAACCGACGCTGTCAGGGGAACGACAATGGCGTTACGCATAATCAGCGCCAGCAGAAGCGAAATCGCGCCGGGTGAATAATCGCCTTCGATGCTCACGACCTGCCCTTCGGCGATGCCCGCGTTATCGAGCGCTTCGCGCCAGCGCGCGATCCGGTCGATCAACTCGCCATAGGAAACCGATGTTCCCTGCCAGACGACTGCGGTGGTATCACGCGCCTGCGCCATCCGTTCTATCAGCCATTCGATAGCCATGTTCGCCTCCTTGAAAGAAATGCGGCGGTTCAGGACACGCCGCCGAGATAGATCACCTGACCCGTGACATAGTCACTTTCGGGGCGCACAAAGAAGTCGATGACATTCGCCACATCTTCAAAGCGACCTAACCGTCGGATCGCCAGGCTATCGATAATCTTCTGGATCTTCTCCGCCGGCACGCCACGGATGAGGTCGGTCTCGATTGGCGTTGGACCGACGGCGTTGACGGTAATGCCAAGGGGTCCGAATTCGCGCGCCAGGATGCGGGTCAACATTTCGACGGCGCTTTTGGAAGCGGCGTACAGCGCCTCTCCCTCCAGACGCAGGGGAACGGCGACGGTGCTCAGGTTGACGATCCGACCGAAGCGCCGCCGTTGCATTAATCGCGCTGCTTCACGACACACGAGGAAGACGCCACGCACATTCGTGTTGAAGATTCGATCCACCGAGGCGAGCGGCGTGAGGAGCGAATGGTTCATCGCCGCGACGCCAGCATTGTTGATCACAATATCGAGCCGTCCATGACGCCGCCCGATAGCGGTTATCATCGCTTTAACCTGCGCCTCGTCGGCGACATCCGCCAGATGGTGGGTGTACCCTTCCAGCGACCAATCGGGCGCTTCTCGACTGCATCCTTCGACCAGCGCGCCGTTGCGAACGAATCGTTCTGCCAGAAAGCGCCCGATGCCCTTCCGCGCGCCGGTGATCAGCACCACCTGTTGTTCGGTTGTCATCGCTCTCTTTCTCAGGCATTGCGCTGTTCATCGAGCAGCGTGCAGATATAGGTCGCCAGCGAACCAACGGTGAGGAAAGGGCTATGCTTCTGCGACATTGCACGTTCGTTCGCCAGGGTCAGCGCACTGTCGAACGTTTCTTCGATCTTCTGCTCCAGATCGACGATGAGCGTCACCAGACCAAGAGAGTCCAGCGCGGCGCGACGCCCGATAAGGCAGGTGTCTTCACTCAGGTCGCCATCGGCATCGATGCCGTTCTGCTCGTACAGGTCGCGCAAACTCGAGATGATCAACGCAACGATGGCATCGCGGTTTGCAGCGGATAGGGTTGTCATCGGCATTCCTCCTGCCTCGATCTGCAAAGTGTGCGCCTGAGCGTCCGGGCGAAGCGCGAGTCGATTCGGTTCGTTGCGCAGGCGCCTCGCTACGGATCTGCTCAGATGCTCACGCATATGGTAGCAGAACATCGTGACACGCGCGTAAACTGCTCAGGGCAAGAGGTGACATTTTTGCAAGTTTCCGTGTGTGTTGCGAATGACATTGATCCTCACGGTCTGGTGATGAGCGGCAGGAAGAGACGCACTGGCGTGAGCGTCGATCCGCTGCCGGTCGTGGCGGTTGGTGAAGCAGTGCGTGTTGGGGTGGATGGTGGTGGAGATGGAAGAGGATTGCTGCCGGGTGACGGGTGAGGAGTAGTGCAGCGTCGCTCGATGTGGGTGTGCTGAGCTGCGAGGGCGATGTCGCAGTCGCAGAAGGGGCGCTGGCGCTCGATGTAGGAGTGAATGTGCGCGTTGGCGTTGGCGACGGAAGCGTGCTGCCAAACGGCGTGTCGGTCACATACACCGGACCGGCAGGCGAGCCGCCGAAGCGACGCTCGCCAGGACTGCCGCCCCTGCCGCGTCGTTGATGGTCGTGCCGCTCCCTTCATCGAACCGATACAGCGCCACCGTCGAACCATCCACCGCGTGCGGCGCCGCAGGACGGGCGAAGGCGCCAGTGTAGCGCACCACATTCGAGATGCGAATGTCGTCGAGCAGACCGATGTACGACGGGTAGTCCGGTCCAGCGTCGTGCTTCTCCGCGCCGAAGACCAGAAAGGGGTCGCTGTTCGGGTAGGCGGTGCTGCGTCCGTTGCGATAACTGATGTCGCCGGTCGGGCCGGCGCCGCTGGCGTCGAGTTGTCCATCGACGAAGATCTGCATCTGCCCGCTGCTGGCGTCGCGCGTGACGGCGATATGCCGCCACTGTCCGTTCGCCACATTCGTGCTGCCGTAGATCGTGCGCCCGGACGCCCCCTGCGCCACGCCGAAGCAGATGCGCCCGGACGCCAGCGCAATGCCGTAATCGCCGTGGTCGCCGCCGCCGTACACATCACGGTCGATGATCGTGCGCCCGGTGATCCAGCCGTCGCCGGAGGCGCCCGGCGTACAGGTTCCGCCGCTTGCGGTCGTTTTCATCCAGAACTCGATGGTGAAATCGCCGCCGACATCGGCAGGGGTGGGAGGGTCGATCCGCACCTTGACCCGGTCAATATCGCCTCGTGCCGTTGCCGTAGAACTGGAGCGCATAGCCGCCCGACGGCTGCGCCTGCGCCTGGCGCAGCCAGGAGTCGGCGAGCAGCGCAAGAAGCCAGCCAGACGCAACAAAAAGGACAAGCGCAATTGAGCGCATTTGATGCCCCATCAGCGCACCACCAGCGGCAAATAGGCGCGTGGCTCAAGGTTCGGCGGCGGAGGTGGAGGCGTGCTGCCAAACGGCGTATCGGTCACATACACCGGACCGGCAGGCGAGCCGCCGAAGCGACGCTCGCCAGGACTGCCGCCGCCTGCCGCGTCGATGATGGTTGTGCCGCTCCCTTCATCGAACCGGTACAGCGCCACGGTCGAACCATCCACCGCGTGCGGCGCCGCAGGGCGGGTGAAGGCGCCGGTGTAGCGCACCACATTCGAGATGCGAATATCGTCGAGCAACCCGCTGTACGACGGGTACGCCGGTCCGGCGTCGTGCTTCTCCGCGCCGAAGACCAGAAAGGGGTCGCTGTTCGGGTAGGAGGTGCTGCGCCCGTTGCGATAACTGATGTCGCCGGTACGGACCGGTTCCGCTGGCGTCGGGTTGTCCATCGACGAAG
>AFSR01004605.1_pt1 | contig 12645 bp, 12 predicted proteins | sample 296848 | NCBI WGS metagenome assembly AFSR01 (sample SAMN02954305, study PRJNA68063) | hot springs metagenome | biome: terrestrial; feature: Mushroom and Octopus hot springs; material: microbial mat core samples; isolation source: Yellowstone National Park Mushroom and Octopus hot springs ...
ACCAGAATCTCGGCGGCGTGGCGGTGATGTTGCCCGACACGAAGCGCACATTCACGATGGCGTTCGCGCCCAGCCGCGCCGCCTCTTCCAGCATGCGCCGCTCGGCTTCCGCACGCGCGTTGGAAAGCATCTCGGTATACTCCTTCAGCTCGCCGCCGACGATTTGTCGCAGTCCCGCCAGAAAGTCTTTGCCGAAGTGCGTCGCCCGCACAGTGTTCCCCTTCACAACGCCCAGCACTTTTGCAATCCGATAGCCTGGCACTTCAGAGAGTGTGGTGACCAGCATCGTTCGCCTCCTAAGCGGGCGAGTTTCGCTGTATGTGGGGCGATTCCTGCTGTAGGGCAGACTCCACAAAAGCAAGGACAATTGACACCCCCTCCTTAAAGGTTCCCCCTGCGGGCAGGGGGAACCGAAGCCCTGCGCGGTTCCCCTCGCGAAGCGGGGGGAACCTTAAGGAGGGGGGTATTATGAACGCTGACTGCGCAGTTGGTATGAGGCTCAGTTATCAGCGTACTGCAGCAAGGCGCGCACGCAAGGTATCGCTTGGCGCATCACTTTCGCGCGGTGGCTGACGCGGTTCTTGAAGTCGGGGGGCAGCTCGGCAAGCGTACAGCCCAGCGACGGCACATAGAAGATGGGGTCGTACCCGAAGCCTGCCTGTCCGCGCGGCGCGTCGGCGATGCGCCCCTCCAGCGTGTCCTCGAAGGTGTAGAGCGCGCCGTCGGGCGTGGCGATTGCCACCGCACAACGGAAGCGCGCCGTGCGCCGCGCGGGGGGTACATCCTTGAGCATCTCCAGCAGCAGGCTCATCTTGACGGGGAAGGGCGTCTGCTCGCCCGCGAATCGACGCGAATACATGCCGGGCTTGCCGCCCAGCGCGTCGATCTCCAGCCCCGCGTCGTCGGCGAAGCTGATGGCTTGGGTGAACGCGGCGCACGCGCGCGCCTTGATGACCGCGTTGCCCACATAGCTGTCGGCGTTCTCGTCGGGGGCGGGCGGCGCGTCGGCATAGTCCGCCAGCAGCCGTATCTCGACGGGCAGGTCGGCAAGCCCCGCGCGAAGCAGCTGCTCAATCTCGCGCGACTTCGAACGGTTGTGGCTCGCAATCACCACCAGGCGCGGCTCACGCATCGCGGCTCAGTCGCTCAATCAGGTCTTGGACGCGCGCTTCGATCATCGCCCGCACGCGCCGAAACTCCTCCATCGGCAGCCCCACAGGGTCGGGGATGTCCCAGTGTTCCTGAACGCCCATGTAGGTCGCGGGGCACAGCTCGTCGGTGCGGGCGTCGCACAGGCTCACCACCGCATCGAACTGCGTGATGTCGAACTCCCACACGCCTTTGGAGGTCTGACGCGTGATGTCGATGCCGACCTCGCGCATGGCTTCGATGGCTAATGGGTGGACTCTACCCGACGGCATCGTGCCCGCGCTGAAGGCGACCACCTTGCCCTGCCCGTAGTGGTTGCCGAAGCCCTCCGCCATCTGGCTGCGGCACGAGTTGCCCACACACACAAACAGCACCATCTTCGGCTTGCGTTCCATGTCAGTAGCCCCTTTGCTTGTATTGCTCGATAGTCTCGCGGTAGCGTTCCATGCCGTTGGGTTTGTTGATGCTGGCAAGGATGGTGGGCGGTTTGCCTGCGGCGGTCATGCGCTCCACGATGCCCGCGACCACTGCCCACAGCGCAGCCGCTGCGCCGATGCCCGACGCGGGGCAAAACGCGGTCTCCACGCCCTCCAGCGTCAGCATCGCGTCGCCGTAGGGCGCGGCGTTGTCGATGACCAAATCCACGACCTCGTACAGCCGCTTGCCCGATTCGTGTTCCGATTGGAGTTGCGACGAGTAGTCCATGGCGGTCAGCCCGATGGTGAACACGCCGCGCGCCCGCGCCTGCAACGCCAACTCCACGGGGAACGGCGTCTTGCCCGACACGCTGCCGATGATCAGCACATCGTTGGGGACGATTCGGCTGCGATCCAGCGCGGCGCGCACGATGCAGCGCACGGTTTCGGGGGTGGTCTGTGCGCCGACGCCGTGCGCCTCGCGGTAGGCGTTCGTGTTCGTCACCTGCAGGTCGAAGCTCAGCGGTGCAAACGCCGCCAGCCCGCCCGCGCGGTTAATCAGCTCGCGCGAGACAAGGTGCCCCGTGTCGTACACATGAATCACCCCGCCCTGCAGTAGGCACTGGGCGCAGCGTTCGGCGGCTTGCGCAATCGCCGCGCTCGATCGCTGCTCCAGCGCCTGCAACTGCGCGTGTAGCCGTTCGAAGTAGGTCTGGATGAGGCTCATACCCTGCAATTCTACTCGATGGGGCGTCGCTTAGGGCGTCGACGCATCGTCTTGGGCGAGTTTCTGCAGGAGAGGGGGCACGCCTGGCTTGCGCTTGTATTGCTCAAGCAACTTCTGAAGGAGCGCGTCCCACTCGTGCAGTTTATTCTCCACTTGATACGACCGCTTGACCACAGCCAAGTATTCAACGGCGATGGGGTACAGGTCAGGATTTGTCATGCGCAGAAAATGCTCCGCTTGTTCACGGCAGGCGTTGCGGATTTGTTCGGGAAAATGCTCCACGAGTCGGTGCGCATATTCGGGCACAAGCGAGTCTTCCTCGATAAGGATCTTGAGTGCGTCTTCGTACATGCCTTCGTAGAGGTAGATTTCTACAACCTCCTCGACTTCGCCCACCTCTTGGAGGGGTTCGAGCGCGCGCGGGCGCAGTTGCTCCCACTGCTCGCCTGCGATTTGCTGGAACAGCTGGTAGCGCGCGAAGGTGGGTTCTTCGAAGTAGGCTTTTTGGATAAACTCCATCGCGACCTCGTGTTTGCCCAGCGCGGCGGCGCACGCCGCCAGCCATTCGGCAAACGCAGTCAATGGTCCCACATCAAGCGCGTCCGTAATTGGGAATTTCTCACGAAGCCAACCAACTGCCATGTCCAAGGCGGTCTCCGTATGCCCCAGCGCATCTAACGCTTTTGCGAATGGCAGCCATTGGTAAGTCTCCTTAAATTCCCGACGCGCCGTCTCGATTGCGCCCTCTAAATCGCCTTGCAGCGCCAGCATAATTGCGTAGCGATGATGTTGCTTGGCTATTCGAGCTAACTTCAGGTAGTCCGAGACTTGACCCCGACGCTCTAACTGGCGCAGTCGGATAGCCACGAGATCGTGGACGATATCTAAGACGGGCAGTGGTCCCAGCTCAATCATGTCGTCTTCTGGAAACTCGTCGATGATGTCATGTTCCGATGACTCGTCTTCCATCAATTCACTATCGGGAATAACGAACCATGGGTCTAACTTTTCCTCAAGACTTTTGTCTATCTCGTCGGGGCGCATGAGAAGCACCTTGAGCTCAGTGGGGGACAGTTCCACACGCGGCTCCAAGTCGCGGCTGAGGGATTCGTCGTAGAGGCTGAGGGCAAACGCGCATATCAGATAGGCGTCGGTGTCATCCAACCCGCGGTTGACCCACCGCTTGAATTGCCACGAGAGCGTTCTGATTAGTGAACGGTCGGCTTCTGCTTGTGAAAGGAGAGCATATGCTAAAAGGTGCGCCAGACCGTTCAACTGCTGCTCGACCAGTGAGAACGGATTTTCGATAATGTCTATGTCTCGGAGTCGAGTAAGCAAGGGCTCGAAATGCTCTATGGTGGCTTTCACTGCTGGCTCGATTTGTTGGCTTTCGATGAGCGCACAGATTGTCCGCCCCGTTTCGCCGAGCTCCGAGAGCGCAAAGTCGATGGGGTCTGGAGCGAAGTCTGTAACGAATCGGGGCGGCGGCGCGTCGTCTTTGCCGACAGAGCGTGAGGACGCGCCTCGCCCAAGCGTCCCGCGTCGTTCAGTGTACGGGATGTCTTTCCACAAGCGATCCACTTCGCGTCGTTCCAACTTCGTCACTCCGCTGTCATAGTCCGCGCAGGATCATCTCGATGGCTTCCTTATGCTTGGTCTCATCGGAGATGATTTCCTCGAGGTCGTTCACCAGCCCGAAGTCGCCGAGTTGCTCGGCTTGGTGGCGTCGCTCCAGGTAGCGGGCGATGGTCTCTTCTTCGGCGCGGTGGACATTCAGCAGCATCTGCTTCAGGTCGCTGGCGGGGGGCACAGCGACGGGCGTCGTGGTGGGCGTGCCGCCCAGCGCGGCGATTTTGTTCGCCAGATACTCGGCATGGCGCAGCTCGTCGGGCACTTCGCGCATGAAGAACTCTTTCATTTCCTCGCGGTAGATGCCGGTCACGGTCGCGCCGTAGGTGATGTAGGTGATAATCGCCTGATACTCGTTCGCCAGGTCGGTGTTCAGACCCGCAATCAGCTGTTCCTTGATGGTGCTCATAGCCAACCTCCGTGGGTAGTATACCCGTGCGGTCTGCTATTCGGCAATTCCCAGCTTGAGCGCGCAGTAGCGGAGCGACGCACTGCGCTGGAGAGCTAAGCCCCAATCGTAGACGGCAAGTATCTGCTGGAGGAGCTCGCGGCGTTTCCCACGACGCCGCTCTGCGCGTTCACCGAAAATCCGCGCGAATTCCTGCTTGTCTAAGCCGTCTACCAGGCTTGGAATAGTTATCTCGAATGGGTTTTCGGATGGAACGCCTGCAGCATACCATGCCTCTATCATCGGGCGTGCGACTAAAACCTGCGCCTCGTCCAAATAGCGTTCGTATCGCTGGGCATACTTTTGCCGAATTGCAGTAATACACGGACCTCGGTCGTAGTCGACGAGGAGAAAAAAGTCGCTGCCCATGCGCACAAGCGATCGAAAGTGGTTTCGTAGCTTGTCGTCAGAAGTTTCGGCGTATGTATGGAGACTCACTTCATCGTACCCGACTTGCAAGCGCGGTACTAAAATACGCTCGGCGAATATTCTATCCTCCTCGCCTTCTACAAACAAGGCAATTCGCCGCCACTGTGTGATACTCATACGCCAAGAAGTTGTTGAGTGTGTAGATAGTCTAATTCCAAATTCTCTTCCAGAAAGATTTTTACGCCCTCTTGATTGGCGGGTCGCTTAATCACCGAATTGCCTTCACGATTGCGTTCAATAAGGATTAGGTCTTCTAAGTCGGCGCGTCGGACAAGCTCGGGATTATGGGTCGTGACAAGAATCTGGCTTGTTTCAGCCGCGTCGCGAAGGAGTTCCATCAGCGCGCCCATCAAGCCTGGGTGTAGGTTGCGGTCTGGCTCTTCCAAAATTACCAGTCCATCAGGCAGACGCGAGAAAAAGAGCGCGACCACCAGCGCGACAATCTCTACTGTGCCGTCTGAGAGCAGTATTGCTGGGAGCGCGCGCTTGCCGTGATAGGTCTCCTGAACCTGAAGTTGTACATGCTGTCCGCCCACCATCGTCGTGTGCAGGTGTTGGATGTAGGGCAGCACGCTTTGCACCAAGCGTAGCAACCGCTCGCGTTGGCGAGGATCGCGCAGCAGTTGTTGAACCACCAGCGGCAGGTTCGAGCCGTCTTCACTCAGCATATGCGCGGACGCCACGGGAATCGCCTGCTTAGCTTGTTTTGGAGAGAAATCATAAATCGTGATATTCTCCCCAAACAGAAAGGGCGGTAACCCCAGCATAAGTGGGGCAATCCCAAACAACGAAGTGCCTGTCTCCAGTTCAAATCGTTCGCCCTTGCGAAAGCGCACGCGCAGGAGAGGCGAGTCGGTTGGTCGCACGCGGACAACTCTGCCCTCGCGCGTCATTTCCAAGACTGTCGCCTTGCTTTTAGACGCTGCGTGCCACACCTCAAAGGTTTCTCGAACGATACGGGCAGAGTTTTTGGTGCGAATGGTTTGAATAGTCAATTCGTAGCGTATCGTTTCTACTTGCAGCCCTTCGCGGTCTGCGCCTTCCGAGCGAACCAACATTTTCGGCGCCATCGCAAGCTCTATGGTCAATTCCCGTTCACGGGACTGCAGATTCGTGAGGTACTCCGCCCCGCCCTGCAACGCGACGGCGTTCTCCAGCCCTGAACGCGCCAAGTCGCGCAGGAAGCGGAACGCATGCACCAAGTTCGTCTTGCCCGAAGCGTTCGCCCCCACGAGAATGTTTAGCGGACGCAGCTCGATCGTAGCGTCCTTGAAACTGCGGAAGTTCCGCAAGCGCAGTCGCTGTACCATAGCCTGTCAGGTTGCAGTATACCCGACCGACTCAGCCGTTCGCTGCTCAATCGAGCGAGGCTGCCTGTCCCCAACTGCTTCACGGTGGGGGCAGGCGGCGGTCAGCGTGTCCAGCGCAGCAGCACAGGCTCCAGCGGTTGCAGGGTAATCGCGCCCTCCACGGTTGCGCCGTCGAGGAGGTTGGTCGCCGTAATCGGCTGGTTCGCGTCGCTGACGAGGCGCACGGTGATCGGCGCGCGGGTGTAGTTGCACAGGCTGGCGACATAGCCGTCCTCGTAGGGCGCGACGCGGTAGCCGACGCCCCAGACAGGCTGATCGCTCTCTGGGTTCAGCAGGCGCAGCGGGCGCGCAATCCCCCAGTTGCCCAGAAACGGCGGCAGGCGCGTCAGCAGTCGCCGCGCGTCCATCAGCGGGTTGCGCTCGAAGGTCGTCGTGCCCGGACGCGAGAGGCGTTTTCTGCCGTAGCGGTCGAACTCCAGCGACGGCTCGCCAAAGCCCAGCACCAGCAGCCCGCGCTGCTGGCGCAGCTGGTCTAACCCTGCAAACGCCTCGTCGGCGATGAACTGCGTGTTGGCGACAATCAGGCGCGAGGCGTTTGGGGGCAGGCGGCGCGCCTCCAGTTGCCGCTCGGTGATGAACCCCACACGCACGCCCAGCATCGTAAGGGCGATGTAGAGGCTGTCGCGCGGCACGACGGCGTCCGCGCCCTGCATCATCATGTCGTATTGCGAGTAGAGGATATACACATCAGGCGGCTGGTTCTGCAGCGCGGCGATGTAGGGCGCGAGGCGGTTCAAGTCCAGCGTGGTGTGCGCCAGCGCTTCGACGATTTCGGGGCGGTGCAGCAGGCTGCCCGCGAAGTCGCTTTTTGGGTCGTCTGTGCGCTCCCACACCCAAAAGGTGGTCGCCGACAGCCCGCGAATCGCCGCCTCCCACAGCGCGGCGCGCGCGTGCTGCGGCGGCACATAGCGCGTCTCGCGGTCGCGAATGATGTGGTTCTCCGAGTTGAACACGGGCGCGTCGCGCAGCGACCGCTGAATCTCGTGCGCCAGCATCGTCGTCACCCAGTCGAACGCCCACGGCGCGTCCTTGTCCCACAGCGGTAGGTGCAGGCGTCGTTGCCGTTCAGCTCGCAGAACTCGGCGAACCGCTCAGGGTCTACCCCGCGCGGCAGCTCGCGGTCGTTGGTGAAGGTCCAGCTCATCAGCTTCGCGTGCTTGGGTACGCCAGGCAGGTGCTGTTCGATGGCGTTGCCAACTCGCGATGCCAGTTCGCCAGCGTCTCGGCGTTGAACTCCTGCCACTCGGCATAGGGCGCGCCTGACCCTTCGGCAGGGATGGGGATCTCGTCCCAGCTTTTGTAGCTGGTCTTCCAGCGCGTGTTGAGGGTGATGAGGTTTTTGTGCCGATTCTGCAGCCACGCTCGCCACGCCTGCTGATGGGGCGGCGAGTCGGGCGACTCCTTGTTGATCGGCTCGTTGGAGAGGCAGATGCTCAGCAGCGCGGGCTGGTCTTTCAGCAGCGGCGCGAAGTGCCCGATATATTCGCGCAGCACGGTCAGGCTCTCTGGGGCGAACAGGCTGTATTGGATGAACCCGTCGCGCGGCTGGCGCAGGTGCGGATACTTGCGGTAGACCCATTCGGGCATGTAGTGCGGGCTAATCAGGTAGTCCACCTTCACATTCGCGGCGGCGGCGCGGCGCAGCACGGGCAGCACATCCTCCTCGATGGGCTTGAGGTTCACTTGCCCCTCTTCGGGCAGGATGTCCCACACGCCGCGTTCAATCTGGATCAGATTGAAGCCCATCTGCGCGAGTTTTTCGATGTCAGCGCGCACCTGCCCGAAATGTCCGAAGCCGACGAAAAACACGGGGCGGCGTTCCCGCTCGCCCGTGAGGGGGTTCACCGTGTCGGCAATCAGCGACGCGCCGCTGATTTCGACAGGCGAGGTCACATAGCGGGGCACGGTCGGCAGGGGTTTCGCGCCGCTTAGGGCTTCCGCCAGCCGCTGGTTCAGCCGCGCGGCGACGCGCTCCATCTCGTCCAGTTGGGCGTAGGCGCGTTGCAGTTGCCCTTTCTGCAAGTCCTCGCCGACATAGCGCACGAACTCCTGCAGGATGGTGAGACTCGCTTGGGGGTAAGCGATGTCTTGACCGCTGTCGCGCACGCGCTGGAGTTGCGACTCCCAGTTGGGCAGCTGCGCGGCGAGCGCTTGTAGGCGTTGCTGGGCGAGGGCGGGCGTGAAGAAGCGCAGGGCGCGCTCCGGTCTCGGCAAGCGTCTGTCTGCCCTGTCGGATTTGCAGGCGCAGGGTCTGTTCGGGGGCGCTGGGCGCGTCGTACTCGAAGGCGATGCGGGTGTACCCCGCTGCGAGGTTCGCGCGTTGGCGGGCGCGCTGCTCGCCCAGTTGCGCCTCGATTTCGGCGTTGCGCACAGGCTGCGCGGTGTAGAGTTCGAACTCGACGCGCCCGCGCGGCTCGCTGAGGTACACCTCCTCGCCGAGGTCGTCCAGCGTCAGGATGGGACGCTCAGGCGTCTCGGCGGGCACGAACGGCGTGGCGCGGTTGCCCTGTTCCAACTTGATGGCGTCGATCCACACGCCGTCGGTTGGGGCTTCGATGACGATCACGAGGTCGAAGCTGGTCTCGTTCTCGCGGGTGGCGAAGGTGATTTCGGCGCGTCGCCACAGCCCGCGCGTGTCTTCTAGCGGCAGGCGCACGCGCCAGTTCTCGCCGCCGCCGACGAAGCCCACATAGCCCTCGCGCGTCTTGTAGCGGCAACTGAGGGTGTAGACCGTGCCTGGCTGCACGGGCACGCCGCCTGCGTAGCGCAGCAGCCCGTAGATGTCCGCGCCGAAGGGCGTCGTGTTGGTGAACTTCAGGCAGCGTTGCCCCGTCGCGCCCGCCTCCGAGACGACTTGCACCGCTGAATCGGTGTTGCGCTTGTCCCACGTCCAGCCGACAGGTAGGTCGTTCTCAGCGGCTTCAAAACTGGCGTTGCGGATGAGGTTGGGGTTCGGGGTCGTGTCCAACGGCGTAAGGGTCAGTTTCGCTTGCGAATAGCCGCACATGACTAAGCCCAGCCACACCAGCCAAGCACTCCTGCGCATCGTCGCCCTCCGTGTTGCGGGGAGAGTATACCCTATCGGGTGAAGGGACTGCGCTGCTGAAATCTCGCCTTCAGGTACTATCTTCAGCGCAGGCGCAGCGATGTGATTGCGCCTTACGGCAGCCCTATGTTTCGGCGGCGGGACGCAACAGAGACGCGACAGGCGCGCTTGGACGAGTCGGAGGAGTTCCTCCAGGTCATCTGTGCGGGCTTCAATCTCGATAGGCGCACGGCGCGACGCTTTTTCTACGACGACCCCTACTTCGAGGTGAACCAGCGGTGGGGGCTGTGGCTGCGCCACTGGTCAGAGTGGAAGCTGGTCTCCGTGCTGACCGCCGTGCCGCTGACGATTCGCATCGGGTCGCGCGCTGTGCCGTGCTACGGGATTTCTGGGGTGACGACGCTGCCTGAGTATCGCAGGCGTGGGCTGGCGTCGGCGTTGCTGCGGGCAGTGGTGGACGCGCTTCAGGCAGAGGGCGCACCGCTGGCGATTCTGCAGGCGTTCGACCACAAGTTCTACCGCAAGCACGGCTGGGAGACCGTCGGCTACCTGCCCCAGGTGCGCCTTGCGCCTGCGCAGCTGCCCCGCTATGATGCGCCCCCGCTCCGACGCGCCTACCCCGACGACCTCGAAGCGGTGATGCGCCTGTACGACGCCTGCGGCGCACGCTACACAGGTAGCCTCGTGCGCGACGAACGCCGCTGGCAGTACCTGTTCTGGAACATCCCGAACCTGTGGCTGGCGGATGGGCAGGACGGCATCGAGGGCTACCTGTTCTATGATTTTGTGGATTCGGGCTGGACGCTGCGCGTGCGCGAGATGGTCTGGCGCACGGAAGCGGCGCGTCGTGCAATTCTCGGTTGGCTCGCCGTGAACGAGGAGTCGGTCAAGGCAATCGAGTTCAATCTGCCGTTGGAGGCGTGGCAGCAGCTGGGCATCAGTGGTTGGCAATCGCCCCCTAGCGACCCGCACACGCCTGTCTACACCATTCAGGTGCTGCCGCAGTTGATGGCGCGCCCTGTGTCGTGTCGCGCGCTGCTGGAGACGCTGCTTGCCGAGACGCCCGCGCCCGACGGGTTCCAGCCGTTCACGCTCGCTGTGCGCAACGGCAACTCAGGCGACGGCGAGACGCTCAGCCTCACGGCGCAGGGGGGCGCGCTTGTCGTCGGCGATGCGCAGCCCGACCTGTTCACGCTGACCCTCACGCCCCAGACGCTCGCGCTGCTGGCGTTCGGCACATTCAGCGTCCCTGAATTGCACGCGCGTCGCCTGCTGCACGCGCCCGACGCCGTGCTGCACACGCTGGAGTTGCTCTTCCCCGAACGCCGCCCCGCGCTCACACCGATTGATTATTTTTAGGCGACTAACACCTCCGTCACGACGGCGAACACCATCGGGCGACGGCTGAGATGCTTGCGACAGAATCGGCGCAGCACCTGCGTCAGCTCCTCACGGATGTTGTCCCAGTCGCTGATTTCGGCGGGCGCCATCTTGCCCAGTGTCTGCAGAATCGCCTCACGCGCCAGCTCGGGCTGCGCCTCGTTGAGCCACTCGAAGCCGCGCAGAATAAACTGCGGGTCGTCCACCAGCTCGCCCGTCTGGGCGCGCACGGTAATCAGCGCGACGAGGATGCCCTCCTCGGCGATGACCCGTCGGTCGCGAATCAGCGATTCGGGCACGCCGCCCTCCACGCCCTCCTCAATCAGCAGCCTGCCTGCGGGAACCTTCTCGCCCAGTGTGGCGATGCCGTTCTCGATGCGCAGCACGGCGCCGTTCTCCAGCATAAACATCTGCTCGTCGCGGTAGCCCATTTGACGCGCCAGCTCAAAATACGCCGCTTGGTGGCGCGGCTCGCCATGCACAGGCGCAAGGTAGCGCGGCTTCAGCAGGCTAATCATCAGCTTCAGCTCCTCTTGGCTCGCGTGCCCCGACACATGCACGGGGGCAATCCCGTCGTGGTAGACCTTCGCGCCGAGACGCACCAAGCGATTCACCGTGCGCCACACGAGGCTCTCGTTGCCAGGAATCGGCGTTGCCGACAGAATCACCGTGTCGCCTGGGGCGATTTTCAGGCGGGGATACTCGTCGGCGGCGATTTGGCTCAGCGCGGAAAGCGGCTCGCCCTGACTGCCTGTGGTCAGCACCAGAATCTGCTCTGGGGGGTAGTCGTCGATCTGCCGCGCGCTGATGAGCACGCCTGGCTCCACCCGCAGGTAGCCGCGCTGCACGGCGATGTCCACATTCTGCTCCATGCGCCTGCCCAGCACGGCGACCTTGCGCCCGTACAGCTGCGCCATGTCGATCGCTTGCTGCAAGCGGTGGAGGTTGGAGGCGAAGGTCGTGACGAGGATGCGCCCCTGCGCGTTGGCAAACAGCGTGTAGTAGGCGTCGCTGACCGTGCTTTCGGAAGGCGTCCAGCCTGTGCGCTCGGCGTTCGTGCAGTCGCTGAGCAACAGCAGCACGCCCTCGTCCCCCAGCCGCGCCAAATGGTTGAAGTCGGTACGCTCGCCGTCCACAGGCGTGTGGTCGAACTTGAAGTCGCCCGTGAAGACCACAATCCCCTCCGCTGTGCGCAGCGCATACGCCACGCAGTCGGGGATGCTGTGCGTCACGCGAATCGGCTCTACGGTGATGCTCCCCACCTGAAACGGCGTTCCGGGCTTGACGGGGTTCAACGGTGCGTCCAGCCGCCGCTCGCGGAGTTTCTGCTCAATCAAGGCGAGCGTCAGCGGCGTGCCGTAAATCGGCAACTTGCCCAAGCGGGGCAACAGATACGGCAGCGCGCCCACATGGTCTTCGTGCCCGTGCGTCAGCAGAATCGCCTGCAGCTCGTCGCGGACGCTTAGCAGATACTCGGGGTCGGGAATCACCAAGTCCACGCCGGGCAGGTCTTCGCCCGGAAACGAAATCCCGCAATCCACAATCACCGCTTCGCCGTCGCAGCGGACTAAGTTCAGATTCTTGCCGATTTCGCCAGTGCCGCCCAGCGGGATGATCTCGAGTGCCAACGGTTGGAACCTCCTTGATATGCGCCCATAAGTATAGCATGCGCAAGGTACAATTGCGCCAAATGCGACAGCGGAAGACGGTGTGGGTGCTGGGTGCGCTGGCGTTGCTGGCGCTGGGCGCACTGTGGTGGTGGGCGGCGCAGCGACCGCCAAGCATCGTCATTCCGCCGCGCCAGTACCCGCCCAACAACGCCTACGACGCCTACAAGCAGATTGCGCAAGGCGTCAGTGACCTGTTCGCCACAGACGCGCGCCTGCGCGAAATCGAATCGCGCCTATTTAGGGGCGGCGTGCCCGTCTCGCATGCGGAGCGACGGTACTTCCTCCAGAAGATGCAGCCCTTTCTGGAAGCCTACCGCAAGCATACAGAGCAGCCCTGCGTGGCGGTCTACGAGTATGACATAAACTGGCTGTTCCCTGAGA
>AFSR01007037.1_pt1 | contig 12644 bp, 16 predicted proteins | sample 296848 | NCBI WGS metagenome assembly AFSR01 (sample SAMN02954305, study PRJNA68063) | hot springs metagenome | biome: terrestrial; feature: Mushroom and Octopus hot springs; material: microbial mat core samples; isolation source: Yellowstone National Park Mushroom and Octopus hot springs ...
AAGGCTACGTCCAATATAACCCCAGAAGCCGTAAATTTCAGATCTGCCGCTGAACTCGGCTACCTGGGGATCAGCGCAGATCATTGGGTCAGACTGGTGTATGTCTAAGGGGCGGGTGTGGGGTGGCTGGGATGAATATTCTCATCAGCAACGACGATGGCATCCAGGCGGCAGGGGTGCGGTGTTTGGCGGCAGCGCTGGCCCAGCTGGGGGGGCACCAGGTAACGGTGGTCTGTCCGGATCGGGAGCGCTCGGCCACCGGCCACGCCCTGACGTTGCACAAGCCGCTGCGGGTGGATCCGGTGCGGGAGGGATTTCCTCCAGAAGTGCAGGCCTGGGCCTGTTCGGGCACCCCTTCCGACTGTGTCAAGTTAGGTCTGGACGGGCTATTGGATCGTCCTCCCGATTGGGTGATTTCCGGCATCAATCAGGGAGCCAATCTGGGCACGGATGTGCTCTACTCCGGCACCGTCTCGGCGGCAATGGAAGGGCTATTGGAAGGGATCCCTAGCCTGGCAGTAAGCTTGGCCAGTTTTACCCATCAGGATTTTCAACCAGCGGCCCAGGTGGTGCTGAAGCTACTGGAGAAACTGAGCCTGAAACCCCTGGGGGAGCCGATGCTGTTGAACATCAACGTGCCCCCCCTAGCGCTGGCTGAAATACGCGGCATGGTCTTGGCCCGCCTGGCCTGGCGCAAGTACACAGATCTCTATGAGAAACGGGTGGATCCGCGCGGCAAGGCCTACTACTGGCTAGCTGGAGAGGTGGTGGAAGAGGAGGTGGATCCCCGCTCGGATGTGCGGGCCGTTGCGGAAGGCTATGTATCGATTACGCCCCTGCAGCCGGATCTGACGGCCTACGCGGCCTTCGATAGCTTACAGCGCTGGGGGCTCTCAGCTTTTGGCTCATGAATTTTAAGCCGGTGAGCTGGGGTCAGCGCCGAACAATGTCATCCCCTCCAAATTTTGGGTCGAACTCGGCGGGAAAGCGGGTGTTGGCACTGTAGATTGCCCCTTCCAGAAAAGCGCTCTTTAGGTTGTCCATCGACAGATTGGCCCCTCGCAAATCCGCCCCCGTTAGATCCGCCCCACTTAGGTCGGCGCCACGCAAATTGGCCCCACTCAGGTTGGCCTCGCCCATCATAGAGGAGACTGCGTAGAAACTCCCGTCAGCGCCAGCAATCGTTTCGCCACCCCTTCGGCAACCGGCATGACCGACAGTCGCGTGCCCCGTCGTACTACTTCCAGCTCCTCTGGGGTGAAGGTGTCTCGCAATTCAGCCAAAGGGATCAATCGCCCAAAGGCTGAGACAAACCGCACTCGCACCGTATGCCAGCGGGGATCCTCGCGGGTAGATTTGGGATCATAGTAGGGGCTGGCAGGGTCGAATTGGCTGGGATCCACCACGTGGGTTTCCAGGATCTCCATCAAACCGGCAATTCCGGGTGGCTCGGCATTGGAATGGTAGAAAAAGGCGCGATCCCCAGGCTGCATTGCCTTCAGATAGTTGCGGGCTTGGTAGTTGCGCACGCCATCCCAGAGGGTTTGGCCTTCCCGCTGCAGATCCCAGATGCTGTAAACGCTGGGCTCAGATTTCATCAGCCAATAGTTCATGGGGCACTAGGCTCTGGGAGCAGATAAGGGGGAACAACGGGCAACAAACTCGACAAAGTTGCGCAGCATCTTCAAGCCGTAGGGGCCGGACTTTTCTGGGTGAAACTGGGTAGCAAACAAAGCGCCGCGGGCAATGGCGGCTACACAGGTTTGGCTGCCGTGTTGGGTGGTAGCAGCCACCCAGCTTGGGTCATTGGGCACTGCGTGGTAGGAGTGGACAAAGTAAACCCAGCTTTGATCCGGGATCCCTGCCCAAAGAGGCGATTGGGGTTGGGTAAGGTGCAACTGGTTCCAGCCCATGTGGGGGATACGCAAGCCCGCCTCCGGCCGAAAGCGCTGCACCCGTCCGGGCACAATGCCCAGCCCCGGTTCTACTCCCTCTTCGCTGCTCTCGAACAAAACCTGCAAACCAAGGCAAATGCCCAAAAAAGGCTGCTGCCGCTCCACAGCCTCCCGGATGGGTTCCACAAAGCCCCGCGCCCGCAACTGCTGCATGGCTGGGTCAAAGGCCCCATCGCCGGGCAGGACAATGCCGTCAAAAGCCGCTAGTCCAGTTGGCTCTGTTACTAGCTGAACCTCAGCTCCGGCCCGCTCCAGCCCTTTGCAAGCCGAATGCAGTTTCCCGCATCATAGTCGATCACCGCCAGGCGTACAGTCCCCATGGGATCCCTTCTCGTGAGGAGTTTCGGAGTCTATCAGTATAGTGGTTCTATCCCGTTTGAGCTGACCCATGGCTGTGGCAATTGCTTCGCACGATCCCACTCCGACCGGTACTGCTCCGCAACCCTGTCGCGACCAGGTTGATTGGCCTGAGGCGGCTTACCTGCACATCCCTTTTTGTCGGCAACGCTGCCACTACTGTGATTTTGCCACCGGCCTGGGCACCCGCAAGTTGATGGAAACCTACGTGCAGATGCTCTGCCGGGAGATCGGCGGCGCCTACCGCTACCGCCATCTGGCCGGGGATCCCAGACCGTTGACCAGCATTTTTTTCGGGGGTGGCACCCCTTCTCTGCTGACGGTGGAGCAACTGGGGCGGATCTTGACTCAATTGAGGGAGAGGATCCCGTTTCATCCCAACTGCGAGATTTCTCTGGAGGCCAACCCCGGCACCCTGACGCGGGAGCAGTTGGCGGGCTATCGGGCATTGGGGGTTAACCGCATCAGCTTAGGGGTACAAGCATTTCAACCGGAGCTGCTGGCCGCTTGTGGCCGCCTGCATGGAGTAGAAGAAGTTTACGAAGCCGTGGCCGACTTGCAGGCGGCGGGCTTTGAGAATTTCAACCTGGATTTGATCTTTGGGCTGCCCTACCAGACTTTGGAACACTGGCAGCAGTCTCTACGAGCTGTTCTTGAGATTAACCCCACCCATGTCTCCGTCTATGATCTGACGATTGAACCGGGAACCCGCTTTGGTCGGATGTACCGACCGGGAGCAGCACCTTTGCCCAGCGAGGAAACCACAGTTGCCATGTACCTAATGGCGCGGGAGCTGCTCACCGAAGCGGGCTACATCCACTACGAAATCTCCAATTTTGCCCGCCCCGGCTACGCCTGTCGCCACAACCGAGTGTACTGGGAAAATCGCCCTTACTTTGGCTTTGGCATGGGATCCGTCGGCTACGAGGGGGGACGGCGCATTCAGCAGCCCAAAACCCTTTACCACTACTTCGAGCAGGTGAAAGCTGGAGTCTACCCCCTCCCTCCTGAAGCATCCCCAGAGGAAGTTTGGATGGATACTTTGATGTTGGGGTTGCGTTTAAAGGAAGGTCTGGATTTGTGCCATTTACAGGAGCGTTTTGGCCGGGCAAAGGTCGAGCAAGCTTTGGAGAAGCTGGATCCCTATTTTGAGAAGGGATGGGCCAGTTGTGAGGCAGGCCGGCTACGGCTGATTCCGCCCGATGGCTGGCTATTTTCCAATGAGATTCTCAGAGACTTGCTGGCTTGATTCCGACGGTTACTTTCACAAGATTTCTCACCAGAGCCCCCTATCCCAATTGGCCGAAAACTCAAGCTTTGAGGAGCGTAGGCCATCACCATTTCCAGCAGCCATTAAACCCAACATTTCACAGATCCTGAGATCTCTAATCTTGCAAGAGGGGTTGAGGGGAAAGATACGGAAGCCCAGAGGATCCCTATCGATAGTTGACAAATTGCAGCGCCACCGGGTAGTCCTGCTGCCTAAGCATTTGAATGACCGCCTGTAGCTCGTCTTTATCCTTGCCGGAAACGCGCACCAGATCCCCTTGAATGGCAGGCTGCACTTTCTTAAAGTTGTCGCGGATTTGCTTGGCGATCTGTTTGGCCAGTGTGGCATCAATGCCCTTTTTCAGGTGAACCACCTGGCGCACTCGGTTGCCGCCGGCGCTCTCTGGGGGTTGGAAGTCGAAGATCTTCAGGGATAGACCCCGCTTGGCCGCTTTGGTAAGAAGCAGATCCCGAATGGAGTTGAGGGCCATGTCGTTGGCGGTGGTGATGGTCAGGGATCCCTCCTCCAGCTCAATTTCCGTCTGAGTATCCTTGAGGTCGTAGCGCTGTTTGATCTCCCGTCGGGCTTGATCCACAGCGTTCACCAGTTCCTGCCGATCGAAATCGCTGACGATATCAAATGAGTAGGTAGAGGCCATAAACCTTATCTTCGCTATCGTTCAGTATCTTAAGCCCTCAGCCAAGCAGGGATCCCTAACTCTCGGAGAAGCTACAACAGGTAGAGGGATCCCAGTCCAGATTTACGGAGAAGCAGGATGGCCGATGTTGTTTTAATTACAGGCGCTTCTGAAGGCATCGGCAGAGCTACTGCCTTTACCTTTGCCCGTGGGGGTTACCGATTGGCGCTGGCTGCCCGCACTGCCGAAACCCTGAAGCAAACGGCCATCGACCTGGAGCAAAGCCTAAATGCCGAGGTCTTGGCCGTTCCCACCGATGTCACGCAGCCAGAACAGGTGCAAAACCTGGTGGAGAGAACTCTGGAACGCTATGGCCGCATCGATTGCCTGATCAACAACGCCGGCATCTGCATGAGTGGCCCTTTTTTGCAAACCACCCCGGAGCACTGGCAGGCTTTGATGGCGGTCAACTTTTGGGGCTACCTCCACACCATCCGAGCCGTGCTCCCCGACATGTTGAAGCGCAAAAAAGGCCAGATCATCAACGTGGGATCCATTGGCGGCAAAATGCCCCTGCCCCAGATGAGCGCCTATTGTGCCAGCAAGTACGCGGTCAGTGGGCTGACAGAAGCGCTGCGTCTGGAACTGCAACCCCAAGGGATCCAGGTAATTGGCGTCCATCCGGGCATCGTCAGCAGCAATTTCCTCAAGCGAGCCATTTTTCTGGATGAGGTGGGGCCAGCGTCCTCTCCCGACAGCCAAGCCCAAACCTCAGGTGGCAAAGCCCGTGAGCAAATGCAACAGGCGCTGGAGAGTTTTTGGGTCAGCCAGCCGGAAGAAGTTGCCGAAGCCATTTGGGATGCCGCTCGCCAGTCCAAGTCAGAGGTGGTGGTGGGCATGGCCCAATGGGCGGTAGGAGCTTACACCCTCTTCCCCGGGATGGGTCGGCTCATTGCTCCAGAATGTTCCTCGCTAGCCCAGGTTCTTGGGTGCTGGATAATAAGCGGTTTTGCAGACCCAGCGATAGCAGGAAGAGGGCTAAACTTGGGTATAGTTTGAGGTACCGTTAAACACTGGTATTGGCAGCGGAAGTATGGTTGAATCTGTGCCTTCTCCTTCCGGTACCCACCAGCACATCTTGATCGTGGAAGACCGAGATGGCCGCCGTACCCAGGTGCTGGGATCCGCCAAATACTTCATCGGTCGGGACTTGGCGAACGACATCTGTCTCAACTCTCAGTATGCCTCCCGCTACCACGCCATGCTGCTGCGGATTCCCGCCGAGCGAGAGGGAGAATATTGCTACCGCATTTTGGATGGGGATCTGGAAGGTCGCCCCAGCACCAATGGCTTGTTGATCAACGGCCAGAAATTGACCACCCACCAGCTCAAGTCGGGGGATGTGATCACCTTTGGCCCCGATGCCAAAGCCACCTACAAAATCGTTAAGGCGCCCTAGGCCCAGCTCTCTGCAGAGAGCGCAGCTGCCCCCGAATCAACAGCAGCAAAGCCAGCACCAAGGCCATCTCCGACAGCAAGGTCGCTAGGGCCGCCCCCTGCCAACCCCACCTTGGGATCCAAACCGCATTCAAAAGCCCATTCAGCCCCAGAGCCAGCAGTTGCAGACGGCTGCGGGGCCTTTGCAACCCTGCCCCGGTGAGCAGGTGAGATAGCAAAAGGTGGATCCCTTCTAGCAAAATGACCGGGCTGAGCCAGCGCAGGATGAGGGCCGTTTCCCGGTAAGCCGATCCCAGCACCCAGGGGATCCCGTAGGATCCCAGGGCCAGCCCCAGAGCAGCCAAACTGCCGTAGCCCACCACCCAAGGGAAAAGCTGCCAGGCGTAGCGCCAGCCTTGTGGGAGTCCCTTTTGGCCTTGGCGGCACAGCTCGGCAAAATGGCTGGTGAGCAGAGCAATCATCGGCGTTTGCGAGAAGTTGATCACCCGGTAGGCAGCGCTGTAAAGACCCCCCGCTGCTGCTGAGGCCAAACGGGGCAAGAGCAGCTTGTCCAAATCGGTGAAGGTTTTCACCGCGGCCAGCCCCACCGCAAAGTCCCAGCCCGCTGTCAGCCGTTCCCGCAGATCTCGCCAGCTCAGGGCCAAGGGGGGAGAAGGCTCGCTCCACCGCCCCATCCCCCTCGCGATCAGCAGCAGCACGACCAACACCATCAGGCCGTACAGAACAGCCCATTGTGCCAGGGATCCCCAGCCTAAGGCCACCGCCAACAACACTGCCCCCAATCGCCCCAGCGCCATGCCCGTGTCGATGAGGGCTACCCCAGCAGCCTGCTCTCTCCCGATCAGGATCCCCCTGTACACCTCTGGCACCGCGATGAACAGCAGATCGCTCAAAAGCAATACCCCCACCACCGCTGCTGGCGTCCCGGCCAGCCAAACGCTCAAGAGGGGCCACAACACCAGCGCCATCCCCCCACAGCCCAATCCCGCCAACCATAAGCTGGGGCCAATCCCCTGGGTGCAAGTCGGGGATCCCTGCCGGCTGAGGCGCTGGATCAGCAGTTCCGATTGGCCCAAATAGCCAAACGGGGCGGCCAGGTTGCTGCAGGCCAAGATGGCAGAGAAAACCCCGAAGGCTTCCGGCCCCAACAGCCGCGCCAACAGGATGAAATAGGCCCCGGACAACCCCAGGCGCAGGCCATTGCCCACCATCAGCCAGGCAGCCTGGCGCAGCCGTTGTTGTTCTGCTCTATCCACGCTGCCACTCCTGGACGAGGCTTGCCGCAGCCAGGGATACTGGATGGATGCTGAGAGGGCCCGCCCAAGAGCGGGCATCTCCTCTTGATTTTGGGTGTATCGGTTGCAATTCTTCTGGCAATTTCATGGCCAAACTCTACCCCGTCAGCAACGCCGCGCGAAGCCCCCACACCTTGGCAGGACGGGATCCGCAAGCCCTGTTCTCCCCCCATTTCCAGAACCGCCTGGCCCCCCGCCGGGTACTTCCCCCACCCCTGCCGGAACGGCGGTAGCCCTCGCTGGCTGGGATCCGCATCGGCCAAAACGGTGGGGCAGGGCTATCGGGCCGTTGTCTTGCTCTTGCTGACCAGTCTGCTGCTGTTTGGAGGGCTGGGATCCCGTCTGGCCTACCTGCAGCTAGCGCGCACCCAGTATTACCGCCAGCTGGCCGATACCAACCGCATTCGCCTGTTGCCCCAGCCGCCAGAACGCGGACGCATTGTGGATCGCAACGGCGTATTGCTGGCGAGCAGCCGATTGTCCCACTCGGTCTTCCTCTGGCCTCTGGTGCAGTCGCGGCAGCGCTGGCAGGAGATGATCCCCAAGTTGGCAGAATACTTGAACATGGCCCCCGAGGAGATCGCCCAGAAACTGGAACAGGCCGGATATCGTTCCCCTTTTCCCGTGCGCATCCTGCGCAACGCCAGCCCCCAGGTGGTCATTCAACTGGAGGAGATGAGCCGCGAGCTGCCGGGGGTGATGGTGGAGGCGGAGACGGCGCGGTTTTATCCCCACGGCGACTTGGCCGCTCACCTGCTGGGCTACACCGGCGAGATCCCCCTAGAGCAACTGCGGGCCGACCCCAGCTATCGCCTGGGGGATATCGTTGGCCTGATGGGAGTGGAGGAATTGTTCGAGAACCATCTGCGCGGCCAATGGGGCGGGCGACAGGTGGAGGTGGACGCTATGGGGGAAGTGCTGCGGGTGCTGGGAGAACAAGCGCCCCAACCGGGCAACACCCTGCAGCTCACTTTGGATGTGCGGCTGCAGCAGGCGGCAGAGCGAGCCCTCGGCCAGCAAAAAGGAGCGGTGATCGCCATGGATCCCAGCGATGGCTCGATCCTGGCCATGGCCAGCTATCCCACCTTTGATCCCAACCTCTTTTCCAGCCGCATCACCCAAGCCCAGTGGGACAGCCTGCAGCAGCAGGATTTTCCCTTCCTCAACCGCGGCCTGCGGCCCTATCCCCCCGCCAGCACCTACAAAATCATCACCACCGCTGCCGGGATTGAGTCGGGAGCCTTTCCCCCGAATACGGTGCTGCAGACCGGCCCCTACATCCAGGTGGGAGGGTGGCGCTTTTGGGACTGGAACCGGGCCGGCTTCGGGCGGCTGAACTACCGGCAGGCGATGGCCTACAGCAGCGACACCTTTTTCTACCAAATCGCCCTCGGCACCAAGGCTGCCCCTTTGCAAGAATGGTCGCGCCGCTTTGGGTTGGGACAACTGACCGGGATTGGCCTCAAAGGGGAAGCCGCGGGTCTGGTGCCGGATGCTGAGTGGAAGCAGCGCCACTGGCGCGAGCCCTGGTATGTGGGCGACACGGTCAACATGTCCATCGGCCAGGGATTTATTACCGCTACGCCGCTGCAAATGGCGGTGGTAACGGCGGCAGTGGCCAATGGGGGCTGGCGGGTGCGCCCCTTGCTCTCGCACCAGGTGATCCCGGAAAGCCCTGTGCCGCTGCGCCAAAAGGTAGGTCTTTCCCCTGCCACCCTGGAGATCCTGCAGCAGGGGCTGCGAGATGTCGTGGTTTACGGCACTGGCGGCAACGCCAACCTGGGGCCAGGATTTCCCCCAACGGCTGGTAAAACCGGCACCGCAGAGGATCCGCCGCGGCGATCCCACGCTTGGTATGTTGGCTATGCTCCCTACGACCGGCCCGAATTGGTGGTCGTGGTCTTTCTGGAAAACAGCGGCGGTGGGGGTGGATCACGGGCCGCTCCCATCTTTCGAGAGGTGATGCGGGCCTACTTCCGACCCGAGTCGTGAGCCCTAGCTTTCTGTCGGATCCGAGCCAACTGGGTATATGCAGTCTCTTGTCTCCCAGAAAATTGCGTTAAGATCCCCTAAAACCCCTTGCCCAGCAGGCTTCTGCCCTAACTTAGCTGTAGAATATGTCAGTGATTTGGAGCTCAACTGCCACAATCCTGCCATTCGCGCCAGTGGCGCCTTGGCGCATTGCAGGGCAAGCCCCGCTCCCACACACTGAGAACACTCTGGGCCGTGGCCGCTCTGCAACGCCTGAGCGAATCCGCGATCCAGGGAACGCTCTAACTTTATTGCCTAACTCAAAAGGAGATCAGGATGAACAAGGCAGAACTTGTTGATGCCGTCGCTCATCGCGCCAATGTAACCAAAAAAGAAGCGGAGGCTGTCATTTCCGCCGCACTGGAGATCATTGTCGAAGAGGTCGCATCCCGCGATGAAAACGGTGAACCCAAGGGGAAGGTGACCCTGGTGGGCTTCGGCTCCTTTGAGGCTCGCAAGCGCAAAGAGCGGGAAGGTCGCAACCCGAAAACCAACCAAAAAATGGTGATCCCAGAGAGCATCGTCCCCACTTTTACGGCGGGCAAGTCATTCCGCGAAGCAGTAGCAGGGGGGAAATCTTAATTTCGCCGGGTTGGGACTCGGCTGCTGGGTAGGGCGTGGAGCAGCCTCGACATGGTGGCAATTGGGCTTGGGGAGCAGCAATCGCTGGCTGCTCTCCCCAGGAGATTCTGGATTTTTCGGCCAGCTTGAATCCGCTGGGCCCACCGGAATCGGTCTTGCAAGCTCTGACTCAGGCGCTGTCTGCAGCAGACCCGGTTGTAATCAGCCGCTACCCGGATCCCGACTATCGGGACTTGCGCATCTGTTTGGCCAACCATTGGGCCGTCGATCCTGAGTGGATCTTTGTGGGCAATGGGGCAGCGGAGTTGCTCACCTGGGCAGCCCGGGATGCGCAAGGGCGGGAGGTATGGCTGCCCCAGCCTGCTTTTGGGGATTATGCGCGGGCTCTGCGGGCAGCAGGGGTAACCATCAAGCCGCTGCCTTTTTTCCCCGGCCAGGGATCCGCCGGTTTTACCCTTCTGCAGGAACCCCTTCCGGCGGCAGGCAAGGGAAACCGGGTGCTCTGGCTGAACAACCCCCATAACCCGACGGGCTGGCTGATCCCGCAGCAAGACATCCTGCCTCTCCTGCCCCAGTTCAACCAGGTGGTGGTGGACGAGGCTTTTATGGACTTTTTGCCGGGGGAGCCCACCCTGAGCTTAAACTCCAGCCCGTCGGCAATGCCCCGCAGCCAAACCTTGATCCCCCACCTGGCGGCTCATCCCAACACCATCGTCATCCGTTCCCTCACCAAGTTTTTCACCCTGCCCGGCTTGCGCATTGGCTTTGCGGTGGGGCACCCGGATCACTGGCAGCGCTGGCGACAGTGGCGGGATCCCTGGAGCGTCAACGGATTGGCGGGAGTGGCAGTGGCGGCAGCTTTGGCCGATGAGGACTTCCGCCGGCGCACCTTGGCCTGGCTACCCGTGGCCCGAGAGCATTTGTTCAGGGGTTTGCAAGCACTGCCCGGCTGGGATCCCTGGCCTGGTCAAGCCAATTTTGTGTTGGTGCGCTGCCCTGGCTCTGCCACGCAAATTCAGCGGGCGCTGCTGCAGCGGCACCGGATTCTGGTGCGGGATTGCCTGAGTTTTCCCGAGCTGGGAGATCGCTACCTGCGCATTGGCCTGCGCACCCTGCCGGAGCAGGAGCAGTTGTTATCCGCCTGCCGGGAGATCCTGGAGAATAGCTAGGGATTTTTCTGCGGGAGAAATTCTCATGCCCGAAGCTACCGCCTTTTGGCCGGAATGCAACGCCCCTATCGTGCGGGGGGTGGCCCATTACAGCGATCTGGAGTTGCTGCGGGCCTTTCAACGGCAGCCGGAGGTGGCCCGCTACTTCATCAGCCTGTTTTGCCGCTACTGCCAGTGGGTGGACGGGATCCTTGCCGAACATCTGCCGCCCGAGCAGTGGGCTGCCTATCGAGAGCAGGTTTGGTTGCGGCTTTACCTGCGCCTACAGCGCCTAGATGTCCACAGCCTTGTGGAAGAAGCGGCTGGCGAAGGGGATCCTGTGCTGCGACCCTGGCTGGCGGAGCAAACCCGTGAGCTGATCCAATCCTTGGATGGGATCCCCACCCGCCCTCAAGCTTCTTGCAGTCTCGACTCCACCAGAGGCGGGGCAAAGTCCTCTCTTTCACCGGCACTGGCCTGTTATTTGACTGCTGGTTTGGATACCTTGCCGGGGGATCTGCGCTTCATTCTGCTGCTGCGGGATCGCTTTGGCTGGCCACCGGTTCGCATTGCCGACCAACTCAAGGCTGACGGATATTACCTCGCCCCAGAAGACGTGGATGCCATCGTTGCCTCTGCCCGCCAGATCTTGCTTCAGAACCTACCGACAGATGTGCGTGCCCTCTATCTGGAGGCAAAGCCCTAGAAGACTGCCATAGCCCTGTGGCATGGTGGTTTATGGCAAGGTATGGGGCGCTGGCAATCCTTGTTCCCAAGGTGGGTTCTCCTGTTAAGCTGTTTCCGGCTGTAACAGTGGATCGGCATTGTTTGCTCTCCGACTTTACATCAAGTTGAGTGTGGGCTGTCTATGAGTCCTTCTCCGCTTCCCCCAGACCCTACCCAACCCCTGTCTCCGGCACAGCAGTCCCATTCACATCCAGTTCCTCAACTTGCTCTTCAGGAGGCGCTGAGCCATCTGCATTTGGATGTGCTGAAAGAACTGGAGCGATTCCGCCTCTGGCAGCGTTTGCAGCGCATGGACTCTGTCCCGCCCCCACGAGCAGGTCAGCTTGGGAATACCAGCTCTGTACAGCGCCCTTCACCTGTGCTCATTCAAGAGGTGGTGGAAGACTTGGAAGAGGAAGAGATGCCGCGGCCCTCCGGGGCCTTTTCGCCCCTCTGGGTCTTGCTGCTGTGGGTGCTTTCCTGCGCGGGGATTGGCTTTGGGGTGCGCTGGCTGATCTGGCCGGAAGAACTGTCCCTGCCCCAAAGTGCTGCCAGCAGGGCGGAAGAAGGGATCCCTGCCCAGCTGGATTTGGCCCAGTTGCCCCTGATCCCACTGGAACCGGTGGAAGGGCAGGTGGGAGAGGAGTTCTATTTCGGTGGCTTGGATCCGGATCGGCTGGCGCTGGGCTTGACGGCCACCCCGGACTTGAAGGACGTACAGGTGGATCCTCTTCAAGGCGTTCCTAACCTGCTGGACAGCCTGCAGACCGACTTGGCCTTGGCTTCCAAGGAACCCTCTCCCCCCAGCTTGCAAACGGTGGAGCAGTTGGCAGCCAGCCTGGAGCGCCCATCCCAACCTTCACCGCCTACCTCTGTGGGATCCCAGAACGTGGTGCCCCTAAGCGACAACAGCGTAGACTCTCTGGGGCCGAACCGCGGCGAGGGAACCTTCTTGGTGCTCACTACCTACTCGGGAGATGAGAGCTTGGCACGTGCTCGAGAAGTTTCTGATGGGGCCTTTGTCAAAGATGTGAATGGCCAGAAGTTTGTGCAGTTGGCAGCATTTGAACAACTGGAATATGCCCGCTATCATGCGGAAACCCTGAAAAATAAGGGCTTTAACGTTACAATTGCTGAGCAGTAGCTTTGAGGACTACAGATCCCGAATCCAAGGGATCCGAGAGA
>AFSR01001377.1_pt1 | contig 12600 bp, 16 predicted proteins | sample 296848 | NCBI WGS metagenome assembly AFSR01 (sample SAMN02954305, study PRJNA68063) | hot springs metagenome | biome: terrestrial; feature: Mushroom and Octopus hot springs; material: microbial mat core samples; isolation source: Yellowstone National Park Mushroom and Octopus hot springs ...
AGTTAGGCCACACCGTCGTCATTCTCGATGACCTCTCTAGGCCGCGCACATTACATAATATAAACTGGCTGCGTGAACAGGCGGCCCATCTACGGTGTGAGGATCGCTTGATCTTTTACAAGTGTGACATCCGCGACTTCGAGCAGTTGCTTCATATATTTAGGCAGACTGCACCCGATCTAGTAGCGCACCTAGCCGGCCAAGTGGCAGTGACCACCAGCGTGGCTAATCCACGCATGGACTTTGAGATTAACGCCCTAGGCACCTTCAACGTCCTCGAGGCAGCTCGAGCGATGGACAACCCGCCGGCAGTGATCTTCTCTTCGACTAATAAGGTATACGGCGGTATGGAAGACGTGGCTGTAGTGCTGGATGGCGAACGCTACCGCTACCGAGACTATCCCTTCGGCATTGCCGAAGACAGACCGGTAGATCCCAAGTCGCCCTACGGATGTTCCAAATGCGCCGCCGACCAGTATGTGCATGACTACGCGCGCATCTACGGTTTGCGCACAGTGGTCTTTCGCCAGAGCACCATCTACGGCCCGCGCCAGTTCGGCGTCGAGGACCAGGGCTGGTTAGCTTGGCTGATGATCGCCACGGTAACCGGCCGACCGATCACGATCTACGGCGATGGTCGGCAGGTGCGCGACATGCTCTATATTGACGACCTCATTGCCGTTTATGACGCGGCCTGGGCGCGCATTGACGCGGTCGCGGGCGAAGTGTTCAACATGGGCGGGGGCCCAGAGAACACCTTGACGATTTGGTCGGAGACCGGCCCGATGCTAGAAGCGTGGGCAGGCCGGCCTATCCCTGTTACTTACGCTGACTGGCGTCCTGGTGACCAGCGGGTGTTCATCAGCGACAACCGCAAGGCCGAGCGATTGCTCGGTTGGCGGCCGAAAGTCAACGTCCAAGAGGGGGCCCGCCGACTATGGGATTGGATCGTGGCCAACCGCGATTTATTTGTCTAACGGTGGACCTGGAACAGTTCTGGAGCGACATCTTCAGCGAGGAAGCGGCGCGCGTTCAAGCAGCTTGGCAGCTCTTGGATGACACCGAACGCGCGTCGGTATGCCAGCTTTTAGAAGCGATCACCATTGACACAGAGCGCAGCAAGGCCCAACGCGGCGCCGCGCGCTTTGCCTTGTCCGTGCTCTCTGAGGATTACCGGCTGGTCGCAGCATGGCTGAATGAAGCGCTGACGTTCGCTCAACGCTTGGCCGACCAGGCCGCGCAGCGGCTGCAAGTGGCCTTCGGCGGGTTGAATGGGTCGCTAAAAGGCGATGGGTCGCTGGTGACTCAAGCAGACGTGGACACCGATCGCTGGCTGAGCGCAGCGATTCGTAGCCGCTATCCCGATCACGGCATCCTCTCCGAAGAGCAGGATACCGCCTTCCACGGTCAGGCGTGGTGCTGGGTCATCGATCCGATTGACGGCACCACCAACTACGCGCACGGCTTCCCGGTCTGGGGCGTGCTGATCGGGCTGCTCCACTATGGCCAGCCGGTGCTTGGCGTGGCCAACTTTCCTCTCCTGGACGAGCGTTATAGCGCCCTGCGCGGCCACGGTGCCTGGCTGAATGACTCCCCGATCCAGACAGCAGCGCCGGACCACGATCCGCAAACAGGAGTGCTGCGCCTGAAACCCTATCACTTGTTCGCCTGTTGCACGCGCACCCTGCACCAGGGCCGGCTTGACCTGCCGTTGAAGCTGCGCGTTCCTGGCACGACAGGCTACAACTTGGCCCTGGTGGCGAAGGGCGCTTGCGTCGGCAGCCTAGACAAAGTTGTGCATGTCTGGGACGTCGCTGCCCTGTGGCCAATCCTTCTCGAAGCCGGTGGCTGGCTGCGCGCCAGCCTGCCGTCAGGCAGCCCCTTCCCGCTTCAAGCAGGCCAAGACTACGGGTCGCTCACGTTTTCCGTCCTCGCGGCCTGTTGTCGCGCAGCGCTGATTGAGTTCGAGCGCCAGCTTGGAGAAGCGTTCAACGACCAAATCGCTCACACAGCCTGAGCCACTCCGCTATGCTGAGCGTCTCGGCGCGGCGGGCCGGATCGATGCCGGCCTGCCTCAGCCAGCTGGCAACGTCGGATTTCTCCAGCCCTAGTCCTGCGGCGAGGGTGTTGCGTAGCTGCTTGCGAGGCTGGCAAAAGCCGGCTCTCACCACCCGAAAGAAGGTTGTCGCGTCCACCGGCGCCTGAACAGCGTGCGGGGTGATCCGCAGGACGGCCGATTCCACTTTGGGCGGCGGGAAGAAACACGCAGCGGGAATCTTGAACAACAGCTCGGCTCGCCCGTAGAATTGCACGCTCACAGCCAGCACGCTCATGTTGGGGGGCTCGGCAACGATGCGTTCGGCAACCTCTGCTTGCACAGTCAGCACCGCGCAGGCAATCGGCAAGCCACACTCTAGGACGCGCCGGACGGCTGCTGAGGTAATGTAGTACGGCAGGTTGGCGACAAAGCGAACGGCAGTGAACGCATCCGCTTCTTGTCCGAGCAGCGCTCTGAAGTCTATCTCCAGCGCGTCGCCGTGGACGATGGTGACATTGGTTGCGCTGCCGAGCTTGGCTTGTAGCTCAGGGATGAGCGACCGATCCAACTCAATAGCGATTACGCGCTTGGCGCGCTGGGCCAACCAAACAGTGAGTGCACCCGTGCCGGGGCCGATCTCTATGACCAAATCGCCTTCACTGATGCGGGCAGCCGCCACGATCCGCTTCGCAATCGCCTGGTCGGCGAGAAAGTGCTGTCCGAGCTGCTTGCGCGGGGCGAGCCTACTCAAGGCGATAGCGAATCTGGCTCGGCACCGGGGTGAGCAGGTAAACGTCCACCCAGCGATACCAGAGCTTGAGGTTGTCGTCGTCGTAGCCCAGGTCAATCCGCTTGCCGGTGATGGCGCCGCCGGTGTCGCAGGCGATGCCCATGCCGTAGCCCGGAACATAGACGTTGGTCCTTAAGCTGATGACGCGCGGGTCCACGGCAACGATGCCGAAGCGCATCGGCAAGCCGCAGCGCGTCCGACCGTACCAGGGGGCACTGCGCGGCACGCCTGACGTGCTGGCCGAGTAGGAGGTGGCCAGCATGCGAATCTTGCGCCAGTACTGCACTGGCCCCTGGGGCGTATCGAGGGTGCGGATGACGACCTTCGTGCCGTATTTATAGACGCGCGGCTGGGGCGACTGAGCCGTGAAGTCAGCCACGAGCTGACGCTTGACCTCCAGCCCGTCTTCCAGCGTAACGATGTAGCGTCTCTCGCGCACACCGCGCGCCCCTTCTTGGGCCAGCACTTGCGTGTCTAGCTCCAGCTCCGGGTCTGGTTCCCAGAGGGTGTTAAAGGGGATGTAGTCGTGCGTGATTTGCAGATCGCGCGCGCGGCGCACTACGCGAATCTCGCTTCCCGCCGCTATGGGCGCATCCAGCGCCGGCAGGGTGTAGTCCTGCTCCAGCAATAGGATGTTCATCTCGGCCAGCACGTCGGCCACCGTCTCATGCCGCGTGCGCGTGCGCAGCATTCGGCCATCCACCCACACCGTGACCGGCTTGGCCCGCTCCACAGTGATGAGCATGTCGGGCTTGATCGGCGCGCCTAGGTCGGGCGACACCTTATCAGCCAGGTACACGAGAAAGCCGGCCTGGAGCAGGGCCTCGCCCACCGTGCGCGCGGCCGTTTTAATGCTCTGCCGAGGGCCGCCAACCTCCTGAATGGTGACCGGCACGGCCCGCCGATAGCGGATAACGGCGTCCGTCAAACTGGCGAGGGGGGCTGAGTTGCGACGGTCGGCGCTGCGGGTCTGGGGGGTGCTTGGCAAGCTATCGTCAGTGCGCCCTTCAACTACGATCGCGTCGTTGACGCTCAGCGTATATCCCAGGTCTTGCAACACCTCAGCGCCGTAAGCGCGCTGGGTGCGCACCCAGCGCGGCATCTCCCCATCTACAGAGACTTGGACCGTGCGGGCGCGCTGGACGATGATGGCGTCGTTGTGATTGAGCGGCGCGTCAAGATCTGGGCGCACGATGTCTTCGGGCATGAGCGTAATGCCCGCCTCACGCAGCACGCCGGCGACGGTCGTCTGACGGGTGCGCACGCGCAGGACGTCCTCGCCATCTATTACAGTCACTGGGGTAAAGCTGGTGAGGTAACCTAGGCTGAGCAAGCTAAGCAAGCTGAGGGCAGCAGGGAGTGCCAACCAGTATGAGCGCGTCACAAGCTTCTTCGCCGGTTTCGTGCCCGATGACGCTTCCATAAAAAAGCCAACGGCGACTGGTACTTGGTGTGCTGCTGGGCTTGCCCGCGGCGCCCGAAGGCAACTCCTTACCGTTGCTACCTTCCGGTCCTGGCGGGGTTCGGAGCGCTTCGCCGCGCAGGACCCAACAGCACACTGGATTAATCATAAAGGCATTTGCGCTAAATTGTCAACCGTGATATAGTTATCTATGTAGTCGATCCCTCATGCGCCCATAGCTCAACTGGATAGAGCACTTGACTTCGGATCAAGGGGTTGTGGGTTCGAATCCTGCTGGGCGCGTTACTGCAGCGTGCAGTCATGTTTCATGTGAAATTCCCCGGTGGAACACCGCGCCCTCATAACCATGAGTAGCCAGCACGACGACTTCAGCTTGGGTTATGTGATGGGGTTGATCGTAAGCATGGGGTCGTTCACCGGGGATTGGCGCAACCCCTGTCTCCAGGTCAAGTTACATCAGCGCGACATTGCCGTGCTGGAATCTCTGCGCCAAGCGCTGGGCGGCAAGATTTACGGTCCATACCAACACGGCGACCGTTGCTATTCGATGTGGATGCTGCGCGGCGATGAGCTGGAACAGGCCGTTTCGCTGTTCGTTCACTATCTGCCCGACAGCCATCGGCGCAGGCAGTTTGTGACCTGGCTGAATAAATATCCTCGCTGGCGAGAACGCTACCTCTCCCTCATCGAGGCGACCTTCTCCGAAGACGCTGCCTAGCCCATGGATTCGGACCTCTCTAAGCTGCGCAACTTTCTGCTTAACGAGTTGTCGGAACAGGAGCTGATTGCGCTCTGTAAGGACCTCGGGATTGATTACCACGCGCTGGCTGGGACTGGCTTATTCGGCAAAACACGCGAGCTGCTCATCACCGTTCAGGCGAACGACCAGATTCACAGGCTACTGCGCCGGTTACAGGAAACCAAGCCGGCGGCCTTCCAAAGCGCGGGCCTGAGCGCCCTGCGCTTCGAGACGCGCAACACCTCGCAAGCCGGGCGGAAGACTGGCCAGACGGTCCGCTATGCCATTCCGTTGCTACTGACCTTTCTCCTCGTGCTTGGCGTGTCGCTGGTCTTGCTTTGGCCGCGCGAGGGCACGCTCCAATCCCAGCCCAACCCCGAAGCAGCCGGCAACGACAGCGGGGCATCGCAGGCCATCTCTACGCCGCCAGCCGACGCGCCGCCGTCCCCCTTTGAGGCCCCAACCGCCACCCCTGATTTCGCCGATTCGCCGTTGCCTGATGAGCCAGCGCAAATGCCGACCGATGTTGCGCCGCCGCCAGCTCAGCCCTCGCCTGCCCCAACACCAACTGCGCCGACGACCAGCCGCGAGGAACATCCCGCCGCTCAGACCATCCGCCAACTTAATGAGATATTGCCACGCCTATACACCGGCCAGGCGGGCAGCGCAGAGCTGGAGGCCTATATGACGGGCGGCGCGCTCAGCGCAGTGATGAACTTCAATAGCACGCGCCTGTTACGGGCGATGCGCCTCCCACCCAACCAACGCGCAGCGCTCAAGGTCAGCTATGAGTACATCACCCCGCCGCTGATCACCGCGGAGGACGCAGAGGGCGCCGTTGTGAGCAGCCGCGAGTTTTGGCGCTACGTCAATACGCTCAACGGCAGGGAAGCGTGCGAGGTGCGCGACTACACCTATACGCTGGCCAAAGAGGGTGACCGTTACCGCGTGACCCGCTTCCAGAGCCAAATGATAGATAACAGGTGTCGCAATTAGGCTAAGCGGGCTTCGCAAGCGCGATGCACTCGATCTCTATTAACACGTTGCGCGGCAACCGCGACACCTCGACCGTCGAGCGCGCCGGCGGCGCGTCGGGAAAGTAGGTCGCATACACCGCGTTCATCGCTGCGAAGTCATCCATCCGCTTCAGGAAGACCGTCGTCTTCAACACGTGCTCCAAGCCGGAGCCGGCGGATTCCAACACAGCACGCAGGTTCTTCAACACCCGGTGCGTTTGTTCCTCGATGCCGCCCTCGACGATCTCACCAGTTGCCGGATCGAGCGGGATTTGACCAGAGCAGAAGATCAGATCACCAGCGACGATGGCTTGAGAATAAGGGCCGATGGCTGGTGGAGCCGCAGGGGTCTGAACAATGGTCCGCGCTGTCATGGCAAATGCTAGCGAATCACAAAGACCGCCGAGGCAACCATGCTGATGATCAGGGCCGCGACGACGATCAGGCCGAGTGCAGAAGCGAGCAAACGGCGATTTCTCTGAGTATTGCGCCTGCGCACGGCACAGATTGTAACCCGAGAGGCACATTGTGAGGGGGGTGCATCCACGGCGAGAGCGATGGCGATGCCGTCGCCCAACCTTCTAGTGGTGAACGCACCCATGGTGGGCGCGAACGGCGCTACTCTTTGGGGACGAGCACAATCTCAAAGAGCCTTGGCCAGAGCTTGCCGGTGACGAACAGCCGCTGGCCGGCCCGGTCATAGGCGATGCCGTTGAGCACATCGGCGGCAGCACGTTCCTCGACCGTCAATAACCCACTCAGGTCAACCCAGCCCGTCACCAGGCCGCTGACGGGGTCAATCCGCGCGATCCAGTCTGTTTGCCAGACGTTGGCGAAGACCTCGCCGTTCACATACTCCAGCTCATTCAGCATCTCCACCGGGCGTTCACCATCAGTCACCCGGATTGTGCGGCGCACGTCAAGCGTGTCGGGGTCCAGAAAGCGTAGCGTGGCGCTCCCGTCGCTCATGATGAGTTGCTCGCCGTCGTGGGTCAGCCCCCATCCTTCTCCGGCGTATTGCCAGGTGCGCAGCAGCTCAAATGTCGCCGCGTCATAGACGAAGCCGATCCCGTTTTGCCAAGTGAGCTGGAAGAGCCGGCCACGGAACAACGCCAACCCCTCGCCGAAGTACTCTGCCCCCAAGTTATGCTGCTGAAGCACCGTGCCGCTTTCCAGCGCCACACGGCGCAGGCTGGAACGTCCCCACAGGCCCGTGCTCTCGTATAGCTGCCCATCGTCGAAGACCAGCCCCTGGGTAAACGCTGCCGGGTCGTGCGGATACACGTTGACCACGCGATAGGTGTAGTAGCGGGGCGAGGCGCGCGAGGTGGGGGTTGGGTCAGGCGATGGAGAAACCACAGGCGCACCAACAGGCACAGGCGGCACGACACAACCAACAACCATTAGTAACGCGAAGGCGAGGAGGCCGGCCACCCATCTCGAGATGGTCATCATGCACACATTATTGCCGACAGCCCGGCGCGTTATTGCTGATGCGACAAGGCAGCGTCACGGCATTGGCGAAGAATCCGCGCACCAGGTCGCTGATGTCCTGGCCCGTATGGCGGGCAAGCGCATCGAAGAAATCGTCCTGGTCGGCCTGGCGATAAGCGTATGACTCGTAGTAATCCCTGAGCGCCGCGTCCAGCGTCTGCGTGCCGATCCGTTTGCGAAGCTCGTTGAGGAAGATCAGCCCTCGACGATAGACCGCGTTAATGTAGCTGCGCGAGTCGGGGTATTCGTTTATCGCCAAGTCTATCGCGCCAACCAGCGGCCCACGCTCGCGGCTGAGGATGAAATACTGAAACCACCAGTCCGCGTCAGCGTTGTGATACTCCTGATAAAAGCGCAGCTCGCTGTAGCGCGCCAGTGCCTCATCCAACCACGGGGCACGAACCTGGTCACTGCCGACCACGTTGAACCACCACTGATGGGCGACTTCATGCACCGTGGTGGCGATCAGGTCGTGGCGCGCGCCACGACCGCGATAGCCAGCGTAGAGCGTCGTGCCGATCCCGACCATGCCGCTATACTCTTGCCCCTGTTGACGGTCGGTCTCCACAATGCGCAGGACGCGATAGGGATATGGCCCATACAACTGCGAGAACAGGCGCACTGCGTCCGCGGCAGCGCTCAACACCGCAGCGCTGAGATGGCGATGCTCGGGATAGACATAATGAATAAAAGAAACGCCATCGCGCTCAATGGTCTCCACGAGATACACATTGCTGGCAGCGAAAGCGAAGACGCGCGCCTTGGGCAGCGAATAGCGCCACAGTCGCCCCTCGCGCGATTCATCGCCGCCGGCGGCGATAACGACCCCCTCAGGCGCCAGGATGTTCGCCTCGTGGTCGGCCAGTTCTGAGGTATACGGATCGCCGATCGGTACATAAGTCGGCGTGTCCCATTCGCCGTTGCGATAGGGCGCCAGCATGATGTACCAATGGCCACAGGTCAGGCTATAAGGGCCGCGCGACGTGTCGTCTCCGCCGATGCCAAGCGTCACCTCTTGTAAAGGCACCTTGAAGGTGAAGTCGAAGGTCATGGCGATCGCCTTGTCCGGCGGAAACGAGGCCGGCAACTTCACCGTTAGGACAGCGCCGCTCAAGTCATAGGGCAGCGGGTCGGCCTGGCCGAATAAGCGCACGTCGCGCAGCGTCAATGCGCCGGGCCGCCGCGCTGGCGGCACGTTGAACTTTAGCTCGGTGATCGTCTGGCCGGTGGGGTTGGCGAACTCGATGCGCTGCTGAGCATGGACGTTGCCACCGGCATAATCGAGCGTGATGTTGAAGACATAGAGAGGGCGGGGAGGCACTTCTTCCAGAAAAGGCAACGCGCGCTGAGCCACCAGCCGACCGTTCAACGTCCCCGCCGAAACAGCAACCGTGGGAAGCAGTGCCGGCTGTCCTGAGGAGGCGACACGCACGCAACCAACGAGCGCGCCGGCGACGACGAGATGCGCCAGAAGCGCTGCGCGCGCCGAACAGCTAGCGCACCCTCGTATTATTGTTGTCCTGTTCCTCGGTTTCAACGCGCTCTTTCGCCACCGTCACGACCGCTGCCTTGCGCGCAGCCGCGTTGGGGAGCGTCAGATCGGCTGATACCCATCCTTGTGTGCCCTTCCTGACCACGCGGAACCACTTGCCATCCGCGCTCCTGCCGGTGACCGCCAGAACCTCGCCGCGCTGGGCCTTGGCCAGGACTTTTGCATCTGCGCGCGGCTCGGCGCGCAGGTTGAGCACCCGCTTCGCGTTGACGGCCAGCGCCGGCTTATCACCGGCGGGCGCTTTGACCTCCGACAGGGCCGGCTGACTGGTTAAATCCGAGGGGGATTGCGCGGACGGGCGGATATCAATTACGTTAGGGGGCGGCGCCACAACGCCAGGGCCGGTCTCGACAAAGCCGCGGCCTAGGCAAATCCCCTTGGCGCCGGGCGTCGGCAAAATCTCCAGACAACTGTCATCAACGTAAACATCATTATGTTCGACCGGAATATCCGCAGAACTCCAGATCAGCACATTCACGGCCGTATTCTTCGCCACCCCGTCAACAAAAATCTGCTCCCAGCGATCGTAAGGCTGTTGCCAATCCGAGCAAACCAGATTAGGGTCGGTCATGTCGCGCGGGCCGCCATCTTGATCAATGCACACGCGCACCCTCAGATTGCCATCCTGGATCGAGCGGGGCGGGATGGTAGTTTGTTCGCTCAGGTGAGTTGACCACAACTGCACCCACGTGGTGAAGCGCAAGGGGGCGCCGATCGGCACATTGACGACATACTGCATGACGCCGGCCTTCTTGTTCACCGCGAAGAAGTTGAACCAGCGTTCCGAGCCGCCGCCGCTGTGCACGCGGTAGGGATATTCGTGTTTGAATACAGGGCGAAACTCTGGTGTGCGATAGTAGGGATCGCGTGAATCAACGCCAGCCGGCGGTTCCTCCCAGAACGGGATCCAGCTCCACGTGACGTTGATCTCGCCGCGCCCCTCGAAGTAAACCCCAGGGTGCTCATGGCCGGGGTTGAGCAACAGGTTGTAACCAGGCCGATGCTGCGCTGCTGGTTGTGCGGGAAGAAGAGAGAGAGCGCGTAGCGGGCTAATCACCAGCGCAATGCCCAACGCAACTGACAATGGCTTAATCGAGGACCACATACCCTTTCGTCTTCGCACGCTACGGACAAGGACCGCCCTTCAGAGTTAGGGAGGGTGACTCTGGCTATGGACACCTCCGCCGTTGTCTTTACAGGCGATGTGGTTTATACCATGTCCCGCTTGCTAAGGGTGCATTCATGGATAGGGGCAAAACGCTGGGTGGGCAACGGCAGTGCCGTCGCCTACCCTCCATGATTGATTCGCCTTCGTTGGCAGCATCGCTTGGTGGAAGGCTGCCCTTATTAGTGAAAGCACCCCTTGCTAGGGTGGGCAAAGGACGGCTTCTGAAAGACAAGCGCTAAAGCAACGCGCGGGCCAACATCTCCCACTCGTCGCTCAGCGCGCCGGTGAAGATCGGCCGACCAGCGCGGCGATACCAGTAGCTGGCGTTGGAGAGGTCACCCTCCTTGCGATGCAGATAAGCGTGCACCCAGGCACCTGCTGCGTCATCCTGGGCCTGCGCACAGGCGTGGGCCTGCGCCCAATCGCCCTTCGCATCCCACCATAATGCTTTCAGCGCGTTGCTCAGCGTCGCCGGCGGTTGATCATGTGAAATTGATGCCTTAAACGTCGCGTAGTCCATCGTTGCGCTCAATGCCCAGATTATGCCGCGCCGGAGGTCGCGTGGGCAAGCGCAAGGGGTGCGCCCCTTGAAAGGTGATAGAAGAAACGCGCACCGCGGAAGACGCAAAGGTCATTTGCGACTCGGCAGCCCACGAAGATCAACGCACAAAAGAGGCCGATAGGGCCACCAGCAACTGCGCGCCGTAGTGCGTGGAGAGCGCCCACACGCTGTTGCCCTCGCCTTCATTGTCAAAGACGAATCTATTAATAATCAGAAAGAAGGCGGAGACGTAGAACAGCAGGGCGCTGCCGACCGCCAGCGCCGGCTGGGCCAGCAAACTCCCACTGATCTGGACGCCGGACACAGCCTGATGCACTGTCAACGAGACCACCGTGATATACAGCAGCGCCGGCTGGCGCAGCTCGCCTAGCGAAGGGCGTGCGTAATAATAAATCACGCTCCCCAGAAGCAGCAGAATGCCCGCAGCGAGGGCAGCGCGGTTGAGATCGAACGCGCGCTACGCGCGAATTGGGCGTAGCCAAAGGCCAGGATATAGGCCAAATGCGCAAAGAGAAAGGCAAACAAGGCGGAGAGGAATCGCCGAGGCTGCTCGTCGGCCTCGCTGAGCCACCAATCCCCAAGCAGGGAGAGCGGCAGGCCGGCCAGGACGAGCGCGGAATAAAGCGGCAGGTGCGTCGGCTGAGTGAACGAGATCAGCGCGACCAGGCCGACCGCAGCGCTGGCGAGGGACTTCCAGAGCTTCACCTTCTGCCTATCACGCGGCAGGCGCATCTCAGCGCGGATAAGCAACACGATAGCGACTATCAGTAAGGGCAGCGGCAGCAGCGGCAAGAACATTCGAGCGCGAGTCTATCATTAAGCGCTTTAGGTTCTCTGGGGACAATGCCCTGTCGCTGTCGTTCAGGCGGTCGGCGCGAGCACGCGCCTTGTCCGGGGCTGCCCCGACCAGTGAATACGCCCGAGAACGCCCCTGACCTCATGTTAAGACGACCTTATCATCCTCTTAGGCTCTCATTGATGATGCGCCGCGAGAATCGGTGGTACTATTCTGGACAAGCTGGCGTCAGCCTAGACAGGTTTACGACTGTTCAACCTCAACGCTTCGTGCTAGTATTGTCCGCCGCGGCTCACGCAGTGCGTGACGCCACATTTGCGCGCAACTCTGAGTTGAACTAACAATATTAAGGAGGCAGGCATGTCACAAACCCTCTCCACAAGCCCTCAGGCAGATCGCTATGCCAAAGCGGGCAAAGCCCGAGCGAGCACGTGGCGGGCTGCAGCGGCATCCTTGGTGGCCTTGATAGCCTTCCTGGCCGTGATCGTGGCGCTGGACACGGCGCTGCGCCCGCAGCTCTCCGGCATTGGTTTATTAGCTGTAGGGATCATCGTGTCCATCGTGCCGGCCATCAGTTGGCTGGCGTTTTTCTACCTTCAAGATCGCCTTGAGCCGGAGCCGGTTGGGCACGTCGCGCAGATGTTCGTCATCGGCCTGGCCCTGGCCGGCGCGCTCGGCATCCCGCTCACCAGCCAGGTCTTTCGCACGCAAGAGTGGCTGTTCCGCGACCTGGGCAGCGCGCTGGTTGGGTCTATCTTCCTGCGCGGGGCCATCGAGACGTTCATCCTGTATGCGACGGTGCGCTACTTCATCTTCGATTCGCCGGAGTTCGACGAGCGCACCGACGGCCTGATCTATGGAACCGCAGCCGGCTTGGGGTATGCCACAGCGCTGAATCTCCAGTTCATCCTGGCGAGCGGCGGCGCTGACCTGGGCAGCGGGAGCGTGTATGTCGCGGAGGTCGCGCTGGCCTACGCTGCCTTCGGCGGCGTGATCGGTTACTTCCTCGGCCACGCCAAAGT
>AFSR01001932.1_pt1 | contig 12597 bp, 11 predicted proteins | sample 296848 | NCBI WGS metagenome assembly AFSR01 (sample SAMN02954305, study PRJNA68063) | hot springs metagenome | biome: terrestrial; feature: Mushroom and Octopus hot springs; material: microbial mat core samples; isolation source: Yellowstone National Park Mushroom and Octopus hot springs ...
GCTGTCAGCAGGTTATAGTCAGGAACAGAGAGCTAGTCCCCCTATTAGTGTGTCAACAGTCTAATAAGCAACTGTGCTTTGTACTATGCGAGACAAGTCTATTTCAAAACGAAGCGATGGGCAAGCTATGGTGAGCTTTGCGCTGAGATGGGGAGAACCCAAAGCAAGCACTTCATCGCAATGTATGTTTCCGCCGCGCAACAGACCTGCAAGTCTGTAGCTGAAGTGGGTCTATGCCAAGCCTGCTCGACCTCAATCGCTGGATCCGAGAAAAGCTTTAGCAATTGACCACGGAGTCAACAACTGGCTTACGTGCGTTAGCAACTTAGGACATAGCTTCATCATTGACGGCCGCAAAGTCAAGTCCTTTAACCAGGGGTACAACAAGGAGCTGGCTAGGCTCAAGACTCACAAGCTGCCGGGGTTTTGATTGCAAAAGCTTGGTCGAATTACGGAAAAAAGAAACCGGCGGATGCGGGATGCAATCCACAAAGCTGCGCGCAAGGTCATTGACTTCTGTTTACACCACTCAATTGGGAGAATCGTCTTTGGTTGGAACAAAGAACAAAAACAAGAATGCGGCTTTAACCAAAACTTTGTTTTCATTCCAACAGGTCGGTTCAAGGAGCGTATTGCGCAATTATGTCAGCATTATGGCATGGAGTTTATTGAGGTAGAGGAGGCGTACAGCTCGCAGGCAAGCTTCCTAGATGGAGATGAGCTACCTAATTATGGTGAAAAACCCGACGGGTGGAGACCCTCTAGGCTGAGGCGAATGCTGCCACCAACCTACTTAAGAAAGTCAGCAGAACCTTGGGGCTTTGCGTGAAGGAACTGTCTAGAGGCGCTTTGACAACGCCGTTACGGGTTCTTTTGTGGACTGCGTAAGAATCCCCCGCCTTTAGGCGGTGGGAGTGTCAATTCTGGCTTTCCCGAACTCCTCTTCTTCCACCAAAATCACCGGGATGGGGCTGGTCTCCAACACCGCTTGCGAAGTGGATCCCAGCAATACTTGCTCCCAGCCGCGCTGGCCCCGCTTGCCCATGACTATATCGGTAACCTGACGCTCCTGGGCTAGGCCCACGATGGTCTCTGCCAAAGGCCCGGAGGCCAGGCAAAATTCGTGGCGAATGTCGGCCAAGAGGCGCTGGGCCAGCTGCCGCAACTGTTCTACTCTCTTCCCCTGCGGCTCGTCGGTAACATGGAGCACAATCACTTCCCCGTCCAGCCGCCGCGCCAGATCCGCTGCCTTGCGCAGCACTGCCTCGGCCAAGGGAGAAGTATCGACGGCTGCCAAGAAGCTCACCTTGCCCTGGCTGCCCACCTTGGTGGGATCCACCTCCCCTTTTTCCAGCAGGCGAGGAGCAAAGACCTGGGTCAGCCAAGCCCCTAGGGGTGCTGTGGCCAGAATCGACAAGGCCGCTATGGCCAGGATGGTCTCTCCGCCAGGGATCCCTTGGGCCAAGGGGATGCCGCCGATGGCCGCCTGCACCGTGGCCTTGGCCATGTTGCCCGGCAGCAAAAAGAGCCGCTCCCGCCAGTTCCAGTTGCTCCCTACCGTGGAAAGCCACCAGCCCAGGCCCCGGCCCAACAGCAGGCTCAGGGTCAAAAGCAGCAAGCCGGGCAAGAGCAGGGATCCCAGTACCTGCAGATCCAAAGAGGCCCCCAGCAGACAAACAGCACGATCTCCGCCACCGTCCAGAGGGCGTCGAACCCAAGCCGCAGCCGCCGCGCCAGCGGCCCATCCAGTTGGACGAGAAAAAACCCCAGGGCCATCACCGCCGGGTAGCCGGAAAAATAGGGCCACACCTGCGACGCCAACACCAGGCCCAGCGCCAGGCAGGCTGCCAGCAACACCTCTTGCGTGCTGTTGCGCGTCCAGTTCTGCTGCACCAGGAGCGCCACCAAAAGCCGCGCCCCCAGGTAGCCGATGGCCACCCCCAGCAGGATCTCCATCCCCACCTGGAACGGCAGCCACTGCAGCGGCGACAGCTCCAGGCCGTACAGGCGAAGGCCCTCTGGGAGATCCCTGCCCCAAAAAGCTCAGCAACAGGCTAAAGCCCAACAGCAGCAGCACGTCGGAAAGGGCGCTGCCGGTCAAAATGGCGTCCGGGATCCCTTTGGCCACCCCCCAGCCCAAGCTCTTGAGGCGCAACATCCCCGGCACGATCACCGCCGGCGACTCCGCCCCGATTACACAGCCCAAAAGCAGCCCCGTCGCCCAGTCCAACCCCAGGATCCAGCGGCTCAAGAGCGCCACCGCCAGCGCCTCACAGGCTGCCGGCAAAAACCCCAGCCGCAGCGCCACGGATCCCTGCTGGGCCAGCTTTTCCCGATCCAGCCCCAGCCCGGCCTTCATCAGGATAATCGTGACGGCCACCAAGCGCAGATCCCCGGCTGCCGCCAACAGCTCTGGGGACAAGACCTCTTGCAACAGGATCCCGACCAGGATCATCCCCACTAGCGGCGGCATTCCCAGCCGGCCCAGGATCTGGCCGACAAAAAAGCCCATCCCCAAGATCCACAGCCAACTGCCCAGCATCAACAAAACCTCTCTCCTCGCCGTCCGCGTGTTGAAGGGCAGCCCAGGGAGAAAAAGCCGTTCGCGTTTCTGCGGGGTGAGAACTCAACATCAAAGACTCCCACCCCCTGGATCTGCCCAGAAGAGTAGGAGTCATCAGCCCCAGCTCTAAGTCTTAGAGAAACTTTATCCCTAGGATCTGCCTGAGGCGGTTGCGGCGAACCCCATCGCCCGTTGCCGGGAAGGACCAAGCAGCCTGCCCGCAACACATGTGCCCCTTACCATATCACGCCCCATCTTCCACCGCAACCAAGCGATAGGGGTGATGGGAACGGCCAATGGAGCCATAGAAATCGCTGCAGACATTGTGGGTAAAGCGATCGCTGAGGCCGCGGGTAACCTGCTGCACCACCTGGCTGCCCACTTTCTGAACCAACTTGCGCGGCAGAACCTGCAAAAACTTGGGCAAATGCAGCCGGATATTCAGCTGGAGATCCCAGTGGACGCGGGTGGTGGCCAGGGATCCCGGTAGTTCTTCCAGCCGGAAGCTGGCCCGACAATCCACCCAGTAGGGCAGGGCGGCATCCCCCGGCAGCTCAATGGAAGTCAGCCGAAACAGGTAATCTTCCTCTGGCCAGATCTTCACCCCAAAGCTGGGCTCCAGCTCAAACCCCAGCCCGCCCATGCGGAAAAACTGCAGCCTATAGATTTCGGCAGAGAGGGGCTCCACCTGGAGTGGCCGGAAGCAGCGCTGGATCCACTGGCCATGGCCGCGCAGGTAACGGGCCAAAGTCTCCCGGTCGGTTTCCAGATCCACCTGGCCCCGTCGCGCAGCCTGTAAATCTAGGTAGGTCTTGGCGGGGGGTTGCTCCATCTCCTCCAAAGGCAGCTCCCCCTCCTCGGACAGAGCACCTTCACTGAGGGGAACGGCGGGCTTGGAGCTGGCGATAGACATCCCGAATATCCACCTGATGATGAGCAAGAGCCACGAGGCAGTGGTACCAGAGATCCGCCACCTCGCGGGCCAGGGCTGCCTTGTCTCCCTCTTTTGCCGCCATCACCACTTCAGCCGTCTCCTCGCCGAGTTTTTCAGGATGGCGTTGTCTCCCTTGGCCAGCAGGCTGCTGGTGTAGGAATCGGGCCGGGGATCCGCCTGGCGGGCCTTGACCACGGCAAACACCTGCGACAGGGTATCGGCGGCCGGCATGGGATCCCCTTCCTTCTCGGGGAGAGTGCGGAAGAAGCAGCTTCGCGCCCCTGTGTGGCAGGCCGCCTCTCCCACCTGCTCCACCAAGATAACCAGCGCGTCGCTGTCGCAGTCGTAGCGGATTTGCTTGACCCACTGCACGTGGCCAGAAGTTTCCCCCTTGGGCCACAGCGCCTGGCGGGAGCGGCTCCAGAACCAGGTGCGGCCCGTTTCCAGAGTCTTCTGCAGCGACTCGCGGTTCATCCAGGCCATCATCAGCACCGTCCCGTCCAGGTAGTCCTGCACGATGGCCGGGATCAAACCCTGTTCGTTGTAGCTGAGGTTGTCTAGATGGGCGATCTCCGCCGGCAGAAGAGTGCGGGGCAGATTTGCTGAAGCAAGAGAGGCCGAAGCAACAACCATCAAAGGCGGCAGAAAATCAGAAAGGTTAAAGATTCCTGAAAGCAGGATAGCAGAACTCGCCCCAGAAAGGATATCTCTCACTCCCCCCAGATCCCAACCCCGCTCGGCCACTTTCACGCGCAACAGTCGCGACCAGCCTGGCTTCTGCCGGGAGAAACTTCACCCTGCAAACCAGGGGGGCCTAGCCTGGCTTTGGCCTCAGCTTGAGGTTAAATCGCTGCGCTCACCAACTCTTTGCAGCTATGGCTGTGGGGAGTATGTCAATCCAGAGCCGCTCTCGGCAGCAGCTTCCGGGTCGGCTTGCGCTCCAGAGGCCAAGTTGGCCGCTCCAGACGGGTATCCACCAACACAGAGGCTGGGGCGAGATTAACCCGCTCCAGTAAGCGTTGCAGCAGTTGAGCATCGATGGCATCCACCCTAAGGACTCCGTCCCACGGACGCGATCGGGACAGGGTTGCCGTTCCCGCCACCAGGGGAGTGGGGGTTGTTTGCGGGGATCCCGTCTCACCGCCCCCAGCTAAGGACTCCGTCCCGCTGACGCGATCGGTCAACAGCAACTCTGCCACTGCCTGGGCCACCTCATTGCCATACACCCCATCGGGGCCAGAGGGGAGCAGATCCAGCCCTCCCTGCTGAGCGGCCAGGCGGCTTAAGCCCAGTTGCACCGCCACCACGGCCGGGCCCCGCTCCCCCCGCTTGAGGGTGCGCTGGCCGGCCAGGATGCTCTCCAGCTGCGCCTTGGCCACTTCCTGGTCGCCGCTGGGGAGCAACTGCACCAGCCCCTCCAGCCGGCTGCCGGGAGAGTTGGCGCTTGCCTGCTGCTGGGGATCCTCCCTCCACAAACGGGTTAGGTCGTAGAGCAAAATGGCATGGGGCACCGGGCGGCTGGGCTGGTTGGGGCCGGCATGGCCAGTGGCCAGAATTTCTCCTCGGTAAACCAACGAAGTGCTAAAGCCAGAGTCCAGCAGCACCGCCTCGCGGATCCCGATTTTGGGCAATAGGCTAGCCAGGATGGCGGCGTTGACGTGGGTTTTGGTAACTCCGATTACCACCTGATCCTGGTCGTCCACCCCAAAAAAGGCGCGGGGTCGGAACTCGGCGGCGCTAGAGAGGCGAAACGAGTCAATCTCCGCTGGCGAAAGGGCCCGGCCATCCTTGACCAGCCACAAGCCCGCCACAAACAGGTCCGTGACATCCGGCATGAGCTGGCGAAGGTTGTCGAGCTGAGTCATCGTGTCGGGATCAAAAGGCACAAAGCGCAGCCGATCCCTGCCCAGCAGCACCAGGGGGCGACCGCGCACCACCTTGTCGTCTTCGGGGCGACCGGGGATGAACGTCTTGTGGTTGGCGGCCATCACCGGTCCCACCATGACGTTGCTGGCGGAGTTGATCCAAGGAATGGAGAAGAAGCTGCCGTTGATGCCGGCATCGGCCTGGTAGCGCTGGGCCAAGGTTCTCACCTCGTAGCGCCGCTCCGCGTGCACCGTGGCTGCCCGTCCGCCGCGGATGGTGAGGATCCTCACCCCGTCAATGACCTCATCGGTCGGGGCCAGGGGCTGAGTCACATCCAGCCAGTAGTCGGGGCTGCGGCTGAGGGTGAAGGTGCGGGCGCCGATGATGGCCTCGGTGATGCGAAACTGGTTAAAGCGCCGTACCTCCAGCAAGTTGGGCGACTGTCCCGTAAAGCCGGGATCCATCGTAAAGGCCATCCAGTAACCCGCCTCGGCCAGGTATTGCTTTACCCGCTCGTCCCGATTGCCTTCCGGATAGGCGAAGTAGTGGATGGGGTGGCCCAGCTCCTCTTCCAGCTTGGTCTTGCAGTCAAACACCTCTCGCCGCAGGCGGGCATCGTCTAGCACCCGTAGGTCAGGGGGATGGTTGACGGTGTGGGCAGCAAAGTCGATCAACCCGCTGGCATCCATCTCCCGCATCTGATCCCAGGTGAAGTGATCTTTGCTGGTGGGCACGCCGACAAAGCCGGTCTGCACAAAGTAGGTGGCGGGGTAGTTGTACTCCTTCAAAAGCGGGTAGGCGTTTTCGTAAAGCCCAAGGTAGGCGTCGTCAAAGGTGAGCAAAATGGCCTTTTCCGGCAAGGGATCCCCATCTCGCAGGTGTTTGTAAAGCTGGTCGATGTGGATGGGAATCAGCCCCGCCTGCTTGATGGCTTCAAAGTGCTGTCGCAGCTCCGCCGCCGTGGTGTCAAACCAAACCTCTTTGCGGCCGGCCACCACATCGTGATACATGATGGCGGGCACGTAGGAGAGGCTGGCCAAGGGATCCAACGCAAAGGGATCCCGCTGCAGTTGCGGCTGTTGGGGGAGGGGCGGGCGCTGTCGGGCTGCCTTGGCCTCGGCCCGAGGCGCTGGCAACTCGGCTGGGGGTGGCAGCAGCCCCGACAGGCGGCTCACCCAACCAGGATGGGCAGTGGCCCAGGCCACCAGGGCTCCCGTCCCAAATCCCAGCACTGTGGTCAACAAAGCCAAGAAGCGGAGCAGCCGGAAGCGCAACTGGGTTGGCGGTCGCTGCGCAGAGCTAGAAAGACTTCGGCCCAGGAAGGGGGCGAGGGGTACGGCTGGGATCCCCTTGCTGACCCAAAGCCTGCATGGCCTTGGGGCATCGACCCTCCCAAGCGCGTCGGCTGTCGTCGAGATGTCATGGCCTCACTCCCCACTCCCAATTGCAAAAGCTCAGCCCTCGCCGGAACGCCTTTTCCTACCCAAAGCCCACCCCCAGGACAGCAGGAAAAGGCAGCCTTCCAGGCAACGGCAAAACCAACGCCAGCCTACCACCCCATCCTCAGGTTGGGGATAGGGGAGAAATCGCCGCATGCTTTCTACAGGGATCCCTCGTTGAAATTGTTTGAACCAGAACGGCCTGGACGGGTGGCCTGAAAGAACCCAGAACCTCCCAGGAAGCCGCCCGCTACTCAAGGGTGCTTAGCAGATTGGACTCGGCAATGCTGACGATCTTGCCCCCCCTTTGGGTAATCCGCTTTACTTCTTGAGAAAGGCGGCTGAAGGGCACTTTGTACTCGACAACGCTTTTGCGCACGCCCCCTCCCACCAGACCGGCTACCTTGATGGTGAAGATCTTGTCGCTGTTGGGCAGGGACGAGGCTGCCGAAGGGGCAACCTGAGCAGGTTTGGTCGCTGGAGCCGCTTCCGCTTGCGGTGCAGCGGCACTCTCCCGCTCCAGAAGCAGCCGCCAACTGCGAGGATAGGCGGGAGCCAGACGATAAACCACCTTGTAAGAGCCGGTTACATGGTCATCTTCCGACTCCACCCTCACCACTGTTCCTGCTGGGATATCCAGTTTGGCGCCCTTGGACATGACTTTAATTCCAGGCCAATTGGTGGGCACATCCGTCAGCAGCTCAACTTCAAAGGACTGATCCCCCAACAACAACTTGGCCATGTGAATAACTCCGTTTTGCTCATCAGCAGGCGGCAGCCGAAGATCTGTGGCCGACCACGGCTTCACCGCTAGACATTTTACCGTTGCGGCTGCACCCCCTGAAGCTTCCCGCCGGCATCTGTCATCGAAAGTGGGTTTGTTGTAGATTTGTTAAGAAGTTGTAGTTGTCCCGAAGGTGGAGGGATCCCTATGCTGAGTGTGGCTCTGCCCGATCTGTCGGCAACTTCGGAGAGGTTGACGGCTGCCTTGCAGCCGGTGGCCCAGTTTTTTGCCGGCTTCAACCTGCCCCAGCCAATCGTGCAATGGGGACATCCTTTGATGATGGGCATTGTGGTAGTGGTCATGGGCAGCTTTGTCGGCCTGACCGGCTGGCGGGGGCGGGTCTTGCGCCTAGCAGCCGAGGGATCCCTGCCGGAATCGGCCCAAAAGCCGCTTTGGGATCACCGCAAGCTGGCCCCTTGGATGGCCACCTTCATTGCCCTAGGCTACACCGGCGGCCTTCTCTCCTTGGTCATGCAGGGCCAGCCCCTGCTGAGCAGCCCCCATTTTTGGACGGGATCCCTGGTGTTGCTGCTGTTGGCAGCCAACGGTGCCCTGTCCCTAAGTGGCTTTGGGGGCAACCGCGAGGCCCTGCGCACCACCCATGCCTACTTAGGCAGCCTCATCCTCTGCGTGCTCTTCGCCCATGCTTTGCTGGGACTGAAGCTGGGCCTATCTCTGTAGGCGATCCCGGCTTTCTTCCTTCCAGTGCCTGGGGTGGGGGCGTTGCTCAGCGAAGTAAGCAGAACCTTAGGGCTTTGCCCTAGAGAACTGTGTAGGGGCGTCTTGACAACGACTTGATGAGTCCGCTTGTGGACTGCGTAGGAATCCCCCGACTTTAGTCGGGGGAGTGTTTCGGGACAAAGAGACGGCCCCAGAAGTTGTAGCCGAGGGATTTTTCTGGAACTTCAAGGGAGATGAGGCTCTGTTCCCGCTGGTTTCCGAAGCCTAACGAATTCGTCTAGCCCACTTTTCAATCCCCTACTTCCAGTTCATACCTCCCTGGCGGAACCTCTGCCCTACCAGATTAGCGCCGTCTATGAAAAAATGCTGACGCGGCAGCCGCTGCGCTTTTTGCTGGCTGAAGATCCCGGCGCCGGCAAGAGAGTTATGGCGGGGCTCTTGATTCGCGGCAATCTGCACCGTTGTCTCATTGTCTGTCCTGGCAGCCTAGTGCTGCAGCGGATTGAAGCTGCGCGAACGGGAAATTTGTTTCAAGAGATCCCTTTGCTGATTGCCCGGCTGGATAAACTGAGCCGAGATGAGGCGCTGCAAGAAAAGCTGAAGGCAACAGATTGGGATTTGATTGCTGTCAATGAGGCTCACAAGCTCTCGGCCTCTTTTTTCGGCGGAGAAGTCAAGGAAACCAAGCGCTATAAGCTAGGTAAGTTGCTCTCCCAGCTAACGCGCCATTTCTTGCTAATGACAGCTACCTCCCACAATGGTAGGGAAGAGGATTTTCAGCTCTTCCTAGCCCTTCCGGGCGGGGATCGCTTTGAGGGAAGATTCTCAAGAAAGTGATGGCAATTATTGCGGAACAACCAGACTTCTACCTGTGGCAGTATCAAGAACTCTTGCGGGAGGGCTTAGCGATTGATGTGAGTACCGTCACGATACACAATCTCTTGAAAAAGCAAGGAATGACTCTAAAAAAAGACTTACCGCAGTGCGAGAGACCAAGAAGAAGAGGTGCAAAGAGAACGACTAGCTTATAGTCAAGAAGTCAGGGATATTCCAGCGGAGGATTTGATTGCCCTCGACCAGACAGGGGTGTGGGAGGGAATGAAACGGGGAGTAGCTCGGAAAAGAGGGCCTATGAGCAGGAGACAGGCACTGGCTAGAGCAGTTCTGGGCGGCTTAGCTTGTGTCGGCTTAGGTTTTGGGTGTGGTCGCGGCCCTTGGCTGCGCCAGTTGGGCACCCCTTCCTCTGACGAAGCCCGCGCCATCGCGATTGATGCCCAGGGAAATGTTTGGGTGGCAGGGGTAACCGAGGGAAACTTTTTTGGCCAAAGCTCGGCGGGGAGCAGCGATGTTTTCTTGCGCAAGTACACAAGAGGATAGCTTGGTAGCCCCGTACTTGAGTGCGGGGCGGAAAAGCCCTTGAGCAACTTTAGTTGCTTCTTTGTTATAGTTAGTACAGAGCTTCTCCAGGAAAACAACCTACTGCGGTGCAAAACCCGCGCGGCAATAACTAACCTGGAGGAACTTAAGTCCGAAGTAAGCAGAACTTTGAGGTTATGCCTCAAAGGACTGTCTAGGGGCGTCTTGACAGCGCCTTCGCGAGTCCATTTTGGGCTGCGTAAGAATCCCCTGGGTGGGAGTGTCAACCAGGGAACTTTCCCCGGCCAGACCAGCGCCGGCGGGCAGGCTGCTTTTGTGCTTAAGTACGGTCGCTAAGCTGAGGTGTACGCTGAGGAGAAGTTACTGGCGGAGCGCTTGGCGCTGGCTCTATGCATCGGATAGCCGCTTTGCCAGGGGGATGGGATCCTTCGCAAGGCGGGGTCGTTTTCCTGGAGCAGGATCCGGCCCCCATCGTTGTCCTGTCGGCAGCCGACACGGATCTGACGGCCTTGAGCGCGGCGATGCGGCTGCTGCCGGCTGATTTTCCAGCGGTGCGGGCGGCCAATTTGCTGCAGTTGCAACAGCCCCTGAGCATCGACGACTACGCCGAGAAAGTGTTGCGGCGGGCCCAGGTGGTGCTCCTTCGCCTTTTGGGGGGAAGGGCCTACTGGAGCTATGGCCTGGAGGTGGCCAAAGAGGTAGCGGCAGCAGCGGGATCCACCCTGATTGTGATCCCTGGGGATGACCGCCCCGACTGGGATTTGGTCAGCCACTCCACCGTGCCCCTAGCGGTGGCAGACCGGGTGTGGCAGTACTGGCTGGAAGGGGGGGCGGCCAATGTGGCGGCCTGCTTGAAACTCTTGGCCAGGGAGTTCCTGGGGCAGGAGTACGCCGTGCCGGAGCCGCAGGTGCTGCCCCGCCTGGGGATCTACCATCCCCCCCTGCCCAGGGATCCCCACGCCCCCAAGGTAGGGATCCTGCTCTACCGGGCCCATGTTTTGGCGGGGAATACGCAGCCCATAGATGCCCTGGCCGAAGCCCTGCAGGAGCGGGGGTTGCAGCCGCTGTGTCTTTATACCTACAGCCTGCAGGAGCCGGACTTGCCCCAGGCCATGCGGGAGCACTTCGGCGGCCAAATTGAACTTTTGTTGAACACCACCAGTTTTTCCCTCGCTCGGCTGGAGAGCGAGCAGCCCGATGTTCGCCTTTGGCAGGAGCTGGATGTGCCGGTTGTGCAGGTGGTCTTGAGCAGCGGGTCGCGGGAGCGCTGGGAGAACGCCACGCGAGGCTTGGGGGCGCGGGATCTGGCCATGAACGTGGTGCTGCCAGAGGTGGACGGGCGCATCCTCAGCCGGGCCATCTCGTTCAAGACGGTTCAACAGTGGGATCCCCGCCTGCAGACGGAGATCATGGCCTATGAGGCCGTGCCGGATCGGGTGGCGTTTGTGGCCGAGCTGGCGGCCAACTGGGTAAAGCTGCGGCGCACCCCTGCCGAGCAGCGCCGTCTGGCCTTGATTTTGGCCAACTACCCCAGCCGGGATGGGCGGCTGGCCAATGGGGTAGGGTTGGATACACCGGCAAGCTGCGTCGAGATCCTCAAAGCCCTGGCGCAAGCCGGCTACCGCGCCTGTCCACTGCCCCAGAGCGGAGATGAGCTCATCCGCTGGCTAACCCAGGGCCAAACCTATGATCCGCTGGGATCCCTACGCCCGGCGCGGCAGGTGCTGCCGGCTGCCCTCTATCGGGAGTGGTTTGCCCAGTTGCCTGCCGCTGTCCAAGGCGATCTGCTGCGGCAGTGGGGGGATCCGCCTGCCCACGACATCCCCATTGTCGGCCTGCAGTTGGAGCACGTTTTTGTCGGGATCCAGCCGCCGCGGGGCTACGACCGGGATCCCTCTTTGAACTACCACGCTCCGGATCTGGTGCCACCCCACGAGTACCTGGCCTTTTACCTGTGGCTGCGCCAGGTGTTCGGCGTCCACGCGGTGGTGCATGTGGGCAAGCACGGCAACCTGGAGTGGCTGCCCGGCAAGGGATCCGCCCTTTCCGCCACCTGCTACCCAGAAATTGCCCTAGGGCCTCTGCCCCACTTCTATCCTTTCATCGTCAACGACCCCGGCGAAGGATCCCAGGCCAAGCGGCGGGCCCAAGCGGTGATCCTCGACCACCTCACCCCGCCCCTGACCCGCGCCGAGCTCTACGGCCCCTTGGCAGAGTTGGAGCGGCTGATGGACGAGTACTACGAGGCCCAGCAGATGGATCCGGGCCGCTGCCCCCTGATTCGCGCCCAGATCCAAGAGCTGGTTCGCCGAGAGCAGCTGGACTGGCAGTTCAACCTGGAGAAAGAGGAAGACTGGGGCCGCCTCGATGGCTACCTCTGCGAGCTCAAAGAATCCCAGATCCGGGATGGGCTGCACATTTTTGGCCGCACCCCCACTGGCGAGCAACTGGTGGATCTCCTGTTGGCCCTGGCCCGCTACCCGGGCGCTGGCCAGTTGGGCCTCACCCAGGCCATTGCCCGCGACTGGGGCTGGGACTGGGATCCCCTAGCCGTTGACCTGACAGAGCCCTGGCCGGACAAACCGCCGGCTTAGTTGCAAGAAAAGGCTCGTTGTCTCGATCCCCAACCCCCCTCTCCCTCTGGGAGAGGGGCCGGGGGTGAGGGGTTGACGTTTTAATAGCGAGTTAATAGCGAGATTGGAAGTTGCGCCGCCGCTCGCCGCCGTTACCAGAGCGGAAACCGGAGGTGGGGCGTTCTTCCCGCGGGCGAGCCTTGTTGACCTTGAGGTCGCGGCCCATCCATTCCGCGCCATCCAGAGCGGCAATGGCAGCCTGCTCTTCGGCCTCAGAGCTCATTTCCACAAACCCAAAGCCGCGGATGCGGCCCGTCTCGCGGTCGGTGGGGATCTGCACCCGCTTCACAGAACCGTACTCGGCAAACACAGCGGTCAAT
>AFSR01006628.1_pt1 | contig 12567 bp, 13 predicted proteins | sample 296848 | NCBI WGS metagenome assembly AFSR01 (sample SAMN02954305, study PRJNA68063) | hot springs metagenome | biome: terrestrial; feature: Mushroom and Octopus hot springs; material: microbial mat core samples; isolation source: Yellowstone National Park Mushroom and Octopus hot springs ...
GTGAGGCTGAGGTTGTAGGGGCGCTTCTGCTCGTCGGTAAAGCCAAATTTGGCCCGCAAAAAAGGCCAGTAGGTGAGGTTGGCCCCCGGTGACACCCAGATGGGCTTGCCCCGCAGGTCTTCCAGGCGCTCGATGCCCACCCCTGGATGGGCCAAGAGACACTGGGGATCCTTCTGGAAAAAGGCGGCCACGGTGAGAACAGGGATCCCAGCTTGCAGAGCTGCCAGAGCGTCGGGGCTGCCGCCGAGCACAAAATCTGCCGCTCCCCCGGCTAGCAGTTGCAGCACGTTAACCGCCGTTCCCCCCATGCGGATTTCCACCTGCAGACCGTAGTCGGCGTAGATGCCGGTGGCCAGGGCTTGGTAAAAGCCGCCGTGTTCGGCCTGGGCGTACCAGTTGGTGACCAGTCGCAAGGGCCGGGATCTGGCCGAAGAGGGGCGGGAGCCCGCTCCTACTGCTAGCAGAGCAGCTCCACTGGCCAAAAAACGCCGCCGCGGCCAAGGCTCTGGAGTTACACCGGACATAGGCAGGGATCCTCAGGCGGCCACGCTTTCAGTATCTCGCAAGTAGACCAGTTTTTCCTCAGGCTGGCCACCCCTTGGAAGAGGAGCTGTTGGGAGGCGTCTTCGATTTATATTTGCAAAGCAAGCGGGATCCCCTTCTTACAAGGGGCAAGATCGACATTCCAAGGGGTAGGGCATGGGCAAGGTGTATCTAGTGGGGGCAGGGCTGGGCGGGCGGGCGGGCCTGACGCAGGGAGCACTGGAGATCCTACGGCAGGCTGAGGCTATCTGGATCGACGAGCTGGTGGATGAGCGCTTGTTGGCAGAGTTGCCGCCGCAGGCGGAGGTGTGGCGACGCTCTGGGCCAGGAAGCCTCCAGGAGGGCATCCACTGGCTCATCCAGCGCTGCCGAGAAGGCAAACAGGTGGTTCACCTCAAGTCAGGGGATCCCTTGATCTTTGGCCGCGCTCGCGAGGAGATCCAAGCCCTTAGGGAGGCGGGCTGTCCCTTTGAGATTTGGCCGGGGTTGTCGTCGGCCCTGGCTGGCCCCCTCTGGGCAGGGATCCCCCTGACCGATAAGCACTTAAGCCGCGTTTTTGCCGTGCTGACTGCCCACGATCTAGAGGCCTTGCCCTGGGGCGCTTTGGCCCAGTTGGATACTTTGGTGATTTTGATGGGATCCCGGCAGCGACAGCACATTGGCGCACGGCTGGTGGAGTCTGGGATCCCGGCAGACCGACCGGTGGCCTTGATCTGGGGGGCGGGGCAAGCAGAGCAGCAGGTGTGGGTGGGCACCTTGGCCGAGCTGCAGCAGGAGGCGGGTCAGGCGAAGTTGCCGGGCCTACTGGTGGTTGGGGAGGTGGTGCGGCTGCGGCAGGACTTTTTGCCGGGGATCCCACCCTTGCTGCCACCGGCTCCTTTGGCAGGCAAGACGGTGCTGGTTACCCGTTCTGAGGGGCAATCGCCAGCTTTTTGTGAGTTGCTGCAGGCCCAGGGGGCGCGGGTGCTGGAGATGCCGACCCTGGTGATCCAGCCGCCCACGAGCTGGGATCCCTTGGATACAGCCATTGCCAACCTGGAACAATTCGACTGGCTGCTGCTGACCTCTGCCAATGGAGTGCAGGCTTTCTTTGAGCGGCTGCAGCGGCAGGGGCGAGATAGCCGAGCACTCCACTCCCTGCAAGTGGCGGTGGTGGGATCCAAAACCGCTTCCGTGCTGGCCCAGTACGGCATTCGCCCGGATCTGATGCCCTCCGAGTTTGTGGCCGAAGCCCTGCTACCCATTTGGCCGCAGCCAGTGCAGGGGCAGCGCATCCTCTTTCCCCGCGTTGAGTCAGGAGGGCGGGAGGAGCTGGTACAGGGGTTGCGGCAGCGAGGAGCAGAGGTGGTGGAGGTGGCCGCCTATCAGTCCGCCTGTCCAGCAGCAGCGGATCCCCAGGTCCTGGAAGCTCTTAAAGCCCACCAGGTGGACATCCTCACCTTTGCCAGCTCCAAGACGGTGCAGCATTTTGCCCACTTGATCCAGCAGGCAGGGCTAGGCCCTGAGATCTGGGATCCACCCGTGCAGATTGCCGCCATTGGCCCCAAGACGGCCGCAACCTGCAAGGCTGCATTTGGTCGAGTGGACATCGCAGCCCAGGAGTATACTTTGGAAGGATTGGTGGAAGCCCTCATCCAAGCGACCAACCGTTCTACCTAGCCTTTTCAGGCCGTTCGCGGGTAGCGGTGCAGAGTACCCAGGTGCTCCTCATAGTGAGCCCCCATCAGCCAAACGGAACTCTCCTGGCCCGGCATCCCAATAGATACACCCAGACACCATGTGGCAGACGGCCAAGCTCTACGAAGACATTCTTTACGAAAAAACGGATGGCATTGCCAAGATCACCATCAACCGTCCCCACAAGCGCAACGCCTTCCGCCCCAGACATTGCCGAGCTGATTGATGCGTTTGCCGATGTGCGAGAGGATCCCAGGATTGGAGTAGTGCTCTTAACAGGCGCCGGGCCCCATACCGATGGGAAGTATGCCTTCTGCGCCGGCGGGGATCAAAGCGTACGGGGCGAGGCCGGTTACCTGGATGAGGCCGGGATCCCTCGTCTCAATGTGCTGGATCTGCAGCGCATCATCCGCTCTTTGCCCAAGGTGGTGATTGCCCTAGTGGCAGGCTACGCCATTGGGGGTGGCCATGTTTTGCATCTCATCTGCGACCTGACCATTGCCGCCGATAATGCCATCTTTGGGCAAACCGGCCCTAGGGTGGGCAGCTTCGATGGGGGCTTTGGGGCCGCCTACCTGGCGCGAGTGGTGGGGCAAAAAAAAGCCCGCGAGATTTGGTTCCTCTGCCGCCAATACACCGCAGCCCAAGCCCTAGAGATGGGTCTGGTCAATGCCGTGGTGCCAGTGGAAGAGCTAGAAGCTGAAGGGATCCGCTGGGCGCAAGAAATTCTCCAGCACAGCCCCTTAGCCATCCGCTGCCTCAAAGCCGCCTTCAATGCCGACTGCGATGGGCAGGTGGGGCTGCAGGAGCTGGCCGGAGATGCGACGTTGCTGTTCTACATGACCGAAGAAGCTGCTGAGGGCAAACGCGCCTTTTTGGAAAAGCGCCCACCTAACTTTCGCCAGTTTCCCTGGCTGCCATAGTTTGTTTGTTTTCATTAATTCCACTTCCCCGAAGGGAAGCGACTGCCTATCTACTCTTTTTACTCGTGCTCTTAGCCTTCCCGTTTCTCTGGTTGGTGGTTACCCTAGATGCGGTTCAAGTTGCTGTTGCAAAGCTCGGATTTTCTCCTAACCTATCTCTTGTGCTGCTGACCCTAGTAATTATTGGGAGTACGATTAATATCCCCCTTTATGAGAGAGTTTCCAAAGTAGCTATGGTACCTGATTTGGATCGATTGTGGACGATGCGCTTCTTTTGGGGTATTCCCTTAAGGCGAATTGAACAGAAAACGATTGTGGCGTTGAATGTCGGGGGTGGTCTGATTCCAACCCTATTGGCCATTTATCAGTTTACCCGTGTTTCGCCAATTTTGATTGTGCTTGTCACGGCTGTGGTGACAATAGTTAGTTATTATTCTGCCCAGGTGGTGCCGGGGATTGGGATTCAAGTGAATGCCTTGATTGCTCCCCTAACGGCGGCGATGACTTCTGTGCTATTAACGGCGGGGTCTGATGTTGTGGCAGCACCGATTGCCTTTGCTGGTGGTGTATTGGGAACACTAATTGGGGCTGACCTGTTACACCTGCCCCAAATTGAGCGGATGACTCCAGGCATTCTTAGTATTGGTGGGGCTGGGGTTTTTGATGGTATTGCGCTGTGCGGTTTATTCGCCGTTTTGCTGACTTAGAAATTACTCAGAAATTCCAACAATTCACTTAATTGGTACATTCGGTTGGCTCGTAATTTATTCTGAAAAACGTTCTGAACAACACGACTTATCCCTAAAATTGATCCCCCATTAAGGTGGTTTTTCTACCCACTCGTACAGTTCTAAATCCGTTGAGGCGCAGGAGTGACAGCCCCCACACTTCCGCTGGTGTACGGGGCGCACCCGCCCTTTGCGAATTAATACATCCAGGATCGGACGGAGGGCATCGGCATCCATTTGCCAGTGTTGACATAATTTGGTCAACGAAACTTGCCGGTGCGTTTGCAGATAACGTTGTAGGTCTTGCAAGAGCATCCCTTACCTCCCGGAGGGTACCCGCCGCAAACGGGGGCTACTGACGGCACGCAATCCCCACAAAACCCCCAACTGTACCAGCATGAGTCCCAATACCCACAACAGGGAACGTGCGGGGTGTTCATTAAAAGTCATGAACTGGTAATAAAAGGTGGCAACCCAATAGGCCAGCCCGGTTGTCCAACAAGCGATAAACACCGTCCAGCCCAGATTGGTTTCCCGATAAACCGCCGCCGTCGCCGACACACAGGGGAAATACAGCAGGACAAACAGCAGAAACGCAATCGCCGCCGTAGTACTGCCAAAGCGGGAAGCCATCTGCCCAAAGGTAGTCGTCTGCACCCCCAACTCCTCCGCCACTGCCTCCTCATCCCCACTCCTGCGGACTACCCCCATCCCCAGCGGGTCCAGCAACTGCTCCCCTAGGGCGGCAAAATTTTGGGGAATGCTGGCAACTGCTTCCTGGAGACCACCCCACAGGTCAAATGCCGCCGGTGGTTCCCCACTATCTGCCGCTTCCGCCTGCGCCAACTGCCCATAGAGGGAATTCATGGTTCCCACCATCACCTCCTTGGCAAACGTCCCGGTAAATATCCCCACCGTTGCCGGCCAATTCTCCGGTTGCACGCCCATCGGTGCAAATACCGGCGTAATCTGCCGCCCAACCGCACTGAGCAGGGAATCGGTACTGTCCTGTTTCCCAAAGGAACCATCCGTTCCCACCGAATTTAAAAAGCCCAAAATCACCACCATCACGATAATCATCCGCCCCGCTTTGGTAATAAACGCTTGCAACCGTCCCCAGGCGTGGATGGCTACCCCCTTGAGCGTGGGCAAATGGTAGGGCGGCAATTCCATAATGAAGGGAGCCGCTATCCCCTGTAGCAGGGTGCTTTTCATAACCAAACCCGTAAACACCGCCGCCCCAATGCCAATCAGGTAAAGCAGAAACACCACATTTTGGGCATTTTTCGGAAAAAACGCCGCCCCAAACAGGGCATACACGGACAGCCGCGCCCCGCAGACATAAACGGGTTCATCAGAATCGTCATCAACCGATCCCGCCGATTTTCCAGGGTACGGGTCGCCATAATGGCGGGGATATTGCACCCAAACCCCACCAACATCGGCACAAAAGACTTCCCCGGCAAGCCAACAAACCGCATCAGCCGATCCATCACAAACGCCGCCCGCGCTAAATACCCGGAATCCTCCAACACTGATAAAAAGACAAACAATAAGCCAATTTGGGGAATGAAGGTCGCCGTCGTTTGAATGCCACCCCCCACCCCGTCCGCCAACAGCCCAATCAACCAGCCGGGTGCATGGAGTTGGGTCAACAGATGCGCCGTGCCCTTCACCGCAATCGTGCCCACCCCTATATCAAAAAAATCCACAAAGGCTCCCCCCACATTCATCGCCACGAAGAACATGAGGTACATCACCCCGAGGAAGATGGGAATCCCCAGCCACCGGTGCAGCACCCAGCGGTCAATCCGATCCGAAAGCGTTTGGCTAACCTGCCCAGCGAAAGTGACCGTCGCCCCCATCACCTCCCGAATCCAGGTGTAACGGACATCGGCAACCAAGAGGTCAATGTCTTCCCCCAAGGTTTGAAAAATCTCCTGCCGATGGGTTTCTAACACCGGTGCAACGTTCGCCCCATCCACCGCTTGCAACCCGTACAGCACCGCCCAAGGGGAACCCAGACCTGCTGTATAGGAAAGTTCGGTAAAGGCTTGCTCGATCACCGGGGGATAAACGGGGCGCACCCCCGACCCCTGCGCCTGGGTCAATGTTTGCCAGATTACCTCCTTGAGCGTTGCCACCCCCCGCCCCCGATGGGCACACAAAGGCACGACCGGACAGCCCAACCGCTGTTGCAAACCAGCCACGTCAATCCGCATCCCCCGCCCTTCCGCTTGATCCATCATGTTCAGGGCAATTACCAGCGGCACCCCCATTTCCAAAAGCTGGGTGGTCAGGTAAAGATTCCGCTCCAGATTGCTGGCATCCAGGATATTCACCACCAGGTTGGCTTCACCGCTGAGCAGGTAATCCCGTGCCACCTGTTCATCCAGCCCCGTGCCCCCCGCTGCCACATCCAGGGAATAAATCCCCGGCAAATCCACCACCGTCACCGTTTGCCCCTGATCCCGGTAGGTGCCCTCCTTGCGTTCCACCGTCACCCCGGGCCAATTCCCCACCCGTTGGCGCGCCCCCGTCAAGGCATTGAATAGGGTCGTTTTCCCACAGTTGGGATTTCCCAGTAAGGCAATCGTCCGCTTGCTCATTGCCCATCGCTCCCTAAATTTGCTTCTCCCTCCACCGGCACTACCTGTAATGCCGCTGCTTCCCCTTTGCGCAGACTCAGGGCAAACCCCCGCACCTCAATTTCCGTCGGGTCTCCCAAGGGCGCATGGCGTTTCACCTGCAGGATCGTCCCCGGCGTTAAGCCCATCCCCAGCAATTTCCGCTTGTAATCCCCCGCTCCCGGCGCATAGCCCACCACCCGCACCCGACTGCCAATAGTCGCCTCCCCCAAGGTCATCCTGGGCATTGCCGCCTCCCATCGCTCGACACCAATCCGTTCCGCCATACCCGCCCCCAACCCCCACCGCTGACCTTGACATTCCACCAGCACCGACCCGGAATCCAGATGGCTCAGCACCGTCAGCACCGCCCCCTGGGTAATGCCCATGCCCACCAACCGGGGATTGGCATCATCACAATCCACCCGCACCACCCGCACCCGTTCCCCTGCCCGCATTTGAGATAGGGGCATTATTTGCAAATTACCTTCACTAGCAATTCCCGGCTTAGCCCGGCTCACTGCCGCCTCGTTGACATAGGTAAAACCCAGTTTTTGACCGTTATTTCCCGGCTGACTCCCTGAATGTGGCACCAGAACCTCCTTGATTATTAGTGGCGTTTGTAATAACTTTAGACCTGAACATAATAAATATTATTCTCAATTCAATTAAATTGAAACACAAAGGCAACCCGACGGCGCCCCTGCCTTAAGCAAGTTTTAATGCTCAGGACGCCAAATTGCTATCAAATATTACGGATGGGATGGATTATAACTGGGAGGATTCTTGGGAGCGATTGTTTTGCAATGTACTGCCAATACCCTGCAAAATCCCCCGCCCAATCAAGCCCAAGCCCCGCCCAATGATCCGGGTGAGCAGTAGCACTGGTACGCCATGTATTTGCACGCCGCAGTATGGGTGCCACCGCATCTTGAAACTCCAACCAGAGGGTGACCAGCCAGGGAATGCCCCGGAGTTGGGCCAGTTCCGCCGTGCGCCCCGCATACACCGGGTACAGGACAATCGCCTGGTCTTGGATACGCAAAAGTTGATAACAACTCTCAAAAATCGCCCGGGGTTCGTCCCAGTAGCGTTGCCAGCGGTAGCGTTGGGAAAGTTGGTTGCGGAGCCGTTCGGTTTCCCGGGTAGAGAGCAGGTTGCGGCGATAAAACCGTTGCTTCACCGATTCATGGTGGGGAAAGCAGTTGAGCAGGGGTTGCACCACCCCGTTGGCGACCTGGATCACCAGATTTTCCAGGAGGATGGCGGCGTGGTCGCTGGCGATTTGGCTGTTGGCCGCATACAAGACCCCATCAATGCCCAGGGGCGTTTGAAAGAGATGAAAGCTAAAAAGGTCCTTGACCAGGGGAATTTTGTCTAAAATCAGGGCGCGCACCGTGTCCCGTTGTGCTAGGAGGATGTCAATCACATCCTGCCCGTCAATGGTGTAATAACGTCCGACAAAATCCGTCAGGGCTTCCTGCCACAGCCGTTCCACCAACTCGGGGCAACGGGGGGTCAGTGCCTCGGGGGTGATGCGGGCTTCGAGCAATTCCGCCAGCAGGGCTTCCCACCGATTGAGAATGGTATTCCACAGTTCCCGTTGTTTTTCAAACCGGAGCAGGTCGGTTTCCAATAATAGATTGCTGGTGTTGGTCAGGGGTTGGTTGAATTTTTGCCGCACCTGGCTCAATCGTTCCCCACTGGGGAGGGCAGGGGGGGGAGTCGCCACGGCGGGGGGGGCCAACACGGCTCCCGGTCGCCACAGCCAGGTGATCAACCGGCGGGCGGCGTGCAATTCCCGGATGCGCCCCCGGGTGATCTGGGTTGCCAGCCAGGGACGGGGACGTTGGGCCCATTGCTGGCATTGCGCCAGGGCCGTCTCAATTTGCGCCAAACCCTGGGTATACAACTCGGAACGCCAGCGGGGGGTGAGGATGGCCGGTTGCAACCAGGGGGAATAGCCCCCCAAAATGGCCTGCATCCATTGCCAGAGGGTCGCCGCCGGGGTGTACCGTTCCACATACGCCGCTAGCCCCAGTTGTTGAAATTGTAAAAGCTGATCCCGGCTCACCGGGGGGCCCAGGGCGAGGATGGGCAGGTGGGGGTAACGGCAGCGCAGGGATTGGCACAGGGGAATGTCCACCGGTTCCAAATCCACCACCAGCAAATTCACCAGGGGTTGGGTCTGTTGCAACCGTTCGCTCAAGAGATTTTGCAAATCCCCCGGTTGGTCGCTGGCCAAAGTTTGGATCCGCTGCATTAATTCTCTGGAATCTAAGGAATTATTTTCGTTAACCAGTTGTCCCAATAAAGAAGTCCAGACAGGAACTGTTCTCTATCTTACTTTACCCTCTTGAGCATTGGACTGGTTAACATATCCTATGGCCGAGAGTAAGCCAAAAACTCTCAGGTGCTGGGAAAGTCGGAGCACTGCGTTGAGATCTTCCTGAGAAAGAGACTGTTTCCCCTGAGATTTTATGTACTGTTGGATGTGTTTATAGGCTAGCAGGCTGATATGCTCCGGGCGCACGCCTGTTGGTTGTCGCTCAGACGACGTAGGAACAGGGGATCTGTCTATTGGCGGGTTGGAAGATATAGCTTTGCTCTCCAATTTGGGATTTGGAGGAACGGGCTTAGGAGAGCTCTTGGCGTACTTGTTTTTCGACATCCTTAAACTCCTGCGGTGTTTTCAGATTTGGCTTGTAGAGCGGGCGGAGAAGCATTGGAGACCCATCCTTGAACCCAGCCTCGTCCAACGTTGGCTTGTCCTCCTACTTGGAACAAACCTTGAAGAATGTTGATCAAAATCTCATGTTCTTGGGTGAGATCTTGCTGATGGGGCAGGGGGCTATATCCCCAAGTAAAATAAAGAATCGTGTCACGAGGGATGCACACATCTGTCCAGAACACCTCTGCCGAGCCTACCTGGTTGGCTCCTTCCGAATCTTCCTGAATCTTGTTGCGGATCTGTGTCCAAAGGGAGTGCTCCATGAAGATCTGGAAGTCGCTGTCGGGAAGAATGATCCGATTATGTTTCCAGGTTTTTTGGGTATCCCCCTGTAAAACAGCGGGCCATTCCCCGGCCAGTGAGAAGGTTTGCCCTTCAGGGAGTTTCTCAACATGCACTTCTGCGTCTGCCACAACATAAACGCCAGGTTTTGTTCCTACAGGGGTTCTGGGGAGAACTGGAAGAGGCTGACGGCACAGCAAGGCGTGATCTCGCAGTAGGGAATGACAACTTACCCAACAGAAAACGGAATCGGATCCTTTTAGAGACATGGTGCGCATCGGCACCCACAGTAAACGGGCATCTCCAAACCAGACTTGGTGAACCCCCATCTGGCCGTCTTTTTGGAGTTCCCGTCCAAAGAGGGTATCAGCGATTTCTGGATCTTGGAGTGTCACCTCGTTCCGCAGGCTTCCTCGTAAAGAGGATCCTGGGATGTAGGGAAAGTTGGTGTGAGATTCACGGGCAATTTCCAGGATATTGCCTAAGTCGCCTTCTCCACCGCAATGGATGGGGGCAAGGCTGTAAAGATAGCCAACGCGAAAGTCAGGTTGAATCATTTTACAATTCCCCACAAAAGTGTTCCGTAATTTAATGATGCAAAGGTCTGGGACTGGGCGCATGGATTGCCTATAAGCTGCCTTGGCAGTGGTGGATCCTCCTTGAAGTGATACACTGTGCCGGCGGGGATGAAAGCCCGTTGAGGTAGCAGCGCAAAGTCTAATCGCTCACTGCCCTGTCGCCGAACCGCAGAAATTCCACCCCCATAGCAAGGCCCGATCCGTGGCGCATCCCGCCAGATAAGGCTGCCACTGGGAGGGATAGGCCTGATAGATGCGGGGATCCGCTTCAGGCTGCGCTAAGCCCGGAGTGAGTAGATAAGCCACCCGACCCGTCCCCTGCCGAAATCGCTCCCAATCGATGCCAGGATCCCAATCTTCCAGAGGCGTGACCAGGGCGCGATGTCCCTCTCCGCCCAAGCGAACGGTGGTGGTCGGGATCCGAGCACTGATGGCTGCCGCCAATCGCCATCCCCACCGCAGTCGGGTTGCCACCTCGGTGAAGTAGCCAGCTTCATCTTTCACCTGGCGGGTATCGGGTTTGATGTCGATGTGAGGTAACACCTGGGTATCCCAGGGATCCTCATGAAAGTCGCCGGCCTGGGGTAGGGATCCTTGGAGATAAGCACTCAGTGCCGAGGCCCGCATCCAGGGATAGGGACGACCTTTGATGTACTCCCCTTTTTTGAGAGAGGGGGGCACCAGGGGCGGGAGTTTTTGATCATCCCAGCCGATAGGTTTCCAAGGATCCCCCTCAGCCGGCTGTAGGCGAGAGTATTGGTCTCCCCGGACTTTCTCTTCGAAGTTGTCTTCTGGGGTCGTGTCTGGATCGGCATGGGGATCCGATTGACCCGTAGCCAACAGATCTTTGGGAGAGGGCACGAGGCTCCCACAAGAGAGGCAGATTTCCCCCTATCCGAGGCTAACTAGGAGGTGCTGCACCTAGCTACGGCAGGACCGGTGGGCCCCTCGAGCGTTAGCCGGGCGCCTGAAGTCGCCGAGAGTTTGGCCAGCGACAGGCTTTGGCGGTCGGAGCGGATGGAGTTGCTGGTGAAGCAGGGCTCGAGCTATCTAGCCACCAAATAGCCTCTTCCAGAGCCGGCCTAAAAGACCTGGGACACGTGGCTCGGCCTTGCGTGCTTGCGCCTCAATCTCTGGGACACGTGGCTCGGCCTTGCGTGCTTGCGCCTCAATGTTCAATCCTTGGTTGATTGTCTATAAGACAATGCCCGCTGAGCCCAAGGGATCCCTGAACATCGACAATCCATCAAACTTCCCGAGTTTGGGCAAGTGTACTGCCGATGATGCGGAAGTCCTCATTTTCTAGCTGCTTAACAGTAGAGCGAGTGATGATCTTGCCCTGCTCCACCAAAACCTTCCCCGTCCGTGGGTGCAGCAGGTCTTGTTCAGCCCGCCGACCGATGAGCACTTCGATATCTTTCAGAGAGTTCACGTACATTCCCGGCGGCAGCTCCACCACCACCTCTGGGACACGTGGCTCGGCCTTGCGTGCTTGCGCCTCAATCTCTGGGACACGTGGCTCGGCCTTGCGTGCTTGCGCCTCAATCTCTGGTGTACAGAGCTGAAGCTTACCAGCTTTGAGCGCCCTAGCGAGATCTTTTTGTCGTTCAAGGGCCTCTGTGAAAGCTCCCTTAACCAGGGTATCGCGGGCGCGCGTGAAGGCCACATAGGTCAGGTTGGCCTCCTCTGGGTACAGCTTCACACACCGATGTGTAGGGTTCTCCTGGGCTAAGGTCACCCCTGTGAAGTCTTCTGCCAGAGTCACCCGATCCCACTCGCGGCCCTTGGAGCGGTGAGCGGTGGAGACTACCACCTCAGCATGTTCTTCGTCCACCAAACTGTTGCTCAAGGTACGGCACACCTCGGGAATCCTGTCCTTGTACTCCTCGACAAGGCGCTCGTAGGGCCTGTACTGTGCGGCTATAGAGGGAAAGCGCTCGATGAGGTACTTCAGTTGCTCCCAGCTTCTGAAGAGCGAGAACTCAGGGTGGCGGGGCTTCTGCCCCTGGTAAAGGTGGTAGGCGGCTTCCAGGGCATCGGTGAGCTCCTCTATCTTATTCACCAGAGCTACTTTTTTGCCCTGCTCTAATAGTACCAGCACCTCCCGAAGGGCCCCGACGTTGGTGCGGCTGAGGATGGCGGTAGAACCGTCCTGTTTTGGGTAAGGGTTGCCCCGCACCCGGCGGGTCTCCCCTTTGAAGAGATAGAGCAGCTCGCTGGCCTCGTCTGCAATGTGTTCCTTGAAACGAAAAGACTGAGAGAGGGGGAGCTCCTGCCCGTCAAGACGTTCCATAGCGTTCACCGCGCCCCGCCAGGCGTAAATCTGCTGGTGGGGGTCACCCACGAAGATGCGCTGAGCAGCCTGGGGCAGCAGGATGCCCAGCATGGCAGGTTGGCATCCTGGGCCTCGTCAAGAGGATCACGTCATAGGGGAGCTGAGGGCGGGAGAGCTGGTAGAGCTTGAGGTAGACATCGTGG